>Ga0307944_1000034_pt1 | contig 74090 bp, 77 predicted proteins | sample OrgLakmetagen179_FD_201831 | JGI IMG/M metagenome (GOLD analysis project Ga0307944, IMG submission 201831) | Saline water microbial communities from Organic Lake, Antarctica - #179 | ecosystem: Environmental > Aquatic > Non-marine Saline and Alkaline > Saline | place: Antarctica: Organic Lake... | reverse complement strand
TTCTTCTTTACTAAAATATTTATAGATTATTACCATACACAATAATATAAATAATAGTATCATATATATTATGGATTATTTTATTCATAATTGTAATTCAATACATAAAACGCCAAATAATATTTTTCGTTATTGACTCCATCATATTTTTCGTCGATTTGATTTTTGTTGAACGTAGGAATTTTTATAGGACTTTTTATTTCACGCAACTTTTGTATGATTATTGTATCTTCATCGTCTGGTTCTTGTTCGTTATTGTCTCCATCATATTTTTCGTCGATTTGATTTTTGTTGAACGTAGGAATTTTTATAGGACTTTTTATTTCACGCAACTTTTGTATGATTATTGTATCTTCATCGTCTGGTTCTTGTTCGGTTTTTTCTTCGCTAACATATATAAAAACCGCATTACATAGTTTTTTGTACATATTTTTTTTTCTAGGCACCACTTTATCTACAAATGATTCTATAATAGGGTCTTTTTCACTTAAATGCTTTATGATTTTTGTTATTTCTTTGTCTATATCGCCTATTGTAATCTCTTCATATGTATTGATTGGTAAAATCAATAATTTGGCTGAATCTTTTTCCGAATTAGAAGTTTCTACGGTTAGCGTTTTTGATTCTACATAACTCATTATTATATTACGGATAATAAGTTTTAATATTTTTTAATTCATCTTCTTCGTTAAAAAATAAAACTTTTACAGGAGCAATGGGACGAGACAAATAAGTAAACAAATTATACAAAATATTGTATATGGTTTCCGAATACACGTGTATGGTCGTATACTTTAGATGTTGTGGGTCTTTTTGTTTTAATTGTTTCAAAAAAAAAGAAAAGTCAACCACCATAGTCCACGACACGTTACATATGTGTTTTGTTTCAATGATTAATTGAAACGGTTCAGTGTAAAATGAATCGATGTTTTCTTTTAAGATGGCGTAATTGTCTTTCATATTGTTTAATGTACACAAATGTTGTTTCATATAAAATTGATATAATAATTTATCTACATTATATCTCAATGGATAAAGTAGACCAATACTTGAAGCAAATGTCAGACAAAGAAAAAAAGGCGTATGAGATTGTGAAGACGCAACTCCGGTCATCGTTTAACATAAAGAAAAGCATTGGGTTCATCCATTTCTTGAAAAATAATCCTTAAAAGATACTTTGTGGATGGGTACCATAGATAACTTCTTTTCATAATCTTGGAATGTACCTAAATGAATAAATTTATTTATACGTTTATTTTCTTGAACCATAGGTTGTTTTGTTGTTTTTTTTCGCGAAAAACATGCGTCCATTTCTTTTGGAACCGTATGTAGTTCTATGGTTTCCATACCTTCTCGATATAATTGTTTCACATTATGTTCCAATACATATTTACGGCAAACCACATTCAAATATTTGTAACCTACTTCTCCGCGTTGTGTATAATAACAATACCCTTCTTTGTCTACATCATAAAACATTTTAATTGTATTTCCGGGGACAACGTAAGTGATCACCTTATTTTTTAGTTCTTTTTTAGCGTCATCGTCTAAGTCCACCATCGACGCATCACACACTTCGTCTTGGTATAAATATTCGAAATTTTTGAGTTCCATTTGAGCAATCATTTGTTGTTCTTTTTCTTCTTCTTCTTCGATTTCTTTAAGACTGAGACGTTTTAGCGTATACCCAGACAAAAACAACCCTAATACCGTACCAAACATATAGCAAAAAGATACTATCAACAATTGAAACATTATATATTAATATCTTTTTTGTTTATATTTGTTTCTTTTACTTTGAACTTTTTTTGTCTTTCTTTTACTTTGAACTTTTTTTGTCTTTCTTTTCTTTTTGGATGTTTTTACTTTAGGGCGTTTTTTCTTTTTTTTATGGGTGTTAAATGGTTCAATCAAATGGTTCATATCTTCGTCGTTGAATAAAATGCTTTTTTTGAACGTCGGCATGATGGTACTGTCGGTGATATAATCTTGAACCATTCGGTCAGGCAATGCGAACTCATCGTGGAAATTTATTTTTTCCAACAATGCGTTAAAATCGTCGTCGTTTAATTCTCTGTATACTATACCATTAGGGTCTTCGTATTGAACATATTGTTTATTGTCATTTTGGCGTAAAATTATTTTTTTAAAATTCATATATATAGTATGGATAATTTAACCCCTAAGGTCGACGCCAAAAAAGAAGCTTCTTTTATGAAGATATATTTTAAACAAAAAATAACACCAGAAATACTTAAATTATTTCTCAAAAAATAACCCGCAAAGATGCCCGAGTGGTCTAAGGGGGTGGTTTCAAGCACCACTATTTTCGAATGCGCGGGTTCAAATCCCGCTCTTTGCATTTGTCTCCGTGGCCAAATTGGATACGGCATGTGACTTCTAATCACAAGATTGCGGGTTCGAGCCCCGCCGGAGATTTGCTTTGTTAGCTCAGTTGGTTAGAGCGTGCGACTGTTAATCGCGAGGTCACTGGTTCGATCCCAGTACAGAGCGTTTTTTATATGTATTAAATAACTCAATACATATAATGATATGGCTAATTATTCTTTTAACATTGTTATTTTTGGCATTTTACAATTATATTGTTTCTAAGTTCGTCCATTTTATGAATAGCTACATTTTAGTACCCATACAACGATTTATAAATATAATTATTCGTGGCGTAAATGAAATTATAAAAGGTATTAACAAACCATTTAAAGGATTACATCACTTATCCATTGGGGCTTCATTAGGTAAAATTTTTGGCAAAAATATCGGGTTTGAAATTACACCTTTTAAAGAAATTATTCCTGAAGAAATTGTCCCAAGTGTTCCTAAATTGAAGGTGAAATGTATTGGCCATCCATGGGGATATTTTAGCGTATTTGGATTCAACGCACCAAGTGAATGTAAAGAAAAAAAAGAAAAGAAGAAAAAAAACAAAAGTATATTGGCAGAAGGAGGGTCTTTGAAATATTATTATTTATTTTTGGTGATTTGTCTTTTAGGATTAATGTTCTACGTATTTTCTTCCAACGATGAAAAATTTTTAGCAAGTAGTATGACTCTAGAGGCACTAGATGGTGTCGAAAATCCTCTAACGTCTATACCTTCCCCGTCTATGCCTTCCCCGTCTATACCTTCCCTGTCTATACCTTCCCCGTCTATGCCTTCCCCGTCTATACCTTCCCCGTCTATGCCTTCCCCGTCTATGCCTTCCCCGTCTATGCCTTCCCCGTCTATACCTTCCACGTCTATACCTTCCACGTCTATGCCTTCCCCGTCTATATTGCCCATCAAAAATCCTCTTACAACGTATATATCTGATATGAACAATAAATAACTTTAGGTTGGTAGTTACAAACCCTTTTTATTTTTGAGTATTTACATCCTTTGGCTTGATATAATTTACGAATTTTATCTGAAGGAATATTTATATAGGCGTAATCTTGCTGGTTCGTTTCTGATTTACCCTTTCGTCGTGTGTGTAAGGTATTTCCATAAATGGAGGAATGGTCCCATTGTATAATTTTAAACATTCATTATCTACATTCGGATGTTTACTTTGTATATTACATCCGGTGAATTAATAAATCGCTTTCACAGAACACAAATATCCTTTGGTTGAAGTCATTTTGTTTATATTTAAAACCAGATTAAATGTCGCATATATATATATGTTTCTATACATTTTGTTAGTCATCATATTCTTGTTTAGAATAAGAGAAGGGATGGAAAATAGCGAAGAAAAACCGCTTGCTGACGTGAATGTTCGTTTAGAAAAACTTACAACCAATATGGGCAAGATTGATAAACGACTGAAAAAATTAGAAAAAGATATCAATGAATTCCAAAATTCATAAGAAAATATAATTTATATATATAATGAAAGCATTGAAGAAAATGACCAACCAACTCAAAAAAATGGATTTACAATTTACCCTTATATTAGTCGCAGTACTTGTTGTGTTGTATTTCATTTACACTACGTTCAAGTTGGACGAAGCGTTTGAAGCGTCCAGTGCCGACTTTGCTAGTAAATTAAAGTCCGACGATAAACAATTGGTAATGTTTTACGCGGATTGGTGTGGACATTGTAAAAAAATAAAACCACAATGGGACGAAGCCTCAACCGAAATAGGCAATGAAAAAATGATTAAAGTAAATGTCGGGGAAGGTACACCTGAACAAAAGGAGCTTATGGAACAATACGACGTGAATGGATTTCCAACTATTTTAATTTTTGAAAATGGTCAGTCCAAAGGTCCGTTCCCTTCGCGAGACAAAAGTAGCTTCTTAGAGTTTTTTGCTTGAGGCACTAATTTTAAATTCGTCCATTCGCAATTCAACCGATCTAAATCTATATGACTGATAAAATGATTTTTTTCATATAGATTATACTCTAGAAAAGCGTGGGCAATAATAGAAGAACGCATATATTGCTTTTTTTTGATTAAAATAACATTATACCCTTTGTTGTGATTTTGTGTGTTTTTTATTTCTTTCCATCGTCCCGACAATAATTTTCTTAAAATTAGTCCGTCTTTGAATACATCTAAGATGGTGTCGTGGATAATAACAATCATTATGTTGATTTTAAGATGAAACGAATAAAAATAAATTTCAATTTTTAATATTTATATAAATGTTTCGACAATAACGTCATCGACCAATCTTGTCCGTTGAGATTCAATACTTTACCTTTGTCGTCGTATATTTTGACAGATAGTTTTTCAATGTCGACTGGTCCGTGATATTCTCGAGCATATTGGTTCTTGTCACTAAAAAAGATGCTTTGTCCCCATAACAATGATTTTGATTCAAACGGAATAATGGCTAATATGTTGGGCATATTGGCTTGTTCTATTTTTAATGGAGTTTCGGCGTTGACATCGTTGATGGACGCACGACTATATAGTTGTTTTCGTGTTAGAGACACGTTGTCGTAATTCCACGGAGACAAATCGGTTTTGGTCAATGTATCTAAACAAATAGAAGTATCTTTATAATTGGGGGTCGGTCTTATATATTCTTTACCTTGTTGTAATTGAACGAGCGATTTATTGCTTTGATTGTGGTTGTGGTCGTCTGCTGTAATCACAAAATATTTTATGGTCGGTATAAAACTCATATATTCGCTCGTGATGGAACCACCGACTCCCACCGTATATTGACTGTATATTTCTTCACCAGAACACGTGATGTTACGGAACCCCAATATCCATCCTAAAGTATTATTGATACGACTATGTTCAAACGTGTCCGATTTATTGTGATAAAAAGTAAACGTGATAGGATATGCTTCGTTATTAGTAATGGTAGTTTTGCCAGTTTGCGTATTGTAAGATAAGTCGAAGTGTGCGTGAAGGACACTATGATTCCCGCCGTTATTGGTGGTATAATATATGTCATTTTGAACGATTTGGTTCGCCAATTGTTGTATGCTATAATAGCCTGGGATCACATCCAAAATTGCGTTATCACATATGTCCATTTCGAAAAACGAGTTGCCTTGTAATGTTTCGATGTTGTAAAAACTAAATGGAATATTTATAGCACTGACTTTAAGAGAAATCGTATTGTTTAAGGTGTCCGTTAATTTGCTACTGAATATCGTTTCGCTAGCCGGAGACAAATTCGGGGCATAACAACTTTCTGGGTAATTACATTGAAATAAAGTCGGTCTATATTGCGAATCGATTTCGGTGACTCTCGAAATGGTATTTTTGTAATTGGGATTTAAACTATCTTTTACGGTATTTTTGACCAACACACTTTGGGGTTTTTCAAGCGACGACGCAAATTTGTCTTCTATCATTTTATTGGCGACTACATCCAAGAAATCTTTGATTTGTTTGTCTCGCATTGGATATTCTGCTTTGTAATATACATATAATTTTTTCTTAACTTGTTCGACGTCTTGTAGCGTAAAGTCCGAGAAAAAGTTTACTCCTTCGATTATGTTAAACATTTTTTTGATTTCATTTAAAGTATAGTTTTCAGAATTAAAGTTCATTATAGTCTATTAAGATTATAAAATTGATAATTATTCTCGTTAGGCTTATATATATGGATGAACTAAAACAAGAAATTCAACAATTAAAACAACGTATTGGTTTTCTAGAAATGTTTCATAAACCTTGTTACGAAATCGTTTTGAATTATGTGACACTAAACATAGATGATGTTTTAAATAGTCGCGACGAATTGTATGTTCAAATCGTTCATTTTGTCTTAAACCGTGGGATAGTTCAAGTACTGGACTCTTCTAAAATTTATATATGCCATAAACATATTTGGATACGAAGTGATGTATCCTTGAAACAAATGTTTATGTTTGTAGAAAATTTATATATACAAGCCTACAAAGATTATGTAGACCAACATCCAGAATTAAATGGTATCCAATACGAAAAATACAACTCTATTATTTATAGTTTAAATTTGAAAAAATACTTCAACAAAATGAAAAATTTAATTATAGAAAGTTATATATAATGGAAATCATACACTCCAAAGATTATTCTTACAATAAAAATTTGTATGTGCGCGAAAGTCATAATTGCTATAATTATTTTTTAAATTTGAAAAATCGTCGTTCGTATAATATTTGTAAAGAAGAATATAAACAAGGGGATTTGTGCGACCGCGCACAACCAGGTTACGCCGCAAAATTACCTTTGATGAAAAGCAAAGATTATAATTGTAAAACGATGATGAAGCGGACCTTATTGGACAACAAAAATGTATTCCAAACCACACGCAAAAAAAAGTGCCCGAAATCACACTACAAAGGTGCTTTGGCGGTGGCGCCTGGCGAAGACTTTCATTATTATCGGTACAACGACGACGGAATATGGACACATAAACCCGGTTATAAACCGTCTACCAATGTAGACGCAAACAATAGCCCCATAGACGACCCCGAAACCGCAAGTAGACGTTACCCCAAATTAAATTATTCCGATTTTTGCGGATATTTATGCGTTCCGCGCAGTCGTCGCAAAAAAACAATGAAAATGTACAAAGAAAAATAGAAATAATGTTATTTATATATAATGAAACGTATTTTTATTGACATTCGTAAAAGCGACGAAGTATATTCAAGACATTTTGCCCTATCCGACGATTATAGTGTTTACTATATTCCGATGAATATGATACGTTTTAATGTGCCCAACATTGTCCAACATTTAGACTATGTGGATGAAATTTTTTTGATATGTCAAAGTGCGTCTCGTTCGCAATTCATCAAAGATAAATATTTTAGCAAATACGAGCGTATACGCGTCCATAAAGATTTACAATTTAATGCGCTGAATTATGGCGAAAATATGGTTCATTTAAACACCATACCTAGTGTAATTCGTATTGTTGGGTCAGATGGGTTCAATCTTTACAATGTAATGCGAATGACCCAAATCATTATGGGGTTATTGATTATAATGATTGGTTCTTATACATATATCTATACTCGAAAAAATAAAACATATCCATTGTTGTTTTTGATTGCGTTTGGTGCTATGGTGCTTTTCAATGGTTTGACGTCGACTTGTTCGTTATCGTATTTCTTACAAGATTACTTGAATTAAAATGACGTTTATAAAGAAGATATTTTATTCTTTTACAATAATATATGATAAACAATGAATTATTTTATTGTAAAAACAAAGATACGTATCCGCCATTTAAACACGGGTTATATTTGGAAGAATACTTTTTGAGACAAATGTCCTACAAAAAAACACGCCGAACCTATATACCCGCCTTATGGACCAACGTTCAAATAGAACCTTGGTTCAGTTCGAAAAAAACACAATTACAAAACGATTTGGACACTTGGGTAAAAGACCACCCATCTGACCACGGTTATTTTGTCATTGTCCAATACGACGATGGACCGCTTTTGAAATTACCAAACAACACACTGATATACGGGTGTTGTTCTGGCAATATACCCATACCACTCATATACGAAGATAGTCAGCATCGACTCGAACGTATGCCGAAACAATCTTTTTCACAAAAAAGTATATTATGTTCTTTTGTAGGCAATATTACGTCCAACAACGTTGTACCCAATGTAAGAAAAAAAATGTTTGATGTTTTGTCTCGAAATGCTAACTTTACAATGATAAATTCAGGTGGTTGGAAACCGGTTGTCACCGAAACATTACAAGATATATTCATTAAAACCACGCTTAAGTCTAAATTCGCCTTAGCGCCAAGAGGGTATGGGCGTGGGTCGTTTCGTTTTTTTGAATGTTTACAATTAGGTACCATACCTGTATACATATGGAATGATGTCAATTGGTTACCATTTCAAGATGTGATCAATTACAAACAATTGTGTGTAGTCATTCACGCAGACGAAATAGACACATTGGAACAAGTGTTATTGAATATTAGCGAAACGCAATATAATAATAAGTTGAATTATTATTCCACCATAAAACATTTGTTTGAATTAGGTCCTATGTGCGATCATTTGATAGAATCACTACTCTAATCTATTGTATCGCGCATATATGGAGTCTGCAAAATTCTTATATTGACGATGGGTCAGCATATATATGCTATTTTTATGAACGACGTGGACGTATTCCAGTTTAGGTACTACGTGTAAATTTAAATCCAATTGTTCAAACAATAGTGTATTAAAATAAATTACATCACAACTCGATGAGTTCGGAATATTATTTAATTCTTTACTTAAATCTAAACGGTCAATTAAAGACTTGTGTATTACATAATTGCCTGTATTTATCAATATATCACTATTAGAATGGTGTGATTGTTTTTGTTTCATTTCCATATTTTTATTGTGTTTGAAATTTCCTTTTTTATACACAAAACCATTCATATTATTAAAATCAAATCGTGGGAGTGCTTTGCTTGGTGCTAAAATGACGTTGTTTCCAAGATGGGCGTGGTTATGTATATATTCTTTTGATGTTTCGAAATAGGTTTTGTTTGCGAAATTATCGGAGTCCATCAATACGACCCATTGTTTGTTTGCCATTTGACACGCTTTATATTTATTCATAAACGGACCTAATTTTGTTTTATTGGTGGACAACACCAATTTATCATAATGCGTGTGATGTTTCAAGTGTTGTTGTATTTTTTCTACATCGCTCCCGTTTTCATCACTTATGATTATTTCGTCCACCAAATCATTGACCAAATAATCGGGCAAATATTTACTTAGAAATTCGTCGTATCGGTCCATTGTGGCTATACACAAACTAAACATATATATAGATGACTTTTTTGTTTAATTTATTTTTTTGTTTTATATAAAAGGCGTCACCCCGCCGGAAATGTCCGCACCATTTTGTCTCTACTCTTTTTAAATTAAATTGTAACAAATATTCGTCCAATTCGGTAATTAATGCACATCCTTCATATACATAATCGCGGTTTACTTCGGTGTAAATATAATCGACTTTTCAATGCTTTGAGTTCGGCGCCTTGGATATCTAAATTTAAAAAATTAAAATGGATGTCTTCGTATTTAGGCAATATATATTTTAACAATTGAGTTTTTGCCATAAAAAAATCGACATAATGAACGTGTGTGTGAAATTGTTTATGTAAACCTAATTCCAACAAAGACGACGATTGTCCGTGGTTGGGCACGTTAAACTTTAGCGTTTCTTCTTTATCGGAAATGACCGCATTTTCAATAAGCAAATGCTCGTATTTTGCTTTGTTGACTCGACTTTGTTTAAGTTTTAACGTAATGTTTTAATAATTCGATATGTTTAGGCGTCATTTTTTTATACGGAAAATGGGTCATCGATTGACCGCGTTTCATATGTCCTTTACCGCGAAACAACGGGTCTTCAAACAATTCGATTAATTCGTCCACGCGGTCTACGCAATATGTGTCGTCTTGAAACACAGGAACGCGTATGGACCCTTTATACATATAACGATTGTAATATTTGTTCGAATATATTTTATCGTGAGGGCGATTGTGTTTGATGGAAATGATACCGATGCCCATAATTTTATTGATACTATTGTTCATTTCTAACACAAAATAAGGTTTGTTAAAATCCAAGTGGTCGCTTATTTTAGATTTTAACAAATACATACATCCTTTGTAGTCGTTGGAGGTGCGCCATCGCTCGTTTTCTACAAAGGTTTCGTCTGTAAAACGTGTGGTCAAAATGCCGTAGTCCATTTGCGGACTTTCTTGTGGATGGCTTATGACTTCAATTTATATACACCCTCGCACATTTAAAACGGCACAAAATAAAACTACATTTATTATATTTATTAATCTGTATTGTTTAGGAAAAAACTCTTTTGGGTATTTTTAGTTAAAACAATATAGAAATAAAATATTTATATAACTAAAATGGGTAAATATAGTTGCGAAAAATGTGCTAAATCCTTTTCTCAAAAATCACACTACGACAAACACATTAGTCGTAAAAATCCGTGTGAAATACAAACAGACAAAATCAAAGCGTTAATAGATAAAGCAGTAGATGAAAAAATGATTGAATTAAATAAAAAATTGATTTTAAATATTATAATCAACACGATAGAACAAATGGATATTTCAAAAATGAGTAAAATCGATTTATTAGAGAAGTGTAAAGAAATGGGTATTACAAAGTGTAGTTCAAAAAATAAACCACAATTAATAGAACTTATTAACTCAAAACAACAAATACCCAATTGTAAGTTAAAAACAGAGGTAGAAGAAACAAATAATATTATATGTAATTCACAAAACATAATAATTTCAACTGATAATACAAATGATAATACATCATATAAACACACATTTATTGAAGTATGTGCGGGTGGTGGAGGTTTAAGCGCAGGGTTAATTAAATCAGGATTTACCCCTATTTTATTAAATGATAATAATAATGATTGCTGTAAAACATTAAAACATAATCATCCAGACGCCAACATTGTATGTAGTTCTATGGATAAAATAGATTATTCACAATATGTTAATAAAGTTGATTTATTAACAGGTGGCGTACCATGTCAGTCATTTTCACAAGCAGGGTTAAGAAAGGGTCTTGATGATCCAAGAGGCGACCTAATGATAAAATTTATTGAAATTTTAAATTTAATAAAACCAAAAATATTTATGATAGAGAATGTTAAAGGATTATTAACACACGATGACGGCAAAACTATAAAAAAAATAATAGAAGCATTAAATAAAAATAATTTATATAATATTAGTTATAAATGTTTAGATGCGTCTAAATATGATGTTCCACAAAAAAGAGAAAGAGTATTTATTGTAGGTGTATTAAAAAATATAGATCGTTCTTTTGAATTTCCTAACGAAAGTTTAACAAAAAAAGTGTTAAAAGACGTTTTGTATAATGTTCCTCTTTCAAATGGAGCAAAATACAATGAAGAAAAAATAAATTTATTTAAAATGATACCTCAAGGTGGTTGTTGGGTTAATTTACCTGAAACATTACAAAAAGAATATTTGGGGAATAGTTATTTTTCGGGGGGGGGGAAACGAGGAATATTATATCGGTTGTCTATGGAAAAACCATCATTAACCTTATTATGTACACCATCACAAAAACAAACCGAAAGATGTCATCCGTTGGAAGAACGACCATTAACAATGCGCGAATACGCAAGAATTCAAACTTTTGATGATAGTTATGAATTTATTGGCAGTTTAAATTCTCAATATAAACAAATTGGTAATGCTGTTCCAGTTGAATTAGCAAAATATATGGGTAATTCTTTATTGAAATTATTATAAAATTATATATATTTATCAATTGTATTTTTGACAAAATCTACTATTAAATCGGTATCATTGCCCAAAATAAATTTAAGAAATTCGTAGCCTATTTGATGGTCTATTTCAACTCCATCGTGTAATAATTTTTGTATAGAACCTTGTAATGTTTTTTGTTCGGTATTAGCATTAATATTTGCGTAAATACAAACATAATCTGGATTATGTTTTTTAAATTTTGCTAATTTATCAAGGTTAGATTTTTTGGATGACGCATTATCAGTATTAGTTCGGTTTTTTAGTTCAATTGCGAATTTTTTAGTATGAGATAAAATGTCTAACCCGGTTTCGTGTCCTATTTTTAAATTAACACAACCATTATAATTTCCTAATACTTCTTGCCAAATTTCACCAACTTTCATTTGTCGTTGTTTTTCTTTCAATGCCAGTAATTTATTTGTTTTTAATTTTTCTGTATCTAAAATGTCGTATGTTAATACATTATTTTCAGGTCGTAATAAAATATTGTGAATGGTGCTATCAATTAATTCACAATATTTGCTTAAACAAAATCCACATTCACTATTCTCAGTTTGATTATTTATTCCGTTCATTTTTGAATATAGGTTAAGTATTGTAGTATATTGAATAAAAAACAAATCAATTTTTATGTATCTTTATATAGTTTTAGTTTATACTTTCGTCTAGATGGTTTTCTTATATATTCTGTTTTTTATTTTTTTCCATAAGCATAATCAAAATAATTCTTATAATTTTCTGGTTTTACTTTTCTAACTCTTCAAAATTATATACATCTCTTTTCTTTTTTATGTATGTTTTTATTTGATTGAAGTAATTTTCTATTGGAGAATTCGTCATAGGAGTATATGGAATAGAAAATAAATATTTATTACCGCTTTTTGTAATTGCGTCTTTTACCATTTGATTATTATGACTTTTAGCATTATCTAATATTATAAGATGGTCTTTGTATTTGGGAAATATTTGAGTTTCTAAAAAATCAACCATTCGTTCTTGTGTTGTTCCACCCTTTTCATAAAATATTTTTCCAACACATTTTTTATTATTGATTGCTACTAATAATGTGAAACTACGGAACACAAAATTATTATCTGTTTTTATTACACAACGCTTACCAATATAACAACGACTATATGCTGGTTTCAAATGCGAACCAATAGAAGTTTCATCTAAACAAATAATTTTATCAATTGGATATTTGCTAACTTCTTTATAAAAATCATTCATTTCATTTTCTTTATTTGTAGGTTTCTTGTATCTTTCTTTTGGAAAATGTTGATGTCTTGTTCTTTTTCTGGTTCTATTATTAGCACGAACAACTCTACCTAAATGTTGTAATATCAAAATCTTTGTATTTATTTTTCATTTCAAATAATAATTCGTCCATAGTAAGTTGTTCGTTTTTGTCTATCATATCTAACGCACTCTTCACTTGTTCCGTTTTAACTTTATAAGATATAGGTTTTCTATTACGACGAGTAAGATTTTTATTGTTTTGGTAATTATGAACCCACTCTTTTAGGGTAGTCTTTTTACAATTAAAAATTTTACAAACTTTATCCATACTTTCAGTATTATTCAAATAATACTGAACGGCAGAAGTTTTATAATCAATTCCCTTATGTTTCATATAATAAATTTAGAAAATAACACCATATTTTGTGCCGTTTTAAATGTGCGAGGGTGTATAATAGGACAATGCAGTGAATATACTTCTCATTTAAAATTATATTATAATATATATTAAACAAAAGATACATATTAGTATACTATGATATTGAGTCCATTCCAAAAAGAAGCAATCCAAGGTATTGAAGACGGAAAAAATGTTTTTATTACGGCACATACTGGATCAGGTAAAACTTTACCGGCTCAATATGCTATTGACTATTTTACCAAAAAGGGTAAAAAGGTGATTTATACGTCACCTATTAAAGCATTAAGTAATCAAAAATATTCTGATTTTGTAAAACAATATACAACATTAGAAATTGGTATTTTGACAGGAGACAACAAACATAATCCAGGTGGCGATTTGTTGATTATGACCACCGAGATTTTATATAACAAATTATTGCGAAAAGATACCATGTCGCATTTGGATTTTGAAATGGATTTTGAAAATGACCTAGGTTGTGTGATTTTTGATGAAGTGCATTATATTAATGATGAATCCCGTGGAACCATTTGGGAACAATCGATGATGTTGTTACCGAAACACGTACAAATGGTTATGTTATCGGCTACAATTGGCAACGTAGATTATATTTCTAAATGGTTGACAAACATCAAAGAAAAAGATGTCGTGGTTTGTGGCACAAATCAAAGGGTAGTTCCACTGGAATATTATCAATATTTTACAATTCCTGAGAAATCTATTTCACAATTGTCTAAAAAAGAAGACCAGCAACTTCTGTTAAAACATTATAATCATTTGTCTCCAATGAACGATACTTCCTTGAAAACAAATAAAAAATGTATGAGTATTGTAAAACATAGTCATATAAATCGTAAATATGTGGTGAATCAGTTGTGTAAAGTATTACGCGAAAAAGAAATGTTTCCAGCCTTGTTGTTTGTATTTTCACGAAAACAAGTGGAAGAGTTATCCAATGACATTACATTCCCTTTGTTTGAAGACAATGAAAAAGATTATAATATTGCACCTGTTTGTAAGCAACTTTTAGTGTCTAGAGTGCCTAATTGGAAAGAATATATTATTTTACCAGAATATGAACATTATGTCAAACTATTAGAAAAGGGAATTGGTCTTCATCATGCTGGTATGATTCCTATTTTTCGTGAAATGATGGAGATTTTGTATGAACAAAAATATATTAAAGTATTGGTTGCCACAGAAACATTTTCTATTGGTCTGAATATGCCTACTAAAACAGTATGTTTTACAAGTCTACATAAACACGATGGTCAACACTACCGAATGTTATATAATAATGAATTTAAACAAATGTGTGGTCGAGCTGGTCGACGAAATATTGATAAAATTGGGTATGTGGTTTTATTGACCAATTTATTTTCATCTATGGAACCATCCGAATACAAAGAATTGATGTCTACCAAAGAAACCAATATCAAATCAAAGTTTAAAATAAATTATGGATTGGTTTTACATAGTTCTATGACCAAAGACCAATGCGTAAACTATGTAAAAAAAAGTTTGATGTATATGGACATTCAAAGTGCAATTGAACGAAGCAATAAAACGATTCAGGATTTAAAACAACCTTGTGAGGATTATATGTTAATGATTCGTTGTCAAGAATACGAGGCATTGATTGCCCATTTTGATTTGGTAAGTCACAAAAAACAAAAAGAATTAAGAAAGAAAATGAAAGAATACGACGATATTATAGAATACAATAATCAACGTAAAGAAAATGAACAAAAAATAAGGGATGAAATAAGATACAAGAACTATGCCGAAACATACATTGACCAAAAATTAGATACTATATATCGTATCCTAGAAGACAATTGTTTCATGAAAAATCATATACTCACTGAAAAAGGTAAAATGGCGTGTATGATGAATGAAATTCATTTATTGTTGTTTTGTGATTTATATGATAAAACAAATGGTTTCAAAGACTATACTTCGTGTTCCTTGTTTTCGTTGTTTAGTTGTTTTTATGACTTAAAAGCCGAACCAGTAGATATGCCGAAAGATTCTAATATAGAATTCATAAAACAACGTATGCATTATTATGAAGACCAAGAAATGGGATTTATGGACCATAGTGAACTACAATATGCCATGTATGATTCTATCTATACATGGATGAGTAATTGTAATGATGAAACCAGTTGCTTACAATTTATTCGTGATTTTAAAGGCAAGTTTTTTCTTGGGGATTTTGTTAAATGTTGTTTGAAATTAATTCACATTAGCAATGAAATTACAAGTATTTGCGAATACGTTGAAAATTATGATTTGTTGGATAAAGTCAAGCAAGGTAAACAACAAATGATGAAGTTTATTATGAACAACCAATCTCTTTATTTATAACAAAACAATCAAGGTGGGTCCAAAAGAGGTAATGGATCAAACTATGATAAAAGTCCGAATGTATAGGGTCATAACAAAAACATCAAAATACATAACCATAATAAAATAATATTATAGAAAATATAAAACAAGGTATACCTAATGTGACAAGAAATCCATTCCAAAATGTATTACGTACATTATGATACAAATAAATCATAAATAACAAAATTTAGAATCGCTAATTGATCTATTATAAATGTCATTGTATTACGTTTACAATGAAATACTATGGATGTCAAAAAAAGTATTTTAAAACAAGTTGAATAATAATGTTTTTTATAGACAGTAAATAGCATTGAATTCAATAAAAAAAATAAACGAGCTATAAAAACACGGATTCATATTATTTATGTAATACTAATTTTAATTTCTTTTTTAGCAAAGCTTCGTCTTTAAACATAAATAGTTTGAAATAATGCTCGCTATATTCAGTCAAATCCTCATTACATGACATAGAAGAACAAATATCCAATTCCGGTAAAAATACATTGTAATGATAGGCGTGTTCATTTTTTGGTATTTTGTCAAAGACCATTCCTTGAAATACTTTGTGTTGTTCTTTTTCAAAGATAGAAATCAATTTACATTTGGATTGTAATTTGCGAATATGTTTGGTGGCTAGGTTGATAGAATCCAATTGCGAAATCCAACGATGATAAAAGTCTTCCGCCTTGGTAGAAAAACTATATAAACCTTCTTTATCGCAAATCAAATACATATTCAATAAATCTACCAATCGTCGAATCGGCGAAGTCGTTTGAGCATAATGGACATGTTCGTCAAACAGCTGATAATTGGACGACGATAGTTGAAATGTTTTAATGCGGTCTACAATACTATGAGGTGAAACATAAGAGACTTGTTTGTAAATACCGATTTGATGTTTTTTTAACAAAATAGCACATTGTTCGTTGTAATCTATCATTAATTTTGAAATTAGATCATATGAATTGTTTACTTGACAAATATGTTTCATATGCTTGTAATCTTTGTGTTCAAGTAATTTGTCTTGTTCAAAATAATAATTGCGTGAAATTCTAGCATTGCAAATAGACAAAGAGGAACGTTTAATTTGATGATCTACATATTCGATGTCCATGACGAGACAAACGCGGTTGGTTTTTTCGTTCAAACTACAAACACGTTCAGTCAATACATTGGGTAACATAGAACGTTTTTTATCTGGTAAATAAATGGTTGAAATCCGATTGGAAAACGAATCCCATAAATCATAATGGTCTAAAATAATGGGTACATTTGAAATATAAATACTAATGATATTATTATGAATCGAAATAGCATCGTCATAATTGATGCTTTTGGGTGAATCGATTGTAAAAATATGACCATTGCGAATAGGTAAAGAATCCAATTCATTGTGTGGTTGTTTCTTCATTTGAGAAATAGTACTTTTTGTAAAAGGTTGTATTGGATGATTTAACGACTTACAATAAAGCATATATTCATATATATTATTGACATCTTCTACATTACCAATCGTTTGTGTTAATGTACCATGTGGATGTTCTTTGTCCCAATGTTTGTATTGAAAGGTTACATATAAATATCGTAATGATTTATCAAACGATGGTCGTTTATCATACGTAACCAAAAAAAAAGGTAGTCGCTTGTCATCCGGTCTACATAAATATAATAATTTATTGTTTTCGCGTCCATATGTTTTGGTAATATCCAATACACCGGCAATATAGGTTTGATTCCGAATAGGTGAATATTGAATACTACATATATTATTTGTAAGGTAAAATTCATCTAAATGAAATAATTTAGATGAATCAAAGGATAAATCGACTGGTTCAAATGTTTCGCAACACCTTACCTTTTCATTTACAAAAAACCGATACATACTATATACTATTTTATATCTTTATATTATAATGTTAGACTTGTATAGAACTAATTTTATTGATATCTGGAATATATATATGACCTATCTTGTCAACGGAAATATTTTTAAAGACAATATATTTGTAAAGATTATATTGGTTTAGTGTCAATTCATGTGATAACTTAAAATAAATCAATTTGAGCGGTTATATCTTGTGTATTCGTATTTCCACTAAAATCCAAATATAGATGTATTCGGTCACCAGTATCACAACGAAATGAACTATTATAAAAGGTTGAATCTAACTGAGAATCGGTCAATGTAACTGAAAAAGAAGTATCTACGATCGAACTATTGAAAGGAGTTACTTTAATACTAAGCATTACTACAAAGCCTGTATCATTTATTACTTGTAGAACAAGACAACCCAGAAATAAGGGAAGGTTGTTGAACACGAAAATATGCGGGTAAATCTTCGTTATTAATTCCGTCGTTATCCGGAAAATTGCCACTAAATTTTTGAGTTCCAGGCCACAAATATCCTTTTTTATTGGAGTTCGTGTTACCTTTTAATCCATAATAAATAATGGTGGGGTAAACATAAGTAGAAAATCCTTTCCCACCGGCAGATTTACTTAACAAGTCTGTCCCCGGACCTATTTGAATACCAGAGTTAATCAAATAGGTTGGATCTAGTATATTCTCCGGTTTGGTTTGTAAAATATCTGAAGCATTGTATGAAGCATCAATAGGTAAAACTACGCCTATAGTAGAATTTCTTATTTCAATCGTACCTATGTTAGAACTATCGTCGGTTTCTACTCCTACATATGAACCATGTGAGTCATTCGAAGTGGGTTAATAAACATAAATATTAGAGTCCCTTATGGAGACACGATTTGTACCTGATACCAATATCCCGCGTTTTAATCCATTTCCATTTGAATATATATCAATCATAGAATTTTTTACACTATTTCTTGAAAATCCATTTAAATCCGTTATTCCTAAAAATTCAATTCCAAATACATTCGAACTTAACGTCATGGTTTTATTATTTACATAAATATAGGTTGTTCTTATTTTGGACGTTTGTGATGACGTTCCATCAAAAACAATACCTCTTAAAACTACATTATCATTGTTTCCGCTACAATTTAAATGTAAGGTTAATCCTTCTAAAAGACAATCTTCGCCCATATAAATGATTGTCGCAGATGTATCCACATGTCTTTCTATAATAGTGGTTTGCGAACTCAATTCATGTATAGAAATACCATCTGGTAATTGAATACTATTAGTTAATATGTAGGTACCGGGTAATATATAGATGGTTTGTCCATAAGAAACATTTTGCAGGGCACGTTCAATTGTTTTTGTATGGCGAACCGCTTACTGAAGCGGTTTCATCGTTTCCGTAAACAGCATCCACCATAGCTATATTACCTTGGTATAGGGGTGGTCCTTGTATTCCTTGTGGTCCAGGACATCCTTTCAATAAAGTTCGTGCCTTTCGAATTTGTATCCAATCCGACATATATATTTACTTATCATAATTAATAATGAGTAATACATATACTATGTTTATAAGTCCATACAACGGATAGGCCGATTTCATCATATTTATTGTATTCATTCCGTAATAGGGTTTATTTTTATATTTGAACAAATAAAACATTACACTGAACATATACATAATAAGGGTAGTTTCACAAATGAGTCTCCATCCACTTAAACTATCTAAATGAACCAAATCATAACTCCAGACACCTCTTAAATAGTAGTTGATAAGAATACATAAAATAGAGGTTATGATAAAAATAAAACAATTGGTGGTTTCATGAAATTCATATTTATCTATATACATAAACTCACAAAACACTAAAAATATAATCATAAAATGTGAAAAAAAATTATAAAAAGACAACTGATGTATTTTCAACTTTTGTCTCGGATATAAAAAATAAAAATACAAAACACTTATAGTTAGGGCAAGCGGACCTATCATTTTGAAAAATTTAACCGATTTGTAATTGAACAAAGCCATAGAAAAATAACTAAATAAAAAAAATAGGGTATGGTGCGTGATTTGTGAAAAATACCAACATAACTTATCCATAAAACTATTATCATGTATAGATTTTCCTTTGTAAGTTCCGGGATTTGGAAAAAAATCTGAGCCATTTTGATTCAAATGAAATGTACTAACTAAACTAAGAACAATGGTAATAAATAAAAAAATAGTAGTAATGATATAAAACGGAGTCCGTTCGTTCATAGTGAAAGACTATAAATTATATATAGTGTTTTAACTTAAAACACGGTTGATTTAAAATCGTTGAATATTGTATTTTTTCAATATTCGTTTCTTCTTTGGCTACAACATATAACAACCAATAATTGGGTAAAAATAATACATCGTCTTTACTTAATACAACTGAAATAAAAGATGAATTACCCTTGATTTGTTGGACCACTTTTTTGTTATGTTCAAAGTTATGGTCTTTATGTTTGAACATTGATTTGTATTTTGGATGAATACAAATAAACCGCGGATTTCCTTTGACAACCTTATAGAAATTTCTACATTCTAAATTACGATGTAATTTGATGTATTTTTTGAAATGAATGCTTTTTTGTTTCGGAAAATATTTTACACTAGGTTCAAACACTTCATAATGGTCTAAAGCCCACCTAAAATAAAATGGTATTTTATTCATAACTTCGTGATGTACAATATCCTTCGTCACTGGGTCATTTAATCGATATATGGTATTTTGTTTCGTGATTGTAAAATGGATGATAATATGCAAATAAGTAAATACTAACCATACTACCAAACAAAGTTTGATTAACATATACTTTATTCATATAAGTATTTATATCATTTTATAGCGATGTATAAAATAATATATTTATTCGTTTTCATTTGTTTTCAATAATTCTGTTACTCTTGAATTCATGGATTCTACTTTCATATTAGTTTCCATACAAAAAGTTTGCATTTTTACAAAGTTGGTTTTCATTTCAGTCATTTCTGACAATAAATCGTTGTATTTTTCTTTGTAAAATTGTACGTCTTCACTTGTGGTATGTTTTTCTTGGAGAGTTTCAATATTTTTTGACAAAAGTGTTAATTGTTTATCATGTGTTTGTAATATTTGTAATGGGTTAATGGATGCTTTGGGTATATCTGGTTTTGGAATGGATGTATTGACGGATGTATTGACGGATGTATTGACGGATGTATTGACGGATGTATTTCCTCCACCAGCACGTCGTCTTCGGGCAGCAGCTAAAGCGGCAGTACCACTCATATACAAGAATAATTTATAATAGAATTAATTTATTTACGCATTTTTAAGGATACTGAGTCATGTGACTTATAATTTGTAATGTCAAAATCATTTATACCATAATCTGAAATGTTATCATAATGATTATTGATAGTTACTTTAGAAAATTCATAAGGTTCTTTTTCAACTTGTACTAATAAAGCATCTAAATGATCGTCATATACATGGGCATTTCCAATATGATAAATAAATTCACTTGCTTCTAAATGACAATGGTGTGCGATCAAATGAGTCAACGCACTATAAGATAATATGTTGAAAGGGACGCCTAAACCTAAATCACCACTTCGTTGATATAGTGAACAAGAAAGTTTATTTTCTACTACATGAAATTGCATTAAAATATGACATGGGGGTAATGACATTTTATCTAATTGACAAGGATTCCACGAAGACACCACTAATCTACGTGAATATCTTTTTTCAGGGTCGTTCAAACTATCAATGATATACTGTATTTGGTCTATCCCCTGATTAGTATAATCACTTTCACAATCTACATAAGGAGCATTAAAGTGTCTCCATTGATGTCCATAGATGGGTCCTAAATCGTTGGAGGTTTCGGCGTGTGGATCCCAAATATGAACATTTTGTCGGTTCAATACATCATTATTAGTAGATCCTGACAAAAACCAAAAGAGTTCCTTGAGACAAGTTTTTAGTGCTACTTTTTTAGTAGTTAATATAGGTAAGGTATTATTTTCTAAACTAAAAGACATACAAGCACCGTGTTTAGAATAAGTGAACCCATTACGCCCTTCTATTTTATGTCCGGACAAACATATTTCCTTCACTATGGCTAAATATTGTTTTTCTTGGTGATCATACGTTTTATTCATTATGGTAGAAAGCATTATAATTATACTATCTTTATTTTTAATTTCTTTTTATAAAGTAAGATGGAAAGTTATCAAGAAGAATATTTTGAACCAGAACGAAAAAATATGATAGGTGGAAATAACGAATCATTTTTTAGTTATATGTTTTCGTTGTCTCAAAAAGATAAAATGGAAATGATGAATATCGTCCAATACATAGGATTGGCGTTCATTCCTATTGTTCTTTTAGTTTATTGGATGAAACTTTATTTACCATCGTTTGATCCTTATAAAGGTAATATAGAAATATTGGTAGAAGTTCTAATACAATTAGTAGTATTAATTATCTTTTTTTGGTTTGTTCATCGTTTTATTATGTTCATACCTACATACAGTAAAGAAAATTATACTACTATGAATGTATTTCATTTTATAATCCCTTTCTTATTTGTTTTATTTACTCTAGAGACAAATGTCAGCAAAAAAGTAAATCTACTTCTTAAGAGAGCTATGATTTATTTAGGGTTAGAAAAGGAACATATGCAAGAACTGAACACAGAAGAAGAAGAAATATATACACCACCTAGTATACCCCTTCCTAATCCTGAACCTATGAATCAACCTCATCCACAAAATACTAAGGAAGAAACTACTGGCAAAATGTACAGAAGAAATGAACCTATGCTAGACCAAGGGCCTATGGCCGCAAATGAAGCACTTGGATTATCTGCGTTTTAACTTAAAATAATGACTAGATAAATTATATGAACGATGAATTACAACATATGCTCAATGAAATGGATGAAAAAAAAATAACCTATTTAAATTCATCGATTATAAAAGACGCCAAAAACAATATATTACAAAAAATGGGATTTGAACGTAATGAGTTGAAACATTACCACAAAGTATTAAAAAACTATAGATTCGTGGATGAATTGGATGAATTGTCATTGGGTCACCATATTAGATGGTTTCATTTGACTAAACTAAAAAATATGAAATTATATAATGGCGCCATACTTACAAATATAGAATATACAAACAACCAAGTATATTTATCATGTAAAAGTTATAAAAATAAGGTATTTACTATAAAAATGGATGAAATTATTTTATTTCAAAAGTTCTACGAACAAGAATTATTGATGATACGCATCTTAGATTATATACAAGACAAATAACTATTCGGCGATATCATTCGTGTAGAACGAACGCTTTTTATAACAAATCGTTTGGTATTCGTAAATAAGTATTTATGTTTACTAAAACAAAACGGAAAAAATATCATATTATTTTTGTTGTAAAATTGACAAATATATTTATTCAAAATGACGTTCGTTTTTCGTTTTATTTTGTATAGATTGTTTGGTATTTCTTTATTGTAATATTTTAATATATGTATACAATCTCGAATGGATAAATTTTTGGTCATTTTTATTATAATTATAGATAATAAAAATATGAATAAACATATTATTTTTGACTTGGATGAAACCATTGGTTATTTTCAACAATTTATTTATATAGTCAATATTGTAGAAAAATATAATAGTATAGATTACAATGACTATTTTGAATTATTTGAAGAATATTTTAGACCTCATATCTTTCAATTGTTTGAACGGTTAATTAGTAAAAAAAAAAAAAATCATATCAAATATGTAATATTATATACTAATAATAATAATCATCCATTTGTGGAAAAAGTAATTCAATATATTCACAAAAAACTAAGAACATCTTTATTTGATTATATTATTACACCTGAAACGAATCGAATACACAAAAAAAAATCTTATCAAGACTTAACCTATTGTATACCAAGTATTATAGACGACGCTTTATGTTTTATAGACGACAAAATACATATTTGTATGAAAGAAAATCCTAATGTGTCCTATATAAAATGTGAAAAATACGTTATAGAATTATCTATCCAAGAAATACTAAAACGACTTCGTCACCCTAATGGTGACGAAATATATCCTATTTTGAAAAAATACAAATATTCAAGAAAAATACTTCCGACCAATGTTCATACATATTCCACTAAGAAAATGTTTCAGACTATAGAAATATTCATATACAATATTCCTATTATGTAAGGTTCTCGCACTAGGATCATAACAATATACAAAACTAGGCATCCAATAATATGGGATTAAATGTTGACAATTTGGATAAAACGATTGGTAGGTGTCTAAGTAATAACTTTGTTCTTGGGTTAATGGGTATGTAGACTTATAATCTTTCATTTGTTCTTGAATGATTTTATACCATGAGTTGCTTGAACTACTAACACCATCGCTGAATGCCTCTTTTTCTCGCCATAAAACACAAGAAGGTAATAACTCAGGTTCATATGTTTGTATTGTTTTACGAAAGAATTCCTTTTCTGTTAATGTTTTACGGAATTGTACTGGAATAGACAAATAAAATTTGGTAAAATCCTTGTCTAAATAAGGTGTACGAGGTTCAAGTCCGTGACTAGAAATAGATCGGTCACTACGTAATACGTCAAAATAATGAATATGTTCAAGTAACCTAAAGCATTCTTCTTGAAATTCGTCAGTAGTATTACAATGATTAAAGTACAAATAACCTCCCATTAATTCGTCGGCTCCATCACCATTCAATACCACTTTAAAGTCTGTATTTTCTTTTATATATTTACCAATTAACCAATTACCGACACTGGCTCTTACGGTTGTGGTGTCATAACTTTCAATATCCTTGATGACATTTGGAATGGATTGAATAAATTCATGTTGAGAATAAAGAACTTCATGATGAACGCTACCAATATGTTTGGCTACTATAGAAGCATAGTGTACATCTTCGGATTTTTCCATACCAATGCTAAACGTATGAAAAGATTGATTTTTGCTCTTATAATATCTGGCCGCAATCGCACATACCAAACTACTATCTAATCCACCCGATAATAACCCACAAATAGGACGCTCGCTATTCATAATGCGTTTTAATACGGCGTTCTCAAATAAATTATAACTTTGTTTCCTATATTCTTCGAGAGAATATTTTAATTGATACGTATCTCGAATATTATAATAATGATGTGTGCAATATTTTTCAAATGTTGACCCATTGTGTCTATATAGACTATATGTTCCGGGTTTTACTTGAGTTATCGTATATGAATCTAACATCATACTTTCTAATACACTTGAAAAGATATAACCTTTTGATGTATTATTTTCATAAAGTGGACGAACTCCGTAAGGGTCGCGAACAACCACCACTTCTTTTTTCAAAGAATCATATAAAATAAATGAAAACTCGCCATCTAATAAATGAAACGCATTTGTACCAAATTGTTCATAAAGATGTAGAATAACTTCACAATCACTTTGTGTCTTTAGATTATAAGATTTTGACAATTGTTTATAATTGTATATTTCTCCATTACAAATCAGTGTTAAATGTTTGTATTCAATCGGTTGATTCGATTCGTCATTTAGTCCATTGATAGCCAATCGATGAAACGCAAAATATACTTTATTATCTATTTTTTTAAATGTAGTTGTTTCTGGACCACGTTTTGAACCTGCATTATAATCTATTTGTCCTTCTTCAATTGTATCATTCAAATAAGCAAAAATACCGCACATAATAAATAAATAATGAATATTTATTTATATATTTATATAATAATGATTAATGACCGAAATATACCTGACAAACCATTGAAACCTAATTTTGATGTTCGACCACAACCAACAAAATATACTGATTTTCAAGTATTTGAACCAAAAGTATCGTCCAAGGTTCCTTTATTAAAATATCCTAAATCTGGATTTAACCCAGGATATCGCGGACCAACCGAGGAAGGTTTAGAAAAAGTAGATCTAGAAAGTTATTTAAGAAATCAATATATGGCGCTTCAACGTAATTCTCAAGCTCAATATGTCCCAAACATAAATAGTGATTTATATAACCATCCTATGAATTATGAAAAGCAATATTCATCCTTTAGTTCATCACATACTCGTCTTTGTAAAACATTAGACCCCAATATATTTCATAATTCAACTCGTTATTATTTGAAAAAGGAATAACCTTTTGTATTGTATGTATCATGATTATTTTTCACGTAAACATAAACCTATGAAAAAAGAATACAATTTTATAGAACACAGAGACATTATTCTAGATATAGTTCAAAATATGATGAAAGAAGATGCTGAACATCTATACCCATATTATTCTTTTTATAAAGAAATCTTTACAGAGTTTACAGGTCAACTTCTTTCTATAGAAGGTCAACTTCACGAAAAAGAACATGTACCAATAGATGTATCATGTGAGTTTATTCAAGAATACAAAAAGATAATGCTAAGTAAAGAAAAAACTATTTTGGACTTATTAAAAAATAAAAATATAATATATGAAAAAGAGGACGTTTAAATTGTTGAAATGTCATCCAAAATATAAAAAATATGATTTATGTTTGAATGAAGATATAGTAATGAATATGAGAGACAAATGGAATCAAAAAAATCCTCATAAAACAATCAAAACCCAAAAAAAAAAAAAAATTATAAATACACTTCGTCATTATTTATCCGTTTGTAGTCATCAAAAATGTTTGATAGACAATACACTTGATATGAAAATGAATTTATTTGCGCCAATTAGTCCTCCGTCATGGAATAGTAATAAATCTGAATGGTTAAGTAATGTAGATATAGCTAATGTGATGAAACAATATGAGGAAACCTATCCTCAGTTTAGATTTTTAGGCCCAACACCGATTGACTTTGATGAAAAATATGGTTCCAGATGTATATGGCCTGATATTTGTCATTTAAGTATAAAAGAACAAATGAGACAACAAAAAAAAAATATAGGAATAATTTTTAATTTAGATACACACGATAAAAGTGGTTCTCATTGGGTATGTATGTTTATTAATTTAGATCATAAATACATATTATATTTAGACTCTAATGGGTTACAAATGCCAAATCAAATTTATAAATTAACCCAACGTATTGTTAGAGAATGTCAAGAATTGAATATAGATATGAAAGTATATACAAATAAAATGAGGCATCAATATGAAGATGGAGAATGTGGTATGTATTGTTTATATACAATTGTACAATTACTAGAACAAAAACATAAAGTAAACTATTTTTTGACTCATCGAATCAGTGATCATAAAATGAATATGTATCGAAATATATTTTATAATAAAATGATATAATGGTATAAACTATGACCTATTATAATGGAATATAAAGCACAAGTATGGAATGAATGTTTAAAGCAAAATGTATTTGATCAATGCAGAGAAGATGAACTTCCAAGAATACAAGAACTTTTTGAAAAAACAATAGAAGAAACGAAAGATATCAATGAGATTATTTCTATTTTACGAGTAAAAATAAAGGAAGTAGCTTATAAAGACTTAATACCAAGCGAAAAAAGACCTATTATAGATTTTAGTGATAATGTAGAAGAAGAACCTTTAAAAGACATAGATAAGCTTATTGCTGAAAAACAAAAAGAACGACAAAATGAAGAACCTATGGCAACTATAAAAAAAGAACCCGTTATATATTCAAATGACGGACCTGTCATCTCTACTCCTCAAACGAATCCACCTCCTCAAACGAATCCATCTACTCCTCAAACGGATCAACCTATTATGTCGTCTGAATTATTGGAACTCAAACAAATGGTGTATCAACAAAATTTAATATTAGAAAAAATATTGGAATCTCAAATTAGAATATTAAAACAAAAAAAATAATGTATATTTATAATATGAAAAATAAGATAAAAACATTATTAATTATAGTATTTATATGTTTCTTAGTATTACCATTGATTGAATATTTTACAAAAGAAGGATTTACTGAAACGTCGCCGTTTGGTCAATGGGAATTAGTTTTAAGACAAAGTTATAATGACCAATATAACGAAAGTCCATTTAAAGGAAATACTAGTATAAATATAAATGCTTTATATGATTCTAATGGAAAAATAAATGAACCCAATTATTATAATAGTAGTTTGTACTCTAACTATGACTTCAGTTCAAAACGTATTTTGAAGATAAATTATTATGATACTTATGAATCTACTACTCCATTAGGTACGATTACATGGTCTCAAGACAATGAAAATACGCCAACTAATGTGGTTGCCTCCAATAGTTCAGATGACGGTTTTTCTGGAATAGTTCTTTCTTCGGATGAAAATTCTTTTTTTCATGGTGTAGGAAATGAAGACAAATATATTTTAGGAGCTTCGCAATCTTATTTAGACACTATAACCGATATATCTTATATTCCAGGGTTTACAACTCAAGGGGTTGAAAAAGTAGAATTATTTTTATGGAATCCAAGACCCAATAATAAAAATACATTCAATGGTAATTATAAAGACATAGTGATTTCAAAAGTAGATATGAACGATACCGATAACAATGGATTTTGGAATAAAAGCGAAGATATTAGTGGATTGCTTGACGAAACCACAAATCGGTATTCTTATTGTTTTGGTAAATTAAAATGTCACGATAATACCTATACACCTATTGAAAATTCAAATGGTCACTTTAAACCTTATTGCGATTCTGATTCTAGTTTGAACCCAGTATATTGTGAAGGGTCCGCATTATATAACACCAATAATTCGTCTTTAAATTCGGTATCCATTGGAAACTTATCTTATGATATGATGGGTAAATACGCAAGCGGCATATCAGGCGAAGAGTATTTTAATCTTTTTAGAGGACTCACAACTCCTTACAAGACTGATTATATTGACCCAGAAATAAGTGGAAATAATGTCATCGCATATGATGAGAGTACTTCATCGTTCGTAAAAACTAATATATGTAATTATTTAGACAATTCAAATTTAATCAATGGAACCAATATTAGTAAAGAATGTGAAGAAACTAGATATAGTGGAATAATTGACGAGGCTTCTGAAATAAGTGAAGATGATAGTGGAGTAGGAAATAAATGTATAGCGAATTATGGAGACACTATAAATTCAAAATACAAAAATTATGTTTGCAATGAAAATGAGCGATGTGTTGGGTATGAGTGTGGAGTTCAATTTGGTCAATGTAGCCCAGCATTATTATAAATGATTAATATAATGAAAAAAACTATTTTTTTATTATGTATTTTTTTATTAGTACTATACGTATGGTCTATAAAAGAACACTTTGAATTGTTGCCTTTAGAAAATGAAAGTCCGAATAATTCTTCTTTACCAGTAAAGTTACCTAAAGATATAGATCGTGTAAAATGTAAAGAATCGGATTCTCATCAGTATTGCTACAATGGAAAAATTAGACAAAAAGATATATTTGGAAATTACATAGAATCTGAAACATATGTATCATATCCACATGGTAATACATATGACCTTATAGATACACAAAAGGTATATTTAAACGATTTCACTGAAAATGAATTATTGAAAGGGTCTAGTAAAACACGAGATGTATATTTTGATCCTTATACTATATGTAATAAAAATTACCCATGGCACTTAAAATTACCGATTGAAAAAACAAAGAGATCTGTTTGTACATCTACAAAAGACAAAGAACAATATAACAAATGTATTGAAAATGAGACTCCTTGTAAAGATAAAGATATAGACTTACAACCTACTGAAATATACAATGAATATAATTGTTCAGACCATTCAAAAGTGGTAAAATCATTAGAAGGTACAAATGCTAGGATTTCTACTCCAGGTAGTTCTTATAATGGAAATTTTAATATAATCGTCATAAGAAGTCCTACCAAAAATGACTGGATAAATTTACGCGAAATGCAATTATGGATAAACAACGAAAATGTTTTACCTAAACATATTTCAACATCTATGCAAAGTGGAAGTCTTACTAATATACATACCGAATTTATAGATTGGTCTAGTAAAAGACTATTACCATCTTATAGAAATGGCTCCATATGGAAGGCTAGTAATATAGCAAACCGAGATATTCCAAACAACCTCAATGTTCATTCAGGAAATACTTCATCGTCATTATATATACCCTTATCTAATGTATTCAATCTACAAATGATACAAAGTTTGGTCTTATACAATAGAGTTGATTGTTGTACCGATCGTATAAATGGCTTTCAAATAGAGTTTTATTTTGTAGATTTAAAGTCTCCCATATTTACAATAGGAGTGAATACTACACAAGCCATATATCGGTGGGATTTTCCATCTATAAATACATATAGTCTTGGATTCTCAAACGAAGATAGCGTAAATCAGATACATAGTACTAATCCTATTCCAATAAATAACCCTTATTCCGGTAAGCCCCAAGTAGTATCGAAGTCTATCGAAATTGGTACCTATCACGATACTTGGAGACGAGGTCTAAATGTATATAAAGGACGGACAAACTCAAGTGGTCAGTCTTATAATATAGAAACGTGTGCAAAAGAATGTAATAACTATAATTATTTTGCTTTACAAGATGGTTTGCGTGGTAATCCACAATGTTTTTGTGGAAATTCTTTAGAAAACGCGACACAATATGGACCAAAAGTATGCGACAAAAATAGTGGAGGTCCTTGGTGCAATTCTATACATAAAAACGTATGTTCTTTTATTAGTGATACGACCATAGAAACATCTACACTTTGTACAATTCACAATGGTCAAATGATTTATGATGAGAATAAAGTAAGTGACCTATGTAAAGAAAAAAGTTGTTTAACCGAACAATATTTAGATATATCACAATGTTATTCGAATGAGTCCGAAGCAAGTTATCAACACGATAATTATTATTATAATGTAAACAATAAAACCAATTATCCATTTGAAGTGGAACCCAAAAATCCAAATGATTATATTATAACCAACAATCATTTGGTAAATAAAGTAAAAATAAAAAGTCCTAAAATAGATTATTCGGTATCTTTATGTAGTCCAGAAAAACCATTATACGCAAATAATAGTTGCCACACATTAGAAGACAATGTGGTAGATATCTCGTGTAATAAAGACTATCCTTATGTTTGGAATGGTTTGTGTGTAAATTATGATACTTATATGAAAAATATGAATTCTAGTTGTACTAAAGAAAAACCTTATAAATATAATAACAACTGTTATGATACGATTGAATACGCTGAATCTACCGAATTTATATTAGATTATTCACAAAACGATGTATGCTTTTTAAAGGACAACCCAATAGGTATATCGTGTGAAGATTTATATGGTGTGAGTGATTTAGATACAAATATGTTATATAATCCTATTACCAATAATTTTATTGGTCAACTAAACCATGGAGATTATAAAACAAACGATTGTTCAGGAATGCTTACACAATGTATGAATAAATTTCCATATGAAAAAAATGACCAAGGTGAATATGTAATGCCTATGACCAATGACTATACGATACAAAAAGACAACATACCAGAGTATCCGACACCACTACCCTACAAAGAGCCACCTATATCAAAATATATCAAACCATATAATAGCAATCTACAATCTAATCTATGGATACAATGTAAACATGATTATAGTAAAATTCCACAAGAAAATATGTGTCCAAAAGAATTGCCCATTTGCGAGGGTTCGGTAAAAGATACCCAATTAGGAGTATGCAAAGATAGTTTAGACTCTACCACCGATACATTAACTTCGTATAATGTAAACCAATTGAGTTGTAAACATGATTACGGAACTATACCCAAACCAGATATGTGTCCATATAATTTACCCTATTGTGAAGATAGTGTATGTAAAGAAAGTAGTTTATTTTATAATCGTTAATTCTTGTTCATTTTGTAGGGTTTACCATTATAAATCATTTGTTTATTGATTACATTATAACTAATCAGTTTTTTATCTTTTTGTATATAAGCTTCCTGAGGTTTTGTCTCGTTGTACAAAATTGGAATTTTTTTACCGTCTACCTCGATAAAATAATTCATAAACTCTTTATTTCGTTTTTGTTTTTGTTGCGGTTCCTTTTTGTAATCCAATTCATAGACTCTATTTCGTTTTTCTTTGTTTGGAAATTTAAAACATTTATTGGGAGATACACAATCAATCGCACTTTCTTTTAAAGTATTCAAAAAAGATTCTGACAACATATGTTTTTCATTCATAATTTTATACAGAAATTCGTCGGTAGATATCATTTTATTATCATCTTTTAACTCGCTTATGTATATATGTACTTGGACGTCTTGTTCTTCTTTTGGTAATCGACTATGACTACAAATTCTCCTTGCCCTACCAATCACTTGTTCTATTCGAACATAATGCCAATAAGGTTCGGTAATATGAACCATTCGAGTATTTTGTAAATCAATCCCTTCGGCACCAGATGCTGTAATCATCAATAAATTAATTATGTCTCCACGTATATTATCTAATTCATCTAAATTATACAATGTTTTCAAATCATCAATCATATAAGAAGGCAATTTATTAAAATCACTATTGTAAATGTTACGAATATATTCTTTGACTTCTTTTTCTTCTGTCCCTGTATATAAAGTAAATACATGTAGTTTATTGTAGGTATAACCTGGAAGTCCATGAAGTTCAATTTTAAACCGATTACCTACCTTTTTTATTTCTAATTGTTTGAAACCTTGATATTTCAACATCAAAGACATCATTTCTATACCTTCAATTCGTCGGAAACCACTATAAAGTAGTTGACATTTATTCAAATTATTCAAAATATTATCTAGTATTTTATGAAATTTTGGACTATATTTTTGTAATCCACCTTCTACATCGGTTTGTTCAAAAATAGCTACTTTATTGAGTTCATTATAAAAATAATTTTGACGATTCGACACAATCTGTGAAATGAACCGTTTTATATTAGTATCGTAAGTGGTATCTTCTACAATAAGGTCTCCGTCTTCTTCGATTCCGTGTGCGTCTTGAATACGTTCTTCCTTATTTGCATAATCGAAATCTTTTTCAGTTTTTATACTCATAGTAGGGAAAGGTCGTGGTATTTTTTCATCAAATACAAAATTACATGCTGCGCGAGTAAATACTTTATAACTACCTTCGCTTTTTGCGTCGCTTTTTTTAGTAGACTCCTTTTGTTTGTAAATATCATATTGTTTTTTCTGATGCGAACTCATAGGTATATTTTCTACCACAATATCCAATAATCGAGGCATAAGAGATGTTTTGTCTCCCAAATAAGAAATTAATCCGGCAATACGGGTTTGAAAAAATTCTTTGTTATGGATAAGTTTGATAGATCCTTCATGTTTTACAAATAAATTATTAAAATCTTTTTCGGTTTCAGGCATTTTTTTATACTTGTTAGTAGATAGTTCACCTGTCACATTATTCAGTAACGTTTTTATTTTTGTTTCAAACGCTTTATCGCTATTAGCTTCTCTGTAAGAAGCCGATTGTTCGTATTCTATTTCACCACTTGGTGTAGTTATAAATCCATATGGATTTCTACTGATATGAATCGCATTTAATTTATAGTCTACTACATTATATTTTTCTATAGGTTCCAATTGTTTTCTTAATTGATCCTTGTCATATTTTCCATTGAGCTTGAATTCGTATTGCGTCGTATATCCTGATATTAAATTAATCATAACGCCTAATTCGGCCGGAGAATTTATATAAGGCGTACCTGACAACAAGACAATTTTACAATTTTGAGCGTCCATTAAATGTTCATACATATCTCTAGACACGGATGGTTTGTCCACCGATAATTTGTTATATATTTTTCCAATAAAGTTATGCGCTTCGTCTATAATCACTACACTATTATGAAATGGATTTTTATTTTGTTTGATGGTTTCCCATTTTTTCTTATTGACTCCATTATAATTGATGAAACGATATTTTACACTTATCAATAAACGAATGAGTTGATTTACTTGTGATTTATCTTCTTGTCTCAAATCACTATAAGAAGTACCACCTTCATGTATTAACCAAACACATTTGTGTTGTTCAATGTATTTAACTAATTCTTCTTTATCTTTGTCTAAATGTAAATAGTCTTTAAACAACTGAATTACGCTATCATAATTTTCATTCACAACCAATTTTGTCCATTTATTTTTTGTTTTGAAAATTTTATCACCACAAAATTGTAACTGGGTGCGATAGTTCTGCTGCAATGAGGCCGGTGTCATAATATATATTTTTTTATCGTTTTTCATACCTTCTAAAATAGAAATGGAACTACATGTTTTACCTGAACCTAAACCATGATACAATAATAATCCTCTATAAGGGGTATAACTATTTAAATATGTTTGAACTATTTTTTGATGTCTCAACATAACAAATTCAGACGATGATTTGTCGCAACTTCCATTATCTTGTTCCGTTTCTTTATATAAATCATCTAATAATTCATGTATTGTATCATAAAATCCATATTGGTCGTTCAAGTAAAACTTTTTCATATTTATTTGTATGGTGTTTGGAGTATATAACGGAAAATCTTTTAATAATTCATTATCTACGTCTGTAAATGGAACTAAGTGCGTTTTGGTTTCAGGTTTAGGTTTAGACTTTTCGGGTACCTTCTTTTCCTTGATTTGTTCAGATTCCAATACGATTTGTTGGTCTATTTTCTCTGGGAGTTCGGCATAAAATGAAATTTTTTCATCTAAATGAATATTCAACTGATTATTCAAAACACGAATAAATGTGTTCAACTTAACCATATCTTTTTGTTTATAAAACAATTGATTTGTAATTTGTTTTAGTGAAGAATCCGATGCTCCCTGATATTGAATGATTTCGTCCTTGGTCAAATCGCTATATATTTCTGCGTCCGACAATGGACTTAATACATCAAAATGAGTTCCTACTGTATAACCTGTATTGTATAAAAATATGTTATTGGTACATTGGTCTAAACTGATACCCTTATCTATATTAGAGACAACCGTAAACCGAAACTTTGGTAAAGGTTCAAAAACACCAATACATACATCATTCGCTTCACCAAATAAAGTAATGTCAGTGTCTACTAACCATTCTTTGTCTTGTTGGATTGTTGTTACTCTTTCTTCATAACGTTTTATTGTGTTTTGGTTAGTTAATAATTTTTTTTGTTCGGCATATATTTGAGACATATGTGTTCTAAACATTTTTTTAGCAGTTTCATCATAATATAGTTCACCCTTTACATTATAAAGGTCTTCAAAATCATCATAAGTATTCAAAGAACTATGATATTTCAAATTATATATAATAGCATATACTCCACAATTACCATCTCCAACGATTTTGATATGTTCAAAATAATCGTTTAAGTTATCTGCATTTATTTTTGGATTTATGTATTTCATATTTAATATATATTACTATTTTTAATTAGTTCATTTACACAATTAATCACGTGTTTTTTTTCCGTATTATAATGTCTAATTTTGGATAAACATTCTTCATAATTACACCATTTCATATTACCAATTTCACTTTTTTGGTATTTAGCATTATATAATGTATCTTTATAATTCATATATCCAATATAATATTTGTGTTTATAGGATTTTAAATTAGAACCGGTAAATACTTCTTCAAAAGGAACTATGTTATGGATAAAAGATAAATTAAAAATAGGATAGCCAGTTTCTTCACGAAATTCTCTTAAAGCACAATCTATATCCTTTTCTCTGTAGTTTCTACGACCCTTTGGAAATCCCCATTCTGGCAAAGACCAATATGGATTTTCTAACAAATGACGTTTGTGTTTCAATACAAATAACATTTTTTCTTTGTGTTTTATATCGTAAGGTTCATTTTTTTTATTCCATAATTTATCCCATAATTCGTCATAAGATAAATTCAATATTTGGGATATTTCATAGTCGGTCATTTCTTGGATTATATTTTTTAAATGAAAATCGTTATATTCGTTGTATTTTCCTCTTAAAAAATCCACATATCCTAAGGTATCTTTTCGCTGTATCATCAAATATTCTACTACATCATTATTGTAACGATAACATATGATACCTAAACTTGTAATAGGGCGTTTACAATTATAAAATAAATGTCCATAATTTTCACAATTATTACATAGGGGTTTACCTATCATAAATCTATTTATATTATATATTTATATGATTCGCATAAATATAGATATAGTATTTCAATACATCTATTTTATTACTCGTTCCTATGTTCCTAGTATTGCTCATAAGAAAAAAATCAAACAATTGTTTGAATCATTGCCCTTTTTTTTACCCAAACACCAGTCCTTATTCTTTCAAATAATAAAGGAAAATTCTATTATAAATTATTATGATACAAATTCACAAATGGTAAACTATGGATATATGATTTATAAATTATATCATATAAAACAACAAATGAGTTATTTAGATCAAGAAGATTACGTCAAACATTACGATGATATATTATTTGTCTCTCAAGAAGAAAAAACTCTGGACATGAAAAAGAAATGGACTGTGGTTTTGTTTATAATCATTGTATTAATTTGTATTTACTTTATATATGCAACTTAAATTATGGATAATTATAGTTACTGGACTTTTGATTTATGATACTTATCACGAACATTACTATTTTCATTTATTCAAAACTTACAAAAAATATTATAAAATGTTCGGAATAGCCTTATTTGGTTTAGGGTTATATATCATGTCTTCAAATGGAAAACATATGGGATCTGTTTCTATTTTCAATAACTTTATCAAAGTATTACCAATTGACAAAGAGTCTAAACAACTTATCACTCCATTCTTACCAAAACAAAGTGCCATAGAAAAAATAGAAACGTCTGGAGGGACCAAATCGAAACGAAGTGTAAGTGAAACAAAAAAAAAATACGTGGCCTCTATGCAAAACTGGAAATGCGGCGAATGTCAAAAACAATTACCTGCTTGGTTTGAAGTAGACCATACAATAAGACTTGAACATGGTGGAACAAATGAAATCAGTAATTTAGTGGCATTATGTAGAGATTGTCACGGTAAAAAAACTGCTATGGAAAATATGTTATAATATATATAATGATAGAGTTGAATCAAAATAAAAAGATGATACTTACATCCATATTTGTATTATTGGGTTACGCCTTTTTTATTTTAAATCCTTACCAAATTTTAGATTATATATATTTACCCTTTATCCTATTATTTACTATGTCAGCTGTATTTTTATTTATCTCTATTGGTCATATAATAAATCCAATGGAGTTTTCCTATAAAGTATTACAATATATATCTATATTTTTAGGTTTTGCTATATTATATTTTATCTTAAAGTATATATTGTTGTATACAATAAATATATCATTTGGGGCAGTATTTTTATTTTATCTCGTTGTTATGGCTATAGTATATAATATATTTTTCGGTAATACCACTATTGATTTTGGTAAGGGGGATGATTTATTTCAAGTCATTAAATATTTCATTTTTTATATACCATGTATTTTGATTTTAGTGGTCAATTATTTTATAGATGATGCCAAACAAACGAATAAAACCACATATGTGTTGGGATTCATGTTGATGCTATTGATTATACTTTTTTTTATAATACCAATGATAAATCAATATTTATATATTCACGATGGGTTATTACTGATACATAACAAAGAATCTTTGAATAAAAGCATTTTAACTCTTACGCTCAAAGAATTAAAAGAAAACATAAACAATGGACCATTGTATAAAGAAGAATTTCGTTCGTTAAGTGAAGTCAATCTACCCAAGTGGAATGTGACTTCTTTACCAGAAGAACCTAATAGCGACGCTATTCAAGATTTAATCACTCGATATAAAGATGAACCTGAAAAATTGAAACAATATATCACCCATGAAATCAATAAATCTCTAAAGAATAAGATTTATTATTATTTTCAACAACATTTTTTCTATAATGAAAAACAAAAGCAATTGTTGTCTCAATATACTAACCCAATACTACATACATATCATTATGGTATTTCTTTTGGACTATACTTAAATTCCAATATATTATCGGATAAGCATAGAGACAAGGCGTTAATATTGACCTTAGGGTCGAGACCATCTTTATATTACGATTACAATACTCGTGAATTAGTTATAGAAATAAAGGATAAAGTAAGTAATAAAACATTTCAACAAACGCGTATTTATAATACCAGTAAAATTTTATTTCAAAGATGGAACCATATTGTTATGAATTATGTCAATGGTCAGTTTGATTTATTTGTAAATAATGAAATTGTTTCTACCCAATCGAATGTGTCTCCATATATAAATGATACCGATGTTTTACAAGTAGGTTCCGGTGAAAATACTGACCTAGGCGCCATATCTCATTTGCGATATTATGACCAACCATTGTCTTTGTATAAAATAAAAGAAATTTATAATAAAATAAATAATTAATATAATGTTATTGTTTAGTTTTTGGAATATTCTTTCTTCTATATTATTTGTAATCATTGCTTATGTAATATTTACTAACCAAATGCAAAATACAACTAAAATCATTATGATTATCTTATTGTTTCTATTAGGAATATTCATTTTTATGAATATGAATTTATTTCAAAATTATAATGGAATGGTAAACAATGTCACGGATGCAACTCAAACCATACGTGTTCCACGAGACACCATAAATAAGAGCAACGGACAATATTCAATTTCTATGTGGATTTATGTAAACGATTGGAATTATAAGTTCGGAAAAAAGAAAACCATTTTAAAACGCGAAAATGCTGAAAAAAAACAAAATCCGCATGTTTATTTAGACCCTTACAAAAATGATATGGTTGTTGATTTTTATATAAACGATAGTTCAGACAATGATCTATCAAACAATTACGATCTAGCAAAATTATGGTGTAGTGAAAATACACAAGACATTTCAGATGAATTATTAGAATGTAATTTCAATCCTGAAACTGGTGAATATATGGCATCTACTTCAGGAGTTCGCTGTGTAGATGAAGTGTATGAATGTTTAGATGGAACCTTAGTGGATATCGAAAACAATAGTTGCGATTCAATCAACAACGAACATAGTTCTAGTTTAAAAAATATACCTTTGCAAAAATGGTTCAATGTAATTTATGGATTTGGAGACAATCATGTAGATACTTATATGAATGGTAAATTAGTACAAACCAAAACATTTAATGGGGTTCAATTTATGAGCGAATTTGACCATAATGATTTCTTTATTTGTTCTGATGGTGGATATTCTGGGTCTATATCGAAAACATCTTATTATAATTATTTGGTGTCACCTTACAAAGCCTACAAAATTTATAAAGAAGGATTTAATCCAGTTGTCGTAGGGTCTTTGTTTAGTAAATACAACGCTTCGGTTACATTTTATGAAGATAATAATGAACGAGCAAAATATTATATTGTATGAATATAAATGTCAAATTCAAACAAGAATAAATCTATGAACAACAATAATAAGGAATCCAAAAATTCGAATACTCCTCGACAAGAAAAGGAAGTTCAACCCAAGGAAGTTCAACCCAAGGAAGTCAAATCAGAAAATGTTTCAATTGATCATTCATTTTTTCAAGTAAATACCACTATAAGTAAGTTTGTATTTATATTATTGATATTGATCGTATTTGTAGTATTGTTTCATTTAGGATTATATGCTTTACAATATATATATGGTTCTACTCGTAGTCCATATTTGGTAAATGGAATGGTCGAAAGTAACCAAGAGATGATAATATCCAGTAATCCAAATATAAGCAATTCTGTTCCTATTATGCGTTCAGTAAATGAACTTACCGGTATAGAATATACTTGGTCTTTGTGGTTTTATATTGAAGACCCTTTTTTGAATAGCGGTAATCCATACAAACGTCTATTTTCAAAAGGGACGTATAGTTTATATGATTCGTTACAACATTATAATGTAACTTTTTTAAATAATTCGCCAGGTTTATATTATGACGAAGAAAACAATCATTTATTGCTTGTCATAAATACGTATTCCGAAAATGAAACTATATACGAGACCATTGAAATAGATGATATACCTATTGAAAAATGGGTACAAACTATGATTACTTTAAAAGATAAAAAAGTGAATGTATATATAAATGGAATTATGACCAAAGAGCATATTTTGTTGAATGTTCCAAAACAAAATTATTACGATACGACCATTGGAGACAAAAAGGGATTTGGTGGATACATTTCTAATTTAAGATATTATGATTATGCTGTATCAGAAGAAACAATACAAAATATTATGGCGTCTGGACCAAATTTAACCCAGATTACGAATAAAAAGGTGTATGATACTCCTCCATGGCTATCTATGAATTGGTACTATAACTAATCTATACATATATATATATGTATTATTTCAGTTATGGCGCTAATTTATCTGAAAAAGAATTGGGTAAATATACTTCTTATACATTTATAACGAATGAAATATTAAAAGATTACGCGATGGTCTTTAGAAAAATATTAGATCATCCAAGAAGTTCAGGTGTAGCCACGATTGAACCTTGTAAAGGAAAAGTTGTTCATGGAAAAATTTATCATATAAAAGATACTACATTATTAGACAAAAAAGAAGGATTCTATGAAAGTCCAAAAATATATAACAAACATTTTATTCCTATAGGAAAATATAAATGTATGGTATATGTATTGAATCCTTCTAAATGCGGTTCTCTAAGAAAACCTCGTAAAACATATAAAAAGATGATTAAAAAAAATAAATCTAGAAAAACTATCAAAGGTGGTTCTTCGATGAATATATTACCAAATGGTAGAGAAACAATTGCTAATTCTCAGGGACTACCTATAGAAATAAGTGATTATGACACCGAATTTTTAACTCAGGATACAGGAGATGTAGAAATTAAGAATGAAATAAATGATGAAATGTATAGTCAAAGTTTGAATATAGATTCACAAATGAATGAATTTGTAGATAACTCTATAAAAAACTCTACACCTTTTTATAATTCATCCTCATTGCATAATATAGTAACAAATATACAGGCCATACAATATAAAATTTGCAATATAGAAAAAGATTATGAAAAATTATTAGAGGAAAAAATGAAAGAAGCAAAAGAAAAGGAAGAAGCTGGACAATTGACTCGAACAGAGACGATGCAAAATTGGTTGGTAAAATTCAGAGAAATATTTATATGGCAATTATACAATGAATCGGATATAGTTTATGCGTATCGTTTATTGAACGAATTCGCAAAATCATCAAAAGAAACACCCACTAAGGAAATTATTATAGCAAATAAAGTGATAGATATGTATAAATACAAAATAATATGTGCTTATTTTACAAAAGCAAATATTTTTCAAGCTATACTTCAAATTAGTCCTCCAATTATTAATCAAAAATATCAATATTTAGAAAATACTCTTCAGTTGTTGTCTTGTGGCGTAACCAACATAAATTATCAACTAAAAAAACAATGGTCGTCCTACTTGGGAGGTGTACCTATAAGTAATTCAACATATGTTTTAAGTGGTGGCAATATTTTTTTTGTATTTGCTGGAGTGTTATGTTACTTATATGAAAATTTAAATACAAATAAAATGTTGAATATTATAAAAACAGATTTAGAAAAGAAACATTCATTGGCCCCAATACAAACATATACGCGTCAATTGTTTAGTGACACTGAGTTTGGAGAAAGTATGAAAGAAATTTTATCCAACCAAAGTGATTTGGATTTTTTATTTTTTTCGGATAATGATGAAATAGATGAAAGTCGTGTAAATGTTTTATCCACCGCTATTTTAAGATCTTTACTAAGCAATAATTCTATGGTTGGTGGTGTAAATGAAAGTAAACAAAAACATATAAAGCAAAATGCAAGTAAAAACCCAAAACATATAAAGCAAAATGCAAGTAAAAACCCAAAACATACAGGGAAAAAGAAAAAAGGTAAAGGTAAAGGTAAAGCAATTTTAGTAAAAGAACCTTTCCACAGTCCCTTAAAATTATTTCCATTTCTAGGAACATATAATGATAGTTGGGGATCTGGTCGAATGTATAATTTATCCAATATAACACCTGTCCATATAAAACAAATAAATATAAATGGAAAAATGTCACAATATACCGGATATAGACAAACGTCTTCTTACATAAAAGATATTGGAATATTTTTGAATCGAATAAAACAAGGATATTTAATCTTTGATGATATTAATTCTTCTGGTGAATGTATATCGGAACAAGAACAAAAAGAATATAAGACTAAATATGGAGAATGTATTGATTTATCAATTGGTATAATTAATCATGATGAAAAACATCCCGGAACACAAAAAAATATATTATATGAAGCTAAACGAGAACACTATAAAAACAAAACCTATTATACTATTGAGAATTTATCAGAAGAATTACGCTATATTTCAGCCCAAAGTACCGACGATAAAAGTGAAAAACGCGAAAAGCGTTTAATGTTTTTAAACAAATTATATGAAAAAAATCTAACATTATTCAATGATGTGTTACAAACAATTTTTAAGCATATACATGATCCAGTATAAACTATTTGAAAAATGACGTGATCATTTGATTGTTATTTTTCTTATTGTTACAAATAGTCAAATATTTACTAAATAATATTTTTTCTACTTCTTTGTCTTTTAACGATTGTATTTTTTTTTGTTTTTTATCATTGTCTTCGATATTTTCTTCGATTGTTTTTATTTCTTGTATAAAAGAACGTTTACGACGATTGAATTTAGTCATATCATATAGCACCAAACTATATATTTGAATAATAGGTTTCATAATTTGATTGGATATGTAAAACCCATAATCTATTTTTAATTGTTCGTCTTGAATAAATTGTGGTGTTTCAATGCGTTCTCCTTGTAGTTTTTTTCCAGTGGTTTGTATGTAGACAAATGGAATTCGATCGCCAGGTGCTGGTTTATTTCCAGGGTCTCGAATACCAATACGATTCGCTAATACACAATGGGCAATTTGATTTGGATTTTTATAAAAGGACCTCAATGATTTTGTAATGACCAATTTATCCATAATTACATTTTTGTCTATAATGCTTTGTAACATAGTATCCAAAAAATCAATCGATTTATCGATATTTTTATCTTTCATCAAAATATCAATAATTCCACCATAAACGTCTTTCACAATAGGTGCGTTATCACGACGTTTTAAAACAATACCCATAGATTTACGCTTTCCTTTTTCAGGGTCTTCTTCATACAACATACCCACATATCTTTTTTTAGACAACAGACAAAATGGCATAAATGTTTTTTCGTATTCTAAATCATGTGGATTTTTTAGAAAGGATGTACATAAATGACCAGCTTCTTTTGCTAATTCAATCGTCATTTCTAATGCTTGTTTATCCTTTATCTTTACACCATTCAAATCTTCAAAATGAAACGTAAAGAATACTGAATCCGTATCTCCATAAATATATTCGGCACGTGTTTTCATTTTACCATATTTAGTATCTACTTCACTATTTCCATATACACCCTCAATGACTTCTTTGGCATAAATAAGTAACTTACGACCAATGGCGGTGGTAGATGCGGCAACATCCATTTCGTAAAAGGTGCTTGTTTTTGCTCCAGTTTGTCCATACAAACTATTTGCCGTAATTTTGATACTTAATTGACGCTTGTCTAAAATATTTTGTTTAAAAGGGTCATGTTCATTTTTCATTTGTTTCTTAGTTGATTTACGTGCGGCTAAAAGTTCATCTAAAATAGAGGGCATAATCGCTTTTTCATCATTTGGAAACTGAGCATAACGGCAAATTTTATATCCAGTCAATACTTTTGTTGCCGCAGCACTTTGTGTTTTTCGAACATAGGCAAATGTATCATAGGTTATATCTACGTATTCATAATCGGGTAAATTATCATAAATAAAGTTTCCTTGTTCGTCTTTCGTGCCATAAATACATTCTTTACCACTTGAATTTAACTTTATAGTATGGTCTAAATTAAATTCTTTTGTCCATACCTTGCTATCATGTGAAATATTTTCACTAATAATAGATGATGGATAAAGAGAACTATAATCAACACATGCAACAGGGACATCTAAATATAGACCACATTTAGGTTCTAATACAATGGCTCCTTCATAAGCATCTCGTGCGTTTCCTTTTGAAATAAGAGGCATCAATGTATCCTTTTCTCTACATTTTTTAGCAATATAACTGGTTAGTTTAATGCCTTGTCCGCGTAAAACTAGAAATGTAATTGGAACACTACATAATTTACTCATTTCAGTGAATGTAGTCATTACATCTATTTTTTGAAATATTTGATGTACTAAATTACAATCTTGAATACAATATTTGGCAATTAACCCGCGCTCTTCTTTACCTTTTCGTGTCATTTCAAAAATTTCTTTAGGAGAAACATCGTCTTTCGATAATCCCCATGTAAATGAATCCTTTATATCTAATACATCATCAATAACAAACCCTTCCACATTCATTTCTATAATCTTAAACTTTTTTCCATCCAAATACAATTCGCTGGAATGATTTTGGATCTCAAAATGAACGTAGCTATATAGTTCTAAACCTTTCATATTTTTAGTATAAATCATACACGTATCATTTGAATTATTTTCATAACGAGTTACTTTATCACTCATCAAATATGATGATACATAATCCAATTTATACGAAGGTAAATTATATTCTTTACGCATATGAGTATACAAATCAATTTGAAGTCGTCCACTCATCGGTAATAATTTTAGTTCAAATGGACCAGATGCTAATACAATACTGGTTTCTATTAATTCTTGACTTTGTTCTTTGTGTCTACCAAAAATCATAAATTCAACCATACAATTGGTTTGATTCGCGCGTTCAAACATAAATGGATAATCAAACCCAAAAATATTATATCCAATGATGATATCAGGGTCTTCTTTTTGTATTAATTTGCTCCAAGCACATAAAACATCTTTTTCATGATCATAACACTCAATGATTTGATGGTCTACAATAGTGCTGGTATCATTCAAGCAAATACAATGATTTAAATAGGGTTTTTCTTGACCATAATTTACAAAGGTAGACCCAATGAAAGTAACTTGGTCGCCAGATAATTCGGGAAATATACTATCTAATAAGGTAATCATATGCGCAATTTTGTTTGGATTATCCAATTTATCGTCCATCAGCATAGTTAATATATCGGCTTGTTTTACTTTTCTTACTTGAATATTTTCTTCGTCATCGTTACAAAAATATTTTTTTAATTTATATTCCGTTTCTTTGGTAGTGGATATTTTTTTTTTGTATAATTTTTCCATATGAATTTTGAATTGAGAACAAGTATATTTCTCTTTAGGATAACATTTATCTATATGTAAAGTATCTTTGAAACCAAATACATTTTCAAGTAATGCTTCTAATAAATATGCATAATCGTCTTTAGGTACATCTTCTAAGAAATAAACCATATCATACGCTACCTTTTTGTAATCTTTAGAGGCTTCGGGAAAGTCACCGTGACTACTACTTGCCTCAATATCAAAACTACAAATTTTATAGGGCACTATATCATCTTTATCTAGAGATATAATATCTTTGTAATGACACCCAATATCCATATCCATATGGGTTCGTTTTGTTGTATATTTTTTATATGTATTGATTTCTATCCATCCAGATGGACTTATCTTTTGAATATGAAAGAAACGTAACAAAGGAGGAATCATACATTCGTATATTTTTGTACGAAAATTCTGATATAAATATCCTTCATTTATTTGCTGGGTTTCTTTGTCGTAATACAATGATTTTAATTTGTAAATAAACGACATATTTTTACACGAAATATATACAAAATTATAATATTTATTTGCATCAAATCCATAAAGAGTTTTTTTCTTTACCCATTCATAGGAAACAATATTTTCCGATGATGATCTGGCGATAGTTTTGTCATCGTGATCTTTGAAATGTTGTATAAAATCGTCCGTTTTAGATTTAGACCAAATATTGGGAACTAAAATATATACAAATGGATTAAAATGATTTACAGTAATAGAATATGTTTTACGATGTTCGTCTAAACCATACATTTGGATTTTAAACTCGTCTTTCATTTCACTCACTTGAAAATCAATCATTTTAATCTGTAGAGTCATTTAATGAACTATATTTTTTCATTTTAAATCAATTTTTTGGATTTGGATTTAGCTTTAGATTTGGATTTAGATTTAGCTTTAGATTTAGGTTTGGATTTAGCTTTAGCTTTAGATTTAGGTTTGGATTTAGCTTTAGCTTTAGATTTAGGTTTGGATTTTCTGGAATTGGATTTAGGTTTAGAATTATTAAATCCTGAATTTTTGAATAACATATTTTTTGATAATTCTTCTATTTGGTTTGACAAACTTTTTGATGAGTTATTTACAAATGTGTTCAAGTTTTCTAAAGTACGCGGTTGAGTGAATTCTTTTTTAACTTGTCCATTTTCTAAACTGACAATTTGTGGAAACCCTCTTACAGAATTCTTGACTGGATGATTTAGATCGTGTAACATTTCCGCATTCACTTCCAAAATATTTAGTGGACTATTTACATTTTGTTGTTTTAATTTTTCCCAAGTAGGTTTCAACTCAATACAATGCATACATTGTGGATGAAAAAATAAAACAATACATCTTTTATTCAACATAGAATTAAATCGGTCTTTATTTTCATGATTTAATCTTAACACATTCATTAATATATATATATATTATATTATGAAAAAATACGTGATTATCATTTTATCCATAATATTATTTATTATGGGAATTGTATTTATAATGAATGATGAAGTAAATAAAGAAACCTTTGTAAGCGGTCAATGTCCGACAACTATGATAAAAAATGGGGAACATATTATGGTATATAATCCAAAAATGGCTAAAATACCTGGAGTAAACCCTATTATTTTGAATAATTTAGAAGAATACAAAGAATATATACAATGGCAAAAACAAAATAAATTAAATTGTCCGATTTTGTATTTAGAAAAAGTATTTGATACCCAAGGTCAAGAAAACTATGAAATAAAACCAAGTTTTGATACCGATATACCTATAGGGTCTATGAACCACAGTATGCCAAAACATCCTAAAGGGTTAGATGCTTCTAGAGACAATCCTCCTTATAATCAAAATATATTGCCAGGCATAGACCCTTATAATCAAACACCCGGAATAGGTGACGATAAAATAATATTATATCCAAATAGTGAAAACATAGAACCATCGAATTATTTACGCAGAAACTGATTCAATGCAACAATGACATTTTTATTTAACGATTTTTTTTTGCTATCTTTCATATAGGTAAAATCTTCAAACAAGGTCTTATTTTGATTTAATTCATATATAATATTTTGAATGGTTCCAAAATGTTGTAATAATATAGAACACGTTGCGGAATGAATACCCGGAATTTGACACAACATCAATGTACTAATATTTTCCTTTGTAATTTGTGAATTTTTCTTTTTGGTTAGTATACCATGTTTCTGACTGTTAGGTATGGTGGTTTTATTATATTTGTTATAAAATTTTATAATATAATCTACACTTTCCTTAGGAGTTTTGGTCATCACTACAAAAAAACCTTTTTCAAACGTTAAACTAAATACACAACTCATCAACGTTTCCTTAGAAATGCCCCTAGGTTTATATAATTCTAAATTTCCTTCTAAAAAATAATAAACGACATAGCCTTCTTCTTTGGCTTGTAATAAACGAGCACTTTGTTCGCTATATCTACCGTCTATAATGCTAGAGGCTAAGTCGTTCCATTGTTTACGTTCAATAATAATTTTGTCCGAAATAAGAACGTCCCCTAAATGTAGGGGCTCTATTTTGAACGAATCCGGTTCCATTGTTTCATTTATAAATCGAATCATTTCTTTTTCGCGACAATCTAATATAATCATATAATCATATATCATTATATCTTTAAATTATACTGCGGTATTATTTCGTCCTCTTGGGTTTACATAAGGACGGCATCCTCCTGCTTGATTTGCTGAGCAACATTGCAAGTTCGCTCTACCTGTCAATGAAAACTCTAATCCAGTAGGTGTTTTACTTTTTAAAATATTGTGCGGGATACTAGCAAATTCCCAACCATTTACTAATCCAGCTTCTTTGTTTCCGGTAGAACAAGCATCTGTGTGGTTTACCCTAGACTGTATCTTGGCAATATAAGGCATATATATATCTATAATATTTTATTTTATGATATAAATATTATTTCTATTATTTATCAATGGACGATATATTAAATCCTTATAATGAAAAAAACGTCTTGATCAAAGAAGAAGACATTGAGTCCATTTTACGAACGTTTGATATTTATCATAAAGTCGTAGATATGAATCTATGGAACAGAGCTTTTGTGAATAGTTCTTATATAAAACAACCCAATATGAATTATGTATCATGTCCATATAATTGTATTGAACTGAAGCAAAGTTCAAACGAACGACTTGAATTCATTGGAGATGGTATATTAGAAATGATTACTAAATATTATTTATATAAGAGGTTTCCAGATGCTGACGAAGGATTTATGACCGAAAAAAAAATTAATTTGGTAAAAAATGACCATATTGGTAAATTAGCCTATAAATTGGGATTACATAAATGGTTATTATTATCAAAACAAAGCGAAGAAAAAAAAAATAGATGTAATTACAAAAAACTAGGATGTTTATTTGAATCATTTCTAGGAGCATTATTTTTAGATACGAATGAAACAAAAGATGAAACATTTTTAATGGGAAATGGTACTCATTATTGTCAGTTATTCATTGAAAATGTATACAACGCATTAGTCGATTGGAATGAAATTTTAGAAAACGATGACAACTACAAAAACATTTTTCAAGTTAAAATTCAAAAAGAATTCAAATGTACACCTGAATATAAAATTATTCACCAAGACGAAGAATTACGATATACTATGGGTGTATATTTATGTCTCGGAAATGATAATTGTGTTAGTTTTGATTTGTTAAAGTCGCTAGATAATATTAAATCAAGTAACAATATCCATTTTGGTACAGGTGTTCATAAAATCAAGAAGAAGGCTGAACAATTAGCGTGTCTTGATGCTTTGAAAAAAATAGAAAAATATACCTAAAGTATTTTCTTATTGTATTGTAATGATTAAAGTAAAAGTATCAAATCCACGCAATAGGGATTTTATGTATCCTTTGATAAAAGACAAAAAGTTTCAATTCAAAATAAGTAATAAAAAAGAGTTTTATTACAAATACGATTCAAGTGAAAAATCTTGCGAAGATACCTTTTTTACGTTGGCACCACATCAAGAATTTGTAAAACGATTTATTTCTTATAATAGTTATTACAATGGGTTGTTGTTATACCACGGATTAGGTAGTGGTAAAACGTGTTCAGCCATTGGAATTACCGAAGAAACGCGTAAATATATAAAATATCATCCCAACTTCAAACCTATTTTAATTGTAGCCTCTGAAAATGTTCAAGAGAATTTCAAATTACAATTGTTTGATGAAAATAAACTAAAAAAAATAAACGGACAATGGGTGATTTATGGTTGTTTAGGGTCATCGTTACTAGATGAAGTAGGACTTTCAAACGTGAACGATTTGGATAAAATAACAATCATTCGAAAAATTAGAAAACTTATTAAGAAATATTATGAGTTCAAAGGTTACGTCGAGTTTGCAAATATGATTGAAGAACGTGAAAAAAAAATAGATGTATTAAAAAAAGACTTCGAAGATCGAATGATAGTAATCGATGAAATACATAATATAAAAACAGTAGAAGAAAATAATAAAATGCAAAAAGTAGCTAAATATTTGGAGTTTTTAGTGGATAAAGTAAATTATATGAAACTTATTTTTTTAACAGGAACTCCTATGTTTAATGGTGCTGAGGAAATTGTATATATGTTGAATATATTGAATAAGAATGATAAGCAAAAACCTATTCATAAGACCAAGATATTTCATAATGACGGATCTTTCAAAGAAGGTGGTGAAGAGAAATTAATTCATATGGCCAATGGATATATATCTTATGTTAGAGGCGAAAATCCTTATACATTTCCTCACCTTATTTCACCCAAATTGTTTGATACGTCTCATTCTTTTGTTACTCAACAAAATTATCCTAGACTTTTATTCAACTATAAACCACTTGAACAACATATTAACCACTTGGATTTATATTTGTCTCCCTTAGAACAAACACAACAAGATGTCTATATGCACTCTATAGAAAAATATAAGAAAAAAAAGGGCGAAGGTCTTAGCTATACCGAACTTTTAAAACCTTTACAATGTTTGAATATATCATATCCAGCTGATTTAGAAGATGAAGAAGACAACGAACAAGGTATAAGAGACATTATGGACTGGGAATTAAGTGGAAAACCAAAAGTAATGCATTCGTTTACTTACAAAAAAGAACCTATATTTCAATACGAAAAAATCGGTGAATATAGTACAAAAATAAAAACCATATTGGACAACATAAGAGAATCAGACGGTATTATATTAATATATTCTCAATGGATATATTACGGAGTGTTGCCTATGGCCCTAGCATTAGAAGAAATGGGATATGGTAGATTTGGGTCAGAAAACTTGATACAAAATCGTAAACATAAGTTCAAATATTCTATTATATGCGGTAATAAAGAGTTATCTCCAAACATAAATGGAGACATTAGTGCGTTGACCAATGATAATACCAATGGCGAACGAATCAAGGTGGTGATCATATCTCAAACTGGAACAGAAGGCATCGATTTAAAAAACATAAGACAAGTTCATATCTTAGAGCCGTGGTACAATATGAATCGTATTGAACAAGTCATTGGTCGTGCACGTAGAAATTGTAGTCATAAAGAATTACCAAATGAAAAAAGAAACGTCCAAATCTTTTTACATAGCGTTGAACCTATATCAACAAGTAACGGCTCTATGGAGCCAGTAGATATGTATATGTATAGATTAAATGAAAAAAAAAATAAAATCATTGGCAATGTATCCAAGGTATTGAAACAAGTTTCGGTAGATTGTTTATTGAATGAATCACAAAAAGATTTTGCCAGAATAAAAAAAGAGGTTATGTTGTCTTTAAGCAATGGTAAAGTAATTCACGATTTCCCTATAAAAGACAAACCATATACTAATATTTGTGATTATCAAGAAAACTGTGAATATACTTGTCTCAACAAGGATGTACCCAAAACAAATGTCGACAACTCGACCTACAATTACAAACATCTTAGCAATCATCAAATTATATATAGTTTGAAATCAAAATTTAAAGAAAAGCATATATATCAAGACGATGAATTAAAAGACCATATGTATAAATTGTATCCTTTTATGAAAGAAGAAGAATATACATACGCCTTAGATAAATTAATGAATGAAGATATATATGATAAATACGATGAAAAAGGAAAAATTATAAAAATACACCATTTATTATTGTTTCAACCTGATATAGATGAATATGAGTATTTAAGTGCATATGAAAGAATGATGCCAACTATACAAGAAGATTCACTTGAAATGAATCCCATTTATATCAAAAAAGAAGATAATGAAACTTATTTATCTTTTCAGCAAAACATACATGATACAATCGACCAAATAAAAAATACAATTCTATATAAAGATTTTAGTGATATAACCAATTCATTTACAGATATAATGAAAGACGACTCTTTATTGGAATCACTGGTGATCGAGAGAAACTTTGACTATTTGAACATAAAAGACCAGATTTATTTATTGAATTATATTCATACCCAAAACAAACAACCTATAAAAGATATACTTTATCGTAAATATATTCAAAACAATACAATTATATTAAATAACACCATGACCAATGACAAAGACAAACGCGGAAAAATAGAACTATATTCTCTAGAAGAAGATGGACCATGGGAAAAAATAGACCAAGAACCTATATTCGAATTAAAAAAAAAAGATAGTTCTCATTTGGGTTATATCAAATTAATTTCACAATCGCGCTTCGTGAAACGTCCCGAATTTGATTATAGACCTAAAGAAAAAATTATGGATTTTATACAATCCATTTTGAAAAGACGAAAAGAATCTTTACTTCCTAAAAAAACCTCTAAATTATCTCCAAAAACTACTTTAGAAATTATATTGGAATTGTATTTAAGATATTTAGATAATCTCGACAAGGAGACAAAATATTTTTATTGTAAATATGAAATCAAACAATTGGATATAAAAAATTGATTAATATATTATATAAATAGTATAATATGGACGACTTATTTCATAAACAACTTATTCACGAAAAACTGTTGGTTCCTTATAGTAGTATTGGTTCTGATATGAGTTCTTATTTTCACTCTTATGTTCAAACATACATCGAAGGAAAATGTCGAAATGAAGGATATATAAAAAACAACGCATCCAAAGTAATACATTATTCCGCCGGATTATTGTATGGGTCTAAAGTTGAATTTATAGTCGTCTTTGAAGTAGAGGCTTGTATGCCTTACGAGGATATGGAACTATTTTGCGTCATTAAAAACATAAATAAAATCGGATTACGTTGTATTATTCAAGAAGAGAATAATCCAATGAACATCTTTATTAGTAATGAACATAATGTGAATGTAGATATGGAACGTTACAATGAAAATGAAACGATTCGAGTAAAAGTATTGGGACATAGATTTGAATTGAATGATACATTTATTAGTATTATAGCTGAAATTATATAAATATAACCTATACACTTATAATATATGAATAAATCGTTAATAACTATGTCAAAAAAAATAGATGGGTATACAAAAGAGGAGCAAATGCGTATTTTAAAGATCATTTTAAAAGACCCTAGTATTCCATATAGTGAAAATAATAATGGTACATTTGTTCAAATGGATAAGTTAAGCGAACCTATTTTAGAACAAATAGAAGACTATATCAAATATGTTGAAAAAAAAGAAGAAGACATCGTTTCCATCGAAGATAAAATGAATGAAATCAAAAAAGATTTAAAAATATGAATATATAATAACTATGTTGAATCACGAACATTTTTTTAATCCAAAATTCAAAATAGTGAATCACAAAAAAAAACCTCCCCCTGTGGTTAAAGTCTATGATAAATTATTTTATACAATTTATCATAAACGCTATGAACAAACTATGTTTTTAGAAAAGTACAATGAAACCATAGAGAAAATAAAAGTAGCTGAACAATTAGAACTACTTCATATAAAACAGAAAAATAAATTATTAGACGATTTACAAAATCCTAATATTCAATTGTTTACTTTAAATGCCTTGTGTTTAGTATGGAATATGAATATAGTATGGTATTCGGACTATTGTTATCACGAATTTATGATAAATGACACTTATCCTATTTATTATTTATCCGAATCTTATGAATGGACGAATAAACCAGAGAATTTACTTTACGAAATAAATGATATTTTTAAACCTTTACGAAGTATGACTTATTACAAATTAGACGAATTAAAACAAATAGCAAATACGATGAATATTACCGGAAAAACAAAAAAAGAATTATATGACCAAATAGTAAATTATTTTAAACATTCAAAATTGATTTAATTAATGTATATAAGATATATATATGAGTATACTGGAAAGTTTGAATCTTTTCAATAAATCAGTTCGTTCACAATCCAAATTGGAATTAGAATTTAGGTTTCATACGATCCATCAAAAAAGTGTATTTGAAAATATATATAATAGTTTGTTGGAAAATGGGTTCGAACGAGACTTTGAAAAGCATTTATTAAAAATTTGTTTTTCCAATCATAAAGATTATATGAATTGTGAAACGGATTCGGTTGAAAATATTCGGTCTGAAATATTAGGATTATCCAATATTCAAGGTTTTTGTAATACAAATACTATGTCAGAGGATACGACCCATATAAAAAAAACACGAATGTCTAGCACAACCAATAAAGAATATGGATTTAAAACGGTATTATGTAAAGAAATTCCGTGTAGTGAATATGAAATAAATCATTTGGAAAGTAGATTCAAAAAGACCCCCAAAACATTTAGACTTATGAATAGGTTGTCTTTGAGGCATAAAGATATGCCAGGTCTTGTCGTGGATATGAGTATTGTAAAGATGAAAATGAACGTATCTAATATGACCAATTCAGGTATTTTTGAAGCAAGTGAACAATACGAAATCGAAATAGAATTAGAGGAACATGATAAACCAATTGAAGATATGGATTTATTAAGCAATCATCTCAAAAAAACGATAAAATATATATTATGTGGTAAATACGACACCAATTTTCCAATAAGCGACCTATTGAAACAAAATGTTTTAACCGAATATAAAAACTTATTTTCCCAGTCCAAATATGCCAATTTCATAGGCCCTTCCTCATATACATTACAAAAAGTAAATTTGTCATTGGAGTATGTTCCTTGCATTAAAAAAGATTTTTGCGTGACAGACAAGGCGGATGGTTTACGTAAATTATTGTATATTTCCAAAAACAAACAAATATATTTTATAACAAATACAAATCCTATTCAGGTGCAATTTACAGGACGAACCATAAAAGATGATACTCTTAGCGAAGTGTTAATCGATGGCGAATATATCAAATACGATAAACATAAAAATAGGATTGATTTATTTGCCGGATTTGATATATACTTTTATAAGCAAGGTGATAAAGTAATTGATATTCGTAAAGAAGAATTCAAACACAAACGTTATCCAAAACTAAAAGAAATGATTCAAAAAATAAACGAGGACTCCAATTCTGAATTATATAAGCATTCCATACAATTCCAGAATAAACAATTCTATTTTATAGATGAAAAACATAGTTTATATAGTCAGTGTCAGTTGGTATTGGACCAAATTGATTCACCCGACTATTTGTATAATACAGATGGCATCATATTTTCGTCGTCTACATTAGGCGTTGGTATGGAGTCAAAAGACGATATTGTTAAAAATAAAAAATATGCTTGGAAACATAGTTTTAAATGGAAACCTCCAGAATTCAATACCATTGATTTCTTGGTAAAATTTCCTAAAAATGACCAAGGAGAACCAATCACAGAAAGTATATATGTTGGACAATCCATTCAAACATATCAGGTAATTCACTTGTATGTAGGTAATTCTAACTCCGAAGAAGTAATAAACCCACAACAAGAATTATTACAAGGACCACAACATTCACCTTCGAGTAACGAAGCGGTCAAATTTATACCAACCAATCCATTTGATAAAGATGCCTATATGGCGTATATTCCGCTAGAAGAAAATGGACATATATACGTAGAAGAAGAAAAAGAAGGCACCACAGAACACGATATTATTTATGATAATAATGTGGTTGAATTTAAATATAATATGACCAACGACAAACGTTTGGCTTGGGTGCCATTAAGAATCCGTTTTGATAAATCTTACGGAAATAATAAAAATACGGCAAATAGCAATTGGAATAGTATTCATAATCCAGTTACGCGTGAAATGTTAACCAATCCAGAAGTAGTAGTAGATTTTGAAGTTGAAAATGATGACGTATATTACAACAAAGATGGCGTAAAATCTAAAACTACAAATTTAAGAGATTTTCATAACAAATATATCAAAAAAAAATTATACAATGAATTTTGTAATAGTCGCTGTAATATTATTGATTTTGCTGTAGGAAAAGGCGGTGATTTACATAAATGGTTAGAAAATAATGCTTATTTTGTATTAGGTATTGATTTGTCAAAAGATAACATCAACAATGTAAAGGATGGTGCCTGTATTCGGTATCTTCGACAACTTAAAAAAATAAAGGAAAAAACAAAATATGTATTTATAGAAGGAAACACCGGAATCAAGTTGAAAGATGATTTTTCACAAGGAAATAAAATCAGCAAAGAAGTCATTGACCACGTATTTGGTACCCAAAAAAGTAGTTTTCAAAACATGCCTGATTTTGGTATTGTAAAAAAAGGATTTGACTTAGGGTCTATACAATTTTCTCTACATTATATGTTTGAAACAAAGGAAATGTTACACAATTTTATGTGGAATTGTTGTAAAACCATCAAGTTAAAAGGACATTTAATTGGTACGTGTTATGATGGAGAAGAAGTGTACGACCTTTTGAAAGAGAATGAAAAAAGTGAATTATTTCATAAAGATGGTTCGCGCCTATGGACTATCCACAAAAAATACAAGAATAATTCTCAGTTTTTAGACCATTCACAAGTGTTTGGATACAAAATTGGTGTATGGCAAGATTCTATTAATAAAGAAAATGATGAATATTTGGTTCATTTCAAGTATTTTGAAAAATGTATGAGTGATTATGGATTCAAAATGATACAATTTAATTCATTTGAATCTTATTATAAACAAAAGGAAAATAAAACCAAATTATCCAAAGAAGAAAAAAAAATATCCTTTTTGAATAAAGCATTTGTATTTGAAAAAATAAACGATGTAGATCCTGATTTGGTATATGATTTGAATACTAAAAATGTGAAAGAACTACCTAAACAATATATTACCTCATCGAAACCAGTTCGTTTAAAATCAAAGATAACCTTTGAAAAGATATAACATTTTAATATAAAACCATTATAATAATACTATTATGACCAGTTATTCTATTTCAGACATTATTGGAATAATACAAATACGTGATATAGAATTAAATTACGACCAATCTATGGTATATATCAACGAAAGTTTGCGGCAATATAGTCATGATATAAAGAAAGAAATAGACAAACATTCTAAATCATGGGAAAAATACAAAAAATATTCAAATCCATATGAGTTTATTAATACGTCTTTTGATAACAATACTATGCCTATATGCAGTTATAAACCATTATCTCGTTCTTATTTTAAAATGATTGAAATTTTGAACCATTATTCTTTTTCATTTCCTGACACAATGCGATCTTTTCATTTAGCCGAAGGACCCGGTGGATTTATAGAAGCATTATCGAATTACAGAAACAATCCAAAAGATGTATATTACGGAATGACTTTAATGGAAGAAAAAAATGACATTCCTAAATGGAAGAAAAATGAAATATATTTGGATATTCACAAGCATATTTCATTAGAGTATGGTGGTGATAATACTGGAAATCTATATCATAAAACAAATCTAGAATATGTATACAATAAATATAAACATAGTATTGATTTTGTGACAGGTGATGGAGGATTTGACTATAGTATAGATTTCAACAAACAAGAGGAACATTCTTTGAATTTGATTTTTTCACAAATTTGTTTCGCAATGTGTGTTCAAAAAAAAGGCGGTTCATTTGTATTAAAATTATTTGACACATTTACGTCGTTGTCCGTAGAAATGATTTATTTATTGAATTATTTATATGAAGAAATTTATATTATAAAACCGCTTACTAGTCGTCCAGCTAATTCTGAAAAATATATCATATGTATTCGTTTTCGTATGGTTCAAAATATAGACCAAATCATAGAAAAAATAATGAAATCTTATGATGTACAACATAAATCTATAACAGGTATTTTGAATATAGACATACCACTTATTTTTTTAGACAAAATAAAAGAAATTAATTCTATTACAGGTCAAACGCAAATTGAACATATTCAGCATGTATTATCTTATTTGTTAGATGAAAATAGAAAGACAAATGTGGATAATATAAAAAGGTCACATTTATTGAAATGTATCAAATGGTGTAAAAAACATCATTTACCTGTAGAGGAACAATTTGTATAACAAACATTGGTTTTATTTTTTATAAAATAGGGTGAATATCCGTGATATTTACCAAAATTGGCGCCACTCAATCCATATGGCGAACGAAAACTATTGGTGTTTTTAGTAATTTCATTGTTTCTATTTTTCATAGTGGTCAACGACGCAGAGACACCCCCTTGAGTTTTGAACGCCAAATTACTTGGTTTATATATCACACATCCTGAATTATCATAAGTAGATTTGTAGGTATAATCTTTTGTTGTGATTGGTTCGCCTAAAGTTTGACGCTGTTCATATGTTTTTTGTCTCGATTGTAAATATTGTTTTGTAGATGTATAATATTTTTTATTTAAATTGGTGGTTCCTAAATGTTTTACTTGACGAGTAATACAATTATTATCTACTTTTATACCATCGCATACATTCTCCTTGAATGTTTCTGTTTTTACATTACAATCGCTTGTTTTGTATTGTTTTCGCCAATGTTTTATAGGTTGAGGTTTGCCATAGACATAATTATATTCACTAGGTGGATAATGATTTTGCGGTGTCACTCGAAAAGTATATATCAACGACATATATAAAAAATAGAAAATATATATATATGATTCTTGAAATACTTTTATGTATAGTTCTTTTATGTATATTAATACATAATCATGAATCAATGACCTGTAAAGATGTAACCATCGAAGATGCTCCTATTGCAAGTATTTATGATGTAAAAAACAATGGGGATACACTCAAAAACGATGTTTTTCAAAAGGACTATAATTCGTATAATGAATCGTTAAAAACTTATTTTAGTAATTTGAAAAAATATTGTAATATATAATGTTGGATATAAATTTTTTAATCACTATATTGTGCTTACTTTTTATAATTGAACTTATACATTATAAAGAAGGCTATGGAATTTACTTATACGATTCAAGTGACAATAAAATAATGGATTCTGAAAACAATCCAATCAAAAGCTCTTCTTTATTTCCTAATATAGATAAAAAAACAAATTCAGAACTTATATCCATGTTTACCGATATAAGTTATTGCGATAATATAGACGATATATCCTATTCTTATTATAAGGATAAATATATTTTACAAGACCAAATGAATATGTACAAAGAGGGATTTTCAGGTGGTTATGATCATTATGAAAAAATATATTTGTTTTTTGTAGGTTTATTATTTATTTACTTATTACTCATAATGGGTTAAATTTTTTTATTAATATTTGAAAAATAATATATTGAATAAAATAGTTTTTGTTTGTTTTATATATTTTATAAAATATATCGCTTATTTCTTCTGGCATTTTCTTTTTTTCCTTCACATCATTTATCTTGAATGTTTCAAATTGTTCGTTTTCACTCATTTCTTCTATTTTTTTTTTCATAGGTTCTTTAAATGGTGCGTATAGAGTATCGTGACTATGGGTGTCTTCAATATGATAATAATTGTTCATTACGTCTTTTATACCTTTTAAATATAACGCAAAATTTTGTTCATTTGTAGACTTACCAAAAATATTGTAATTTTCGTTCATTAAACAATTAGGACATTTCACCATACACAAATCTTTTAATTCATGTGTAATTTTATTTTTTCCTAAATGTAAATCAGTACATTTTTTCCAAGTTTCATTAGATGAATAATTTTTCACAAAAAATAAGGGTTTTCCAGTTCTTTCACAATATTTTTCGTCTTCCTTGTTTAATTGTATTTTATTTGACCAAAAATCTAAACACATATTGTCATTATCCTTTTGTGATGGAAGTTTTATTTCAGGTTCTTTATCATACTTTTCTTCATACAAAGAATGTAATACTTTTAAACATTTCAAAAACATATACAATTGGTTTTTATCTAATATATGTAACTCTTTATCTAGTGCTTTAATGATATCTTCTTTATTCTCATATCTACTAGGATTTTCTGAAATAATATTTTGATTCAATATAAATAGTTCTCTTTTTATTTCTTCTTCCGTTTCAGGCGAATAATTTGAACCTCCGCCTTTTTGCGGTTCGATTTGTTTATGATTCAAAAAATTTATTTTGGTTTTACACGTTGATTCTAAAAATAAGTCTTCGCATACATCGCCTATAATATAATATATACTTGTTTCAAAACCAACATGAATGACGTTTCTTATAAATAATCCTTGTTCTAATAATATATTATTTAACATTTCTACACATTTTTTAAATTCTTGAAATATAGTTTTTACTATACCAAATGGTGAAGCGTTATTCATTATATTCATTGCATTTTCCAATACTTTTGGGTCCATTGTTAAGGTAGGTACATGTACATCTTTATGTGGTTCCGAAATAGAACCACCTATATATTTTTTTCGTGTTTTTTTATTATGTTTTTTTTTATATCTATGAGTCATTATAGTTATAAAATATTATTTTCTTACTCTATTTAATGCGGTATAAGTTGTATGAGTATCACTTCCACCAAAGGTAGAATCATTATAATTTAAGTTTACACTTTCAAGATTTTTGTATCGAGTATAAAGTGAAGAATCGGCCACTACTTTTCCATTACCACTTCCCAAAGACACCTGATTTGGTGTTACACCATTTGTCTCTATAGCACAAGATCTTGAACTTATTCCGCCACCCAATTTAGTTCTATTGACGTAAGTTTCATTCACCTGATTGGCGCCACCACACGATTGATATTTTCGAGACAAAACATCCCCCATATGAAGAGAAGTTCTAAAAGGTCCAATGGTAGATTTTCCAACATCTTCTCCTGTATTTGTTTTTATATTATTTGATTTGAATGCTTTTCGAAGAATTTTTCTTTGCATAGCTACATCCGAACCAACCATAGTGCTTTGAAATCCTACTTCTGAACGTTTTCCGTGTATTGTTCCGCCTAAATAACTCATTATATATATAATATAAAAAAATATGGTTTACCTAGGTCATAATTCTAGGAACAATATTCATTGTGATTAACTCTTGAAACAATAGTTTACAGCTATATGGAATTTTGACATAAGAGAAGTCGGTACGATTTTCACAAACATTACAAATATGAATATGTTCTTTATCATTGTATACAGCAATCATTCCACATTTTTTACAAACATTTACAGCATATTTATCTGACACATCATAAATACGCTCCTTTGTAAATTTAGATGCTCCATGGGATATCATACAATCACGCTCCATTTCACCAAACCTTAATCCGCCATCTCGACTACGGCCTTCTGCTGGTTGTCTAGTCAAATTCACCATAGGTCCAATACATCTACTATGCTGCTTGTCATTCACCATATGTTTCAGTCTTTGATAATAGACTGGACCAATAAAGATAGATGTTTTTATTTGTTCACCGGTTTTTCCGTCATATAATACCTCGTTTCCTTTGGATTCGTAATTATGTTTCTGTAGTTCTTTATATACTTCGTTCATATCCATTTCACCAAAACTGGTTCCATCCCCAAATAATCCTAATTTTAATAATAATTTCCCAACGAGGGTTTCTTTCAATTGGGCAATTGTCATACGCGAAGGAATCGCATGTGGATTGATGATAATATCAGGACGAACCCCTTCTTTGGTAAAAGGCATATCTTGTTCTTCAATGATATTTCCAACGGTACCTTTTTGTCCGTGACGACTACTAAATTTATCACCTATGTTTGGTTTTCGCATAGCACGAATACGAACTTTACAAAATGTATAACCATCTCCATTACGGTCAATGTATGTTTTATCGACATAACATTCTTCCGTGGTGCGATAAGATTTACTTTGGTCTTCATATTTCACTAATTTTGTATTATCATTTTTATGGTCTTTGATTACCACTACCTTGGAAATAATGATATCTTTGTCTTCGATGATTTCATTTTCGTTCATAACACCCATTTTATTAATTTTATCATAATTACCAAATTTCATATTACGTGTAAGATTTGGATTTGGTTTGATACGTAATTCTTCTTCACCATTTATTTTTTTATCTTCGTCTTTTTCGGTATGATAAATAGTTGCATGAAATAACCCTCGATCTAAACTTCCTTTATTGATTAATACACTATCTTCTTGATTATAACCACTATGCGTCATAATAGCTACAATCACTTGATTACCACAAGGTAACTCATTTAATTTCATCATATTCATTACTCGTGTTTCAACTAAAGGTCGCATAGTATAATTCAATACATAAGCGGTTTTATCCATTCGTTTGTTAAAGTTTGACACATAAATACCTATTGCTTGTTTACCCATAGCACATTGATAGGTATTTCTAGGAGATTGATTGTGTTGAGGGAAAGGTATACACGATGCCAACACGCCAAATATAGTACTAGGATGAATTTCACAATGCGTATAACTATAGTTATCTTGAAATAAGTTTGGTTTCATACAAATCATAGAGGTATTTTGTTCCTCTGCGTCAATATATTCAATGATAGAATCTTCGGTTTTTAATGGAAGAATCAAGTCACGCCACACTAATTTATCTTCTTTGATTTGTTCAGTCATATCTTTGGTTAGTAATATTTTATTTTGCTTTACTTTGAACAAAGGACGTACTAGTCGCCCACATTCGTTGCATACATATATTTCTTTTAATTTATAGTTGAATACAATAGAACAATATATATGAATCATACCCTTGTATTTTTTCTCTTTCAAACTTAGAAACAATTCATTCGGTTGGTTTGTTACACCAATCCATCGTCCATTTACAAATATTTTCACTTTATCATAAAACTCCGTTGTATTGTAATGATCTAATGCGAATAAGTAAGGTTGAATATATTCATATATAGGTGTACTATCTGAATAAGTAGATACGTTTGTCATATAGCTGAGATTTTTAACAACACCAACAGACTGACCTTCTGGTGTTTCGGCTGGACACAAAAATCCCCATGTAGACCCGTGTAATTTTCGGGGTTCTACCAATTTGCCACTTTTATCAATAGGTGTATTGACACGGCGCAAATGACTCAACGTGGATAAATAAGTCAATCGATTTAATACTTGAGCAACTCCTACTTTGTTTGTATTCATACTTTTTATACCAAAATCACCTGTAGACAAAGCACGCTTGATTCCATTTTCAATTGTAGTCGATTTCACAATTTTATAAATATTGGTCAACGTGATAATATTGGAATAATCTTCGCTTGATTTCCATGAACCATTGTTAATTTCACGAATCACTTGTTTTTGAATATCTTTTACGACCTTATTGAAATAATTTCGAAATAAATTGTTTAATAATGTACCAGTTAACTCGACTCGTTTATTTTCATAAGAGTCTCGATTGGTCTGTTGTTCCATTCCACAAAAGCACTTGATTAATTTGTTTGTCATAAAACCCAATAAATAAACCTTTTCTTCTTTTGTTTTACAATGTGGAAATAAATCATTGGACAATACATCCAAAGCAAATTCGGTTTTCTTTTTATGTCCTTCATCTTTGTCCATGTTGATTGGTGTATAGATTACATTGGAAATGATATATTCTAATGAATCTTCATAATTGTTATAAGAGGTTCCTTCATAAATAGATGCTTTCAAATAATCTAAAATAGACGTTTCTTTTTCAATATCCAATACAACTAAACTACATATTTGTTTATCACTTTCTACACCAAGAGCTCGAAACAATACAAATAATGGTATTGGTTTTTTTAATCGTGGTAATTGTACCAAAATCTCATGACCATAACACGATAATTTAGAATGAACCATCATATATATTTGTTTAGGTGATATACATTTCCAATCCGGAACAGATCTGTACTCGGCCGTCCATAACCATTTGTTTCCAGGTTTTTGTTTAAAGCAAAATATCTTATTATCTGCCGGTTTTTCTTGACCCAAACAGGTTTTCTCAGAACCGTTAATAATGAAATATCCACCTGGATCCATTTTACATTCGTCAATATTATCAGGATGAATATTTGGATATTGTTTTAATACACAAATACATGAATTTAACATAATTGGGATTTTTCCAAATTGTATTTTAGACAAATGAATATATTTATATTCTTCATTTTCAAGACGTTCGCCATTACGAATAATATATTTAATCTTCATATCAAGAGTGATATTAGAAGAATAGGTAAAGTTTCTAAGTCGAGCATCACTTGGAAACATTAATTTAGTAGAACCATTATTCTCATGAATTTCTGGACGATAAATTGACAAATTTTCAAATACTATTTCTACTTCTAACCTATATGTTTTGTATTCTGGAAAATAATCATGCGGTGATTTAACCACCAATGGATTAAACATATCAATTGTTTTCATCATTTGATTTTGTATAAAATCATTATAAGAGTCTACTTGATGTTTGACCAGTTGGTGTAGATGAATGTGTTTGAAATAAGATTCAATAACATTCCAACTATCACTTTCTTTGTACATTGCTAAGATAATTATATATTTATATTTAATTCAATTTTGTTAGTATAATTATATATTTTTTTTTACATAGAATGATATAATGAGTATTCGTAGTATATCCATCAATCAAAATGATTTAATGGTCAAACCTAAAAAAGAGCGTAAATCTAAAAAAAAAAACACTAATAGTTCTTTGAGTGAACCAGTTACTATTAATAGTACCAATATAAGAAAATTATTACTTGAAAAACTTAAACAACATAAAAAGACACAAAAAAATATTTTATTGAATAAAGACCAGTTTGATAGTAAAATTCCAAGTTATAGCAATTTAAAAAATGGTTCAAAACCTACTTATAGAGAATTACATAAAATGAATTCATCGTCATCATTGACGCCTTCAGTAACTCCTTCAGTAACGCCTTCAGTAACTCCTTCAGTAACGCCTTCAGTAACGCCTTCAGTAACTCCTTCAGTAACGCCTTCAGTACCTATAATGAATACATATTCTACCACATTTCCTGTTACACCTATAACCTCAATGGAATCAGTTAGTACAATAAACGCTCGTTCCACTCCACATATTATCTTATGTGATGAAGACAAGCTCGACGAATTTGATTTGCCGTCTAAAAAACCATATATTCAAGCACGCGAAATAAAAAAAACATTTCATTTAGGAAAAAATAAAAAAAACAATAGTATAAATGTATTAATAAAATGTAATAAAACACGAAAAAACGTTGAGCATACTAAGTCTGAATTAAAAAAAACTAAACTAAATACTATAAAGAATTATTTAAAAACAAATAATTTAGTTAAATTTGGAACCACCGCACCAAGTGGGCTATTGAAAGAAATATATGAATCATCTAAATTATGTGGCGAAGTGTATAATAATAATTCAAATACATTATTACACAATTATAATATAAATAATAATTCATAAGTTATTTAATGGAAACTTGGTCTGATATAGACATTGCAAATCTAACCAACTGTCACGAGTTATCATGTGTAATAAATAATACATTATTAACGCCCTTGAAATGGTTAATGTTTAAAGATAACCTGAAAAAAAAACTTCAGACCATTGGCGAGGACCCATCCATAAAAAAATTTTATATGTATTATGACGTGACCTTTTTAGATTTGATGATTCAACCTGAAAAATACAAAGAAATTTCACAAATATTTATTGAAAATTATGAATTATTCGAAGATAAACTACTGGGTACATTTATTTACGTGGAAAATCATATGATGAATCTAATGATTAATATATTTATGAAATTTTATAGGCCTGTAAGACCTCTTTTTATTCTAAAAACAAAAAGTATTAACCCTAACATTGTAAATGATTTATTAGAAAATCGTAAAAATGAAAATGAGTATAATATTCATTCACATTAATAATTTAATATTATAATGTATAAGATAAATTATAATATTAATGAACCAGATAAACTAATACAATATATAGAAGATAAATTAAAACCTGATATAAAAAATAAAGAAAATTCAGGAGAAGTATTTACACCTTTATCTATTATAAATGATATGCTTGATGAATTAGACGAATCATACAAAAAAGAACATAATAAAAGTATATTTACAGAAAAACATCTCACGTGGTATGATCCCTGTGTAGGTATTGGAAATTTTGTATTTTTAGTTTATACTCGTTTGATGAATGGGTTACCAATAAAAAATAAAGAACAACGAAAGAAACATATTTTAGAACATATGATTTATTCCAGTGAAGTGACGCATAATAATGTATCTATTTATAAACAAATATTTTGTGGGGATAAATACAAACTGAATATTTATGAAGGCGATAGTTTGATGCTTGACCCACAAACATTTTGGTCTATAAATAAGTTTGATATAATATTAGGAAACCCTCCATATAATTCAAATGGTACAAAACATAAAGGAAATAAAAATATTTATGTTTTTTTTTCAAAAAAGGCATTAGATAATTGGTTAAAACTACATGGATTTTTAGTTTTTTTACATCCTCCTGTATATAGAATACCTAATCACAAAATTCAACATACAAAAATAAATTTGAACGAACTATATACATCAAAAAAAATTTGTTGTATTAAAATGTATACTATAAACCAAATTATAAAATTAATGTGTGTAATGATGAACGCTGATTTTATAATCTTACAAAATACTAAAAATGAATTTTCTACAAGTAAAATCATAGATACAAAAGGAAATCAATATAAAATAACTATTCTTCCAAATGATTTTATACCTAATTTTGGCTTAAATATAATGGAAAAAATTAAACATAAAACTATATATGGAACAATTCCATTACTATTGAATAGTGAAATACATGCTCAAATATCAAAAGGAAGTCATTACAAAAATATACATGGGATTAAATCCAAAGGAATAAAAATTTTATTAAGCGATAAAAAACACACTTATTTAAATGATCCAAAATTAATTATAAATGGAATAGGAAGTTATAATTATGTTTTTCATGATAAAAAGGGTGAATATGGTTTAACTCAATCACCTATTGCCATTATAAATCCTTCACAGAATACATTACAATTCATACAATCTTCATTATTTCATTACATATCCAATTCAACTAAAATTATAGGTAATAATTTCAATATAAAAACCTCATTATTTTTACCTATTATTCCTATACATATTGAAATAAAAAATACAAATGACCTATATGATTATTTTAATTTTACAAAGGATGAAATTAATCAAATTAATCATTATTCTATACCATGTTATAATTTAAATGAATTATATTAAACATAAACATATATAATTTACTAATGTCAGGACTAGTCAATTTAGGTAATACATGTTATATCAATAGTGTATTACAAATTATTTTTCATATGAATGAATTAAATGATTATATAGATCAATATAATCATTATAATAAACAAACATTGGATTATGTCATGACGATCGAATGGAAATCATTAAAAGATATTATGAACAAACAAGTACATATATCTCCAAATAGATTTATTCATATAAATCGCGAATTATTCAAAAAAAAAAATAAAATAGATTTTTTAGAAAATGAACAAGGAGATGCGAATGAATATTTTTTATTTTTTATAGAATGTATTCATAATAGCTATAATTTATTAGACAAAAAATCATATGATAATACATTTCTCCAAGAATATGCAAAAAAAGACAATTCTATTATTACTGATATTTTTCTTTCGTTGTTTGAAGTTCAATATATAGATGAAATGCGGAAAAAGGTTTCGTCTAGTTATGAGATCAATTGGAACCTTAATGTCTGTATACCACAAAATAACCATTTGACTTTATATGATTGTTTAGATTTTACATTCAAAGAAGAATATTTATGTGACGATAATGCGTGGTTAGATGATAAAACCAACGAAAAAAAAAATGTATATAAACGTGTAAAGATGCTATATTGTCCTAGTATATTAGTTCTTAGTTTAAAACGTTGGATAGATTGTAAAAAAAAAAATAAAAATAAAATTGAGTTAGACCCAATATTGGATATGTCTCGTTATTCTAAAGATAACGCGAATTACGAATTATTTGGGGTCATTAATCACGAAGGAAACCCATACGGCGGTCATTATTTTTCTTTCGTAAAAAGAGGCAATCAATGGTTTATGTTCAATGACAATGAAATACAAAAAATAGATACATTTATTCATCCTTCTAATTATTGTCTTTTTTACAGGAAAATAAAATAAAAATAAATATAAAATGAGTTTAGATATAAGTGTAAATTCAACCGATTATTTACCACAATTTTATTCAAATATATTTCATCAATCATTTGATTCTTTTAAGATATCTTATATTTTGTTATTAGGTGTTGTTGTAATGGTATATATACTTATATTTGCCTTATTTGGAAACTCGTCTGGTTCAAGTGGTCCATTTATGATTATAGTTGAAATTATATTATGGGTTGTATTAATATTAGTAATAGGGGTAAATATACAAAATTATGATTATGATTTTTCTACTCAAATAAAAAACTTATTCAATTCAGAAACGACACAATTAGATGTAAATGTATCTAAAAAAGAAGATACAAAATGTGAAACAACCAAAAATGGCGAAGTATTTCATATACCAAATAATATACATTCTTATGAAAAAGCTCGTTCTATATGTCGTAAATACAATGCAAGACTTGCTACCTATAGTGAAGTAGAAGATGCGTATAATAATGGAGCCAATTGGTGTAGTTATGGGTGGTCAGAAGACCAATTGGCATTATTTCCTACACAAATGGATATATACAATAATCTGAAACTTATTCCGGGACACGAAAATGATTGTGGTAGACCAGGTGTAAATGGTGGATTTATTGATAACAAACACGTAAGATTTGGGGTAAATTGTTTTGGTGAAAAACCTGAAGAAACTGAGCAAGATAAGGAATATACGGAGCGTTTAAAATTATCTTATTCACCTGCGATAGACCAAGAAGAATTAGACAAAATAAGTAAAGAAAAAGAAGATATGTTAATTGCGCCATTCAATAAAGATAAATGGAGTTATCAATAGTGTTTTTTTGTTTTACGAGGTTTTTGTTGCTTACATTTCAGAGACATAATTCGGGTTTTGTCTCCATAAATTTTATTCAGTATTCTTTTTTCAATGTGAATATCAAATGTTTTTTTTTTACATAATAAGTTTTCTTCATTTATTTCCGTGATATTTAATCCAATAGGAAAACTATTCATTATTATTATCTAATATTTTTATTTCGCTATTTATACTTTTTTTACGTTTTTCTTTTAAATAATGAAGTATGTAATTTACTTGATTATTATCTTCGAGTAATTCTTTTAGTCTTTCTTCTAAATATTGTAAACTATATGATTGGTAACTTTTAGTTTCATTGTATTTTATTTTTTTATTTTGAATGATAAGTATTTTATCTTTCAAGTTTTCTTTTATCATTATATCTTTTATCTTCTTTTCAAGATTTTGTTTTTCAGACCTTATTATAGAGGCGTTGTTTTGTATTGTCTTTAATTCATTTTCCAAAACGATCAATTTATTTATATCTTCTTTAAGAGAATTCATATATATATGCGTCATAATATTATTATTTATTTAACTTATGATTATAAATGAATATATTAGAACATTATGATGCAAGTGTTATAAAATTATCTGAACCTGAAACAAGTGACCATGAAAATTATTATTGTAGATTGAGTTACAACGATTCACCATTTATAATTCAAACGAATCGCGTATGTTATTCGTTTAAAGACTTAACCGAACATATATGTATCTCTTTAGCCAGTCAAGATTATGCTTTATGGGTGGAAAGTTTATATCAGTATTGCATTGAGCTTATATACAATAAGAGTTCTGAGTGGTTCGACGAAGAATTAACTTATAATGATGTAGAAAATTCATTTTTGTCTCCATTAAAAAGTAACATTCAAAAAGGATGCTATGATATCAATTGTTCTTTAGACCAAAATAATTTAGTCATTATAGATAGCAAAGGTTGTATAGTCCATAAATCTCAATTGAAAAATTACAAAATAGTACCTACTCTTCATATTAAGGGTATTCATTTCAATAGCAAAAACTTTATGTTAGATATTCTATTGAAATCCGTTATTGTTTTAGAACAATATGATTCTACTGAAACAAAAAAAAAACCTGAGCCTGAGCCTGAACCTGAACCTGAACCTGAACCTGAGCCTGAGCCTGAACCTGAACCTGAACCTGAACCTGAACCTGAGCCTGAACCTGAACCTGAACCTGAACCTGAACCTGAACCTGAACCTGAACCTGAACCTGAAGTTATTGATATAACTAATATAGAATTGGATGATGAAGATGAAGTAGTTCAATTATCAATGAACAATGATTTTGCCGAAATATATGAAATGATAGACCGAAAAATAAATGATGATATTTTAGAACATCTTAAGATAATTCTTATGAAGAAAAAAATAAAAATAAATGTAGATTTAAACGAACTTTTCGAAGAAGATATAGAAAGTGATGATGAATAATATAGTACTATTGTATGAAGTATCTATTATTACTATTGTGTATAGTATTATTGAATGGTATATTTTATTATGAAGGATACTACTCAAAAAATGTACGGGTAAATAGTAAAATACCTGATGTATCTCGGGTAAATGATATTGGTTTAACCAAAAATACATTAGTAAATAATGAAAATTTAGTGAATGATTATATTTTTAAAAAACAATTGTCTGGTATTTATTTGAATAATATTCGTTTATTCTATTAATTTCTGAAAAAATTTATATTATACTTATATAATGAAATTTGGAAAAATGACTAAAGATAAAAGAGGACTAACCTTCAATATATTACTAATATTAGGTATTTTAATATTAGGAGCAATTATTATGAAATATAATAGAGACAAGGTAACTTACAAAGATAGTTTAACTTCTTTGAACCCAAGTTCATTGAATGGTGAAGAATCACCTTCTGAAAAATATATGCCTGTGAATGATTTAGGAAGTAAAGAAGCCGCTCCTACTTGTAATAATCAAGTAACCTCAAACCCTTCAGAACTTTTACCCAAAAATACAAATAATGAATGGAGTTCTATGAACGCAGTTACTCCTGATTTGAAAAATATTAATTTATTGAGTGCTGGTGCCAATTATGGCATTAATACTGTAGGCAGTTCTTTAAGAAATCCAAACTTACAAATCAGGTCGGAACCTGTAATACCTAAAACCAATATTGGTCCGTGGAATAATACTACCATTGAATCAGATACTTATCGCAGATCCTTGGAAATAGATGGATGTGATTAAATAATAATATATTAATGTATATGAAAGATGATATATTAGGGTATATTATTATTATTTTAGTGCTATTTATAGCTTATAAAATGTATAACGATTCAGATTTTTTTCATTTGACATGCGTTGTATCTACATTAGATGGTGAAAAATATTGCGTTCGTGAACGAAAAAATATGGATAAAGCCAGTGATTTATTAGCAAAAACCTCTATGAAAATGAATACCTTGGTAGAATACTTGAAACAAAAATATACCAATAATGAAGTAGTTGACCGACTTGTCTCTAGATTTAATCCAAAAAAAATTGTTGAAATATTACCCAATAGTGAATATACAGCTTACAGCGAAAACAAGGGTCGAAAAATTGCGTTTTGTTTGAATGTAGAAAAAAAAAAAGATGATAATTTGATAGATGAAAACACCTTGATGTTTGTTGCTTTGCATGAAATGAGTCATATTGCTACAAAATCTATTGGCCATAAAGAAGATTTTTGGGAAAATTTTAAGTTTTTGATTAAGGAGGCAAGTGAGTGTAAAGTTTATGTATTAGAAGATTATTCTAAGAATCCAAAAGAGTATTGCAGTATGTCTATTAAAGATAATCCTTATTTTGATTTATAAATTATTTATTATTTATTTATTATATGGATGACTATATAATAAATCAGTTATCAAAACAAAAAGATTTATATGGTAAAAGTCGTAAAGAGGTTATCATTACAGAAAAATTATCCTACAAAGAACTGGTAGAAAAATTCAATCAACCCGAATTGAACAAAATTATAAAAGATTCACTATATTTTTATAATCAGTTAAATCCACATGACTATGGTTTTGATACTAAAGAAGACATTGAATTTATAAAAAATGGTAAATTGAATAAAAGCTTGATTACAAAGATGAAAAAAAAGGAACAATACACCGATTTTACGTACAATGATTTTTTAAGAATTATATTTGTAGATAATCTAGACTATTTAGAAAAAGGCGATTCATACAAAAAGTTGGAACAATCATCCTATGAGTATAATATTCTTTTAATAGATTATGAAAATAAAAAAAGAAAGGAAACACCTATAACTACTTTACCCATTTATCATGATGACACGATAGAAGAAATAAAATACAAAATCTCTTTAGTATTAGATACCAAAAACTTGGACGAATATTACTTGTTTTATGAAAAAGAAGTATTTCTTAAACCTTATGAAGAAGTCAAACATTTTATTGATAAAGATATGAAAATAAAATATGATGACTTAAAAATTTTCTTAAATAATCATAATATCTCTAAAAAGTTAGACAAGAAGGATTATTTTACAATGGAAGAGTTATATTCTTTAGATTTGCCTGATATAAATACAATGTTAGAACCAATGGGGGTAGATATTGTAGAAAGGATTTGCTCTATAGACCCATATAAACATTATAAAAATTCTTCTAATGTATCCAATGACCAATCTAAACATTTGTTACTAGATTACAAAAATATCAAGAATAATAAACTATATTTAATATTATTGGGTAAATTAGACAATCATTCAAATAAATCTATAAAAGAGTTGAGTCGTTTATATTTTCCATCTATTTATAAGAAAGATAATTTTGACTTAGAAAAGGTATTTATCACTGATTATAGAGACAAAATAAATTACATAAAAAAACATAAGGAGTTTGATAAACCATTCAACGCAAATGAAAAAATAAATTCTATGTCTTTTATTTTATATCCAAAAGAAAAGGTAATTATACCTATTGAACTTTTGTTTAAAGTAATGAATAGTACAAAAAAAAATCCTCTTATACAGTTAAACTTAGATAAAGACCAAGATATTTTATTACGATTATACACCGTTGATTATTCTAAAAACAATAGACTTATTCCATATTTGTCTAAAAAACAAATTAATAGTATTTCGGAACCTATTTCAGGTAATAATTTAAAACGTAATACGATTCATATATATTTTACTTATAATGATGTGAATGTTGTTATAGAAATGAATCGTAATGGAGAAATTATGTGTAATATTACAAATAACATATATAATGATTTATTGGAACTAGAACAATTTATAGAACTTCATACCAAAACAATTATTCATACTATTATCAAACACTTTGATCCAAGTAAATCTATATTTCATTATTTTAGTGGGTTTTCGAAAGATAATGTAGAAATTATAAAAATGAATTATGAATATGATTTGATGACAACAAGTTCTTTAAAATTAGAATATATGAAAAATTATTTTAATGGAATATTTAATAGTGAAGGGGATGATACCAACATCAAGTTAAAATTTATAAAGGTAAGTAATTATGTTGAGTCAACTAATATAAGAAGTAGAATTTTGCATTTACTAAATGAACAATATGATGAAAATTATATTAAAGAAAATATAAAGATTCAGTTTGGATTAACCGATGAAAAAGTAGAACAACAAATAAAGGAAATATATGAACTAACTGATTTAAAAGAAAATGACCGTCGAAAAAAAAGAGTCGGTATTAGTCCAGGTATACATATTACTATAAAACGTATATCTAATCATAATTATAATATTCAAGTATATGATGTGAATAATTATAAATATATTGAAGTTATAAAAGTATACTTGGCTAATTTGGTTTACATTTTAGAAGGCAATGAACCAGATGGATTAAAAGATTATATTAAAGAAATATCTTTCAAAGAACCTTCCAAAGAACCTTTAAAAGAACCTTCCAAGAATTCAATTATAAACAATGTTGGTGATAATTCTAAAATTAATAGTTCTAAAGAAGATGATTCTGATAGCGAAGATTCTAAAAGCGATAATTCTAAAGAAGATGATTCTGATAGTGAAGATTCTGATAGTGAAGATTCTAAAGAAGATGATTCTGATAGTCAAGATTCTAAAAGCGATAATTCTAAAGAACATGATTCTGATAGTCAAGATTCTAAAAGCGATAATTCTAAAGAAGATGATTCTGATAGCGAAGATATTTTTGATGAAGACTCTAAACCAGAAGAGAAGTCATTAGAAAATGATATTTTTGATGAAGACTCTAAACCAGAAGAGAAGTCATTAGAAAATGATATTTTTGGTGAAGACTCTAAACCAGAAGAGAAGTCATTAGAAAATGATATTTTTGATGAAG
>Ga0307944_1000029_pt1 | contig 79911 bp, 77 predicted proteins | sample OrgLakmetagen179_FD_201831 | JGI IMG/M metagenome (GOLD analysis project Ga0307944, IMG submission 201831) | Saline water microbial communities from Organic Lake, Antarctica - #179 | ecosystem: Environmental > Aquatic > Non-marine Saline and Alkaline > Saline | place: Antarctica: Organic Lake... | reverse complement strand
AACCAAAACGGGGCGCTTTGTTTTAGAGCCGGTAAATCCAGAATGGCGATTGGAAGACTTCCCGGAAGTAAATGAAGATTCTCCAGAGCTACTTCTGCCACTTGGCGGAGGAGAGCTTCGAATGGCTTCTGGAATCTCTCTTGGCAAGATACATCTAGCTTTTCCAGTTCTTCACGGTCCAAATGGTGAGGATGGTTCAATTCAAGGACTACTGCAGCTTTGCAAGATTGCCTATGTTGGCAATGGAGTTATGGCCTCTGCGCTTGCCATGGACAAAGTCCAGGCTAAGGCGCTATTTCGAGACGCTGGATTAGTAGTTGCCTCGGAGGAAGTCGTTACCCGAAGCCAATGGGCAGGGTCACGAAGTGCCTGTTTGACCCGGGCCAAGAAGATGCTGAAGCCCGATGCTTTTGTTAAGCCTTCGAGATCCGGATCCTCAGTTGGAGTGAGCCTAGTCCTGGCTGAGAAGGACCTTGAGGCCGCCATTGAGCTGGCTTTAAGTCACGATCAGACCGCGATGGTTGAAAGACGAGTGGTGGGTAGAGAAATTGAGTGCTCGGTGCTGGAAATGCCAAATGGCGAGCTGCAAGTTTCCAAGGCCGGTGAAATTGTCGTTACTGGCAGGCCCTTTTATGACTACGAGGCAAAGTACTTAGGCGCAGGAGCAGAGCTAATTATTCCAGCGAAGCTTACGGCCAAAGATGCAACGGCTCTAGCTAAGGCTGCGACCGCTGCATTTCGAGCACTGGGCTGCAAGGGACTTGCAAGGACTGACTTCTTTTTGACCAAAAAGGGCTGGGTGATTACCGAGGTGAACACCATGCCTGGGTTCACTCCAATTTCAATGTACCCGGCTTTATTCGAGGAAACCGGAATCGCTTATCAAGATCTAGTTGAAATTCTTATGCAAAATGGCTTTGGTGATCAGGATGTAACTGATTCGGCAGCCGACTAGTCGGCTATTGTGCTGCACAATTTGGTTCGCGGCAAAACGCTCATGGCTTGAGAAAGCCCCTCTAGCGCAGTGATTCCGCTGGCAACCTCAGAGTCGACGATTACTTCAACGGCCGGGAGTGTGGCATAAGAAGTAAACCGATATTTTGGTGCTTTGCTTTCATCAACTAACCAGTCTGTTGTGCCAGCGGTTACGCACGGCAAAGTAGAAACCTCAACTGGTTCCAGCCCGCAGCGAAAAAGGATTGCGGCCGGGCTACCCCAGGCGGCCGTGGCCTGAGCGTTGGTATAGCGGATCTCATTCTCGCCAAGTGCGTCTGGAAGTCGCACGCTTACGTCGGCACAATTTGGGTTGTTTGAATCTTCCGCTGCCTCGAGGTTGACCGCTTGGGCACAGCCGGAAAGTAAAACCAATAAAAACATCGAGATAGTAAATATGCGCATTGAAATAAGGCTAGCGTTGCCATGTGAATAATGACGGCCAAAAGATTATTGAGATCGGCGAAACCGAGGCTCTCAGAAGAGCACTGAGTGTTTTTAAGCCTGTCGAGACGACGCTAGTGGGACCAGGGGACGACGCAGCGATAATAAGCGTGAGTGACTCCCGGGTGGTAATTACCACCGACACGATGGTTCAGGATCATGATTTTAATCTTGCTTGGTCTTCGGCTTTCGATATTGGCTATAAGGCCGTTACGAGCAACATTGCAGACCTTGTAGCAATGGGCGCAGCACCAAGGGCTCTAACTGTTGCCCTAGTCGTGACCAAACTAACTCCGCAAGCCTGGCTAGAGGATTTTGCAGGCGGATTGCAGTCGGCCTGTGATCAGCATGCCCCGGAATGTCAGATAGTTGGGGGAGATCTTGCTTCCGGTGAGCAGATAGTGATTGCTATTGCCGCTCACGGCGACCTGCAGTCTCGAGAGCCCAGACTTCGCTCTACCGCTCAAGTTGGGGATCGAATTGTAATTGCCGGCACCCTTGGCAGGGCAGCCTGCGGTCTGGCTTTGCTCCGTTCTAAGAGTGAAAGCCTTGCGGCTAGCTACCCGGATATCGTCGGCATTCAGCTTCGACCGGTGCCGGACTTTGCACTCGGTTTGGAGTTGGCATCGGTGGCAACCGCGATGCTCGATGTTTCGGATGGGCTATCGCTTGATGCTGGCAGGCTCGCAGCAAGCTCTAATGTGAGCATGAACATCAAAAAAGAGCTTCTTGAAGGATATGCGGCAATTTTGGAGCAGGCGGCGCAGTCGATCAATTCTCGGGACTCTGATTCCCAGCCGATATCAGAGTGGGATTGGATTCTGCACGGCGGCGAAGATCATTGCTTCCTGGCCACGGTCCCGCCAACGGCCTCCTTGCCGCGCGGCACAAAGGTCATTGGTGAAGTAATTGCCAAGGGCGACAGCGCCGTTTATCTAAGCGGTGAACCACTTGCTGCAAAGGGCTGGGACTCGGTAACCGGCTAGCGTTTTACTAGGCGTGCAGCTCGGAGTTTAGGGACACTCCAACACCCTGACGGGCAATGGCTTCAACCGCACCGGTCAAAGAGTTTCGTCTAAATAGTAAGCCTGGTAAACCACTTAGTTCGGCGGCCTTCACGGTTTCGGTTTTGCCTTCTACTATCAAAATAACCTTGGTGCCTGCCGTGACATACAGGCCGGCTTCGACGATTGAATCATCTCCAATCGAGATTCCAATTCCAGAATTTGCTCCGAGCAGCGCGCGTGCGCCGATGGAAATTCGGTGGCTACCACCGCCGGAGAGGGTTCCCATAATTGAAGCCCCACCTCCAACGTCCGAGCCATCACCGACAACCACGCCTTGGGAAATGCGACCCTCGACCATGGATGCGCCCAAGGTTCCGGCGTTGAAGTTCACGAAGCCCTCGTGCATCACGGTGGTTCCAGGAGCCAAGTGAGCACCGAGCCTGACTCGGTTGGCATCTGCGATGCGGACTTTCTTCGGAACCACATAGTCGACCAAGCGTGGAAACTTATCGATTGAGTGAGCGATCACGCCATGTCGTCTTAGTTGGAGTGTCCTGGTTTCAAAGTCCGCCAGTTCCATGACGCCGAAGTTAGTAAATGCCACTATCGGCAGGTTCGGGATCAAGCCTTCTAGATTGATTGAGTTCGGAGTAACCAGCAGTCTGGAAAGTAAGTGCAGCCTCAAGTAAGCGTCTGCGGTCGACTCGACCGGGTTAGTTAGATCTATTTCAACCCGAATGACCTCGAGGGTGAGGTTACGAAGCTCATCGGAGCCAGCTTTGAGGTCTAGGTCTTTTGGTGGAAACCACTGCAAGTCAGACATCGGGGCTTCACCGAGACAAGGTTCAGGGAACCAAACATCCAGCACAGTTCCGTTTGGGGATTTCGAGGCCAGACCGTGCCCCCAGGCCTTTTGGTTCATTTGCGCTTCACTCATTGCAATCAGAATACAGGTAGCCTTAATGACATGTCAGCCTTAGACCCCAGCCAGACCCTTGTTGAACTCACAATGGCAATTTGCGATATCGAATCGGTATCCTCGAATGAAGCGAAACTAGCTGATGAAATCGAGCAGGTTTTGTCCGGGGCTTCGCATTTAGAGCTGACACGTGATGGCAATGCGCTGATTGCTAGGACCAATCTAAATCGCGACACGCGAGTCATCATTGCCGGACACATCGACACCGTGCCGGTGGCAGACAACTTACCTTCACAGCTTCACCATTTTGAGCGCGAGCAAGTCATTTTCGGCCGTGGGACCGTGGACATGAAGGGCGGCATCGCCGTAATGCTGAAGCTCGCAGTCGACCTTGAGGCACCGAAGTTCGATGTCACTTGGGTCTTCTATGACAACGAAGAGGTTGCCGCAGATCTGAATGGGCTTGGTCATCTTGCAAGAAACTATCCAGAGTTACTAACTGGAGAGTTTGCGGTTTTGTGCGAACCGACCAGTGCAATGGTCGAGGGTGGCTGTAACGGCACGGTTCGTGTTGAAGTTCGAACTGTCGGTATTAAGGCCCACTCGGCAAGGCCTTGGATGGGAAAAAATGCGATTCACGCCTTGGCAGCTTCGCTGAAAATCTTGAATGACTACCAGCCTGCAACCGTGACCGTGGATGGCCTTGATTACAGAGAAAGCTTGAACGCTGTTCTAGTAAGCGGCGGCATCGCAACCAACGTGATCCCAGACAGCGCTGTGCTGACCGTGAACTATCGCTTCGCACCGGACAAATCCACCGCTGAGGCAGTCGCCCATCTTGAAGCGCTGTTTGATGGGCTTGAGGTTGTTGTGACTGATCAGGCCGACGGCGCTAGGCCTGGCTTAAACCTCCCTGCGGCGCTTGAGTTCATTGCTGCCACCGGCACAGAAGTGAGACCGAAGTATGGCTGGACGGATGTCGCAAGGTTTTCGACCATGGGTATTCCAGCCGTGAACTACGGCCCGGGGGACCCTTCGCTTGCTCATGCCGACAATGAAAACGTGCCGATTGGTCAGCTATTGGATGTCGAAGCCGGCCTTAGGTCCTGGCTTAGCCTGTAGGCAAGTTGGCGCTTCGGCGCGAAGTCTGGGATAATTATGTCTTCCAAGACGAATCCAAGGAGTCTGATCTCATGGCAGCAATGAAGCCTCGCACCGGTGATGGACCTATGGAAGCAGAGCGTGAGACAAGAGGACTAATTGTCTTGCGGGTTCCGCTTGAAGGCGGCGGTCGCCTAGTGGTTTCGGTTAACGACACTGAAGCCAAAGAACTTTATAAGGTTCTAGAAGGCGTAGTTAAGAAATAGCCTCTGGTCTTCTAGCGGCGACCAGTAAACCATCGCCAAGCATCGAGATGCTTGAGATGAATTCTTCAGATTCTTCAAACACCCTGACCACCGCGCGCATTGCCGATGTCTCATCGTCCCTAAGGGCGGGGTTTGGAACCCTGTCGCGCCATAGTGCGTGAGCGATGACAATCGCTCCCGATGGCTTCACAAGTCCGATTGCGTGAGGGAGAAGTTGTTCAAGATCAAACGGTTCAATGTCCAAAAACACTAGGTCGTATGCCGCTTCGGTCATGTTAGCCATGACGGCAGCAGCTTTTCCGGTAATGACTCTTGCCCTGCTTGCCGGGACCTTGGCCAAATGAAAATTAGTTCGCGCCTGGTTCTGATACTCAGGCTCATCGTCAATAGTGGTGAGTGTGCTGATTTCCGATGCGCTCAATAACCACAGGCCAGAAACCCCGGCACCAGTTCCGGCCTCCACTATGTTTTTTGCCGCCAGCATGGCCGCAATCGAAGCGAGGCCTGCGCCACTTGCTGCCGTGACTGACTCAACGCCTAACTGCTCGGCACTGTTGCGGGCAACAGAAATGTGGTCGGGTTCCCGATTGAAATTCTCGGCGTATTTCCAGCTTGAAATCTTGTCTATCATCTTGACCTCAAGCTTAGGTCGCGTTGTGTAAAAAGGATGGATTGGCTAGTTGTAAACTCAAGTGCATGTTTGGTCTTAGTGCTGAGAAGCTGCTGCTGCTGGCCCTCCTCGCGGTCCTAATCTTGGGACCTGAGCGCTTGCCCTACTATGCCAAGCAATTAGGTGAGTGGGCTCGCAAGGGCAAGCGAATGATTGATAACGCTCAGGTCCAAATGAAGTCCGAACTCGGCGAAGGCTTTGAGGACATGGACTGGAAGAAGCTAGACCCCAGGCAATATGACCCAAGACGCATTGTTCGAGAAGCACTGCTGGACGAGAAAAAGCGCCCAGCTAACGCAGCTGAAAAGTCAAATAGAGCGAAACCACCTCAAAAGCCCCTCGAACTTGGAGAAACTCCGCCTTTCGATCAGGAATCTACTTAGAGCCTTCCCATCAACCTGACCATTTTGGTCATTACTGGCGCAAGCCTTCGATACTGCCTGGCTCTGGTCGGAAGTCTTATTGGAAAATTATTGCTAACCCCAATTGTCCTGGTTTCGGTGAAGCGCAATAGTCCATGCGGTCCAGAACGCCGACCCATGCCCGACTGCTTCATACCGCCCATTGGTGCCGCCATAGACGCCATTGTGGCGCGGTAGCCCTCGTTTATGTTTACTGACCCAGCCATGAGCTTAGAAGCGACCCCAAGGGCCTGCTTGCGATTTCCCACCACCGAGGCATTTAGTCCATACTCGCTGGCATTTGCCAGCTCAATGGCCTGGTCTAGGCCTTCATAGCCCACAAGCGCAATGACGGGACCAAAGACCTCCTTGTGGAGTACCTCAGCGCCGTGCGGGACCTTGGTGATTACCGTTGGGGCATAGAAATTTGGTCCAAGGTCACCAAGGGCATGGCCACCGGTGAGAATCAGGGCACCTTCTTCTTTGGCTCGATTCACGAACCCCGCGACTCGTTCGAGCTGTGCAGAAGAACTCAAGGCACCTAAATCGAAATCAAATTTGTTTGAACTTCCAACGGTCAGTGACTCAACTCTTCCCTTTAGGATTTCTTCAAACTTCGCAAGATCGTGGTTTGGAACGTAGAGCCGTTCGATGGCAACACACAGTTGACCGCTGTTGCCAAAAGCTCCCGCAATCGCAGTTTCGGCAGCTTTTTCCAGGTCGGCACCGGGAAGAACAATCATGGGGTTTTTACCACCCAGCTCAAGGGCGTAGCCGACAAGCCTAGAAGCGGCTCTTGTGGCAACCAATTTTCCGGTCGCGGTGGATCCGGTGAATGCTATGAAGTCGGCATTGTCGGTGACGGCATTGCCCACCTCGGTCGGATCGCCGTGAACCACTTGCCAAATGTCTTCCGGAATTCCGGCTTCTACGCTCAGGTCTCTGGCTAGCTGGACAGTTTTAGCGGTCTGGTTATCCGCCTTTTGAACCACGGCATTGCCGGCCATGAGGGCTGGGATAACATCCATCATCGTTAGGGCAAGTGGGTAATTCCACGGGGTGATAATGCCAACGACGCCCACTGGTGATGGCTCTACGAATGCACTGATCATGAGAGGCACACCGGAACGAACACGCTTTCGACGCATCAGCCCAGCGGCCGTCTTTGCGTAATAAGCGACGGCGCCAAGTGCGCCGGTTAGCTCTTCAAAGGCGTGAGCCTTAGCTTTTCCGGTTTCCTTTTGTAGCAGGTCAAGAATCTGATCCTCGTTGTCCACCAGCAGCCCAGCAATTTTGTTGGCAATGCGGGCACGGTCTCTTGCGGGTCGATTTGCCCATTCCAACTGCGCATCTCGGCCGGCCTGAAACTTCAACGCAACCTCGCCTTTAGAGTGCGCGGCAATTTCGTGAAGCTGTTTTCCGGTCAATGGATCGATAACGCTAATGGTTTTCATGCCAACAACTAACTCGGGCTTATCTTTAGGGGCTTCCCAGCCAACCCACGCGGGGATTCCATGAGTGATTTAGCAATTCTTGTTATCTCAATTGCCGCAGGGTCTGCCGGGTCAGAAACCACAATTGGAGTCTGGTTGTCCGCGGAAATCCTAAGATCTTGGCTGATTGGAATTTTGCCCATTAGCAAAACAGTACCGCCACTTATTTCGGTGAGCCTTGCTGCAACTGCATCACCGCCCCCGGAACCAAAAATCTCTATCGGCCCTTTCTCGGAAGGAAGGTAACTCATATTTTCGATGACACCCAGAATCTCTTGACCGGTTTGCAGGCCAATTGCGCCAGAGCGTTCAGCGACGATCGCGGCGGTGTGCTGAGGTGTTGTGATTACGAGAGTCTTTGCTTTGGCCAGTAACTGGCCGAGACTAATTGCGACGTCTCCGGTTCCAGGAGGAAGGTCCACCAAGAGAAAGTCGAGATCTCCCCAAAACACGTCGGTCAAAAATTGCTCGACGGCTCGGTGCAGCATGGGTCCGCGCCATGCCACCGGCTGGTTTTCTTTGACAAAAAACCCTATCGAGATAACTTTCACGTCGTGCGCAATCGGAGGCAGCATAAGATTTTCGACCTGAGTGGGGCTTTGGTTCACGCCAATCATCTGGGGGACTGAGTAGCCAAAAATATCCGCGTCTAGCAGGCCCACTTTTTGCCCAAGGGAAGCCAGTGCAACTGCAAGGTTCACTGTCAGAGTCGACTTGCCAACCCCGCCTTTCCCGCTTGACACAAAGATCACTCGGGTCAGATTGTCCTTGTCCGCAAAGGGGTTGTATTTAGGTGGTTTGTCCCCACGGAGCTTTAAGGTCAGCGCCTTGCGCTCGTCGCTTGTCATGGTTGTCATGTCAACTTCGACATTTTTAAAAACTTCGGCAAGTGCTTGAGTGACATCGCGCTCGATTGATTGAGCCGCAGGGCAGCCAACAATCGTGAGTTTTATCTGAACACTGACCGAGTCTTTGGATTCTTGAATCTGCCCAACCATCCCAAGCTCGGTAATCGGCTGGCGAAGTTCAGGGTCGATGACTCTGGCAAGCGCCTTTAAAGCACGCTCGCTCATTTGGATTTCTTAGGAGGTTTTTTGTCCTCTCGCAATTGCTCCAAGAGGTCTTTCATGGCTTCACGAATCTCGTCTCTAACAAACTCACGAGTCGCAACTTCATCAACTGCAAGCGCTAACGCTGCGACTTCCCTGGTCAAGTATTCAGTGTCGGCGAGGTTGCGCTCTGCTCGTTGCCGGTCCTGCTCAAATTTCACACGATCCCTGTCATCCTGTCGGTTTTGGGCCAGCAGGATTAGCGGTGCGGCATAGGAGGCCTGGAGAGACAAGATCAGCGTCAAGAGGGTGAAGTTCAAGGCCCGTGGGTCAAACTGAGCGCTTTCAGACGCCAGGGTGTTCCAACTTAGCCAGAGCGCCACGAAAACTGTCATGAAAATCAGGAATGCACCGGTTCCCATTGCTCGGGCAAATTTTTCGGAAACACGTCCGACTGTCTCCTGAGAAATATTTGGCATACGAAACAGCGGGCGACGAGTCATCGGCTTTTCTAGTTCTGATCTATTTCTTGCCATTAGCTGTCCTCCTCACTTCTCCAGTCATCGGGCAGTAGGTGATCCAAAACATCGTCCACTGTCACTACTCCAACCAGGTGATTCTCACTGTCGGTAACCGGCAGGGCGACCAGGTCATAGCTTGCGAGATAACGGTGGATTTGGCCAATTGGAGTGTCAGGCGCCGCCGGTTCCTGCTCTGTGTCCAGAATCGAACCCAGCCTCTTATGGGGCGGGTAGCGCAACAGCTTTTGGAAGTGAACCACTCCCAAGTAGCGTCCAGTGGGAGCCTCGTAGGGCGGAAGGGTTACAAACACCTGAGCGGCCAAAACCGGCTCGACTTCTTCGCGCCTGACCAGTGCCATCGCCTGAGCAATGGTTGTGTCGGCGGCGCAGATAATCGCGTCTGGAGTCATCATCCCGCCAGCGGTATATGGCTCGTATTGCAACAGCTGCCTGAGGTCATCAGCTTCTTCGTCATCCATCAGGCCTAGCAATGTCTCTGCTCGCTCGGGAGTCAGGTTTGCCATTAGATCGGCTGCGTCATCAGGACCCATTAGGTCAAGAACTTCGGCGGCGCGCTCGTCATCAAGATCGTTAACAATTTCTAACTGCTCTTCTTCGGGCAACTCCTCAAGAAGATCAGCCAAACGTTCGTCGTCTAGCTCGTCGGCCAGAGCAAGCATGCGGTCTTCTGGTAAGTCCAGCACTGCGGTTGCAAGGTCGGCCGGGCGTAAATCAGCGACGGTAGAAAGTAATTGCTGAGCATCTTGGTCGGCAGGGTTTTCCTGGTTTTCGGCGACCTCTTGCCACTGCGCGAACATGGTGGGCCCCTTGGCAAATGGCAGACCTGAGGTCTTTTTTTGCTTTCTCACAAACAGCTCAGAAAGCACCCACTCGCCGCGTTTGCCCTTCTCAATGGAGAAGTCCTCGATGCTTGCAAGCCCCGCACCGTCAAGCAGCGTTACTTTGCGACCAAGCATTTCCGCGATCGCCCTTACTTCTTGGCCGCGCATTGTGAAGCGACGAAGGTCAATAAGCCCGTTTGTAATCAGCTGACCCGGGGCGATTGCGGTAACTCTGGCAACTGGCAGAAACACCCTTCGTCGACCAGAAATCTCAATTATGAACCCGGTTGCCCGTGGCGGAAGGGTTTTTCGATACGCCATAAGCACGTCGATAACCTTGCCAACTCGATCACCCTGAGGGTCAAAAACACCACAACCTGCCAATCTGGCTACGAATACTCTGGTTGCGCTCATAGAGATAACCTTATTCGGACTTACCAAATCCTGAAAGGCTTCGAAAATGTCCGATGCTAGAAGCAGATCCAAAAAGAAGCTAACCGCGATGTCAATCCCTCGCGGTCACAGCCTTGGAGAATTCCGCACCCATGCTGAGGCAACCGAGTTTGTGAACAAGCTGGTCGCAGGTGATTTTTCCGCAAACAAGGTTTCAATCCTCGGCCACGATTTAGTTTTGGTCGAGAGAGTCAGGTCAAGACTTGGCTACGGTCGAATCGCGGCTTCGGGCGCGATCACCGGCTTTTGGTTGGGCCTAATTTTTGCTTTGCTTATTGGAGCAGGTTTTGATGTTGCTGCCGATGGGGCAGTGAATTACTTGCCACAGGAATTCCTATCGGTTGTGGTGATTGCAGCTGGGGTCGGAATGCTGGTGAATATTTTGCGCTTTCTGGCTGCCAAGAACAAGCGAGGCTTTCTAAGCTCGCAGATGCCGGTTGCGGCAAGGTATGAAGTAGTCATTCCCGAGGAAGATGCCGCCAAGGCCATGCAGATTATTAATCTTTCCCGCGGGCAAGATTAATCAAGGCCACTGGTCGGCAAACCAGTTTTCAACATCTTTAGCGGTTCGCGGTAGCGCGGCACTTAGGTTCTCGTAACCGGACTCAGTGACCACAACATCGTCTTCAATTCTCACCCCGATGCCTCGATATTCGGCCGGCAAATTCAGGTCATTCTGGTGGAAGTAGAGACCAGGTTCAATCGTGAAGACCATGCCTTTTTCCAAGATACCGTCTTGATACATTTCGCGCCTTGCCTTGGCGCAGTCGTGGACATCTAGCCCCAGGTGGTGGCTGGTGCCGTGGACCATGTAGCGGCGGTGATGCTGGTTGTCTTCTTGAAGTGCCTCTTTTGCAGTCACTGGAATAATGCCCAACTCAGCCACTCGTCTTGCGATTACTTCAATCGCCGCGTTGTGCACTTCGCGGAAGCGAATGCCAGGCCTCACCACTGCAAAAGCTGCGTCAGCGGCTTCCAACACCGTTTCGTAGACCCAGAGCTGCTCTTTTGAAAATTTCCCATTGACCGGGATTGTTCTGGTGACATCGGCGGTGTATAGCGAGTCAAGTTCGGCACCTGCGTCGACCAGGATCAGATGACCATCTTTGACTTCACCGTCGTTTCTAGTCCAGTGAAGGATGCAGGCGTTTGGACCGCTGGCCGCAATGGTTTCATAGCCGAGTTCGAAACCATGTTGCCTAGCGACAGCGTAAAAGGCAGTTTCGACAACGCGCTCACCTCGGGGCTGCCTAGTTGCCGATGGAATTGATCTGACCACTTCGCCAAAGCCGGCAACAGTAATCCTTACTGCTTCGCGCATCTGGGAAATTTCGTAATCGTCTTTGACTAGCCGCAGTGCTGATGCGGCTTCCGCAAGCTCCGCATCTTCCAGGTTAATAACTTTTCCAAGCGATTCAATATCGGCTTGGAAGTCTTTGACATCTTTAGTTTCGATGCCCAATTGCATTGCAACCTGAACAAGAGTTGGTCTTGGACCAACCCAAAACTCTCCAATTGCGGGGTTAGCAAAAAATTCATCGGAATCTCGACCCGCGGTCGGCATCAGGTACACAGTCGATTCGCAGTTGTCTCTTCTGCCATCAATCACCAACATTGATCCTGGAACGGTTGCCGAGCCCCAGCCGGTCAGGTGAGTGAACGCAGTGTCTGGGCGATAGCGGTAGTCAGTGTCGTTCGCTCTGACCTTGGGTTCGGTTGCAGCGATGACCAGCACCTTCTCTGGGAACTTTGACGCAAGTGCTTGTCTGCGAGCTTGGCTAAAGTCAGCGACTTCCCAGCGAGTCACGGGTGGGACGTCAATATCTGCCCAGTTTGAGGAAATGAAATCCATAAAGCGTTCCGAGTGTGGCACGCGCGACCGGTTAGTCGGCTGAGTTTTTTTCGTCATGGCACTATTCTGCTCCTGTGATAGACCTACATGCACATTCAAACATGAGTGACGGATTAGATACCCCAACTGAATTGGTGGAACATGCCGCCAAGGCAGGCGTCAGCGTCTTGGCAATCACTGATCATGACACCACGCGTGGCTGGGACGAAGCGATAATCGCAGGTCGACAAAACCAGGTGCGCATAATCCCAGGTATCGAAGTTTCCACACGTCAGTTAATCGGCGATAACCGGTCAATTAGCGTTCACATACTTGCCTACTTGCCCGACCCTAAGCACCTGGGACTGGTTCAAGAGCTTGAAAAAACCAGGAACTCAAGAATAGAAAGAGCGAAAAAGATGGTGAGTCTTTTAGCCGAGGACTACCCGATTACCTGGGAGATGGTGCTTTCACAGTTGCCAGAGGGCTCCACGGTCGGCAGGCCAGCTTTGGCGGACACTTTGGTTTCCATGGGCGTTGTGCCGACTCGTTCAGATGCTTTTACTTCTATCCTGCACTCGCACTCGCGTTACTACGTTTCGGATTACTCGGTTGACACCACAGACGCCATAGCGTTGATTCGTGCCGCTGGTGGTGTTTCGGTTATCGCACACCCACTGATTGATTTTCCAGCGGGAGTATCGATGTCAGATCTGCCAGCAGAATTTTTCAGTAGACTCATTGGCGCAGGACTGAATGGCATCGAAATCGAACACCGCGCGGTACCAGAACAGGCAAAGCAGTGGCTAAAAAACTTGGCGGTAAAGCACAATTTGATCACTACCGGTTCCAGTGACTATCACGGGATTGACGGCAAGGACAATCGGCTCGGAGAGAATCGAACTAAGCCGGAAATGCTCCAGCGAATTTTAGATCAAGCCTCTGGCTTCGAAGCGCCCCTGTAATTCCGATTTCGATTCCGATTTCGATTGGCCGCCGGCGCAGGCTTACTTGGAGCGTTTGACCGTGGAGGCTGGCTGGAAGCAGCAGGTTTTTTAGCAGCTGCCGGAGCTCTTCCAATTCGACCTTTGGTGCCGGGGGCGATGCCCAGTCCCTCAAAAAGGTGTGGTGAGTTCGAATAGGTTTCGGTTGGCTCCGGAACTCCAAGATCAAGTTCACGGTTTATGTGCACCCAACGTGCAAGATCGTTCCAGTCAACGAAAGTCACTGCAACACCGAGTTTACCAGCTCTTCCGGTTCGGCCGGTGCGGTGTAGGTAGGCCTTTTCATCCTCTGGGACCGAGTAGTTGATGACGTGGGTCACATCGTCGACGTCGATACCTCGGGCTGCTACCTCGGTCGCAACCAAAATCTCTTTTTTGCCCTCTCTGAAGGCAGTCATGGACCGCTCTCTAGCATCCTGAGACATGTCGCCGTGCAAAGGAGCGGCGTTGAAGCCTCTGTCAATCAGCTCTTCGGCTAGTTTTGCCGACTGCCTCTTGGTTCTGACAAAAATTATTGTCTTGCCGCGACCTTCGGCCTGCAAAATTCTGCCCACTACCTCGTCCTTATCTAGGGCGTGTGCTCGGTAAACATATTGCTTGATGTCGGCTTTGGTTTTTCCTTCATCCGGGTCACTGACGCGGATGTGGATTGGGCGGTTCTGGTATCTGCGGGCCAGGCTCAAAATTGCGGAGGGCATCGTGGCCGAGAACAACATGGTCTGACGCTGCGGTGGGGTTAATGAGAACAGTTTTTCAACATCGGGCAAAAAACCAAGATCTAGCATTTCATCTGCTTCGTCCAAAACCATAAATGTGACATTGGACAGGCTCATAAGTTTTTGTTTTGCCAAATCAAGCAGACGTCCCGGGGTGCCGACAACAATCTGGGCTCCGCCCTCTAGGGCAGCGACCTGGCCTTCGTAAGCCTTTCCGCCGTAGATGGCAACAACAGTGGTCGGGCGATTCGTTGTTGCAAGTATTAGGTCTTCCGAGACCTGAAGCGCCAACTCTCTGGTTGGAACAACTACCAGTGCCTGAACGCCAGGAGCCGGGTTCTCGCCCAGTGCCTGAATAAGTGGCAGCCCAAACCCCAGAGTCTTTCCGGTTCCGGTTTTTGCCTGGCCGATTACATCGGTGCCAGATAACGCAACTGGAATAGCTTGTTGCTGGATTGGAAATGGGCTGGTGATGCCTTTGGCATCTAAGGCTTCGCAGATGTCTGCATCTATGCCTAGTGATTTGAAACTCAAGTAATTCTCCGTATGTTTTTGGCTCTCGGTTTTCTACTCCTCGAGCTGAGCTATAAGCTTGCAAGGTGTTGGATTGGTTACGCAGAATACGTAAGGTTTCGCAGAAGCTCACGCTTCCTTCGCGAGACGCAACTGCTGGTCGCAGTCAAATCCAACTCAACCCTGCCAAGCTTACTCCTTCGCCGGAAATCTATTTGTCTTCTTTGTCCCAGCTGCACCTCGTGATCTCTGATCTATTGCAGCAAGACTCGCTCAAGGCGCCGCTAGCCAGTCAAAGCGAGGCTCAAAGCGTTTTGGCTGGAGCATACCGAGACCGCTCGAAGCAGTTAGATGCTTTGTTGATTCGCCTCGGTGCCAGTCAAATGGAGTTGCAGTCAGATATTCGCGAGCGACTAGAGCAGCTAGTTATGCGCACCGAAGGTGCCGACTGGCATGAAGACTTGATGCGAATTTATGTCGTTTTTGGAATACTCCAAGATGGTTCTTTTCGGGTTTCGAAGGGACTGCCCGCAGCCAAGAAGCTAAAGGTTGACCAACTTTTGGATTCAAAGCAGCTTGAGAAGTTCTGTCATCGAGAACTGACGGCTGGGATTTCCTCGGATCCAAGTCTGGGACCAAGGTTGGCAATGTTTGGGCGCATGATCGTGGCGGATGCGCTTTTGGAGATAAGGGATTCTGTCGACCTGTCTAAAATTCTGCTGAACCCGATTGATGACGACGTGGTCGCTCTTGCCCGAGAACAGTTCAAGGTTCTGGAACCGTTTACATCCGAGTTGATTGCTCAGCACACCGTGCGAATGGATCTATTAGGCCTTACCGCGTAGTCGAATCGCAGCTAGCTCATTGGCTTCTCCAGCTTCGCGCTTTGCAACGAGGTACTTAGTACCAAACCATCCAGCTGCCGGCATTGCCAGCATGACGATAAACCAGATCCAGGCGCTTGAATAACTGAAGCCAACCCATGTCAAGATCAGCCAAAGTGCGCTTCCAGCTACCAGTGAGATACTGACGGGAACTAACTTGCCGTAGTGGTCAGATTTTGCAAGCACGAACTGACCAACCATTGCCAAAATTGCCGCGTAGGCGATAATTATTAGAATTTCCATTAGGCCAGGAACCCTACGCGCCTAGTTGCCTCGGCTCCTATTTCAACGTAGGCAATCGAAGAGGTTGGAATCAAAATGATGCTGCCTTTTTCGTCGCTTAGTTCAAGTACGGGTTCTGAAGCCTCGATGGCTGTCTTGACCTTGGCCATTAGATCCTTGGCGCTTAGGCCTGATTCGAAGCTAATGTCTCTTGCGTTGTCTCTGATGCCGATTCTGACGTCCATGTTTCTCCTTAGTCAAAATAAAGGTTACGGCAAGAAAAAAGTCTGCAGAGCCAAATAGATTGAAGCCGTGGGAAATTCTTTTGAGTCAGCTAATGCAACCGAGGCACAACTCCCGACCGAATTAGCCGGAATTATGGATGGCTTAGATGCTCTTGTGCTCGGCTCTCCGGGTGCCGGTAAAACCACATTAATAAAAAAAATAGTGGATATATTTGAAAACAGCGGCCTAGACCCCAGCGAAATACTCGTCATAACTCCTCAACGCACCTCAGCAACAAGGCTAAGAGAACAGCTAGCGACAAGCTCTAAGAAGGTGGCTGTTACCCCAAGGGCTCGATCAATTACCTCGTTGGCCTTTGAGCTCCTTCAGGCAGAGCGCCCAGGTCTTCAGCTGGTTTCAGGGGCAAGGCAGCAGGCGCTAATTGCACAGCTGGTTTCTGACGCAATTGCAAACGGGGCAGCAAAAAACTGGGGCTTTGACTCGGTGAGCCTTGTGCTGGCTGGTTTTCACAATGAACTGCGTGATCTGTTTGCGGTGCTTATCGAGAACCAGATTGACCCAACTAAACTTCTGGCCCTTCAGGAAAGCTGGCCGAAGGCAAATTACCGGGCAGCAATTGACCTAATGCCGTTGTATTTAGAAAAGCTCAACCAAGAAAACCAGGTGGACCCTTCTCAGCTGATAGTGATGGCTTCGAGCCTTACGGCAGGATCAAAAAACACGAAGCTGATCCTTGTTGATGATGCCCAAGATTTGTCACTGGCCGGAGTGGAATTCATCCTGCGGTTGGCTAATTCTGCTCAGCTCATAGTCTGCGGTGACCCGGACACCGCATCTCTTGGTTTTCGAGCGGCAGCCGGAGGTTTCGTATCCGGGCTTCGCAAGAAAAAAGCCAACCTGATTGAGGCGACATTGACGGGGCATTTGCCCCAGCCTGACGGAGTGAAGAATCTGATGGCCAAATTGGTGGACCGTATCCCAACCTCCGAAGCCTTCAGGCACCGACCGAAATTAGACGGTGAGGCTCAAGTCACCGAGTTTGCGGTATTTGATAACCAAATCACGGAGAGTGATTATCTCGCCAGTGAGCTTCGCAGACTGCGGGTCTCCGGTGGCCTGGACTGGGGGCAAATCTGTGTTGTGGCGCGAACCAGAGTTCAGCTAGACCAGCTTGCAAGTGATCTGGCCGCTAGGTCTATTCCGGTGAGAATCCTCGGCGTTCAGCGAGCCCTTAGGGACCAACCAGCAGCACGCGCGGTGCTCGATTTTGGCCAGCTGGTCTTCGGAGAACCCAAGCACTTTTTAGTCACTGAGTTACTGAGTTCCAATCTGGTCGGTCTTTCGGTTATTCAGCAACGCCGACTATTTCGGCAGCTTGCGCTTCTTGAGCGATTTGAGGGGTTAACCCGCATTCAAATGCTCGAGTCTATTTTTGAGGCGGAGATTGATTTTGATTCCAACGAGGTCCTCAAACTTAACCGCGCAATCAAGCTATTGGGAAGCCTAAAAAACAGGCGCGGAATTGGCGCTTACGAATTCGTCAGCGCGATTTGGGGTCTGGCGCCGTCTGCAAAAATCGAGGAGCTTGCCAGAGGTGAGTCCGAAGTCGCGCTGGCTGCAAACAGTGACCTTGATGCGATTCTGGAGCTTTTTGCAGCAGCAACTAGATTCGATCAGCAGCAGGGCACTGGAGCGGAGCCGTTTCTTCTCGAGCAACTTGAGGCGGCGGTTCCTCAGGACTCATTGGCCCAGGTTGGATTGCGCGACTTGGTGGTTTTGGCAACTGCCTCTCAGTTGTCTGGAATGGAATTTCAGGTGCTAGCTATGCCCAGGCTGCAAGAGGGCATTTGGCCAAACCTGCGGCCCAGAAATTCACTACTTGGCGCGACTGGACTGCAGGCCTTTCTGACTGGAAGATCAGATGATCCGACTAAGGATGCGAAATCGGAGTTAGCCGACGAACTGCGGTTGTTCTATAAAAGCCTCGGCGTGGTTCGCTCTAAGTTGATGCTCAGCGCCATGGAGAGTGCGGATGAGCAACCATCCCAATTTTTTCAGATGCTGGGGCTCAAAGCTGAGGCCAAGGAGGTTGACATCGAGTTTGACCCTCGTCGTTTGGTAGGAAAGCTAAGGGCTGACCTTATTGCCGGAGACGCTTCGGCCGCGCCCATGCTTGCTGCATTGGCCCTAACCGGTGCAAGCGGGGCTCACCCGAGAAACTGGCAGGGGGTGATTTCAATTTCAACGACTGAACCGGTCGTCACTCAAGACGAGCAGTTGCGGCTTAGCGCCTCCAGACTGGATGCGTTTGAAAAATGCCCACTGCACTGGTTCATCAATAATTTCGGGGGAGATGGTCAATCTTTCGAGGCCTCTATTGGCACGCTGCTGCACGCTGCTATGGAGTTGGCCACCGACACCGATTCGGTTGGCCAGTACGTGGAATCGAACTGGCACACCCTAAAGTTTGAAACTGAGTGGTTGGCCATGGCGGCCAAGCGCCGAGCCATGAAAATGGTCGGCTACATGGCCACCTATCTGAACCAATCTGGCCACCTTGTTGACAGTGAGCAGGGCTTTGAAATCGATCTTGGCCGGTTGGTGGTTGCTGGCAAAATCGACCGAGTGGAGCGAACGGATCAAGGCTTGATAGCTGCCGACCTTAAGACCGGGAAGCCACCAAGTGCCAAGGAGACAGCCGAGCACAGGCAACTCGCTCTTTACCAGCTTGGGCTCCGCGAAAATTACGACGAGCCTGTTGTTGGCGGCCGCATAATCTCAGTTGGCTCCGGGTCCCTGAAAGTGCTGGAGCAGCCAGGGCTGGCCGGTGAATTTCAGGAGAGCATCATGGCCCTACTTTCAAAAGCCGAGAGCGAAATTGGTCAGGCTAGTTTTGTCGCAAAGGTCTCCGAGCATTGCAGCGGTGACGCCAAATGCCAGTTATTGATGGCCAGGGCGGTGACCCATGGCTAAATACTCCGCTCAAGAAATATTCTCTGTTGCGTCTAAGCATCAGCTCACCCAAGAGCAGCAGGCGGCAATTTCCAGTGCAAGCCTGACAAGCCCGAGCCTTGTTATCGCTGGCGCCGGAAGCGGAAAGACCGAGCTGATGTCTGTCAGGACTTTGTATTTGGTCGCCAACGAGCTTGCGAAACCAAGCGAAATCCTTGGCCTTACCTTTACCAGAAAGGCCGCCAGCGAGCTGGCAGCAAGGGTGCAAACCGGACTGGTAGGGCTCAGGGAGTCGCCCTATTGGCCCAAGGACCTGGGAGACGACTTTGACCCACCAAAAATAACTACCTATAACTCTTTTGGAAATGAGATTTTCAGGTCACTTTCACTGCAGGTTGGTTTTGAGGCAGACGCGGTTCTTCTTACTGAGGCGGGGGCAATTTCACTGGCCAGAGAAGTTGTGGCCAATGCCAAGATTTCTGAGTTCTCTCAGCTTTTGAATTGGGACAAGACTCTTGACTATTTGACCGAAAAAGTCCTGAGCGCCAGCTCTGCACTAACTGATAACCAACAGTCGGCTGATGGAGCAATCTCGTATCTTCAAGCTTTTGCTGAGCAGATTTCCCTTCTCCCGCAATCTGAAAAAGGTGGCGATGGAATCTACGGCTACCACCAGAGCTTGCTGGACACCATGCATTCCTCGACACTGGTTTTTGAATTAGCAAGGCAGTATCAACACCAGAAGAAAATTAGAGGACTGGTCGACTTTTCTGATCAGGTCGCTTTGGCGCTTATGGCACTTGAAAAGCAAAATCTTGAGCTGCCTCACAAATTCGTGCTCCTGGACGAGTACCAGGACACCTCCGGAATCCAAACCATGCTGCTATCTAAACTTTTTTCCGGCCGGCCAGTCATGGCGGTGGGAGACCCGAACCAAGCAATCTACGGTTGGCGTGGGGCCAGCAGTGCGAACCTGAGTGGCTTCGCAGCTGATTTTGGTATTGCAGAGCAGTTCTCACTCAGTACGAGCTGGCGATCGGGCCAGGCAATTGTTGACGCTGCAAATTTGATCAGCGAACCGCTTCAGGATGAATCTCTGGTCAGTCCTGTAATTCTTTCAGCGGGACTTGACCGGCAAGGCAGTGTGTCTGCAATCGTTTGCCAAGACGACGTTGCTGAAAGCGCTCGGGTCGCATTTTGGTTATCGGAAAGAATGAGTGAAGACACCAGCGCTGCGGTGCTGTTCAGGTCGAAGCAAGCGATGCGGTTATTCGCTGACGCTCTTGAGGCAAGGGGCATGGAAGTCGAGATAACCGGCCTTTCCGGACTCCTCGAGCAACCCGAAGTGCTTGATCTTTTGGCTGCCTTAAAGGTTATTGCAGACCCCGAAGCTGGCAGTGAGCTAATGCGCATTTTGGCTGGGCCTAAGTTCCGCATTGCACCTAGGGACATCGCTCAATTGCACAGATTCGCAAGAAAACTAACTCGCATGCGTAAGGAAGTCACCTCTGAAATTCCCCTCACTTTGGTCGAGGCTCTTGATGAAATTCGCAAACCCAGTGCTAGCCATCTTGCGGAGCTTTCTGAGGCTGGGCTGCAGCGCATGCTGGAAGCCAGCGAGCTATTCCATGCAATGAGGACACAACTTTCACTGGGAGTAAGCGAATTCGCATGGGCGGTTGCAAGGGAGCTGGAATTAGACATCGAACTGTATGCCCATGCCCGCACTAAGTCACCGCTGGCAAACCTAGAGGGCTTTATCGCACGGATATCAGATTATGAAGTGAGCGCGCTGCGCCCGTCGGTAACGGGTCTGTTGAGCTGGCTTGACTACGCCATGAACAGTGAGCGATTTGAAATGCCCAAAACTGGCGCCAAAAATGGGGTTGTGCAGTTAATGAGCGTCCACGCTGCCAAAGGTCTGGAGTGGGACTTCGTTTCAGTCGCAGGCCTTGTGCAGGGCTCTTTCCCGGTCGACTCAAGAGACTCGAAGGGTTGGCTGGCAATCGGCAAGCTGCCGCACGAAATCAGGCAGGACAGCAGCTGGATTCCGCAGCTTTCCTGGCGCTCGGCTAACACCCAAAAGGAACTGAAAGCAATCGTTGAGGATTTCGCGGTGGAAAACAGGGCGAAGCATGAAGTTGAAGAACGCAGGCTGGCCTACGTTGCTCTAACTCGGGCCGGTCGAGAGCTCTTGTTGTCTGCCAGCTACTACAAGGCCGGGATCTTGAAACCGCGGGCAATTGCGCCATATTTGAAGGAACTTATTTCCGAAAAGTTGGCTGATTTGCTAGAGCCAATTCCAGAGCCTGCGGTTGCGAACCCGCTCGCAGGCCTCGCACAGACTGCAACCTGGCCCTTTGACCCGTTGGGGGAAGGTCGCAAAGTGCAACTTCAGGCCGCTGAGGCGGTCATCGGTGCAACACCGACAACAGTGAGTCAGAGCCTGCAACTGTCAGCAATCATTGAACAGGAGGAGCAGCGCCGGAGCCCCAAGCAGGTCGAACTGCCAGTAAGGCTCTCGGCATCCAAGGTCGTGCAGCTATTAAGTGACCCCGAAGCCTTCTGGGCACAGATCACTCGCCCGTTGCCGGCTCCATATTCTGAAGCCGCCTCAAGAGGAACTCAGCTGCACGAGCGGCTAGAAGAAGCTTTCAATCTGGAAGCCGGGCTCGATGTTTCCGATTGGCAAGAAAATGACATCGAGCTCGGTCAAGCGTTCCTGGACTCCAGGTTCAGCAACTTGACCCCCGCATTCGTTGAGCAGCCACTGGAGTTTGAAATCGGAGGAACGGTAGTTGTTTGCAAGCTAGATGCTGTTTATCAAACTGATGCTGGTTTTGAAGTAGTTGATTGGAAATCGGGATCTGCTCCAAAGTCGGAGGCTGATATTTCAAGCAAGGCTGTCCAGCTGGCGCTTTACAGAATCGGCCTTGCCAGGTGGCTAGGGATCGGAGTGGAGCAGGTAAAGGCATCATTTTTCTTTGCCAGTGATGGAAAAGAGATGTCTCCTGAAGTGCCATCAGCGTCAGAACTTATCGAAAAGCTAACGGCTTTTAGAACAGCTCCTCTTCGTTCTTAGCTTGCTCGTCGGCATCCTTAGTTGAATCAGTTGCTAACGCCTCGGGCTGGTCTAAGTGATGACTTGGCTCCTGGGCGCCATTGCCGACCAATTGAGAACTGCTGACCGAAGCGATGCCGGCGAAACTGGAAGCCTTCAGGCTTCTAAGGTTGCCGCTTTCGAGCTGATCTCGAAGCTCCGCAATCATGTCCTCGGCTTGGCTAATGTCTGCCGCGTCCTGACTGTCGATGCAGTGAGCTAGCCAGCTACCAAGCTCAAGCTCGGAGTAAAGCTGGGCGCGCTGACTTATGTTTTCGTCGGCCGTTTCTCTGCTGGCTCGGTAGTTCAAAATTGTGTCCTCGAGAGTGGTTCTTAGCGCGCCACCGGCCAGCCATCGAAGGTCCTCTGCTGGGTCGCCAATTTTTAGGGAACTCCATCCGGATAGACCGCTAATGTTCTGGCCGCTAACCATGACGGTTTCCTGGCTGATATTTCCGTGGACAATCGTTGGATGAAAGCGAAACAGGCCTATGTCCTCGGTTGCAGCTTCCCATCGAGAAAGCAGGACTGACGGGACTCGACCGGTTTGGGCAATATTGTCTATTTCAGCCACCTTGAGCCTCAAGATGCTACCGGCGTCATATTCGACCAGACCGGCGTCTCGAATGATGTCGGGACTTAGGTTGTGAATTCGAGCTAGAGCCTCTCCAATGCTTTTGGAGAATGCCCCAGGAGCATATTTCGCTAGGTCTGTTGTCTCTCCGCCTATCAGGGTCAACAACATAGCCCCGGTTCCGTCAGAATCTAGGGTTTGACCGATGAGCTTCGGAGTTTCTAAGCCAAGGCTGTCTTTGTGCGGTTCAATAATTTTTAGGGCCTGAAGTTCAACGGCCACTTCGGATTCCCCAGCCGGTGTGGCTGGAATCAGGAGTTGATAAGAGGCATTGTCTTCGTCCCAGAGCTGAAGTTGATGAATGTCGGGGTTAGTTTCAATCCTGCGATAGTTGCGGAAGGTGAACCCCGGGGCAGCATCGGCTGCCAGCGCGGCTAATATCAGACTAGGTCGTCCCACGCTCACAGGTTAGATTGTTCACCGTGCTCTTGGGGTAAACGCCACGCGCAGCATAAGGATTGCCAATGAGTTCAGAACTAAGCCCCAGCCAGTTGTTGGCCGGATTGGATGATGATCAAGCCGCGGCTGCCCAGGCGTTGAAGGGTCCGGTCGCGATTATCGCGGGTGCGGGCAGCGGAAAAACTAGAACAGTCAGTCACCGCATTGCCTATGGGATCCAGACCGGAACCTACGCCGCTAATCGAGTCTTTGCGCTCAGCTACACAAACCGTGCGGCTGCTGAGCTGCGCACCAGGCTTCGATCTCTAGGGGCTCAGGATGTTGCCGTAAGGACCTTTCACTCGGCGGCACTGGCTCAGCTTCAGTTTTTCTGGCCACAGTTGACCGATAGCTTTGCCCCAAAGCTAGTGACCCATAAGGGACCGCTTATTCAAGAGGTTCTGGAACAAATGGGCATCCGTGCAACCACCGAACTTAAGGCAAGTCTTCAGTCGGAAGTTGAATATCTTCGGTATTCAATGCAGGAGGCCGAGAAGTATCAAGCCTCTAGACCCGAGGGCTTGAGCCTTGGAGCTGACCGGTTTGGTGAGTTTTTCCGAAACCTTGAATTATTCAAGCAAAAGCGTCGCGTTATCGACTGGGAAGATGCCCTGTTGTTGTGCGTGGGCATGTTGCGAGATCAGCCTCGAATGTTGGCTCAAGTGCAACAGCAGTATCGGTTCTTCACCGTGGATGAGTATCAAGATATTTCCCCGTTACAGCAGGCGCTGCTAGAGACCTGGTTGGGGGAGAGGCAGGAGCTTTGCGTGGTCGGAGACCCGAGGCAAACCATCTATACATTCGCCGGCGCTCGCAGTGATTTTTTGACTGGATTCCATGAGAAGCATGAAAAAGCGCAAATATTTGAGTTAAACCGAAACTATCGGTCCAGTCAAGAGATAGTCGCGTTGGCAAACCGGGTTAGTCCTGCAACTCCATTGGAGGCCATTAGGCAAGTTTCTGAAAAGCCAGTATTCAGAACCTATAGGAATGCCGCCGAGGAATCGGCAGGAGTGGTCCAGCAAATAGCGGATTTTCTTCAGAACAATATCAGCCGCGGTGAAATTGCCGTGCTGTCTCGAACCAATGGGCAGCTTGAGAAAGTCGAACAAGAGCTAAAAAAATCCAGAATCGATTATCAGGTCCGCGGCTCTGGGAGGTTTTTCAAGCGACCGGAGATTGTCCAGGGGATGGGCGCCATTAGAGCTCTGCAAACTTCGACATTGACTGATCCGTTGTTTATTGAGGTTTCCAAAATCATCTCTTCTCTCGGCTGGAAATCAAGAGCAGACCGCGATGAGAAGTGGCTGGCACTGAACTGGTTCTTGGAGGTACTTGAAGAGATCGATGAGCCCACCCTGGATGAGTACCTGCGCGAACTCGACGAACGCGAGCGTTCTGGACACGAGCCAATGCGGGATGCGGTGATGTTGGCGACAATTCACGGAACCAAGGGTCTGGAATTCGCGAAGGTGTTCGTAATTGGGGTGAACCAGAATTACTTTCCAATCGGTTACGCAAAAACGGAGGCTGAAATTGCCGAAGAGCAGAGGCTGTTCTATGTGGCAATCACGCGGGCCAAGGATTTTCTGCAGGTAAGTTCTCGACTTGATAAGCAGGCCTCAGATTTCACAACGCGTTTCGGCAGCCACACTCCGACCAATTAGCTTGGCTTGTTACCACTTCGCCGCTACGTTCTAGGCGAGTCAGCTCAAGCGACCCTTGGTTCTTGAGTCCATCGAGAAAATTCAATGATTTCGATATTGCAATTCCGCAGGCAAATAGCATCAATGCGCTGTCGGCAAGATTGCGCTCCAAGCTCGAAAGCTGGGTGGCAATCTTCACCCAGTTCGCATCGCTGTTGATGCGGTGAAGCTCCAAGCAGCCTAGGCAGGGAGTGATGCCCGGGATCACGATATGAGAAATTTGAACGCCGGTCTCGTCAAAGCAAATCGCTAGGTGTGGAACATCGCGAGAAAGCCAAGGCTGGTAGTCAGCGGGCTTGGTGATGTCGTTACTTACTAAAACTGCGAAGTCTGCCCGATCGAAGGCCTTACTCATTCTGCTGTGCAGCTGAATATCAAGAGGGGCTTCACCAGACTTTGCCGCCTTCACTCTCTGAGTGCCCTCAAGGGTTGTGGGGTAACCAAGCTCAAGGGTGTCAGCGGGCAACACCTGAGAGTGGTCGTTGGTGAAGATGTTGCCAATGGCAGAAGCACTCAGTGCCCTAAGCAGCGTCAAGCCGGTTCTGTCGAGCCTGGAAAGAAACACGCGAAGCTTTTTCCTGGACCTAAGGGTCTCCGCGGGATCATTGAGGCCCAATAGATAAAGCCGCATGATCTCGGAAAAGCGCCTAGCGATCTCCTCTTCTGTGAAAGCGGGCATAAATGACGTCGTCTTCGCAAGCAACGGACCAAGTCGCATCAGTAAGTCGTCTGTAGTGCCAGCATCGGCGCTCGCCATCTTGGGCAACAGCGAAAGCTGGTTGTCGCTAATGCCAGTTTCAAGATAGTCCAGTGCGCGAAGCTGTTCATTTGAGAGGTTTGTCAGCAACAGCTGTTTGTTAGCTCCGTATTGCCTGGCTGTATCGGCTATCCAAAGTCTTGCGAGTCCTGGGTTTATTTGTCTTACCACGCACCGAAGTCTGCAGGCTAACTAAAACTGGCGTAACTGATTGTCCACAGCTTGATTAGAGCGCCAAATTAGTTGGATCAATCGCTTAGAAATTTGCGGAGTTCATCTTCGAAATCGCCACCACCACTGCGAATTCTTGCCATTAGGGAGTCTGGGTTCTCAATTTCCGGAGCGGTCGGCATTTGATCAGGGTGAGACCAGAGGGAGTCGGATGCATCTTTCCCAATCTCGGCGGCTACCCGCTGCCACATTAGTGTCGCTTCTCTTCTTAGACGGGGACGCATTTCAAGCCCCAGCAGAGCTTCAAAGGTCTTGGCCGATGCCCCGCTGGTGGCACGCTTTCGATTGAAGACCTCAACCACGGCTTGAATATTGGGCAGCCTCTTGGTTGCCTCGAGTGCTGTCGCGTCTACCCAGCCCTCAATCAGGGCAAGAACGGTTTCTATTCTCTCCAGGGCCTGATCTTGCTCTTCGCTTCTTGGTGAGACCATCGCACTAGCTTCGATTATTTGCTCCATTGACTCTGGATCGGTCGGATCGATTCGTCTCGCAATGTCTTCAATCCCACTGAGGTCAACCGTTAGTCCCGCAGCAAACTCTCTGACCTGGGTAATAATCTGCTCGCGAAGCCATCCGGCCTGGCTGTAAAGCGAGGCAAGCGCGAGCTCTCGGGTTGCTAGGTAGATTACGACTTCGCTCTTTGGGGTGTCCAAGCCGGTTAGGAATTCACCCAAATTTTGTGTAATTATCCCCGGCCTGTTTGTGAGAGGGATTCCAATTTCGCCTGAGAGCAAGACCTCGGACGAAAGTTTTCCGATGGATTGCCCGAGCTGCATTGCAAAAATGGAAGCTCCAGCGTTGCCGATAAAGTTCTGAGCAGGCGCAAGCATTTCACTGAGCTCCGGCGGCAAGGTATTTCCTAGGTTTTCATTCAGGGCGGCAGCCATGCTGTTGGCAACCGGCTCTGATAGTTCTCTGAAAAGTGGCATCGCCTCTTGGGCCCACATTGATCGGGTGAGCTTTTTTGGCGGGTTTGGATTGGTGAACTCGGTGGCCTCGCTCAGCCAGAGTCTTGCCATGTCAAAGGCGTTCTCAAGTTCTTCTTCGAGCGCAGCCATTGCCGGCTTCTCGGTTTTTCTGGAGATTTCTAGGGCTTGGTCAAAGGCGAGCTTCCAGTTTACCGGCTCACCGGTCTCACCGGTCATTGCCGATACTTGCCCAAAAAGTTCGCTCAGCATCGATGGGTTGGCACTGAAGCCCGCTATTTTGGCCAAGACCTCAGGGTCAAGTTGACCTGATTCCATCATCTTTCGAATCAAGCGCTCAAGTTCTTCGCGATTTGGTTGATCTTCCACGGTCACCTCTTCTCCTAGAAAGCTACCCTGCAATCAGCCCAATGAACTGCAAATTTACTGCTAACCTGCGCTTGTTCGCCAAGGGCGTTAGTGCCTTTGTGGCTACTCGCAGTCCGTTTATCTAGCATTGGACCAATGACTTTTTTTGATGAGCCAAAGCCCGCCAAGCGCAGGCGTGTCGGCGGCTGGATTACATTCGGCATTGCCGCGATTGTCGCCACTGGTCTGCTAGTTATTCCTACCGGCTTTGTCATCGAGAGGCCTGGGCAGGTGTTCAACGTCATGGGCGAAATCGATGGAACTCAAGTAATTAGCTCTAAGGATGTGGAAACTTTTGCGTCCGAATCTAAATTCGACGTCACCACGGTTTCTCTTTTGGGTAATCGTGAGTCGACCCCGAGCTGGGTGCAAGTGCTTTACGCATGGGTAGACCCAGACCAAGTGGTCTTGCCGCTGGATGAAATTTTCCCCCCGAGCTTTACGGCCGAACAGTTTCGAGCTGAGTCATCGATGCAAATGGAAGTCTCTCAACAGGATGCAATTGCAGTCGCCCTTAAGCAGCTTGGGTACGAGGTGCCAAGAGTTCTTTATGTGAACACTGTTTTAGAGGATGCGCCCTCCTCGAGCATCTTGATTGCCGGTGATCTCATCGCCCGGGCGGGCGGGGTTCTTGTCGAGACATTCGATGAGTTCAAGGCTCAAATCCAACTGGCCAAAAATACCCCTTTGAGTATCGAAGTTGTCAGAGGCGGCCAAAATACGACTGTCCTTGTTACACCCGAACTAAAGGATGAAACCTGGGTTATAGGGTCGATGATTGGTTACACCTATGACTTTCCCTTCGAAATAGATCTTCAGTTGGGCGATGTTGGAGGACCCAGCGGCGGCTTAATCTTCAGCCTCGGTGTTCTGGACTCGCTAACCGAAGGTTCATTGGCCGGAACGGCCCACGTTGCCGGGACCGGAACCATTGATCCGGATGGAAATGTGGGTCCAATCGGGGGGATTGCCCTGAAGATGCTGGGTGCTCAACAGGCCGGCGCGGAGCTGTTTTTGGCACCTGAGGCGAATTGCCAAGATGCTATTTATGTGATTCCTAGCAACTTGACGGTTGTTTCAGTGAGAGACTTAGAGGAAGCACTTGAGAAAATAGAATTGTTTGCCAACGGCGAGCAGCTACCAGCAATGCAATGTAATAACTAGGAGATAGATATTGTCTGACGCACAAGCAAAACCGCAGCGACGAGTTTCACCGCTGTCCATTGCCTTTGGAATCTTGGCTGTCATCGTGTTCGCGCTGGTCAGCGCCGCCGGTATCTACACCGATTGGCTCTGGTTTCGGCAGCTTGACTTCGAAGTAGTCTTCTTCACTCAGATCGTTGGCCAAATTATCGCGTTCTTGGTTGGTTTTGCGATTATGGCCCTCCTAATTGCAATCGGCTTGCTCACCGCGTGGCGCACCCGCCCGGTCTACCTCAAGATGCCAGAGGAGTCTCCTTTTCAGGCATATCAGCAACTTCTAGAGGGCCTAAGGCGCGTAATCATGTTCGGACTGCCAACCCTTTTGGGAGTATTCGGTGGACTGATAGCGGCACGCGAATGGCAAACCGCAGCGCTTTGGCTAAACGGTGTTCAGTTTGGGGCCACTGATCCGCAGTTCGGCTTGGACGTGAGCTTCTTTGTTTTTGACCTTCCGTTTTATGGATTTGCGGTCAGCTACATCTCTGGTGGAATATTCTTAGCTGCACTTATTAATGCCGGAGTGCACCTGATTTATGGCGGCATCCGGTTCTCCGGTCGCGAGGTTACTGTTTCCAAGCCAGCCCGCATCCAGCTGTCAATTTTGATTGCAACGTATTTTGTTGTGCAGGGCTTGAGCCTCTGGCTTGACCAATATGCAACCGTAACTAGTGTCGGTGAACTGTTCACTGGTGTTGCCTACACAGACGACAATGCCATAATTCCTGGCTTGCAGATTTTGGCTCTAATTTCCTTGGCAGTTGCGGTGGCCTTCTTTGTCACCGCTGTACTTGGCCGATGGCGAATTTCTATCATCGCAACTGCTCTAATGGTTGCCAGCTCCCTGGTTCTGGGCGGCCTGTACCCATGGATTGTTCAAACCTTCCAGGTAGTGCCAAACGAGAGAACCCTCGAGGGGCCCTACTTGCAGAAGAACATCGATGCCACCCGGGTCGCGTATGACTTAGACAAGGTTGAAGTTGTTGAATATGATGCAAATGTTGTTGCCGAGCCCGGCGCTCTAAGGAACGACTCAAAGACAACTTCATCTATCAGAATTATTGATCCGGCTTTAGTCAGCGACGCTTTCCGTCAGCTTGAGCAGTACCGTCAGTACTACAGCTTCCCGAACCGCCTTCACGTCGATCGCTACACAATAGATGGTGAATCTCAAGACATCGTCCTTGCGGTGCGTGAATTGAACCAGGCTGGCCTTGGAGAGTCTCAGTCTTGGTATAACACTTCGGTCGTTTACACTCACGGATTTGGCGTTGTTGCGGCCTACGGAAACAAGGTCGACAGCGATGGTAAGCCGCTATTTTTCCAAGGTGGAATACCAAATGTCGGAGACTTGGGCGAGTTTGAGCCAAGAGTTTACTTTGGTGCAAACTCACCGACCTACTCAATTGTGGGCGGTCCAGAATCTGCCGAGCCGTTGGAGTTTGATTTCCCAGCCGGCGAGGGTGACAGCAATGAAACCTACACAACTTTCAGCGGAAACGGTGGACCGCTAGTGGGCAACATCTTCACTAAAATCGCGTACTCGCTGAAATTCCAAAGCGAGCAGATTCTGCTCTCTGATGCAATCAACCCTGAGTCTCAGATTCTTTATAATCGCTCTCCTGCAGAGCGAATTGCGGAAGTTGCACCTTATTTGACTGTTGATACTGAAATTTACCCAGCAGTTGTTGACGGAAGACTTAAGTGGATTGTGGATGGCTACACCACCACAACTAAGTACCCATACTCGAACCTAGAGTCATTCAATCTCTCGATTCTGGATTCATCTTCCGAGACTTTCAACAGAAGCACCTCTGAGGTGAACTACATCCGAAACTCTGTGAAGGCGACAGTAGATGCCTATGACGGCTCGGTAGACCTTTACCAGTGGGACGAGGAAGACCCTCTTCTAGACGCATGGATGAAGCTTTACCCAGACACCGTGCAGCCAAAGTCGGCAATGTCGGGCGACCTAATGGCTCACGTGAGGTACCCATCTGATCTATTCAAGACTCAGCGTTCAGTTCTTGGTAACTACCACGTGACCGAAGCCGGAGCCTTCTACTCCCAGCAGGATGCTTGGATGACGCCAAATGACCCGGTAGAAGGTACCGGACTTGGTTCACTTCAGCCTCCCTACTACTTGACCATGCAGACTCCTGGTGAGACCGAGAGTGCGTTCTCTCTCTACTCAACCTTCATTCCGCAGTCCACTGGTGAGAGCACCAGAAATGTACTGACTGGATACCTCATCGCGAATGCTGATGCAGGAAGTGAAGCTGGCAAGGTTAGAGACAACTACGGCAAGCTGACACTTCTCAGCCTGCCTCGAGAGACCGTGGTTCCAGGGCCAGGCCAGGTACAGAACAATTTCAATTCCGACAGCGAAGTATCTTCGCTACTGAACATCCTGCGCCAGGGTTCGACCAACGTAATCAGCGGAAACCTACTGACGCTGCCGGTTGCTGGCGGACTGCTCTACGTGCAGCCTGTTTACATCGAATCCACGGGTGAAACCAGCTATCCATTGCTTGAAAAGGTGCTGGTGGCATTTGGTGATCAAATCGCATTCGAGGACACTCTCGACCAGGCTCTCGACGCCTTATTCGGTGGGGACTCCGGATTTCAGGCTCCTGAAACAGATGCCCCAGTAGCCGATGGTGGAACCGAGGACCTTGTCGCAGAGCCAGCTCCGACTGAATCTGGCAATGCCGCTCTTGACGCCGCCTTGACTGCTGCCAGCAGTGCTTTGGCGGACAAGCAAGCTGCCTTGATGGCAGGCGACTTGGCGGCATTCGCACGGGCAGATGACCGCTTGACAAAGGCTATTGAAGATGCTTTGGCAGCATTAGATTAATCATCTAAAACCTGCTACTGTTGGGACTTCGCCGCGGGGTGGAGCAGTTCGGTAGCTCGCCGGGCTCATAACCCGGAGGTCGTAGGTTCAAATCCTGCCCCCGCAACTAGAAAAAACCCCTGAACCTAAAAAGTTCAGGGGTTTTTTTATGCTGTGGATAATTCAAATTCGCCTCCTAGCTTTTGGTCTATTTTCTAGCCATGAACTTCTCAATCAATCTCTCAAGATCTGCGGCCTAAATGTTGGTCGAACTGTCATTTCTGCTAGCGGTCAATAGCTGCGAGCCGGTCGGATCCACGGCCGACAGTTTTACGATTTGTGCCGAGAGGGTTGAGCGCAGCAGCTCTCAATCGAGCATAAAAGCTGGAACCACTGTGCCAAAGGCGACGCCCATGCGGCTCTGCTCCTACTTCCTGAACAGCTCGATAGACGTTCCGACCTTCGGGGTGATCACTGCCTGGATTCCGGTGGGGGCCAGGTCTTGCATCGGAGATAAACCACCTGAGCCACCGGTCGCCTCAAAGAGCTCTTCCAGCCAAAGTGTGAACTCGATTAAGGAGTCCCTGACAGGCTTTTCAAATCGGCCTGTTGCTTATTGGGATCCAGGTGGACAGTTAGAGGTCACCGAGTCTGGCCAGTTCAACGTGACGGTAAATAATCGAACCACAACGGGTCAATTACTTGGGCAAACTGCACAAATTCGATTCTCCGCGACCTCAACCAGCTGGCAATTCTCTGACTCCGTGACCCTATCTGGCTCTTCCGTTTCTAGGGTCTTCGAGGAAGTTGGATTGTTTTTAGCAACAGCAAAGGTGAATTACCAGGTTGACTACCGGTTTGCTGGACAGGCCTGGGTTATCGGTGCCACGGTAATTACGCTTTCTTCAAATGAACTGGAAATTGAAGTAATTGAGCCACCAAGAAGGACGCTTTTAATCTTGTAGCGGAAAAGTATCAGCCGGGACTCATACAATCCTCAGAGTTGTTAGCCATACTCAGGTAGACAACGAAAGGTTTTAAATGTCTCAGTGGAATCGCTCGGGAGAAAATCAATTCAGCTTCAGCCAGTCATACGCGGCTCCTGAGCAGGCTCCCACGAAGAAGCGACGGAACCTGCTTCCTGTTGTAGCTTTGACCCTTGGCGCTGCCCTTGTGGGCGGAATAGTGGGATCTAGCGGCCTGACCCTGTCTGTCGCCAACTTGAGCCAACCCGCTCCGGTGGTTGTCAATAACACCGCTGCAGTCAACTGGGTCACTGGTGCATCCGCTGCTGCGTCTCCATCGGTTGTGACCTTGGCCGTGAATACCAATTCCAATGGCGGTGCTGGGTCAGGAGTCGTCCTGACTGAAGACGGGTATATTTTGACCAATGCTCACGTCGCCACTCTGGGTGGTCTAACTGAGACGGCTTCGATTGCGGTCATGCTTTGGGACGGCCAAGTCCTGGCGGCAGACCTAGTCGGTTTCGATTCCGTCTACGACTTGGCTGTTTTGAAAATCGAGGCCGCAGGCCTTAAGCCAGTTGTTTTTGCTGACTCGAAGACTCTAAATGTTGGGCAAAATGTAGTGGCCATCGGAGCCCCGCTCGGACTTTCCTCCACGGTTACACAGGGAATTATTTCGGCCCTCAACCGGACAATTCAGGTCGCTAGCTCTGAGGTCAGCGATGATCCTGGACTGCAGTTCTACACCGGCAATGGTGGCATTCCAATTTCACTGCAGGTGATTCAGACTGACGCTGCGATCAACCCTGGAAACTCCGGTGGTGCGCTGGTCAATAGCAGTGGAGAGTTAATCGGAATCAACGTAGCGATTGCCACCGCGGGTTCTGGAACCAGCGGGAGCATTGGCGTTGGGTTTGCCATCCCTTCAAATACTTCTCAACGAATTGCCAACGAAATCATCGAAACGGGAGTGGCGACCCATGGATTGCTAGGCGCACTTGTGAGCGACAGCCGAGAAGCTACTGGTGGTTTCTCGAACGGTGCCTATGTCGAGGGCTTAAGCGATGATGGAGCCGCCAAGGCCGCGGGAATTAGGCAGGGGGACATTATCACTCTTTTTGCAGGGCAACGTGTCGAAGGAGCAAGCGACCTAACTGCTTTGGTTCGAGCTGAGCCGGCAGGGGCAGAGGTAGAGGTGCATGTGTTGCGCAACGGCCAAAAGCTGGTATTCCAAGTGGTACTGGGCAGTGCCGCTGACCTACAATAGGGACTTATGAGCGATTTAGAACCTGGAACCACCCTCGAGGAAGAGCTTCTCGATCAGGGTGATCATGAGCGTTACTCCCACTATGTCAAAAAGAACAAGATTGTTGAATCTGCCGTCTTAGGAGATCCTGTCATTGCGCTTTGTGGCAAGGCGTGGGTTCCGAACCGTGACCCGGGAAAGTTCCCCGTTTGCCCACAGTGCAAAGAGGTTTACGAAAAATTCAAGGGCGATTAGACAAAATTAGTTGGAATTGCTGGGTCACCCTTTGACAACCTAAAAGCAGCAGCACTCAGCTCCGAGATTGCGCTTTTGTGATGACTTCTTGCAGCAAGAACCCCTTCGATCCCCATGGCTGCAGTCGAAAGTTTGCCATCTAGCGCCAACTGGACCTGTAGCGGCCTTCCCTCAGACTCACCTCCCACCAGCTCAGCTGTAGCAATTTGGTTCTGGATCCTTCGGCTGGCGAACTTTTTGCCACCGCGGTTTCTCTTTGAAATTGAAGTTTTCGCAACGTCTACCCAGCCTGCGCCATCGGAATGTGCGACCAGTTTGTATACAAAGCCAACGGTCGGGTGGCCAGAGCCGGTGACCAAAGAGGTTCCCACCCCGTAGCGATCCACCGGTGCAGCTGCCAGAGCGGCAATGGTGTATTCATCGAGGTCGCTGGTGACAACTATTTTTGTTTCGGATGCTCCCAATGAATCCAGTAGTTCGCGGACCTTGCTTGCGGCCATCGAAAGGTCCCCAGAGTCAATTCGCACTGCGGCTATTTTGCCGTCTGTGAGTCGGACTGCTTCTCTAACCGCCGGCTCAATTTCGTAGGTATCTACCAGCAGTGTGGTGTCCGCACCCATGGCCTCAATCTGAGACCCAAACGCGTCGGCCTCGGTATCGTGAAGCAGCGTGAAAGAGTGTGCGCTGGTTCCCATGGTCGGGACTCCCCAGCTTCTTCCTGCCTCTAAGTTGCTCGTCGAGTCAAACCCGACAATGTATGCGGCCCTTGCTGCAGCAACCGCCGCGTGTTCGTTGGCACGTCTGGCACCCATCTCAGCTAAATAGCGATCTCCAGCAACATATCTCATCCGCGCCGCAGCGGAGGCGACTGCGCTGTCGTAGTTAAGAATCGATAGGATTACGGTTTCTAGAATTACGGCTTCGGCAAAGCTGCCCTCTACTCTAAGAACTGGTGAGTTCGCGAAGAATAATTCACCCTCGCGGTAGCCGTATATATTTCCCTTGAACTTGAAATTCTCGAGCCAGATGGCAGTTGACTCATCAACGATATCGTTTTCCAAAAGGAACGATATTTCGTCTTTGTCGAATCTAAAGTTTTTGATTGCCTCTAGCAGTCGGCCATTGCCAGCCAGCACTCCGAACCTTCTTCCGGCAGGCAAGGATCGAGTAAAAACCTCAAAGACTGTTTGGCGATCTGCTTTTCCGGAGCGCAGGGCAGCTTGAACCATGGTGAGTTCATAACGATCGGTTAGCAAAGCTGTTGACACGACACCAGCCTACCCAAGCCACCTCAGTGATTGCACCTCGGGCCTAGACTTGTGCCGTGGATGCTAGACCAATTGGAGTTTTCGACTCAGGAGTCGGTGGACTTACTGTTGCCCGCGCGATTATCGACCAGCTTCCGAATGAATCTGTTCACTACGTCGGTGACACCCTCAACTCTCCCTACGGACCAAAGTCGCTTTCCGTTGTTCGTTCACTTGCACTCGAGGTTATGGATGACCTAGTTGCCTCGGGAGTCAAGGTCTTGGTAATAGCTTGCAATTCAGCCTCAGCCGCTGTGCTTCGTGATGCCAGAGAGCGCTACACCGTGGGTCTTGGGGTTCCGGTAGTAGAGGTTATTCAGCCAGCCGTGAGAACAGCGGTGGCAACTAGTAGAAATAAAAAAGTCGGTGTCATCGGCACCAGCGCAACGGTTTCATCGATGGCCTACGAAGATGCCTTTGCGGCGGCCGTGGATTTTCAAATCAACAGCGTGGCCTGCCCGAGTTTTGTTGATTTAGTTGAGCGGGGTGTAACTTCTGGCCCCGAGGTGATGGCGGCAGCCGAGGAGTATTTGGCGCCGCTTCTCAAAGCCGGTGTGGACACACTGGTTCTGGGTTGCACGCACTACCCACTTCTGAAAGGAGTGCTGGGTTATGTGATGGGGGACGGCGTGAACCTAGTCTCCTCAGCCGATGAAACCGCAAAAGACCTCTTTCGAGTGCTGACTGAGCACGACCTGCTTGCAGCAGCCGGCAGTCAGGCCAACTATCAATTTTTCGCTACCGGGAATGAGCAAGAATTTGACTCCTTGGCACAGCGATTTTTAGGACCAGAAGTAACCAAAGTGCAACATTTAGACAGGAAGAGTGCCAATGACTAGGCAAGACAACAGAACCACTCAAGAACTCAGGCAGATTAGTTTTGAGAGAAACTTCACTGTTCACGCCGAAGGTTCGTGCCTGGTCTCATTCGGAAACACTCGAGTCCTTTGCAATGCCTCTTTCACTGCAGGAGTGCCTCGCTTCAAGAAGGGCTCCGGCGAAGGTTGGGTCACTGCGGAGTATTCCATGTTGCCCAGGGCCACTCACACCAGGTCAGATCGAGAGAGCGTCAAGGGAAAAATTGGCGGCCGCACGCACGAAATTTCTCGCCTTATTGGCCGTTCACTGCGAGCTGTGATTGACGTGAAGAGCCTTGGAGAGAACACCATAGTTTTGGACTGCGATGTATTGCAGGCAGACGGTGGAACCAGAACCGCCGCCATTACGGGAGCGTTTATTGCGCTGGCCGATGCGGTGAGCTGGGGCAAGCAAAATGGATTCATACCAAAGACAGCCACTCCACTACTCGATAGTGTTTCGGCGGTTTCCGTTGGAATCGTCGGGGGCGAGGCAATGACTGACCTTGCCTACCTCGAAGATGTTAGAGCCGATACTGACATGAACGTAGTTGTTACCGGCAGGGGCCTGTTTGTTGAAGTGCAGGGAACCGCTGAGGCTGCGCCGTTTGACAAAAGCGAGTTAGACGCATTGCTCGAACTGGCGTTGCAGTCGACTCGCGAGCTTTCCGCGCTACAGATTGAGTCGCTTGGCTCAACGCTGGAAACTCGCTAGTGGAACTGATTTTTGCCACCGGCAATAAACACAAGCTTGCCGAGGCCCAATTTATTTTGGGCGGTTCGATACCTGATATAAAGCTCTTGCCCCACAATGGACCGGATCCGGTGGAAAGCGGAACCAGTTTTCTTGAAAATGCCCTGATAAAAGCTAGGGCAGCTTTCAAGGCAACAGGGCAGGCAGCTTTTGCTGACGATTCCGGAATTTCTGTTGAAGTAATGGGTGGAGCGCCCGGTATCTTCTCAGCCATTTGGGCAGGTGGGAGAGACGATGCAATAAATAGGCAGCTGCTTCTTGATCAGCTGATTGACATTCCGATGGAAAATCGAGCCGCATCTTTTGTTTGCACGATTGCCCTTGTTGAGGAATCCGGGGAGACCTTCTTCACCGGCGTCTGGCCAGGGTCGATAGCAATGGCTGCTTCTGGTGATCAGGGTTTTGGCTACGATCCAGTGTTCATCCCAGAGGGTTTTATGGTTACGGCCGCAGAGCTTGAGCCAGATCTGAAGTCGAGTTACTCCCACAGAGCAACGGCCATGAATCAAATGGCGAGCTTTCTTTTCAGCAGATAGTGCCCCCAGCAGGATTCGAACCTGCGCTCCCGCCTCCGGAGGGCGGTGCTCTATCCCCTGAGCTATGGGGGCCTAGGGTTATGCCAGCTTACTAGTCGATACACGGGAACCAGCTTTGTTGCTCTAGCCGTCGTTGATTCTGAATGAAGTCAAAATTGAGTCAGGCACTGTGTTAGTTTCCGGGCTTCAGATCGGCTGAAAGCCTGCGGTTTTGGTGTGAAGCTTGCCATGCGAAACCACGGCGTAAAGAGCATTGAGGGTATAATTCAGTTTCACAACCTCCCGTGTAAAGTAGCTAACTTTGCCTAAATTCAGGAAATGGTCATGACTCCAGAACAGCTCTCAAGTGCGATTCTCAATGCACTTAGTGAGCTGATGGCTGAAGGCGAATTGACTGAAGGCGAACTTCCAACTGCGGTGGTGGTTGAACGGCCTAAGAATCGTGATCATGGTGATTGGGCGACAAACGTAGCGATGCAGCTGGGAAAGTTATTTGGCCTAACCCCAAGACAGTTTGCCGAAATTCTTACCGCAAAACTTGAAACAGTCGACGGCATCTCCAAAGTAGAGATCGCGGGTCCGGGTTTCATAAATTTGTTTGTTTCAACCGGTGCTTCCGCATCGTTGGTCAAGACCATCGTTGATCAAGGTGCCATCTACGGCAAGAGCGAAAGCCTCGCCGGAGTAAAGCTCAACCTTGAATTTGTGTCGGCAAACCCTACGGGGCCGATTCACCTAGGCGGAACCCGCTGGGCTGCCGTTGGCGACTCTCTGGCCAGAATTTTTGATTTTTGCGGGGCCGATGTGACGCGGGAGTATTACTTCAATGACCACGGTGGGCAGATTGATCGGTTTGCAAGGTCCTTAGTTGCTGCCGCAAAAAATGAACCGGCACCAGAGGATGGCTACTCCGGCAAGTACATTGATGAGATCGCCAAGAAGGTCATGGATCAAACTGCAGAGGATCTTTTGGCTCTTGATCCAGATTTGACGCAGGAGGCCTTCAGGTCCGCAGGCGTCGAGCTGATGTTTGCTCAAATAAGACAGTCCCTACATGATTTTGGTGTTGATTTCGATGTCTTCTTCCACGAGCATTCCCTTTACGAGTCTGGAGCGGTCGAAAGATCGATTCTGCGCCTCGGAGAAAAAAATCACACTTTTGTTGAAGACGGTGCAACTTGGTTGCGCTCGAGCACCTTTGGCGACGACCGTGATCGAGTTATCGTGAAATCCGATGGCTCCAACGCCTACATTGCAGGAGACATCGCCTATTACTTGGATAAGCGGGAGCGCGGCTTTGATCGGTGCATCTACATGCTTGGTGCCGATCACCACGGATATGTTCAACGCATGATGGCAATCTGTGCCGCTTTTGGTGACACACCCGGTAAGCAGATGGAGATTTTGATTGGGCAGCTAGTGAACCTCGTGAGAGCGGGCCAGCCAGTAAAAATGTCCAAGCGCGCTGGCACTGTGATAACCATGGAAGACCTCGTTGATGCGGTAGGTGTTGATGCGGCAAGATATTCTTTGGCTAGGTCTTCAATCAACTCCAGTCTTGATGTTGATTTAGAGGTTTTGACAAAAAAGACCAACGACAACCCGGTGTTTTATGTCCAATACGCTCACGCGCGAACTAGGCAGGTTTCAAAAAACGCAGTCGCTCAGCTCGTGGAGCGCACCGAATTTGTGCCCGAAGCCCTCTCGCACGCGAGCGAAGCAAATCTCATCGCGCAACTTGCTCAGTTTCCTCAGGTGGTTGAGACTGCAAGCGAGTTCCGCGAGCCACACCGGGTCGCAAGATATCTGGAAGAATTGGCGGGTACGTATCATCGGTTCTACGACCACTGTCGAGTGATTCCGCTCTCTGGAGATCCCGTTGAAACCGTTCACCGTTCCAGGCTTTGGTTAAACGATGCTTGCACGCAAGTTCTAGCAAATGGACTTGGATTGCTAGGGGTCACCGCCCCGGAGAGGATGTAGCCATGAAGAATCCACTCACGCCCAAGTGGCTAGAGGCTCCAACTGACCTTTCAGAGCTGGACCCAAGAATTTGGCCTCGAACCGCAAAGCGCAATGATCACGGAGAACTTTCTGTTGGAGGCCAGAGCGCCTCTGAACTGATTCGGCAGTATGGCTCACCGCTTTACGTAGTCGATCAAGAAGATTTCGAGTCCCGCCTGATGAGCACGCGCAGAGCCTTTTCGGATGCGGCCCAGAAAATTGGAACTACCGCCAAGAGCTACTACGCGTCGAAAGCGCTTTTGACTACCGAGGTCGTTAGGTGGGTCGACCAGGCCGGTCTTTCGATAGACGTTTCAACTAGCGGAGAGCTCGCCGTTGCGCTAGCCGCAGGCATTGACGGCTCCAGAATTGGGCTGCACGGAAACAATAAGTCGCTCGTTGAGATCGGGAGAGCGATCTCCGCTGGAGTCGGTGCGATTGTCATTGACTCCGAACTGGAGGTCGAACGCATCGCCTCGGTTGCCAGCGCTCAGGACAAGGTTCAAGCGGTCCGCTTGCGCGTAAACACCGGGGTGCACGCCTTTACCCACGAATATCTGGCGACTTCACGCGAAGATCAAAAATTTGGAATTGCTCTGGTTGATGTTCCAGACATGGTCGAGAAGATCCGCTCTCACTCTCAGTTGAAGTTTTTGGGGCTCCACTCGCACATTGGTTCGCAAATCTTCGTTGTTGATGGCTTCATTGCGGCTGCTGAGCGCCTACTTGACGTGCACGCAAAACTTCTAGCGGGCGGCGATGTTCCTGAATTAAACCTTGGCGGAGGCTTTGGTATTAGCTATACCCAGGATGATCGACCACTGCCTCTTGACGAAATGGCGGGCCGAATAGCAACCGCCGTAGAGCAGAAGTGTGAACAACTGGCCATCCCGGTGCCTGCACTCGCCTTCGAGCCGGGCAGAGTTATTGCGGGCCCAGCTGGCATAACTCTTTATTCGGTTGGAACACTTAAGGATGTGCAGGTAACTGATCAAGGTGCCGCGGCTACTCGCAAGTATGTGAGTGTCGATGGCGGCATGAGCGACAACATTCGGCCCGCGCTTTACGAGGCAGAGTACAGCGCGACAATTGCCTCGCGTTCATCGGATGCCGAAGCAACCCTTAGCCGAGTTGTCGGCAAGCACTGCGAATCAGGTGACATCGTTGTTAGACACGTACTGCTTCCGGCCGATGTGTCTGTTAATGACTTACTCGCCGTTCCAGCAACCGGAGCGTATTGCTTTTCGCTATCTTCTAACTACAACTATCTGCCAAGGCCAGCAGTTATCGCGGTCAAGGCCGGTGCCGCCAAGGTGCTAATCAGGGCGGAAACCGAGAGAGATTTGCTCGAACGAGATGCCGGCTATGAGCCAGGAGAGGCTTAGAAATGCAAAGCGCGTATAGACCAATCAGAGTTGCACTACTGGGTGCAGGCTCAGTTGGATCCCAGGTGGCGAGGCTGTTGCTTGAGAACAGTGAGGAATTGGCAAACCGAGTAGGGGCAACCCTTGAGCTCTCCGGCATCGCGGTCAGAGACTTAAAAGCAAAGCGTGATTTCGATTTGCCACCCGAGCTGTTGACCGAGGACGTTGAATCGCTAATTCTTGGCAGTGATATCGTCATAGAACTTATTGGCGGCATTGAGCCAGCCAAGTCCTGGATAAAGCTTGCCCTCGAGTCTGGCGCGGATGTCGTCACTGCCAATAAGGCGCTAGTCGCAGCCCACGGGCCTGAATTATTTGGATTGGCCGACCAGCTCGGTGCTCAGTTGTACTTCGAGGCTGCCGTTGCCGGAGCAATCCCAATCATCAGGCCGCTTCGCGAATCCTTAGCGGGCGACAAAGTAAATCGGGTTATGGGAATTGTAAACGGCACCACGAACTTTATTTTGGACCGCATGGAGTCAACCGGAGCCGAGTTCGATGACGCTCTTGAGCTAGCAAAAAAACTCGGCTATGCCGAGGCCGATCCGACCGCGGACATCGAAGGATTCGATGCGCAGAGTAAAGCCTCGATCATCGCGTCTTTGGCTTTTCACTCGGAAGTGCCAGTCGAGTCGGTCTATCGCGAAGGTATTACGCAAATTACTGCCCAGCAGATCAGCGCGGCTCGCGCAGCCGGCTACGCCGTAAAGCTCCTGGCAATTTGTGAGCGTGCTTTTGATGGAGGTAAGGAGGGCATAGTAATCCGAGTGCATCCGACCTTGATTCCACTGGCGCATCCGCTTGCAGCGGTTCGGGGGGCGTACAACGCAGTTTTTGTTGAGGCCGAGTCCGCCGGAGAGCTGATGTTTTATGGTGCCGGTGCCGGTGGCCCAGAAACCGCCTCCGCGGTCCTTGGCGACCTAGTCAGTGCGGCAAAGCGGCACTTGGCCGGAGGCCCAGGCTTAGCCGATTCAACTCATGCCGATCTTGAAATTCTCCCCGTCCAGGCCGTGGTGACCAGATTCCAGATCACGCTTGAGGTTTCCGATGAGGCCGGTGTGCTGGCCTCCATAGCTTCGGTATTTTCTGAAAATGGAGTCAGCGTGGAAACGGTTCAGCAGAGCCCAGCAATTGCCGATGCCGCAGCGGTGCTTACGGTCATGACTCATGTTGCCTTGGAATCTGATCTAGAAAAAGTCGTAACTGCTCTTAGCGACAACAAGGCAGTGATAAACGTGAACTCGGTTATCAGGGTGGAGGGGCTCTAATGGCGCATCAATGGCAAGGAGTTATTCGGGAATATATTGACCGACTTCCGTTCGAAATTAGCGATCCGATCGTGACCCTCGGCGAAGGTGGCACTCCCTTAATTTCATCGCCAGCCCTTGCCACGTTGTTAGACGTGGGCTCGGTACACCTGAAATTTGAAGGAATGAACCCAACTGGCTCATTCAAAGACCGAGGCATGACTACTGCCGTTTCGAAGGCAAAGGCCCAAGGAGCAAAAGCAGTTATTGCAGCTTCGACTGGTAACACATCTGCCGCTGCGGCTGCCTATGCAGTAAAGGCCGGCATGCAGTCCGTTGTGCTAGTGCCAGCTGGAAAAATTTCTTGGGGGAAGCTGTCCCAGGCTGTCGCTCATAAGGCGCAGATTTTGCAAGTTAGAGGAAACTTTGATGACTGCCTACGTCTAGCTCGTGAACTGAGCGAAAACTATCCAGTCTTCCTGGTGAACTCCGTTAACCCCGATCGTCTACAGGGTCAAAAAACAGCCGCTTTTGAAGTTGTTGACGTGCTGGGAGAAGCACCAGATCTTCACGCAATGCCGCTTGGGAATGCTGGCAATGTTTCTGCCTATCACCTTGGCTACAGGGAAGAGGTGGCGGACGGAAGGATCAAGAAGCTGCCAAGGCTGTTCGGCATTCAGGCCGAAGGTTCCGCGCCTTTCATAAAGGGCGCGCCAGTTGCAAAGCCTGAAACCATTGCCACTGCAATCAGGATCGGAAACCCGGCCTCTTGGGACTTGGCTCAAGAAGCGAAGCGAGACACAGACGGCGGCTTTGACGCTGTCAGCGACAACCAGATTTTGTGGATGCACCGATTCTTGTCTCAAGAGTGCGGTGTTTTTGTTGAGCCTTCGAGTGCTGCTGGTGCGGCCGGGCTATACAAGCTCAAGCAACAAGGAACTTTGCCCAAACTCGACACGGTTGTAGTCACAGTGACCGGCCACGGCCTCAAGGACCCGGACTGGGCCCTAAAGAATGAGCGGGGTCGTTTAATCAAGCCAAAGAAGGTTGGAGCAACCGCTGATGCGGTAGCCGGAATTCTAGGACTGGAGCAGAAAAAGTGAAGACAGTAAAAGTCAAAATACCCGCAACCACCGCCAACTTGGGCCCTGGTTTTGACACCCTGGGAATGGCCCTGTCCTTTTACGACACTTATGAAGTAGAAGTTGCTGAATCTGGGCTGGAGATCACAGTGGAGGGCGAAGGCGTTGGCGACATACCGCTAGACGAATCCAATTTGATCTATAAATCTTTGGCCCTGGTTTTTGACAAACTTGGCAAAAAAGTTCCTGGACTAACGCTTAGATGTGAGAACAACATCCCTCACGGAAGAGGAATGGGTTCATCCGGAGCCGCGGTTGCAGGCGGAGTGATGCTCGCGGCTGGACTGCTGCAGGATGAAGTTGAAATTTCTGAGCAGCAACTTTTGGAATTCGCCACAGAGCTAGAGGGGCATCCAGACAACGTCGCACCCGCGATGTTCGGTGGCCTAACAATTGCCTGGGTTGAGCAGGATGGAATACCTCACCACAAGAAGCTCACCGTTCACCGCGGGGTTTCTCCTTTGGTCTTGGTGCCGCCGCACCAGATGTCGACGAAGCTAGCCAGGAGCCTTCAACCAGAATCCGTTCCGCACACTGACGCTGTGTTTAATGTTTCTAGATCTGCGCTGCTGGTTGCAGCTCTAACTCAGAGTCCTGAGCTAATGCTTGCGGCCACCGAGGATCGATTGCACCAAAGCTACCGTGCTAGTGCCATGCCGGAGACGTCAGGCTTAATCGAAGAACTAAGGGCTGACGGACACCCTGCGGTGGTATCTGGAGCGGGCCCATCGGTCTTGGTCTTAGAAGATGACCCTGTAAAACGCATGTCGGCCATAGCACTTGCCGAGAAGTCTTTTCCGACATGGCGGGTATTAGCTCTTGCAGTTGATGTCAAAGGTGCTAGTCTTTTAGTGCAGTCAGGATCAGGCAACTAAAAGCCCGCCACTGTATCTTTCCTCAAGTTTCCACACAACGGCAATTTGCCGCACAGAAATGAGTAATAACAAACATGGATGAAATCCAACAAGATAAGCCCGTTCGCCGTTCTAGGCAAGCAGCTGGCTCAGAGTCTCAAGACACCAAGGTAGCCACTGAGGCACCAGAGCAGCCAAAGAAAGCCACCAAGGCTGAAAAGCCTGAGGCAAGCGCCGACGCGGAACCGAAGAAGGCACCGGCTAGACGTCGCACAACATCAGCAAAGACTTCTTCCGAGGCTCCTGCTGAGAAAGCCTCTTCCGAAGCCTCCACTGACAAGGGCTCAGCTGCCAAGGCCGACTCGGGCACCGACAAGTCCGAGAAAAAAACTGATACCAAGTCCGAGAAAAAGACTGATTCCAGTTCTGATTCCGAGTCAAAAAGCAGCCAAAAGCCAGATCGTTCAGGCAATCAAGACAGTGAAACCCGCAGCGGTGATAGAGAAAATCAGCGCGATAGAGATGACGAGCGTCGTGGTGGAAACCGTAACCGACGCGGTCGTTACCGCGATCGTGATCGTGGACGTGGACGTGGAGCTCAGGACGAAGCTGAGCCTGAGGTAAGTGAAGACGATGTCCTGATTCCAGTTGCCGGTATCTTGGACGTGCTAGATAACTATGCATTCCTTCGCACTTCCGGTTACCTTCCGGGTGATAACGACGTATACGTCTCACTCGGTCAGGTAAAGAAGTACGGCATGCGTAAAGGCGATGCAGTTATCGGTTCAATCCGTCAACCACGCGATGGCGAGAACAACCAACGTCAAAAATTCAATGCTTTAGTCAAGGTTGAAAGCTTGAACGGTCAGACTCTCGAAGAGTCGACCGAAAGAGTCGAGTTTGGCAAGCTGACCCCGCTTTACCCGGACACTCGTTTGCGTCTGGAGACCGACAATAAGCGTCTTTCGACAAGAATCATCGACTTGGTTGCTCCAATCGGTAAAGGACAGCGAGGCCTTATTGTCTCGCCTCCAAAGGCCGGTAAGACCCTGGTTCTTCAGGCGATTGCCAACGCTATCTCAACCAACAACCCTGAGGTTCACCTAATGGTTGTTTTGGTTGATGAGCGTCCAGAAGAAGTTACTGACATGCAGCGCACTGTCAAGGGTGAGGTAATTGCATCCACATTTGACCGTCCTGCGGATGACCACACCACGGTTGCCGAGCTGGCTATTGAGCGAGCAAAGCGTCTAGTTGAGATGGGTCACGACGTTGTTATTTTGCTTGACTCGATTACTCGACTGGGCCGTGCTTACAACCTGAGTGCCCCAGCATCTGGACGTATCTTGTCCGGTGGAGTTGACTCGTCGGCCCTATACCCACCGAAGCGTTTCTTCGGTGCGGCCCGAAATATTGAATTCGGTGGATCACTAACCATTTTGGCCACTGCACTTGTCGACACCGGCTCCAAAATGGATGAGGTTATCTTCGAGGAGTTCAAGGGAACTGGCAACATGGAGCTAAGGCTCTCTCGTCAGCTAGCTGACAAGCGTATTTTCCCTGCCGTTGACATAAATGCTTCGGGTACCAGAAGAGAAGAGCTACTGATGAGCCCACAGGAGACCAAGATCATTTGGAAGCTTCGCAGGGCCCTTGCAGGACTTGAGCAGCAGCAAGCTCTCGAGCTAGTTCTAAACCGCTTGAAGGAAACAGCAAGCAACGTTGAGTTCTTGCTGAAGCTGGAGAAGTCAATGCCAGTACCTTCAGATTCTGACGGAGAATAACTTGGTTGATTCGCTTGCGGGCCTGAGGGCCGAGCACGCGAGTTTGCAGGAGCAACTCAGTGACTCGGCGGTTCACGCTAACCCCGCTTTGGCTAAGAAAATTAACCGACGCTATGCCGAGCTCAGTGCCATTATGTTCGCTTATGAGTCGGTACGCGGACTTGAGGATGATTTAACTGCGGCCAAAGAGCTTGCCAAAGAGGACGATGCATTCGCTGAGGAGCTACCAGATCTGGAAAAGCAGTTTGGCGAAGCTAGCGAAGTTCTAAGAAGATTGCTTATTCCGCGAGACCCAGACGACGGCCGAGATGTAATTATCGAGATCAAGGCTGGTGAAGGCGGTGCCGAGTCGGCATTGTTCGCAGCCGATCTGTTGAGAATGTACTTGCACTACGCCACCTCCAAGGGTTGGAAGACTGAAGTTCTCAGCAAGACTGAAAGCGACCTCGGCGGCATTAAGGACGTTCAGGTTGCCATAAAGTCAAATGCGACGGATCCAGCCCACGGTGTTTGGGCTCAAATGAAGTATGAGGGTGGAGTCCACCGGGTCCAGCGCGTTCCTGTTACTGAAACGCAGGGAAGGATTCACACCTCTGCGGTTGGGGTCCTAGCGTTTCCAGAAGTCGATGAGCCCGAAGAGGTCGAGATTTCTCAGAACGACATTCGAATTGATGTCTTTCGTTCCTCGGGACCTGGTGGTCAGTCAGTTAACACCACAGATTCTGCGGTCCGAATAACACACTTGCCAACCGGCATCGTTGTTTCAATGCAGAATGAAAAGTCTCAGTTACAGAACCGCGATGCCGCGATGAGAGTATTGCGCGCGAGGATTTTGGCAGCGCAGCAAGAAGAGCTAAATGCAGAACTGTCTGCGGCCAGGAAGTCGCAAGTTAGAAGCGTCGACCGCTCCGAGCGCATTAGAACATACAATTTTCCAGAGAACAGAATTGCCGACCACCGCACCGGCTACAAGTCATACAACCTAGATCAGGTCATGGACGGCGCCTTGGAGCCGGTGGTGCAATCCTGCATTCAAACCGACGAAGAAGCTCAACTGGCGGCATTCGGCGATAGCTAATGCTCGCCTCAACATCGCTAAAACAGGCCGAGGCTTCGCTTTTGGCTGCCGGGGTTGTTTCGGCTGCGGCAGAAGCAGAGCTTCTGATGTGTCACTTGATGGAGATTTCCAGAGGTGAATTGGTTACCCAGCTAATTCTCGACAGGGAAGTGGAAGCACCGGATGGTTATTTCGATTTGGTCGAGCTGCGCTGCACGAGAGTTCCGCTGCAGCACGTTACCGGCAAGGCCCCCTTCCGATCCATAGAACTAGAAGTTGGCAACGGTGTTTTTATCCCGAGGCCAGAGACCGAACATGTTGTTCAGGTGGCAATAGATTTTTTGAGGCTACTGCCTGGAGAGTCAAAGGCATTAGACATCGGAACTGGTTCCGGTGCGATCGCAATTTCGATTGCCAGGGAAACAAATGCAAAAGTTACTGCAATTGAACTTTCCAGCGACGCTGTCGAATTTGCTCGAGCAAACATAAAGACCATTGAAGCGGACATCGAACTTCTAGAGGGCGACTTCATGGAGCACCTTGGTAATTTGCCCAAGTTTGATCTAATTATTTCCAACCCTCCTTACATTCCAGATTCCCTGGTCCCAGTTGACCAAGAGGTCAGAGATTATGATCCTGCACTGGCCCTCTATGGCGGGGAGGATGGCTTGGATGTTGTCCGGGATCTGGTTTCGAGCACAAAGTTAGTCTTGAGAGACGGTGGATTACTCGTATTGGAGCATGCAGATGGTCAGTCCGACGCGATCTGTCAATTACTATTAGAAAACAATTGGCGACGCGTTCAAGTTCATCCGGATTCGACTGGAAGACTACGCGCTGTCAGCGCGACAAGGTAGCCGGAGGCAGATATGCAGCGAGTATATGACTGTTCAGTCGACACCGATTTGTTGACGGGTTTCAGGCAGGCGAAAGTTGCCCTCCAGCGCCACGAAGCTGTAGTTATACCAACCGACACCGTCTACGGAATTGCAGTGGATGCCTTTAGCCAAAAAGGCGTGGAGCTTTTGCTCGCAATAAAAGGCAGGGATAGAAGCGTCCCGCCACCGGTATTGATTCCGAAGGTTGAAACGCTTTCCGCTCTCGCAACTGACTTACCACTGGTTGCAAACCAGTTGGCTGCAGCTTTTTGGCCCGGGGCCCTCACCATGATCCTCAAGGCCCAGCCTTCACTCGACTGGGACATTGGCGAAACCAGAGGAACCGTTGCATTGCGAGTTCCAGATCATAAAATTACTCTGGCGCTTTTAGAGGACGTCGGACCACTGGCTGTTTCTAGCGCCAACACAACGGGTAACCCCGCGGCGGTTACCGCTCAGCAAGCACTTGATTACTTCGGTGAAAAAGTTCCCGTGTATCTGGACGGTAGTGGAAGCCCCAAGGGCGAAGCTTCAACGATTTTGGACCTGACCCAGGTCAGGGATGGCGAAGCGATTCGCGTTCTTCGAAAGGGCGCCTTGTCACTTGAACGTATTCGCAGCGTGATTGGCGATGTGGAGATAGAGGTCGACTAGTGCGGGCATATCTGCTGGTTGCCCTAATCACCGCGGTGGTTAGCTATTTGGCGACCTGGGCGGTTCGATACCTTGCCAAGCGCTATGACATCACTCCGGCCATACGAGCGCGCGATGTCCATAAGACGCCTACTCCGAGAATCGGGGGAGTGGCAATTTTCTTTGCAATTGTGGTGGGCATTGTGGTGGCCGGGTCTTTTGGTTGGTTTGAGTCTATTTTTAGGGATCCGGGTCCAATCTGGGCAATCGTCGGCGCCGGCGGCCTGATAGTTGTGGTTGGGCTGCTGGATGACCTAATTGAACTTGACTGGACCGCCAAAATGGGTGGCCAAATGGCCGCGGCTTGGATCTTGGCATCCAGTGGAGTTCAAATCGTTTCGTTACCAATTGGTGGCTTGACGGTCGGTAGCTTTGGCGTTTCGCTTGCAATAACAATTTTTGTCGTCGTGCTGGTGATGAACGCTGTTAACTTCATCGATGGCCTTGACGGTCTGGCGGCAGGTGTTGTGGGCATAGCGACTTTGACCTTTTTCATCTACAGCTATGTTTTGGCTCAGCAAACCTCGCCCACAAACTATTTCTCAATTGCGGGAATGCTCTCGGCAGTGGTTCTGGGAGCAATCGCAGGGTTTTTACCGCATAATTTCAGCCCGGCAAAAATCTTTATGGGTGATTCCGGAGCAATGCTGCTGGGGTTAATGATGGCCACCAGCGCCATAGCTGTCACCGGGTCTATCGATCCGGCAACTGTCACCAGAAACGATCTACTACCGGCCTTGATTCCACTGGTATTGCCGGTTGTTATTCTGCTGGTGCCGCTGCTAGATCTTTTGCTCGCCGTAATTCGTCGAATACGAAGAGGTCAATCACCTTTCGCGGCAGACCGAGAGCATCTGCATCACCAGTTGCAGGACCTGGGTCACACGCACCGGGGTGCGGTGTTGGTCTTCTACCATTGGACCTCGGTTGTTTCTGTTTCTCTTCTTTTGTTCTTCTGGCTTGATGTTGCGCCAGTTATTATCATCTTCGGGGCATGGATGATCCTTGCCTTGATTCACACCTACTGGCCGGTATTTCGGAGAGTAGCCAAAGATAGGAGAGGTCTTGGCAGCAGATAGCTCGGACACATTGTTTTCTAAAGCGCTGAAGCTAAGCGTTTTGCTGGCACTTGCCATAGCAATCATTGGTTCATTGCTGGGCTTCATGTTTTATCAATGGGCTGGTGTTTACGCTGCGTTGATCGGGGCTGGCGTATCAGCCCTGTTCGGGACAATGACAATCCTCAGTATTTGGCTGGGAGGCAAGCTTCCCCTAAATGGTTTTTACGCAGTAGTTCTCGGCGGCTGGTTACTGAAATTTCTGCTGTTCGCTGGAGTTCTTTTGGCGCTGCAGAATGCCCAGGACTTTGCTGGACCGGTGTTTTTCTTTGCGGTTGTTGCCACAGTGCTCGGAGGATTGGCAATAGATTCATGGCTTGTTCTAAGGGGCAGGGTGCCAACTGTTGGGAAATAGTCACTTTTTTTTCGATTTTGTTCCCAGAGGACTGTGACGTCTTATAAACTGTTATAAATCCATGATCATCTCGCGGAGTGAAGTATGCCGCCCGGACCAGGAGAACAACGTTGTTTAGTGTGCTAAGCCTGTTTAGGGCTGAAGATGGGGAGTTCAGTCCTCCGAGCATTTTCGAGTTCTATCCTGAAATCGTCGCTTTCGCGGATACTCCTTTTGCCATAAACCGAATCATGATGATTCGTCTGATCGTTATGGTGCTTTTGATCCTTATTTTCTGGCTATGGACTGCCAAATTTAACAAAGCTGTCAAAACTGGAAATGTAGTTCCTGGCCGATTCCAGCTTCTTGGTGAGCTAGCGCTGAATTTCGTTCGAAAATCAATCGCTCACGATCAGCTCGGTGAAAAAGACGGCGATCGTTTCTTGCCGCTGTTGACAACAATTTTCTTCATGGTGTTTGGCATGAATATAACTGGAGTCATTCCGTTTGCGAACATCGCAGGAACCTCTGTAATCGGCGTCCCATTGGTGCTAGCTGGGGTTGCCTACGTAACCTTTATTTACGCAGGCACCCGAAAGCACGGCCTTGGCTTTTTTAAGAACGCACTTTTCCCCTCAGGCGTGCCAAAGCCTTTTTACATCTTGGTGACTCCGATTGAGCTTTTGTCTACATTTATCTTGCGTCCAGTGACTCTGGCGCTTCGTCTTTTGATGAACATGATTGCCGGCCACCTGTTGCTGGTTCTTTGTTTTTCAGCAACGCAGTTCTTCTTCTTTAACGCTGAGGGATTGATGAGCCTGTTTGGAGTGGGAACATTACTGTTCGGTTTTGCATTCACTCTTTTTGAGATCTTGGTTTCAGTTTTGCAGGCTTACGTATTTACACTTCTGACTACTGTCTACATCCAGTTGGCATTGGCAGACGAACACTAAACCCCCACGGAAGGAAATAAAGTGGACGCAGTAAACATCGCCGAACTATCCGGCAACATCGCAGTCGTAGGCTACGGCCTGGCTGCAATTGGCCCAGGAATTGGTGTAGGACTGGTGGTCTCAAAGACCATCGAATCCATCGCACGCCAACCAGAGCTAGCGGGACGACTACAGGTCACAATGTGGCTCGGTATCGCCTTCACCGAGGCTCTCGCCCTGATTGGTCTTGCGACCCCATTCATCTTCGTCTAAGAAAGCGAACAAACGATGATTTCCAGAATTCTTTCAGCCGCTGCACCAGAGGGGGCTGAAACCCCTAACCCACTGTTGCCGGCCGACTATGACATTCTCTGGTCGTCGGTTGTCTTCGTAGTTCTTTTGGTGTTCTTCTGGTTCAAGGTTTTGCCTGGATTCAAGAGAATGCTTGATGATAGGGCGCAGGCGATCGAGGGCAGGCTGGCGGATGCTGAAGCTGCGCAGAAAGCGGCTGAAGCTCGCACTGCGGAGGTTGAGGCCGACAAGGCTGAGCTCCGCGCCGAGTCATCTTCGATTAGAGAAGATGCCAGGGCTGAAGGTGCCGCGATTCTTGCGGAACTGAAGCAGCAGGCCGCCAAGGATGCGGAACGACTATCGGAAACAACTAAGGCCACCTTGCTTGCTGAGCGCGACTCGGCAGCCAACGTCCTGAGAGGTGAAATCGGCGCCCTCGCTATCGAATTAGCTTCTAGGATCGTCGGCGAAAAGCTTGATGATGACAAGGTTGCAAACAGGGTTGTAGACGAGTTCATTTCTGAACTAGAAGGCAAGAAGGCGAAGTAAAAGTGGCATCAAGCACGAGGCAATCAAGGCTACTAGCCGAGCAGGAACTATCCAAGCTCGGCAAGATTGGCCTGCACACTACAAGTGAGCTTTTTGCTGCCACAAACGCTTTGCTGTCCAGTCCGCAACTTCGTTCTGCGTTGTCGGATCCTTCCGCCGAAGCAGCAGCGAAGGCCCAGCTAGTAGCAGCAGTGTTTGGCCCCAAGCTTTCTAAGGAAACAGCGGACTTGCTTGGGAAAATGGCTCAAATGCGATGGTCTGCAACTAGGGACATGGCTCTAACAGCCGAGGCCCTAGGTGTTCGAGCCGCTGCAGCTGCCTCGAAGGATATAGACACTGTTCAGGCGGAATTGTTCGCCGTAGGTCAGTTGGTGTCGTCTGACCCACAATTAGAGCTTGCACTGTCCTCCACTAGGGCATCGGTAGAAGCAAAAATGGTGCTGGTTGACAAGCTTTTGAACAAAAAGGCTACGGAAACTACCGGAATTCTGGCCGGGCAGGCTGTTCACTCGAGAACATTCAAGCGTTTCGCAGAGGTTTTGGAACAGTACGGAATGTGGATCGCTGAGTTCGCGGGCGAATCAGTTGCTAACGTCCGTGCTTCAAAGGAGCTGTCTGAAACGCAACTGACAAAGTTGTCTGCAGCTCTAGCCAGGGCTTTCGGAAGAGAGATTCAGCTAAATGTCGAGATTGACCAGGAAATAATCGGCGGATTGCACATCACCGTAAACGGTGAGGTCTTGGATGCCACCGTTCTAACAAAGCTTCAAAAAGCAAGATTGCAACTCGGTTGAGTTGAAACCAACAAGTAAGCAGAGGAACCAATGTCAGAGCTAAAAATCAACCCGAATGAAATTCGGGATGCCCTGAAGGACTTCGTGTCGTCCTACGAGTCAAAGGGGACAGATAAGCAAGAAGTGGGCTACGTTACGGACGCAGCCGATGGTATTGCGCACGTAGAGGGCCTGCCATCCGCGATGGCCAATGAGTTGCTTAAGTTTGCCGATGGCACGCTGGGTCTTGCTCTAAACCTTGATGAGCGCGAAATCGGTGTGGTTGTCCTCGGTGAGTTCGGTGGCATCGAGCAGGGCATGGAGGTTCACCGAACCGGTGAAGTTCTGTCAGTTCCGGTTGGAGATGGCTTCATGGGTCGCGTTGTGGACCCGCTGGGTGCCCCGATTGATGGCCTAGGCGAGATCAAATCTGACGCACGTCGTGCTCTTGAGCTTCAAGCTCCAGGAGTTATGGACCGTAAGTCAGTGCACGAGCCACTTCAAACCGGAATCAAGGCTATTGACGCCATGATTCCAGTGGGTCGCGGACAGCGCCAGTTGATCATTGGTGACCGTCAGACCGGCAAGACCGCTATCGCGGTAGACGCGATTATCAACCAGGTTGAAAACTGGAAGTCAAAGGACCCAAACAAGCAGGTTCGTTGTATCTATGTGGCCATTGGTCAAAAAGGTTCGACTATTGCAGGTGTTCGCGGCGCCCTTGAAGAAGCCGGCGCCATGGAGTACACGACAATCGTGGCGTCTCCAGCATCTGATGCTGCAGGATTTAAGTATCTTGCTCCTTACACCGGAAGCGCCATTGGGCAGCACTGGATGTATGGCGGCAAGCACGTTCTAATTGTTTTTGACGACTTGAGCAAGCAGGCCGAGGCCTACCGCTCAGTTTCATTGCTACTTCGCAGGCCACCGGGTCGCGAGGCTTACCCGGGTGACGTTTTCTACCTTCACTCCAGACTCCTGGAGCGTTGTGCAAAGCTGTCGGATGCAATGGGCGCCGGTTCTATGACAGGCCTACCAATCGTGGAGACCAAGGCAAACGACGTTTCTGCTTTCATCCCGACCAACGTAATCTCGATCACCGATGGTCAGATTTTCTTGCAGTCGGACCTGTTCAACGCCAACCAGCGACCAGCTATTGATGTTGGTATCTCGGTTTCCCGTGTGGGTGGTGCCGCACAGCAGAAAGGAATCAAGAAGGTTTCGGGAACTCTGAAGCTTGAATTGGCTCAGTACCGTGCTCTTGAGGCGTTTGCAATGTTCGCCTCTGACCTCGATGCTGCAAGCCGTAAGCAGCTTGCGCGTGGCGCAAGGTTGACCGAGCTCTTGAAGCAGCCACAGTATTCGCCGTACCCCGTTGAAGACCAGACAGTCTCCATCTGGGCTGGCACTGCCGGCTTGCTTGATGAGTTACCAGTCGTGGACATCCTGAGATTCGAGCAAGAGTTCCTGGACTACCTAAAGCGCAATTCAAAGGCTTTGACGACAATTAGCGAGACTCAGAAGCTGGAAGATGACACCATCAACGAGCTTCAAAAGGTAATGGAGCAGTTCAAGAAGATGTTCCAGCTGCACACCGGCGAACCACTAATCGGCTCTGGTAAAGACAACGTCGAGGCACTAGCTGACGACGAAATCGACCAAGAGAAGATTGTTCGTCAGAAGCGATAGAGACAGGTAAGGGTTAGGTTATGGGATCGCAAGTTCGGGTCTATAGGCAGAAAATAAGGTCTGCCAAGACGACCAAGAAGATCACCCGTGCCATGGAGTTAATTTCGGCATCGAGAATCCAAAAGGCACAGCAGCGCGTGAGCGCGTCTAATCCTTATACCAAGGCTGTCAACAAGGCTGTTTCCGCAGTTGCAACCTACTCAGATACTGATCACCCGCTAACTCGCAAGGTTGAGTCACCAACACGTGCGGCAATTGTGATCTTCACATCCGACAGAGGTCTTGCAGGAGCGTTTTCATCCTCCGTCCTAAAAGAGGCTGAGCAGCTTACCAAGCGCCTGCAGGAACAAGGCCAAGAGGTTCTGTATTACCTGGTTGGCCGAAAGGCGGTCGCTAACTTTAAGTTTCGTCAGCGTGCAGCCCAGAAGGAGTGGACTGGCGGCACTGACGTGCCAACCCTGGAGACTGCTCGCGAGATTGCCGCGGAAATTACCGAGCTGTTCCTCAAATCCACTGAAGATGGCGGCGTAGACAGAATGTACTTGGTTGGAAACCAATTTGTCTCCATGATGATTCAGGAGCCAAACACCACCAGGCTCTTGCCACTGGAAATCGTGGAGCAGGAAGCCGAGGAGCACGAGGTGCACCCGCTTTATGAATTCGAGCCTGAAGTCGAGAAGGTTTTGGACAGCTTGCTACCTGTCTACATCGAGAACCGTATTTACAACAAAATGTTGCAGTCGGCGGCTGCAGAGCATGCTGCAAGACAAAAGGCAATGAAGAGCGCAACAGACAACGCCGAAAAGTTAATACTGAACTACACCAGGCTCGCCAACCAGGCGCGTCAGGCAGAGATCACCCAGCAGATTTCGGAAATTGTTGGAGGCGCAGACGCGCTTTCGACGGTGTCCGAGGACTAAGAAAGAGAAAGCAAAATGGCCGAGAGCACAAAGACCGCAACGGGTCGTATCGCGCGAGTCAACGGGCCGGTGGTAGACATCGAGTTTCCTCACGACTCCATCCCGGAAATCTACAACGCCCTGACCACAGAGGTCGCGTTTGGTGACCAAAAGAGTACCTTGACCCTTGAGGTTGCCCAGCACTTGGGCGATGACCTTGTAAGGGCTATTGCTATGCAACCGACCGATGGTCTAGTTCGCGGTGGGGTAGTCCAAGACACTGGAAGCCCAATTACGGTTCCAGTCGGAGATGTTACTAAGGGCAAGGTCTTTAACGTTTTGGGCGAAATCCTAAACGGCAAGCCTGGCGAAAAGTTTGATATCAAGGAGCGCTGGCCAATTCACCGCACTCCACCTCCGTTTGACCAGCTGGAGTCCAAGACTCAGATGTTCGAGACCGGTATCAAGGTCATCGACCTGCTCACCCCTTATGTTCAGGGTGGAAAAATCGGTCTATTCGGTGGTGCCGGTGTTGGTAAAACCGTTTTGATCCAGGAAATGATCTATCGAGTTGCCGAGAACCACGACGGTGTATCAGTTTTCGCCGGCGTCGGTGAGCGTACTCGTGAGGGTAACGACCTGATCGAGGAAATGGATGAAGCAGGCGTCTTGGAAAAGACTGCACTGGTCTTTGGCCAGATGGATGAGCCACCTGGGACCCGGTTGCGCGTGGCGCTGTCAGCGTTGACCATGGCGGAATACTTCCGTGATGTTCAAGGTCAGGATGTGTTGCTGTTCATTGACAACATTTTCCGTTTCACCCAGGCCGGAGCTGAGGTTTCCACTCTCTTGGGCCGTATGCCTTCAGCCGTTGGTTACCAGCCAAACTTGGCAGATGAGATGGGTCTTCTACAGGAGCGCATCACTTCAACCAAGGGTCACTCAATTACTTCACTTCAGGCCATTTATGTTCCTGCCGATGATTACACCGACCCGGCCCCTGCCACTACCTTTGCTCACTTGGATGCAACCACAGAGCTAAGCCGTGAGATCGCTTCTCGTGGTCTTTATCCAGCCGTGGATCCCTTGACCTCAACCTCCCGTATTTTGAGCGCCGCCTACCTTGGCGACGAGCACTACAACACGGCTATTAGAGTCAAGGCCATTCTTCAGAAGAACAAGGAGCTCCAGGAAATCATTGCCATTTTGGGTATTGAGGAGCTTTCCGAAGAAGACAAGATTACTGTTTCAAGGGCGCGCCGCATGGAGCAGTTCTTGAGCCAGAACACCTTTATGGCCACCAAGTTCACCGGTGTTGCCGGATCGACAGTGCCACTAAAGGACACCATCGAGGGCTTCACGATGATTGCAGATGGCGAGCTTGATCACGTCCCAGAGCAGGCTTTCTACAACTGTGGCGGCATTGATGACGTAATGAAGGCCTATGAGCGCATCAAGAAAGACGTCGGCTAGTGGCCAACCTCATTCAGGTTAACCTGGTTGCCGCGGACCGTGAAATCTGGTCGGGCGAGGCATCCATGGTTATTGCCAAAATCTCCGAAGGGGAGATTGGGCTGCTTGCTGGTCACGAACCTATGCTCGCGATCTTGATTCCTGGATCAATCAGAGTGACGACAGCCGATGGCGGCAAAGTTGTTGCCGAGACTGAAGCGGGCGGGTTTTTGTCGATGGAGCATGACACTCTGACCCTAGTGGTCAGGGATGCCCACCTAGTTAGCTAAGTGCTAGTTTTACTGCCGCCGTCGGAGACCAAGCGTCCCGGCGGCGTTGGTGTGTCCATAGATAAAGCTGCGGTCATCTGGGCAGCCTTGGACCCAGCTAGAAATATTGTTATAGACGCGCTGGTGAAGCTTTGCCAAGACGAAGAGTTGGCAGCAAAAGCCCTAAAGCTTGGCAAGACAAACCGAAAAGACATTCAGGCCAACTTAGAGCTCATGACTTCGGCAACAATGCCCGCGCTGCAGCGATATACCGGTGTTTTGTATGACGCTCTTGGCTACGATCAGCTTTCAACGAGGGCGCTTGAGAGAGCTAGTGAGCAACTTTTTATCCAGTCTTCGTTGTTTGGGTTACTACCGGCAATGGAGCAAATTCCCTATTACCGGCTATCGGCGGGCTCTTCGCTCCCGGGGGTATCTCTTGCCAAGCTATGGACTGATGCTCACTGGAGTGTTTGGCCGAGAATGTCAGGGCAAATACTGGACATGAGATCTAAGGCTTATGTCTCTTTGAACCCAGTACCGCAGGACAAGGAGTCATTCTTTGTCGAGGTGCTAGATGCCGACAGCGGCAGAGCCTTGAATCACTTCAATAAGAAGGCCAAGGGCGTTTTCTCGAGGGCGATTTTAGAAACCGGCCTTGAGAAACCAGCGGATATTCCGGCGGTTGCGAAACTGGCAGGCTTAGAAGCAAGGGTCTCCAGCGGTTCAGTGGAGTTGTTCGTTCCAACAGGTTTCTAGTCAACAATTTCTGAGACTGCCGGGCCTTCTCGTATGACATCCATCGGGACCATTTCCATTGGCTCAGGAAGCTCAATCACCCCTTCTTGAACTGAAATTACGGCGTCGAACCAGCCTTGGTCGTTGAACAGCACAAAGCCCGGAACTAGCCAATAGTTTCCGTCAGAATCCCACACCGATAGCATGGCGGTCTCGGACCGTTCGACACTCAATCGAACCAATTCTGGCTCGTAGTCCTCGCTTGGGCCTTCTACCGGAATGGGCTCATCGTTTGATTCTCTGACATTGCTGCCTTCAGAGGCTTGGTCACTAGGCGCTATCCGGGAATCGATCGCAATCTCGCCGCCAATATTTTGATAGAAGCCTTGCGGAGGGGTTCCGTACCAGAGTCCTTCCGATATTCGACTCACTGCATCTATCGCAGAGACTGTGTCGAACGACCCTCTACTTATGAGCCCAAGGCTCTGAGAAGAAAAGTAGCTGAGTTCGCCATCCATGCCCCAGTTCAAATGTGTCTGCAGGCCGCTATTGATTCCATTGGTCAAGTAGGGCAGTGAAGCGCTGGCACCCCAGTCGTCTCTAAAAATTGCGATGGAATTTGGCTGGAAATCTAGACCAACCTGCTGCAGAAGCACAATTGCTTCGGCTTGCAGTTCTTGAACCGAAGGGATTAGCTCCGGGGTTGGCTGGAGCTCGCAAGACACAAAACCTTCGTCTGTTTTTCCCGTGACACCTTCTGCGCAGTCGTGCCGGTAGTCATTCCAGTTTGAAAACGACCAGCCGCCGGCCCCGTGCCAGTTGATACTGAGCGAGGCATTATCTTGAGTTATCGAGTAACTGGGGTAGTCATCCTCTGACCATTTATCCCTAACTGGTTCTCCAGTGATACTAAAGATGATGCCCAGTTGGTTCAAGATATCTAACGGATCTCCAACCAGGTTGCCCTGGAAGACCTGACCGGTAGCAACCTGGTCGCTCAGTGCTGACCCGGGGCTGTATTCGTAGCTGATCGAGCCGGGCCAATAGGTGGATGACTCGGCCATGCCCGTCGAGCTGTCATCACTAGAACTGGACTGGTCTCCACTATTTGCTGAAGTCGCAACGGTGAACAACGGAGCTGGTGTCATGACCGCTGGCAGAGTGATGGCAAGCGCCAGAGCTGTCACTGCAACCGTCGCGCCCGCTGTTGCAAGCCGAAACCCACGAAACCCTAGTTGACGGCGAGGCTTGCCCAGGGCGGCTCTAGCGACTATCGACTGGTTTAGTTCTGGAGCGCCCCTCGCGGGATCAGCGTCAGAAATTCTCTTCCTGAGTTCAAATTCTTCGTTCATGATATGTATGCGTAACCAGTCACCGAATATTTTCAGGCTTGAGTAAATTCTTGAGCTTTTGCTTCGCTCTTGTTAGCTTTATCGCCGCAGCATTTTCAGACACTTCGATTGCTTTTGCAATTTCCACATTGGTCAGACCCTCCAGTGCCCACAGCGAGATAATTTCTCGATCAGGAGCACTCAACCCAGCAAGAGCATCGCTCAATTCGATATCTGCCAGAGCAATTGATTCGGCAGAAGGAGCCGCGACTGGCTCGGCAAGTCTGGCCAAAATACTTGTTCGTCCTGATTGCTTGCGGTGGAAATTCGAAACAATATAACGAGCGGTTTTGTAAAGCCAAGGAAGCTCAAATCCTTCGGGGATTTTGTCTTTTTTACTCCATGCAACCTCAAATAGATCGGAGGCTAAGTCCTCTACTTCACTAAAAGGTACTCGTCTGGCCAAGTACGCGCTAATCATCGGCAACTGAGCGCGAAACACTCGGTTGAATTCCTCTGGCGACATAGCTCTCCTCTAACTACTCAACGTAGTCAGTACCGGTATATTTTCAGTCTGATAAAAAACAATTGGGGGAGTGGCTTTTCACGATTCCAGTGGATTGCATTAGGGCATACATGGTTGTCGAGCCGACAAAGCTAAAACCTAGTCGCTTAAGCTCTTTGCTTAGAGCATCTGACTCCGGAGTTGTTGTGACTGAAGCTGCCTCTTGAGCCATTGCCGGCGAAGTGCGTTCAAAGGACCAAAGAATCTCTGTTATGTCCAGAGATTGGTAAAGAACTAGCTGAGCGTTGGCGATGGTTGCCCTTATTTTTGCTCGATTGCGGATGATGCTGGTGTTGGACATAAGTTCTTCGACTTTCGAATCGTCAAAGGATGCAACCTTTTCCAGGTCGAAGTTTTCAAAGGCTACTCGAAAGCCCTCTCTGCGCTTGAGGATCGTTAGCCAGCTGAGCCCAGCTTGAAAGCCCTCAAGAGAAATCTTTTCAAACAGGTTTCGCTGACCCTTGAGGTCTCTTCCCCACTCGTTGTCGTGGTAATCGATATAAATCTGGTCGGAGCTGACCCACGGGCACCTAATTGGCTCGCGAGGGGCAGTTTCGCTGGTCATTCCTTGAAGTCAATCTGTTCGAAGGACAACAGCCAACGCTTGGTTATAAGACCCTCACCGCCAGAGTATCCGGTGATGCGTCTTTGGGAGCCTAGTACTCGATGACAGCCAACCAGCAGCGGTACCGGGTTTGCGCCAACAGCTCCGCCAACGGCACGGACTGCCTTTGGGTTTCCGATCGCCTGGGCCAAGTCGGCATAGGTCTTTTGTTCACCGAAGCCGAGATTAGAGATTTGGCTCCAAATTGCTAATTGGAATTCTGTACCGGTTATGTCGATCGGAACAGTAAACGACCTTCTGGAACCGTCGAAATATTCAGCAATCTGATCCACAGCATCTAGCGCAAACCGCTGTGCTGTTGCTGAATCAGAAAACTCTGCTCGAGTTGCGTTGCCCGCAAGAATTTCTAATTGAACGATTCCAGACTGACTTGCTCCAATAGCTATTTTTCCAATTGGAGATCCAATTACCTTGAGAGCGGCAAGTTCTAACATTACAAGAAGTATTGCAAAGTTCTAGGTCACTGAATGCAAGATCGCCTGCCCTGTGGAAAAGCCTCGGATAACTAACTACAGCTGCTTAGCCGCTTCTGTCAGCACTGATCTCAGGATCTGTTCGATCTCGTCGAACTCCTTTGGGCCACAAGTCAAGGGAGGGGCGAGCTGAACAACCGGGTCCCCTCGGTCATCGGCTCGACAGTAAAGGCCTTGATCGTAGAGGGCGTTATTCAAAAAGCCTCGCAGAATTCTTTCGGACTCTTCGCGCGTTAGGGACTCCTTTGTTTCCTTATTTCGAACTAGCTCAATCGCGAAGAAGTATCCATCTCCTCGGACATCGCCCACAATCGGCAAGTCCTTCAATTTCTCAAGTGTCTTGCGGAATACCGGTGAGTTTGTTCGAACGTTATCGACCAGCTTTTCCCTGTCGTAAATATCAAGGTTTGCAAGTGCCACCGCGCATGCGACCGGATGGGCGGCGAAAGTATATCCGTGTGCAAGTGCGGCGGTTCCTTCGTTGAAAGGCGCGAAGTACTTTTCCTTTATGAAGAGTGCACCTAGCGGTGCAGCACCGGAGGTTATTGCTTTGGCGGTCACCATCATGTCCGGGTTTATCTCGTATCGCTGCGAGCCAAACATTTCGCCGGTTCGGCCGAAGCCGGTAATGGTTTCGTCGGCAACCAGGATTACGTCGTACTTATCGCAAATTTCGCGAATGCGCTTGAAGTAGCTTTTCGGAGCAGTGAAACAGCCACCGGCATTTTGAATCGGTTCAATGAAGTAGGCGGCAACTGTGTCGGGACCTTCGAACAAGATGACTTCCTCGAGGCGATTCGCCGCCCAGAGTGCAAATTCATCCTCGGTTTTGAATCGAGAATCTGCCCGATACCAGTTGGTGTTTGGAATGCGGAAAGTAGAGGGAACAAGCGGCTCAAACATTTGCTTGAAAGCCGCAATGCCGGTGATCGAAAGTGCACCATGACTGGTGCCGTGGTAGGCCGTTTGGCGTGAAATAACCTTCGTCTTTAGTGGCTTACCTGTCATTTTGAAATACTGCTTAGCAATTTTCCAGGCAGTTTCCACGCCCTCTCCGCCACCGGTGGTGAAGAAGATTCGAGTTAGGCCTTTTGGTGCGTATGAAATTAGGCGCTCCGCAAGCTCCACTGCCCTTGGGTGGGCGTAGGACCAAAGCGGCATGAAATCAAGCTCCATGGTCTGCTTTGCAGCCGCGTCCGCAAGTTCTTGTCGGCCGTGACCGGCATTAACCGTGAATAAGCCCGATAGGCCATCAATTACCCTTCGGCCCTTTGAGTCAGTTAGGTAGTGACCGTCGGCTTTTTGGATAATGGTCATGTCTATTTTGTTGTAAGGGCTGTGCCTGGTGAAGTGCATCCAGAGGTGCTTCTTTGCACTCTTTTGAAGCTCCTTATCTCCGATTTCTTCGCCGGCCGCCATGGCATGCACTAGCGGAAATTCGGACTTGGTCGATTTGGTGACATTGGCTTTTTTCTTTAAATTAAACAGACCTCTTAGGGCTTCAGCCTTGCTGTTTTCTTGGATTGCCATTTCAAATCACTTCTTTACCGTTAGTTGGAGAGGAGCTCGTCATCGAGTTCCCCAGTTGTAGTGCTGTTTCTCGAGCTTCAGATAAACAAAACTTTCTGCCGAAATGACTCCCGGCAAAGCGCGTATCTCAGAGTTTATAAGCGCCAAAAGAGCATCATCATCCTCGCATACAGCCTCCGCCAAGATGTCGAAACTTCCGGCGGTCAAAACTAAGTAGTCAACCGATGAAATCTCGGCTATCGACTTGGCAACCAAGGCAGCATTCCCAGAGCATTTTATGCCGATCATCGCTTGTCGTGAAAAGCCAAGAACCAACGGGTCGGTTACTGCAACAATTTGCATAATCTTTGCTTCTGTGAGTTTCTGAACTCGCTGCCTAACGGCAGCCTCTGAAAGTCCAACGACTTTGCCAATCTCCGCATACGATTTTCTGCCATCATGTTGAAGCTCTTCGATGATGAGCTTAGAGGTCTCGTCGAGTTGAGAGCGGCTGGTCTTGAGTGTTTTAGACATAAGGTGAGTATCGCATCATCTTGATGAACTAAAAGGCTATTCCGCAGTTTTTTTACCAATATGTTACGAAATCGGCACACTTTCGGAATTTGACTAACGGGATGCTTATTCCGGTCCTCGACTCGGCCTTAATGACTCAAAGAGGTTTGAAACATGCTCAAAAAAATTGCAGAATTTTGTTGATGGCTAGCCTGAGCATGCGTTCCTTGATGGGCAGGACGACTGTGTGCTGGGACAACAGCAGGCGGAATCGTTCTTCTCAATTCTCAAGAACGAGCGCGTTTACCGAACTGCCTACGCGACAAAGATGGAGGCCCGACGGGACTCCATCTGCCACATCGAGGGCTTATACAGCAGTCGCCGCCGGCGGGCGCGGTGCCGGTGCCGGGGGAACTTTCTTGGCCGCGACAACATCCGCGAGGGTGATAGTGACTAGGGTTCGTTTGGTCTCGACAACGCACTGTGTTTGCGTGCGGGAGCGAAGAACGCCGAGCGCATCCGTGAGCCCACCGTCGATTCGCGAACGCACGACGACACGGGTCCCGATTTCCACGCCGAGGAGAAAGTCGGCCGCACGTGTGTCCATCGGGCCGAGCCTATCCCACGCCACGGTTCTTGCGGCCGCATCCTCAGTGGTCGCCACGGGCTAGGCACTTGCCGGATGCGACGGATGACGCCCTTGGCTAGCTGAGTGGGTTTCAGCCTCCCGTGATCGCGCACTCTGGCGCGCACTCTTCACCACCGAGGTCGATGAAAAAATGATTCCGCGCCTGCCTCGACTCAGTGTTGATCTCTGGCCTCGATCTCTCTCTGCTCGCGCAGCCAGGGGATGAGACCGCCCGCGAGGAGCATGCCGACTTGCCGAGTCGAGAGGCGATGCCGCGCAGCATAATCCTCATTGCGAGTCTTATTGTGCACGGTGATCTCGGTTCCGGCGATGAGGCCTTCGCGGATCCCTGCCAGCACCAACACATCACCTTGCTGAATACGGTCGTGATCGGTCGCATCCGCGAACTCGATGGCGAGCACACCGAAATTGGCGAGGTTCTGCCAGTGGATGCGTGCGAAGGAGACGGCCACCACCGCGCGCAATCCGAGGAAGCGGGGTGTGATCGCGGCATGCTCCCGCGAGGAACCCTGCCCGTAATTGGCACCAGCCACCACAATGTGGCCCGACGTATCGCGGGTTTCGATGGCACGGGCGGAGTAGGTCCCGTCTACCTGGTCGAAGGTGAACTCGGCAAGCTTCGGGATGTTGCTGCGGTAGGGCAAAACTCGCGCGCCGGCCGGCAGGATTTCATCCGTCGAAATATCGTCGCCGACCACCAGGATGACCGGTGCCTCGATGCGATCGGCGAGGGAGGTAAAGGCGGGCAACGACGAAATGTTCTCGCCCTTAACGAGCTCAACCCGTGACGCATCCTCGGGAGGCAACGGCCCCTCGAGCGTTGCCAGGTTTACGCTCGACGTCGCGGGAAGTTCAAGCGTGGGGTAGCTCAGGTTGAACAGCTCTTCCAAATCTCGCGGGTCGGTGATCTTCCCGGTGAGCGCGGCCGCAGCGGCTGTCTCCGGCGAGCACAGGTAGACCGAATCTTCCTTAGTGCCAGAGCGACCCGGAAAGTTGCGCGGCATCGTGCGCAGGCTGATGCTACCGTTGGCCGGGGCCTGACCCATTCCAATGCAGCCCATGCACCCTGACTGATGCAGTCGCGCTCCAGCATCGATCAAGTCCAGGGTGGATCCCATCCGAGTCAAGTCCTGCAGAATCTGCCGGGAGCTCGGGTTGACATCGAAGGAGACTCCCGCGTGAGATTGGCGTCCCTTGACGATCGCTCCGACGATTGCGAAGTCGCGAAGCCCGGGGTTTGCCGAGGAGCCAATCACTACCTGCGCAACCGGTCGACCGGCGACCTCGCTCACCGGAACTACGTTGCCCGGTGAGCTTGGCAGTGCGATAAGCGGCACGATAGTCGACAGGTCAATTTCTTCGTTCACGTCGTAGGTGGCATCTGGGTCGGCGGCCATTGGGGCGAAGTCGCCCTCGCGCTGCTCTGTTGCCAGGAACGCGCGCACTTGGTCGTCCGCTGGGAATACCGTGGTTGTCGCCCCCAGCTCGGCGCCCATATTGGCGATCACGTGCCGGTCCATCGCTGTGAGGTTTGCCAGACCGGGGCCGTGGTACTCGACTATGCGATTGACGCCGCCCTTGACCCCGTGCCTGCGCAGCATCTCGAGAATAATGTCCTTTGCGCTCGTCCAAGGCGGCAACTGGCCGGTTAGGCGCACGCCCCAGATCTCGGGCATCCTGATGTACAACGGCTCGCCTGCGATTGCTAGGGCCACCTCGATACCGCCAACGCCGATGGCCAGCATTCCGAGCGAGCCAGCGGCAGGGGTGTGGCTGTCTGAGCCGACCATCGTTTTGCCAGGAATACCGAAACGTTGCATATGCGTCGGGTGTGAAACACCGTTTCCGGCCTTCGAATACCACAGACCGAAACGTTGACAGGCCGAGCGCAGAAAATCGTGGTCCTCCGCATTTTTGCTATCGGACTGCAACAGGTTGTGGTCAACATACTGCACGGACACTTCCGTGCGCGCACGATCAAGCCCAAATGCCTCCAGCTCCAGCATGACAAGGGTTCCCGTGGCATCCTGGGTCAGAGTCTGGTCGATTCGCAGACCCATTTCAGTTCCCGGCGTCATCTCTCCGCTGAGCAGGTGAGAGGCAATGAGTTTTTGAGCGAGATTGTGTGCCATGGCGGGCCTCTTTCTTGTTCGAATGCCGGCGGAAAAGCCTCGAAACACGGCCGACGGTCACGTGCCGCTGAATGTAGTTTCGCTTATCCGTGTGGGTCAGTGGTTTTAGTTTAGGTGCGTTGAGTTCGAGGATGATGCTCACCTCATCGATCATCTCGGGGCAGTATTTTGGGGCCCCTTCGGAACGACAGCCAGCACGTTGCGCCGCAAGTTACCCAACGCTGAGGTCGAGCTTGCGGCCAGCCGTGGTCCAGATCCTTTCCACGCCCAAGTGGTTCTCGGTAAAAGTTCCGGTCTTGTCCGAGTTGATCACACTGGTTGACCCGAGCGTCTCGACGGTGGGCAGGAAACGGATGATCGCGTTGTGTTGTGCCATGGTGGCACGCCGATGCTGAGGACCATGATCAGAACGATGGGCAGGGACTCCGGAATAGTGGCGGCGGCCTTGTGGGACACCTTTCACAAGCGATGCCTGAGAATCATGATGTGTTTTTCTGGTTCAGGGCGGGTTGAGGTCTGTGCTTCCAGCTCTTTAGTAAATATCCTTACGAGTCGATGTCGGTCTTGTTGATCGACTCATAGGCCTGCAGTTCTAGCCCCGATTAGCCCTATTAGTAGGGCGCTACAAGTTTAAACTAAAGGGTTGCTAGGCCATCGGCAAGGACATCCAATGCCTCATGCAGAAGTTCATAGGATATCGAAAGGGGAGGCAGTAGGCGTACAGCATTTGCGTAGGTGCCAGCGTTTAGGATTACGACCCCATTTCGGTGGCAGTGCCTCAGAAGCGCGTCGGTTGCCTGCTGGTTGGGGTCCAGGGTGCCTGGCACCACTAATTCCAAAGCCTGCATGGCACCAACACCGCGTATTTCACCAATAACTGGATGCTGGGCCATCATCGCCCTCAGTCGCTCGGTAATAATCGCACCAATTTCTTGGGCTCGGTTTAGCCAGTCACCCTGCTCAAGTTGCTCCATGACCGCGACCGCAGCTGCGACAGCGGTGGGCGAGCCACCAAAAGTGCCGCCCAAGCCTCCGGCATGAGCTGAGTCCATGATTTCTGCGCGGCCAACAACACCGGACAGCGGCATACCTCCCGCAATTCCCTTGGCAACAGTTACCAGATCAGGGTCGAAGCCCTCTTCCCACTGGCTTGCGAACCATTTTCCAGTTCTTGCCATGCCGCTTTGAACTTCGTCGGCAACCATGACAATTCCATTTGCCTTGCACCAGCTGTCGATTGTTTTCAAGAAGCCAGGGGCGGGGACTATAAACCCTGCTTCACCCTGAATGGGCTCAATGAATACGGCGGCAAGCTGGGATGCACCAACTCGTTTTTCAAGGTAATTAATTGTCCGGGAAGCGGCCTGTTCACCGGTCATACCCTCGGGGTCGCGGAAAGGGTAGCTCATAGGAGCATGGTGGATGCTTCCGGGCAGTGGTCCAAAACCTGTGGCATACGGGTGAGCCTTGAAGTTCATTGCCATGGTCAAGCTTGTGCGACCGTGGTAAGCGTGGTCGAAGACCGCAATTTCATTTCGTCCGGTGGCCCGTCTTGCAAGTTTCACTGCGTTTTCAACGGCCTCAGCACCAGAGTTGAAAAAGGCAACCTTTTTCGCAAAAGAACCGGGGGAGTGGGCGGCCAACAATTCCGCTGCTCGAATATATTTCTCATAGGGGGCAACCGTAAACAAAGTGTGAGTCAGTTTCGCAACCTGTTCCTGAACCGCAGCAACCACGCCGGGGTTAGTGTGACCGATTGTCACCACACCAATCCCGGTACCCATATCAATCAATTGGTTGCCATCCACATCCTCGAGAATGGCGCCGTGGGCGCGCTCAATAAACACTGGCAACATGGTGCCGACTCCCGATGAGACCACTGCTGATCGGCGCTTTTGTAGCTCAACTGATCTTGGTCCTGGAATGGAGGTAGTTAAAACTCTTTTTTGTTCAAGGCTCATGGTTGAATTCTAGATACTTTTTTGGATTTTTATCATCCCCGACTCGCAAAGCCCATGGAGTTCTAAGCTTTGTTAGATGCGTACTGTTTTAGTTTTAGGCTCCACCGGCTCCGTTGGCACTCAAACACTTGAATTGATTTCAGCGAACCCCGATAAGTTTCAGCTCGTGGGTATCTCTGCAAACTCGAACACTGAGCTGCTAGAGGCGCAACGAGCAAAGTTTGGTCTATCAAAGGACAAAGCCGTCCTTGGCCCAGAATTAGCTGCCGATTTAGCTGGCGAACTGGCAGCCGATGTGGTTGTAAACGGGATCACCGGCTCAGCCGGGCTCATGGCAACCCTTTCGACGCTTAGGGCAGGTAGCAAGTTGGCACTTGCCAATAAGGAATCCTTGATCGTCGGTGGACAGCTGGTTACTGAATTGGCAGCTAAGGATCAGATTCTGCCTGTTGATTCGGAGCACTCTGCAATCGCACAGTGTTTGCTGGCAGGGCAAAAATCTGAGGTTTCCAAGCTTATTTTGACCGCCTCCGGCGGCCCCTTTCGAAACATGTCCAGGGTTGATCTTGAGAACGCAACCCCCGCCCAAGCGCTAAAGCATCCAACTTGGACCATGGGCAAGGTGATAACAACCAATTCGGCAACAATGGTGAACAAAGGTCTCGAGGTAATAGAGGCACACATCCTGTTTGGCATCGAGTTTAAAGACATTGCGGTAACTGTCCACCCGCAGTCGATTGTTCATTCGATGGTTGAGTTCTATGACGGTTCGGTCATAGCCCAGGCCTCGGTTCCGGATATGAAGCTTGCAATCGGTTATGCACTTGGCTGGCCAGGTCGTCTGGCGAATTCCACTAAGCCTTTGGACTTTACCCAAAGCCATCGTTGGGATTTTGAGCCTTTGGATGAAGAAGTTTTTAGTGCTGTCAAGCTGGCCCGCCAAGTTGGGCAGGCAGGGCTTACTTTTCCAGCGGTCTATAACGCTGCCAATGAGCAGGCAGTTGAGGGTTTCCATCGCGGCGAAATATCCTTCCTCGGAATTACTGACACCATCGACAAGGTGCTTCAAGCTCACATTCCAGGGCCGTTGAGCCTCGAAAGTGTTCTAAGTGCCGAGAGTTGGGCCAGGGACACCGCTGATTCGCTGATAGCAAACGCTTAACGTTCAAACTGTTGGGTACCCTTGAGGGGTGATCGACATCCTCCTGTACCTAGCCGGCATTGCAATTGTCCTGATTGGCATTGCGCTTTCGATCGGCTTGCACGAAATCGGTCACCTGATTCCAGCAAAGATTTTTGGTGTTCGAGTAAATCAATACATGATTGGCTTTGGTCCCACAGTGAAATCCTGGACCAAGGGCGACACCGAGTATGGAATCAAGGCGATTCCGCTTGGCGGCTACATCCTGATGACAGGAATGTACCCTCCGGAATCAAAGGCCTACCGCGGACCGTTCGCAAGCTGGATCAGGGAAGCCAGAAAGCAAGTGCGAGAGGGCATAGAGCCAACCGATGAAAATCGTCAGTTCTATAAGCTCTCCGCTCCAAAGAAACTCACCATCATGCTCGGCGGACCGCTGATGAATTTCTTCTTAGGCATCCTGCTGATTCTGCTTGCACTAAGTGGCATTGGCACCATGCAATCCAACATGAGCGTGAACAAGGTCTACGACTGTATCGAGGCGGATTCGACAGGGAACTGCCCTGCGGGGGCGCCAGTTTCGCCAGCACTTGCAGCAGGACTACTACCGGGCGACACTGTCATCCAGGTAAACGGAACATCGGTTATCAGCTGGAACGAGGTTGTTGCCGAGTTGGGAAAAAATCAGTCGAGCCAATCGATGTTGGGTGTCGTGCGCGATGGGTCGAACATCACTCTTGCGATAACGCCATCGTTTATCGAAACTCAAGTTTTTCTTGAATTAGGCGAAGCTGCGTTGGATGCAGCGGGAAATAAGCTCACGGAGCTCAGACCAATTTTGGGAATCCAGCTGGGCTCCAAGATGACGCCATTGAGCGTCGGCGAATCGGTTAATTTCTCACTTACCGCAACCGGAGGGATGATGGCGTTCGTGGCAGACCTGCCACAGCAGGTCTATAAGGTTGCCGCAAGCACTTTTGGAAGCACCGAACGAGACCCAAATGGTGCGGTTTCTATTCTGGGAGTCGGTCAATTAGCCGGAGAACTCACTGCAGCAGATATCGGTATTGAAGCAAAGCTTGCTTCGTTGCTGCTACTGATCGGATCCTTGAATCTTGCACTTTTTGTTTTCAACCTGATTCCGCTGTTGCCGCTCGATGGCGGCCATGTTCTAGGGGCGCTTTACGAAAGTGCCAAACGAAGGTCTTGGATGTTGGTCGGAAAGTCCGATCCCGGTCCAATTGACACCGCAAAAGCGCTACCTGTGGCATACGCGGTGTGGATGCTGCTGATTGTGACCGGCTTGATACTAATATTAGCGGACCTAGTAAACCCAATAACTTTGGGTTAGGAAGCAACTTGGCTCTTTCGCTGTTGAAGCTTTGAGCAAACGAGAGGTAAATAAGTGCCAGCTGTAAATCTTGGAATTCCAGTAGGACCGCCACCGACAATTACACCTAGGCGGAAAACCCGCCAGATAATGGTGGGCAAGGTCCCAGTTGGGTCTGATTCTCCGATTTCGGTCCAGTCAATGACCACCACTCAGACCACAGACATCAACGGAACGCTTCAGCAAATTGCCGAGTTGACTGCTACCGGCTGCGACATTGTGCGAGTGGCTGTTCCGACCACTGATGACGCTAATGCTCTTAGAATTATCGCCAAACGCTCCCAGCTTCCGGTGATCGCTGATATTCACTTCCAGCCACGTTATGTTTTCCAGGCAATCGACGCTGGGTGCGGTGCGGTAAGAGTAAACCCAGGGAATATTAGAAAATTTGATGACCAGGTCGGCGCAATCTCAAAGGCAGCTAAAGACGCTGGAGTGTCGATTCGTATCGGAGTGAACGCCGGCTCATTGGACCCAAGACTGTTGCAAAAATACGGTAAGCCAACGGCCGAAGCTCTTGTGGAGTCAGCGGTTTGGGAAGCCAGTCTTTTTGAAGAACACGATTTTCACGATTTCAAGATTTCAGTAAAGCACAATGACCCAGTGGTTATGGTCAAGGCTTATCAGCTTCTTGCCGAGCGTGGTGATTGGCCATTTCATCTCGGGGTTACCGAGGCTGGACCGGCATTCCAGGGAACCATCAAGTCCTCGGTGGCGTTTGGTGCGCTGTTGTCCCAGGGCATTGGCGACACGATTCGCGTATCGCTGTCAGCCCCACCTGTCGAAGAAATCAAGGTCGGCTCCCAGATTCTGGAGAGCCTAAATTTGCGACCGCGGAAGCTGGAGATCGTTTCCTGTCCGAGCTGTGGCCGAGCTCAGGTCGATGTTTACACTCTTGCAAACGATGTGACCGAGGGGCTTTCTCACTTGACCGTTCCAATCCGCGTGGCCGTGATGGGCTGCGTTGTCAATGGTCCGGGCGAGGCTCGCGAGGCTGATTTGGGTGTTGCTTCAGGAAACGGCAAGGGCCAGATTTTTGTGAAGGGCGAGATCATCAAGACGGTGCCTGAGGATGAAATTGTTGCCACTTTGATTGAAGAGGCAAATCGAATTGCGGCCGAAATGGACAGCGCACTTACCGGAACAGCGCAGGTTAGTGTCGGCGAGTAGCTAAAATTATGCTCATGCCATATCGCCTGAGTTCATTATTTCTTCGAACCCTTCGAGAGGACCCAGCTGACGCTGAGGTCGAAAGTCACAGATTGCTGGTTCGCGCCGGCTACATCAGGCGCGCTGCTCCGGGAATATTTAGCTGGCTTCCACTTGGCCTAATGGTGAAAACGAAGATTGAGCAAATTGTTCGTGAAGAGATGGCTGCTGCTGGAGCCCAAGAGGTTTTCTTTCCTGCCTTGTTGCCAAAGGAGCCATATGAGGTAACCGGCAGATGGGATGACTACGGCGACAATGTTTTCCGCCTAAAAGACCGCAAGGATGCCGACTACTTGCTGGCCCCAACGCATGAAGAGGTCTTTACTCTCTTGGTCAAGGATCTTTACAGCTCCTATAAAGACCTGCCCTTGAGTATTTACCAAATTCAAAACAAGTATCGCGACGAGGCTAGACCACGGGCAGGTCTCTTGCGCGGCCGCGAGTTTGTGATGAAAGATGCCTACAGCTTTGATGTGTCTGATGAGGGACTAGAGGTCTCCTATCAGGCCCAGCGCGCTGCCTACGAGCGCATCTTCAATCGCTTGGGCTTGGAGTATGTCATTGTCAGCGCCGATGCTGGCGCGATGGGCGGATCTAAGTCCGAGGAGTTTTTGAATCCTTCGGAAATTGGTGAGGATTCGTTCGTTCGTTCTGCTGCTGGTTTTGCAGCCAATGTCGAGGCAGTGAGGTTCGCAAAGTCACCGGCCGTAGCACCGCAAGATGAAGCTGCGAAAGACCACCCCTCTCCAAACACCCCGACAATTGCAAGCCTCGTTAATTTCTCGAATGAGAATCACCCAAAGGCGAACGGAGACTGGGGTGCCGCTGACACCTTGAAGAACGTGGTTCTTGCTTTGATTTCTGCTGATGGCAAGCGCAGGCTGGTCGCCGTTGGTCTTCCCGGGGACAGAGAAGTCGATCAAAAGCGAGCAGAAGCCTGGTTTGGCTGCGATGTTGAGCAGGCCAATGAATCTGATTTCAAGAAGCACCCCGAGTTTGTCAAGGGTTACATCGGACCCTGCAAGGACTCGAAACAATTTTTGGGACTGGAAACTGAGTCGAAAACCGAGTACTTACTGGACCCTCGAATTGCAGAGGGAACATCTTGGGTCACCGGTGCGAATAAGGACCAGATGCACACTTGGCATCTGACATTCGGACGCGACTTTTCTTCAGACGGCATCGCAGATATTGCGGAGATTCGAGCCGGTGACCCAGCGCCGGATGGGTCAGGGCCGCTAGAAATAGCACGAGGCATTGAAATTGGTCATATCTTCCAGCTGGGACGCAAATACGCCGAGGCCCTTGGTCTAAAGGTGCTAGATGCCAATGGAAAGCTTGTGACGGTAACGATGGGTTCTTACGGAATCGGTGTTACTAGGTTGGTTGCAGTAATAGCTGAGGCTTGTCACGACGAAAAAGGTTTGATGTGGCCGGACTCGGTGGCTCCCGCCAACCTTCACATTATCGCCGCCGGTAAGGACGAGGCTGCCTTCGCTGTGGCTGAATCACTGACCGTGGCTGCTGAAGAACTTGGGCTCAGGGTAATGATTGATGATCGCCCGAAAGTGAGCCCCGGTGTGAAATTTGCCGATGCGGAACTGATCGGGAATCCCTGGATAATCATCTGTGGCCGAGGAATTGCAGACGGTGAAGTAGAACTTTGGGACCGATTAAGCGGCGAACGTAGCCAAGTGAAGATAGACTCAGTTCTCGCTGAGTTAATGTCTAAGCGTTAAAAACTAAAAAGGGGCGAGTCATGGATATCGATTTACAAGTTCTTCGTCTCCTGGAGCGCGAACGGGAAATTCCTTTTGAGGAATTAGTCCTAATCATCGAAGCAGCCATTTTGGCAGCCTTCTCCAAGAGCATTCCCGAGCCAGTGAAGGGTGCCAGAGCCGAACTGGATCGTAAGACCGGCCACGTTCGAGTGTTCCAATCAATTCTGAACGAGGACGAAGAGCCCCTTGGCGAAGAAGAAGTTACCCCAGAAGGCTTTGGACGAGTCGCAGCATATGCTGCCAAGCAGGTCATTGCCCAGCGCATGCGGGACATCTCAGATGAGGGCCTCTTAGGAGAATTTAAGGGCAAAGAAGGCGACATTGTTGCCGGCCAGATTCAGCAGGGCTCAAGATCAAACATGGTTTACGTAAACTTGGGCTCGATTGAGGCGCTTATGCCTCCTGAGGAGCAGGTCCCAACCGAGGAGTATCTTCACGGCAGTCGTATCAGGGTCTATGTAACCAGCGTTCAAAAGGGCCCAAGAGGTCCGCAGATCACCGTTTCCAGAACTCACCCAGGCTTGGTCAGAAAGCTTTTTGCCATGGAGGTTCCAGAGGTGGCTTCTGGTCAGGTCGAGATCGCTTCGGTGGCTCGTGAAGCTGGACATCGCACCAAGATTGCGGTCATTCCCAAAGAACCCGGCATCAATGCCAAAGGTGCCTGCATAGGGGAACTCGGACAACGAGTTCGCGCGGTCAGCGCAGAATTGCATGAAGAGAAAATTGATGTTGTTGATTTTTCAGAGGATTTGGCAACCTTTGTAGCCCAAGCACTGTCTCCGGCCAGAGTCTCGGACAGCTTCGTGCTTGACGCTGCAACGAAGGCAGTGAGGGTGCTAGTTCCTGATTTTCAACTTTCGTTGGCAATCGGAAAAGAGGGCCAAAACGCCCGTTTGGCCGCCAAGCTGACCGGCGCCAAAATCGATATTCAACCAGATAGCATCCTTGAGGGATAGCGTCATTAGGTAAGGGGCCCTAGAATGGAGCCTATTCGGACCTGTGTTGGCTGCCGCCAACGAGATTCGATGAAGTGCTTGCTGAAAATTGTTTCAGTGGATCAAAGTTTTCTTCTCGATTCGCAGCGAAAGCTGCCGGGAAGAGGGGCCTGGGTTCATGGAAAATGTTTGCAGTTGGCGCTTGATCGAAAAGGTCTAGTTCGCGCCTTGGGTGACTCTAATTCGGAGTCGCTTGAGACATGGCTTAGGAATCAGGCAGAAAACATGGCCGACACACAATGAGTAACTCGAAATGAGACCCGCTCAGAACTGAGGCCTTCCCTGTTTGGGGTCGGCCCCGAACAGGAGAAAAAAAGTGGCGCTTCCACGCGTATACGACATCGCTAAAGAACTTGGAATTGAAACCAAGGCTGCTTTAGCCAAATTAGAAGAGCTTGGCGAGTACGTCAAAGGTGGCTCTTCCACAATCACCCCACCGGTGGCCGCAAGGCTAAAGGACGCTTTCCCTAAGAGCGAAGCTCCAGTCAAGAAGGAGCCGGCAAAGCCCAAGCCCAAAGCCCCAGCTGTCCCTGACAGTCCCAAGCCTGCAGATCCTGCTGCGCCGGTCGATACTCCGGTAGCCGAGTCTGCGCCTGTCGCTGAGCCAGAGGCCGAACAGCCTCCTGCAGATGAGAAGCCGGCAGCCTCAACCATGCTTGGCGCACCTCGTCCGGGTAATAATCCATTCTCTTCGAACCAGGGTATGGGTATACCTCGACCCATGGTTCGACCTGGCAACAACCCCTTTGCTTCAAACCAAGGGATGGGACGACCACGACCAGGCGCACCAAAACCTGCCGGTGGAGCACCAAGACCAGGCGCACCAAGACCAGGCGCACCACGACCAGGCGCACCAAGACCTGCCGGTGGAGCACCTCGTCCAGGTGGAGCACCAGCGTTTGGAGCACCAGGCGGGCAGAAGCCAGGCTTTGGACCTCCAGCCGGTAGGCCAGGTCCAGCGGGCCGTGGTGGCCGTGGAGCCGGTACCGCAGGAGCATTCGGTAGAGGCGGATCTAGAGGGAAATCCCGCAAGTCCAAAAGGACAAAGCGCGCAGAATTTGAGCAAAGAGATGTTCCAAGCCTTGGCGGCGCAATGGTGCCTCGCGGCGATGGCAACACTGTATTGCGAGTTCGTCGTGGATCTTCGATCCAGGACTTCGCGGACAAGATTGGCACTAACTCTGCTCAGTTGATCACCATCCTGTTCCACCTAGGCCAGATGGCGACTGCGACTGCGTCATTGGACGAGGAAACCTTCCAGATTCTCGGTGAAGAGCTTGGCTACAAGATCGAGGTTGTTTCGCCTGAGGACGAAGAGCGAGAGCTGTTCGAAGGATTCGGTCTTGATATCTCAACTGATATTGACGAAGAAGATGACGAAGCTCTTTCTCCAAGACCTCCGGTTGTGACTGTAATGGGACACGTTGACCACGGTAAAACTCGTTTGCTTGACTCGATTCGTAATGCGAATGTTGTCGACGGCGAAGCAGGTGGAATTACTCAGCACATCGGTGCTTACCAGGTGCACGCCACCCACGAGGGCAAAGATCGCGCAATCACCTTCATCGATACACCAGGCCACGAGGCCTTTACTGCAATGCGTGTCAGAGGTACCAAAGTTACAGACATCGCCATTTTGGTTATTGCCGCAGATGACGGTGTAATGCCTCAGACCATTGAGGCCCTCAACCACGCCCAAGCGGCGCAAGTTCCAATTGTGGTTGCTGTCAACAAGGTTGATAAAGAAGGCGCAAACCCAGCGAAGATTCGTCAGCAACTAACCGAATTTGGTTTGGTTGCTGAGGAGTTTGGTGGCGAGGTCATGTTCGTCGATGTATCTGCCTTGAAGGACGAGGGAATCGACAAGCTTCTTGACGCAGTGCTATTGACTGCCGATGCAGCGCTAGATCTTCGAGCTAACCCAGATAGGGCCGCTCGAGGCGTTGCCATTGAGGCGAACCTGGATAAGGGCCGCGGTTCTGTTGCGACAGTTCTGATTCAGTCAGGAACCCTAGAAATCGGTAAAGCAATTGTTGCCGGTGCTGCTTACGGTCGAGTCCGAGCGATGTTTGATGAAAACGGAGATCCAGTGAAGACTGCAACTCCGTCCAGACCGGTTCAGGTATTGGGGCTTCAGTCAGTTCCACGCGCCGGAGATACATTTGTGGTTGCCGAGGATGAGCGTCAGGCCAGGCAGATCGCCGAGAAGCGCGAAGCTGCAGATCGAAACGCCCTATTGGCAAAGACCAGAAAGAAGCTTTCACTCGAGGACTTCACCAAGGCGCTGGAAGATGGCAAGGTCGAGTCATTGAACTTGATCATCAAGGGTGATGTTTCCGGTGCCGTCGAGGCTCTGGAAGACAGCTTGATGAAAATCGACGTTGGTGACTCAGTTCAGTTGCGCATCATTCACCGCGGTGTTGGTGCGATAACCGAATCAGACGTGAACCTAGCTACAGTCGACTCGGCGGTAATTATCGGATTCAACGTTCGCCCAGACAACAAGGCGAAAGAGCGTGCGGATCGTGAAGGTGTCGACATTCGTCATTACACCGTCATCTACAACGTTCTTGAGGATATTGAGAATTCACTCAAGGGAATGCTCAAGCCGGAATACGAGGAAGCGCAGCTGGGAACAGCCGAAGTTCGAGAGGTCTTCAAGTCCTCCAAGTTCGGTCTCATCGCCGGTTCATACGTGAGAAGCGGCCTAATGCGCCGAAACGCTATGGCACGAGTCCTGAGAAACGGCGAAGTGATCGGCGAGAACCTCAAGGTCGAGTCACTGAAGCGATTCAAGGACGACGCCACTGAGGTCAAGGCTGATTTCGAGTGTGGAATCGGACTGGGTAGTTTCAATGATGTAAAGATCGACGACGTAATCGAGACTTACGAGATGGTAGAGAAGCCGAGGGGCTAATGGCAGATCACTCTAGAGCTCTGCGTCTTGCCGAGCGGATTAAGGTATTGGCGGCATCTGCGCTAGCGAAGATTGTCAAGGATCCCGATTTGGGTTTTGTGACCTTTACTGACGCCCGCGTTACTCCCGACCTGATGCAGGCCAGGCTTTTCTACACTGTTTTTGGTTCCGATGCCGACAAGGCTTTGACTGTCGCTATCCTGCAGAAAAATACCGGAAGGCTCAGGGGAGAGATCGGAAAACAGTTGGGAATCAGAATGACCCCAACCCTCGAACTTATTCTCGATGATGTCCCGGAAAATGCTGGGGACTTGAACGACCTTTTGGCTGAGGCCAAAAGACGCGATGGCGAACTAGAGAAGCTGGCCAAGGGTGCAAAGCACGCAGGTGATGTTGACCCTTACATCCAAAAGCCTCAGGAAGACTAATGCAGCATGGCCTAGTTCTGATTGACAAGCCCCAGGACTGGACTTCTTTTGATGTTGTCGCAAAGATGCGGGGCGTTCTGAGCACAAAAAAAGTCGGGCATGGCGGAACCTTAGATCCGTTGGCCACTGGTCTCTTGGTGCTCGGAGCAAATCAGGGCACGAAATTACTCCAGTTTTTACTTGGTCAGGACAAGACCTACACGGCGACCGTGCGGTTGGGTCAATCCACTATCAGCGATGATTCCCAGTCGGAGACTCTTGAGAGCAAAGATGCTTCAGGCATCACTGCCGAGCAAGTTGATAAAGCCATTTTCGCTTTGACTGGACCTCTTGATCAAATACCGTCCAGCGTGAGCGCTAAAAAAATTGATGGGGTCAGAGCTTACGACTTGGTGAGACAGGGTAAAGAGGTTGACCTAAAGCCCAAATCGATAGTGATACGTGACTTTGCTCGAACCAACGAGCTGAGTCACCATGACGGTTTGGTCGATTTTGACATAAGCGTTAGTTGCAGTACGGGGACCTATATCAGGGCATTAGCCAGGGACATGGGCCAAGCGCTCAACGTGGGCGGTCACTTGATTGGGCTTCGTCGAACCGCAGTTGCTTCTTTTGTGATCGCTGATGCAACGGAAATCACCGAAGAGCCGCGCTGGATCAGCCTGGCTGACGCTGCATCCAAGCTGTTCCCCACTTACGAGATTTCTAGTGACCAGGAGCGGGACCTGAGACACGGTAAGAAAATTGAAGTGGAATCAGCCGAGCCTGAAATTGCACTGACACGAGAACATCAGCTGATTGCACTTGCAACAAAGACCGGGGCGCAATACAAGTCGATCTCGGTCTTTCAGGAGGAGCAGTGATAGACGCCTTTTTCTTGATTCTGGCTTGGTATGCAGTCGCCGCTGGGTTGATTCTGATTTTTTTGGGGCTAATCGGTAGGGCGCCCAGCGGTTTTTCCCTAGGGCTTGCGATCGGAGTTGAGGCGGGCCTTCTAGTCCAGTTGATTCTCTCGATTATTTTAGTTTCTCTCGGTCAGTACGCGGCCATCGACACTTGGGAGTTTTTCGGATACTTGATAGTCGCCCTTATGGTTCCAATTGCCGGAGCGGTATGGGCTTTAGTCGAAAGAAACCGTTGGTCAACCGTGGTTTTAGGCGCAGCAGTTCTAACGATTGCGGTGATGTTGGTCAGAATGCAGCAAATCTGGACCGGGGTCAACCCTTTCGCTGTCTAAGATTGGTCTTGGAGAAATCATGAAAAAATCATTGGGAGCTGGCAGGGTTTTAGTCGCTGTCTATGGCGTCTTTGCCCTCTCGGCATCGGCCAGAGCTGGTTACCAGCTAATTCGAGAGTTTGACCAAGCGCCCGTTGCGTATTTATTATCAGCGGTTGCCGCATTGGTCTACATAGTTGCGACTTTTACACTCGCGCAGCCGCACAGGTATCACGCCGTGGCTCTATTGGCCGTACGGTTTGAACTTGCAGGAGTAATAATCGTTGGCTTGTTGTCAGTTTTGATGCCGGAACTATTCGGCCACCCATCGGTTTGGTCTGGTTTTGGAGTCGGTTATGGCTTTATCCCTCTTGTGTTGCCAGTCTTGGGCCTGATTTGGTTGAGGAGGCAAAATGCTGGAACTAAGTAACTCCAGCTTGCCTCATGAATTCGCCGATACCGCCGTTGCCATAGGTAAATTCGACGGTATCCATTTGGGGCATCAGCAGTTGTTCCATGAACTCGTACATTTTTCCGAAGAGGCCGGCTTGGCAGCCGCGGTGCTAACTTTTGATCGCCATCCCGATGCGTTTTTGAAACCAGGATCCGAGCCCTCGGCAATTATCGGTCCAATTCAAAAAGCGCGAATTTTGGAGTCGCTCGGGACCGACGCACTCATAACTCTTAGTTTTGATCAGCAGCTTGCGAACCTTTCCCCAGAGCAGTTTGTCGTGAATCACTTAATGCCAATGAGAGCGAAGCTAGTGCTCGTCGGGCAAGGGTTTCGTTTTGGGCACAAGGGTTCCGGAAGCATTAGCGAGCTTAGGCAACTTGGCGAACGCTTCGGCTTCATGGCTAAGGAAATTCCCACGGTGGTCTTTGGCGACCTCCCGGTTTCTAGTACTGAGATAAGAAAAGCGATTTCTGCCGGCAATATCAAGGCGGCAAACACCATGCTTGGGCGTAATCATCAAACCGAGGGCATGGTTGAACATGGCCGCAAAATTGGCCGTCAAATCGGCTTTCCGACAGCGAACCTGGCTCGGAACAGCGAGGGACTATTGCCGGTTGACGGGGTTTATGCCGGCTGGCTTTATTCGGAGGGTGTTCGCTATCCGGCGGCTCATTCTGTGGGCACCAATGACTCCATCGAGGCTGTGCCAAGGCTTCTAGAGTCCCACGTGATCGGCCGGGATGATCTTGACCTCTATGACAAAATCGTGACTTGTGAGTATGTCGAGCAAGTCAGACCCTGGGCCAAATACGAGTCCATGGAAAGGCTGATCGAGCAGATCGGCTCCGATGTTGAAGCCTGTAGGCGAGTGCTGGGGGAGTAGGGTCTAGCTATGAGTTTTGTAGGAGCGATTTCAAGCGGTTTCAAGAATTACGTGAACTTCAAGGGCAAGGCCAGCCGAGCACAGTACTGGTATTGGGTGCTATTCACTCTGCTGCTATCGCTAGTACTGGGATCAATTGAGGGCGTAATTTGGCCAACGGCCGCGACCACAGGGGACCCGGTGACCGATATCCAGTCGCTGAGCTCTGACTTCACTCCGCTCACAACTATTTCTTCACTAGTTCTTTTTTTGCCGAATCTGTCGATTCTGGCAAGACGCCTCCATGATGCCGGCTTCAGCGCCAAGTGGCTGTTCCTCTTCGTCGTTCCAGCCGCCTACTCTATTTTTGCGACTGTCGGTGCGATCGCCTTGATCAATGATTACCCTTCTGGCCAGGAGTTCTCTCCGGAACTTCTGATGTCATTGGTGTTCCTGATTGTGCCGATTCTCGCGCTGGCTGCCATCGTCTTCATTATTTTCTTGGTTTTGGTTCTTAAGACCTCAAAGAGTTTTTATGACGGGAACAAATATGTTGAGCCAGAGCCGCTTGATTCGCTCGATGAAGGAACTACCGCCTAGCCAAAAACAGTTTTTATGTCTAGACTTCTCGGGTTGCCGTGTAACGGCCGCGGACTAAGAGAGCGACAGACAACCTGTTTGACGCACCGCGCAGCGGATCGGAAGGATCAGCAATGGCTTTAGACCCACAGGTAAAGACGCAAATCATCGAAGAGTATGCAACAAAGCCAGGAGACACCGGTTCGCCTGAGGTTCAGGTTGCAGTTATGACCCGTCGTATCATTGACCTTACCGAGCACCTAAAAGACCACAAGCACGACCACCACTCACGTCGTGGTTTGCTGCTAATCGTTGGACAGCGCCGCCGTCTTCTTGGTTACTTGCAACGCGTTGACATCAACCGATACCGT
>Ga0307944_1000022_pt1 | contig 85812 bp, 80 predicted proteins | sample OrgLakmetagen179_FD_201831 | JGI IMG/M metagenome (GOLD analysis project Ga0307944, IMG submission 201831) | Saline water microbial communities from Organic Lake, Antarctica - #179 | ecosystem: Environmental > Aquatic > Non-marine Saline and Alkaline > Saline | place: Antarctica: Organic Lake... | reverse complement strand
CTCCCTGTGCACTGCCAAAATGGCGGATAAGCGCTTTGCGACGACCGGGCCCGACATTGGGTATGTCATCGAGCAGCGATCCGACTCTGGCTTTACCACGCCTTGCTCTGTGGCTAGTAATCGCAAAGCGGTGTGCTTCGTCTCGAATGTGCTGGATCAGGTGCAGGGCCGGAGCGTGATTTGGCAGTTGAATTATCTGATCTGGGGACTCGAAAAACAGGGTTTCCAACCCAGGCTTTCGGGTTTCGCCCTTGGCAACGCTGAGTAAAGGAATGGCAACGCCCAGCTCGTCCATAACCTCGCGCGCCATTTTCATCTGGCCCTTGCCGCCGTCAACGATCAGCAAGTCGGGCAATTTGGCCTCTTCTTTTTGCAACCGACTATAGCGACGCTCGATAGCCTGTGACATGGCCGCGTAATCGTCGCCGGCGGTAACGCCTTCGATGTTGAATTTGCGGTAAAGGCTTTTATTGGGACCATTTTGATCAAATACAACGCAAGAGGCGGTAGTAGCCTCACCAGAGCTATGGGAAATATCAAAGCACTCAATACGCTCAGGCATTTCTTCCATTTCCAATGCCAGTTGCAACGCCTCGAAGCGTTGCACAATCTGTTGACGATGGCTGATACGTTGCTGCAATTGGTCACGGGCATTCGTCTGCGCCAGTTCAAGCCAGCGAGCATTAAGGCCCCGAACCGAACTGCTCAGAGTTATCTTTCGCCCAAAATGCTCACAAAGAGCGGCTTCTAGCCAGGTTTTGTCGGTAACAGGAACGTTCAGCACCACACTTTGCGGACAGTCCTCATGCGTGCGGCCAAAATAGTACAGGCCTAGAAAACTGAGCATAATGGTTGCAGGTTCTTCTTCAATGCCGGGTTTGGGAAAATAACTCTGGCTGCCAAGCAAACGCCCCTGGCGAATCATCAGGTAGTGCACACAGAGCCCGAGATCACTGGATTCGAGCGCGAAAACATCAACATCGCCACGATCGCTTGATACATACTGCTGTTCCTGCACTTTGCGCAACACCAATAATTGGTCTCGCACATCAGCGGCCGTTTCAAATTCGAGGTTGCCAACCGCCTCGTCCATTTCCAACTCAAGGGTGTTGATAAGCGTCTGGTTCTTTCCCTGTAAAAAAGCCCGGGTCTTTTCCAGATCCGACTTATATTCCTCATCGCTGACAAAGCCGACACAGGGAGCCTTGCAGCGCTTGATTTGGTATTGCAAGCAAGGGCGTTGTCGGTTCGCATAGACGCTGTCTTTGCATTGGCGCACTTTGAAGGCTTTTTGCAAAATAGCCAGAGATTCACGCACCGCACTTGCATTGGGAAAAGGCCCAAAAAACTCGGATTTTCCTTTGCGCGCGCCTCGATGCACATATAGACCGGGCGATTCATGTTCTGTAGTGAGTCTAATATAGGGATAAGATTTATCATCGATCAGCAGAATGTTGTACGGCGGCTTGTGCTGCTTGATTAGGGTTTGTTCGAGCAGAAGCGCTTCTGTCTCACTGTGAGTGACCGTCGTGTCGATACGCTGAATACGCGCCACCAGTGCAAGGGTCTTATTGGTTAACCCACGGCTGCGAAAATAGCTCGATACCCGGTTTTTAAGGTTTTTGGCTTTACCCACATACAGCAACTTATCCTCGGCATCATACATGCGATAGACACCCGGACGCGCTGTCAGATGCTTGAGGTAGGCTTTATGGTCAAAAGGTTGTGTCGTTTCTGGCATAGCCAGGATTATACCATTTCATTCGGTTCCAGAATGCCATATCGAATGGCCAGATGGGTCAGTTCCACATCGCTGGATATGCTCAGCTTGTCAAAAATGCGGTAACGATACGTATTGACCGTTTTAGGGCTCAGGCAGAGCTTGTCAGAGATCTCCTGGACCTTCTTACACGAGCAGATCATTGTGGCAATCTGCATTTCCCGGTCAGACAAATCTGAAAACGGCGACCCGCCCGATCCAACATTTTGCAGTGCCAGTTTCTGCGCTACGCCTGGTGACAGGTATTTTTGACCAGCCACAACCGTACGCACGGCCAGCACCATTTCGTCTGAAGAAGCGCCTTTGGTGAGATAACCCGAGGCACCGGCCTGAAGCAGCCGCGACGGGAAAGGGTCATCGCCACAGGCAGTGACAGCAATGATGCGGATTTCGGGAAACTGACGATGAATCTTGCGCGTCGCTTCAATACCGCCGATACCGGGCATACGCACATCCATCAAGATCACATCCGGCTCGTGTTCCCTGGCGAGTTTAATGGCGTCTTCACCACTGGAGCCTTCTCTGATGACTTCAATACCATCGGCGTCGCCCAGCAATCGGACCAGTCCCATTCGGACCAGATCATGATCATCAACTACGATTACCTGGATCAAGCACTCACCTCAATCATTAACAGTATGGCTCATCCTGAGGTTTGGCCCTTCCTGGCTTACTAACCTTGGCTCCGGTACTGAATGCCAAAACCATAAAATGGGGTGTCGGTGTGAGATGGCTGAAAACAGAACCCGAGAATTAAAATCCCCAGAACACCATCTGCTACCCCCGTCTGATAATACGGCTCAACACCATAGGTGGAAAGCCTAATGTCACTTTTTTGTCAGTCAAGCGCCTCCAGCCCAGAAATGATTGCCGTGGCCGGCCTTGCCCCCCTAAAGATGCGACTCTGCATAGGCCGCCAAACGGCTTCGTGCAACGCCCTCTAGTGTGATCGAACCACCATGTTCGAACCCTTTAAAGCGCTCGCTCATGTAGGTAAGTCCTGAGCTGGTTGGCCCCAGATAAGGCGTATCGATCTGAGCCAGGTTACCCAGACACACCACCTTTGTACCCTGCCCGGCTCGGGTGATGATGGTTTTTATCTGATGCGGCGTCAGGTTCTGGGCTTCATCAACGATCATGAAACTCTGCTGGAAACTACGACCACGGACGAAGTTGAGGCTTTTAAACTGAATAGGAACCTTGGCACCGACGAAATCCTGGCTGCTACCAGGATCAAAGTCTTCGGCGTGAAGAGCTTCCAGATTATCGGTAAAAGCGCCCAACCAGGGTTGCATTTTTTCAGTTTCGCTACCAGGTAAAAACCCGATGTCTTCATCCAGTCCTCGGGTGCTGCGGGTGGCGATGATGCGTTTGTAAAGTTTGGTTTCCATGGTTTGTTCAAGGGCACAGGCTAGTGCGAGCATGGTTTTACCGCTGCCAGCAGCACCGTTCAGAGCAACCAGATCAATCTCGGGATCAAACAACAGATACATTGCCATAGCTTGAAACAGGTCGCGTGGCACCATACCCCAGGCTTTCTGTCTCATCAAAACACCGGTATTAAGCATCTCTATGGATACCTGATCCTCTTCGACCCGGTGAATACGGCCAACAAACTCTTTCTCATCATAAAAGAACTGATTGGCGTAATAGGGTTCATGCAACACCGCTCCCAAAACGGCCCTTTCTACGGTGTGATAACGCTCACCTTTGACATTTTGCGGTGCTATTGCGTCCAGCTGTTCCCAAAAACTGCCTGACAATGCATGGTAGCCGGTGGTCAGGCTATCGATGTCGGAGATCAGTTGGTCATTGTGATAGTCCTCTGCTTGCAGGCCACTGCCTCTGGCTTTGAGTCGCATATTGATATCTTTGGTGACCAGCACGACTTCAGCTTCATGGTGCTGGGCCTGCAACGCCAGCAAATCGTTGATGATACGATTGTCATTACTGTGAGCGGGCAAAATAGATACTGACGCTTCCATCGGCATCATGATACTGAGTTTACCAACAGTACTCTGGGTGTGCTGACGCTCAATGCCCACACCGTCCATGATCTGTTGGGGCGTCGCAGCGCCCAGAATGGCATCGATGGTGCGTACGGACTGACGCGCATCGGCGGCCAGCGCGGTACTGCCAACCTTTAATTTGTCGAGCTCCTCAAGTACCACCATGGGTACCAGAACCTGGTGTTCTTCGAAGTTGAATACCGCGTTGGGGTCGTGAATCAGAACATTGGTATCTAAGGCGTAGATTTTCGGGTCGGATCCTTCACGTGCTGATGCGTGCATAACCACTCCTGGTTTTTACTGCGGAGTTAAGCCCCGTGAGCTGCTCCTGTGCAACAACCAGTCTGCACTGGTTGCCCAGATGAATAGTACGGATTAGCAGGCTGTTGAAATTCTCGGAATTTCGGTGGCTTGCTACCGGTATATGAATATACCAGCAAAACAGATGACGCCTAAATTATTGGTTTTGTGAGAAAATAAAAATCGCAGTATTTGCTTTTCGTGATTTGGAAAAGGCAGGAAGCCTTTTTCAAATACCTGTTAGGGTGCATCCCGGCCAGTCAACACATCGGCAAAGGCGCCGAATGTAGTATACGTCGGGCGCTACCAGATAAGCGTAAACGCGCTGGCGCATGGCATCCGCGAGCTTAAGTACTTCATTTTTAGCCTTGCCCAGCTCGATCATATCGCTGGTAAAAGCTGCGAGAACACCCTGGCCACAGAAAAGCGTGCCAGAATTCATCACCCGCATACCAAAGTTACCCTCGCGTCCAGCTGCACGCCTGAGGTCATGATAGCTGCGTAATATAGCGTGTGAAGCCTTTGTTGCGTTGTCATAGATAGGGCTGCGATTACGACTGACGGTCTGCACCAGTGCAAAATCATAATGGGTAACCAGGTCGTCAAGGAACAGCTTTTCAATTTGCTCGGTACTGTAGGGAATGGACTCCGCGTCATGATCACGCCCCAGCCTATTATTGGCATAAAAATCGGTTAATTTCTGAGCATCCTTGACATCAGTGTGGGTCTGATCGTCAACCCTGATCGATATGGGTAACAATTTGATATTGCGGTCATTGATGAAACTTTGCGGTAAATCACAGGCCGCATCAATAACGAGAACAGTGCTCATGATGCACTCCTGCATTTGTACTTGTTGACGTTAAGAATTGCTCAAATAGCGTGATAAGCATCGTAGGTAGATGTTGCTCGCCTTATGTGACAAAGGTCAACTTTGCATCTTACACAGGTGTCGAATCTGTCCGTTTCGTTAGGATAACCGGATCATTACAGAAGTTTTTCACAAAACAGTGCACAGAGCAGGATTTTCGGCACAATATCGATAGAATATCGCCGGTTTAATATTGGAGATGTAACTACCTTGCGACGTCTGGAATTGCCTTACGCCACGTCTGCCCGCGCCTATTTTGCAACCCTGGGGAACGAGGCAGGCGCTATCTGGTTCCACTCGGGCAACCCGGCTCGCGAGGGCCATCGTTGGGAATGGTGCTCAGCCTGGCCCAGGGTCCGCTATCAACTGCTCCAGAACCAGACAATCAAACGCCAGCAGCAGGGAAAAACAGACGTTATTGACACCCCCGACTTTCTCGCATGGCTGGCAACACAGCAGCCGGCCCAGCGGGCTGATACCGACTTGCCTTTTTCTTCGGGCCTAGCGGGTCACCTCAACTATGAAGCCGGCTATGCCTTACAAGGACTGCCCAGGCGCCATCAAAGCAACGACAGCCTGGCCAGTATCGACCGATACGATTGGAGCCTGGTATTTGACCATGTCAAACAGCAAGCCTGGCTTTGTCTGGCCGCCGATTGTCCTGAACCACTTAAAAACCGGTTAAGGTCCCTGGCAAAGGCCTGGCGGACGCAGCCACCATTAGAATCGTATGCTGGCGAGAGCATAGCGCCCCTTCAGTGGCGCTCAGGCATGAGTCGCGAGCAATACGAGCAGCGTTTTGCGCGTCTTAAGGAATACATTCTGGCAGGCGACATTTACCAGGCAAACCTGACTCGCCCCTGGTACGCAAAGATTGATCCGACTACAAGTGACTGGGCCATCTACCGCCAACTGCTCGACAAAATCCAAGCGCCTTATGCGGTTTATCATCGGGCTGACGATCACACACTGATGAGTGTCTCACCTGAACGGTTTATCACCATTAACGACACCCACATGATGACTCAGCCAATCAAGGGCACCCGCCCACGCGGTAGCACACCGCAAGAAGATGAACAATTGGCACTGGAACTTGAGCGTAGCGAAAAAGACAGGGCTGAAAACCTGATGATTGTTGATCTGTTGCGCAACGATCTATCGCGTAACGCCCGGCCAGGTACAGTGAAGGTACCTGCTTTGTGTGACCGGGTAACATTCAGTAATGTGCATCACCTGGTCAGCACGATAACCGCCGAACTGATGCCTGGCTCAACCGCACTGGACGCACTGCGCGATGCGTTCCCGGGAGGCTCAATAACCGGTGCTCCCAAGCGACGGGCGATGGAAATCATCAATGAACTTGAGGTTTGCGCACGCGGCCCCTATTGCGGTTCGGCATTCTGGCTAAGCGACAGCGGTTCCTTCGACAGCAACATCCTTATTCGCTCTATTCAGCGAACGTCGACCCAACTGATGTGCTCCGGTGGCGGCGGAATTGTGGCCGACAGCGATGTCGATGCTGAGTATCAGGAAAGTGCCACCAAGGTGGCTCACATTCTCAATGCACTAGCAGGCTGTTGAAATTCGTAGAATTTCAACAGCCTGCTACTAGAACATGTGGTCCGACATGTCGGATGTTCTGGCGAAATCGGCGTGGTAAGTCGTTGATTTCGCCAGAACAGTAAAAATCACATTGTTTGCTTGTCGTATTTTGGAAAAGGCAGGAAGCCTTTTTCAATAACCTGCCAGGGAGACTGCAAACAACTCATGCAAAGCTGTTCGGAAACTATTCACAGCCGCCCTAGACTGATCAGACTGGCAGAGCTCGATTGCTCGCTTTTAAAAATTCTGAACGCAGGTGGTTATAACCGGTTACGGCAGGAAACTGCGGGAATTCTCTGATGACATTATCGGGTGCATTAAACAGAATGCCGGCATCCGCCTCACTGAGCATCGTGGTGTCATTATAGGAATCGCCAGCGGCTATGCAGCGATAATTAAGACTGTGAAATGCCTTTATCGAAGCGCGCTTCGGATCAGACTGACGCAGCACGTAGCCTAGAACTTTACCGTTGGCATCGACTTCAAGCCGATGACAAAACAGCGTTGGGTAACCCAGCTGACGCATCAATGGCGCGGCAAATTCATAAAAAGTGTCCGAAAGTATGACAACCTGGAAACGCGCTCTCAGCCAGTCAACAAAGTCTACGGCACCTGGCAACGGTTGCAGCTGGGCAATCACAGACTGAATTTCATGCAAACCCAGATTATGGTCATCGAGAATGCTTAAACGCTGCTTCATCAGTACATCGTAGTCAGGGATATCCCGAGTCGTCGCCTTAAGGGCATCAATTCCGGTTTTTTTCGCAAAGGCAATCCAAATTTCGGGGATAAGGACCCCCTCAAGGTCAAGACAAGCTAGTTCCACGGTTGATCATCCCAGTGTTTTTGATGGTGTTAGGTTAAGGTGGCTCAGAATGCAATTCAGCACGTTCACGTTACTGGGCTCGCCGGAAGAAGACAACGGCAAAAATTGAATGGCTGTATTGCCGGATTAGGCGGTGAGCCCATTGGCTATGCCTGGCCTGAACGGATTGATCATTTTCTGTTCCACGGCGAAAGATCCACGTGGAACTGTTCCACACAACGCCAATATGACAGCCGTCAGTTCAATGCAAAGTCGTACCTCCAAACCAGCAGAAGACTCTGCGATAAAAGGCCGGGCTTCAGACAGGTCAGCCCGGAACAAGCCTTAAAGCGTCAGTTATCATATCCTTATAAAAGCCAGTTATTTAAAGAAATCGAATCAAGCTGGTAAAGTCGCCGCTCCACTGTGACATACCGACCCCCTCATGATGAATCTGACCGCCCTGAACCTTGACCTCTCCGGACTCTCGCCCAGAGACATTCTTAAACGCGCACTGGATAATCATGAGCGCATCGCGGTGTCCTTTAGCGGCGCTGAAGACGTCGTGCTAGTCCATATGCTGAGCAAGCTTACCCGGTCGCCCAGGGTATTTACGTTGGATACCGGCCGCCTGCATCCTGAGACCTATCGATTTATAGATCAGGTTCGAGAGCATTATGGTTTGCCGATCGAGCTGTACTCACCCCAACCCGAACCACTGCAGGAACTGGTCCGGGAAAAAGGTCTGTTTAGCTTTTACCAGGACGGTCATCAGCAATGCTGTGGCATTCGGAAAATTGAACCCTTGGCGCGGGCGCTGAGCGGCCTGGATGCCTGGGTTACCGGTCAACGCAGGGACCAGAGCCCCAGCACTCGCTCAACGGTACCATGTGTGCAGCAGGATGACCGTTTCTCCGGTCGCGGCGAAGCACTGTATAAGTACAACCCACTCGCCAATTGGAGTTCAGCTGAGGTCTGGAACTACATTCGAATGATGGAAATCCCCTACAATCCTCTGCATGAACAGGGCTTTGACAGCATCGGTTGTGAACCCTGCACCCGACCCGTCTTACCCGGCCAACACGAACGTGAGGGTCGATGGTGGTGGGAACAGGCAACTCAGAAAGAATGTGGTTTGCATGCAGGCGATAACCCAGGTCCCCTTCCCTTTGCAGAATAGAATCGGCGTACGATTGACGACAGCTCGGAAGGCTTTACCAAAAACTCGAAGCCGTCGTAATCGATCAGTAGGTAGGCAATTGAGTATGCTGGAACAACTCATCCAGCTCATGTCGACTGGTCGTTGCCATCGCTTCATCAACCACGGTTTTGGTCAGGTGTGGCGCAAATCGCTCAATAAAACGATACATAAAGCCACGAATAAACGTACCTTTACGAATTCCAATCTTGGTGACGCTTGCCTCAAAGAGGTGACTCGCATCAACACTGACCAAATCCCGGTCCAGTTCCGCGTCAATCGCCATATGCGCGAGAATACCGACACCCAGCCCGAGACGAACATAGGTTTTAATCACATCGGCATCTGCTGCAGTGAACACGACCTTGGGGGTCAGGCCGCGTTCCAGAAAGGCTTCATCGAGCTTCGAGCGGCCAGTAAAGCCGAACACATAAGTCACAATCGGAAAGGCGGCAACATCTTCAAGCGTAATATGCGTTTGCTTTGCCAGTGGGTGCTCGCGTGGAACCACAACGGATCGGTTCCAGCGATAACAAGGCATCATGATCAGATCGGAAAAATGATCCATTCCCTCGGTGGCGATCGCCAAATCAACTGTGCCGTCTGCGGCCATCTCGGCTATTTGAACCGGAGTGCCCTGGTGCATGTGTAAAGACACATCGGGGAAATCATGAATAAATCCATCAATCACCTGAGGCAAGGCATACCGTGCTTGCGTATGGGTCGTCGCCAGGCTCAAACTTCCCTGACGGTCGTCACTGTGCTCCTGCGCAATTTGTTTAATTGAGTCGACCTTGCGCAAGATCTCACCGGCCACCTTCAAAACAGCCTCACCGGCCGGGGTAATTCGGGTCAGATGCTTGCCAGAACGGGCAAAGATTTCGATACCCAGTTCATCTTCCAGTAACCTGATCTGCTTACTGATACCCGGTTGAGAGGTGTACAGTACCTGAGCAGTTGCCGATACGTTCAAGTCGTGATGAGCGACCTCCCAAATGTATCTCAGTTGCTGCAACTTCATCGTGATCTCCTTTTCAGCTCAGCGAGGCTTTCTAACCGTTGTTAGTGCTTTCTTGTTCGCATCTTTACGACGATAACCATGGCTAATTGCCTTCACAATCAACCTCGCAACGCTGTTTTTTATGTGATCGCACCCCTGGGACCCGTGCAATCCCGGCTCGACTTTAAATAAATAGGGAGGGCTTGCCTTAAAAGCGATGACCTCTCACTGCACACAATTTCTAACAGGTTATATAAAGATGATCAATTATTCTTTTAAGGTATAGCATTACTTTAGTATGTAACATTTACCTATTCCGGCATTTGAGCCAGACACCGCCTTACTCAACCCCAAAGAAAATTACCATAGTTCTGTAACCTATACTCCAGAATGGTTCGATTGACCGCTGACACGTCGCAGCGGACATATACATCGTCGCGTTCCAGTCCTTTAAGGGTCAGCGTCAGAAAAATAGTGTGTACCTGAACTTCCTCATTGTAACGCGACGAGCGCTGGTCAAACTTCGCCTGCAGCAATTGAGAACCCAATTGTCCGCTCACCCGCTGGCGACATGATTCCTGAGCCAGTTGTATACTGATTTGAGCCCGACCTACAGGAATCGGCGGCTTACCGGTCAGTCGATCCCATACGGTGCGCCGATACTCGCCATTGGACGCAGCCATTTCTTCCAGCGCCAGACCCATGCCAACAGCAAGCAGAACGATCACAGTCAACCCAGTGACCAGACCTGACCAGGAGCGTTGTTTTTTAGCGCGAGTAAACACCCAGTGTATCCTTTTCTTTACGGGTTGTATTTTATTCTTTACTTACTTATCATCCATTCATGGTCATGCTAATGCCTGCCAGGGTTTGCCCGGCAAGGCCCATCAGACCCCCACAGACAAGTACCCCTAAGCGAGAGCCAGAGCATTATCATGCAAGAATTAGCGAACTTAAACGTAGAAAGCCAGGAAATTCTGCTCACCCCGGATGCCCTTAAAGCCGATATCCCGGTTACAGAAGAGGCGGCTCGCGTTATCAACGCGGGTCGCGCCGCCGTGCGCAACATTATCGAGCGCACAGATTCTCGCATCATTGTTGTTATTGGCCCCTGCTCCATCCATGACCCAGCGATGGCAATCGACTATGCTCACCGCCTAAAAGCGCTCAATGAAGAAGTCAGTGAAACCATGCTGCTGGTAATGCGGGTCTATTTTGAAAAACCGCGCACAACAACCGGATGGAAAGGTCTGATCAATGACCCCTACCTGAACGACTCTTTCAAAATTGAGGATGGGCTTCACATTGGCCGCAAGGTACTGATGGATATTGCTCACCTGGGCCTGCCAACCGCAACTGAAGCATTGGACCCTATCTCTCCACAATACTTGCAAGACCTGATTAGCTGGTCCGCAGTCGGCGCAAGAACCACCGAGAGTCAGACACATCGCGAAATGGCCAGCGGCCTGTCTTCAGCAGTAGGGTTTAAAAATGGCACAGATGGCAGTCTGGACGTTGCCATCAACGCATTGAAGTCAGTGTCATCGCCTCATCGATTCCTGGGCATTAATCAGGAAGGCCAGGTGGCGATCATTCACACCAAGGGTAACTCATACGGTCATGTGGTATTGCGCGGTGGCAACGGCAAGCCCAACTATGACTCAGTCAGCGTTGCCCAGTGCGAAACCACCCTGCGTAAAGCTGGCGTACCCACCAATATAATGGTCGACTGTTCTCATGCCAATTCCAACAAAGACCACTCATTGCAGCCGCTCGTTGCTAATAATGTGATTAATCAGATTCTCGAGGGTAATCAGTCGATCATCGGTCTGATGATCGAGAGCAACCTGGAAGAAGGCAACCAGAGCATACCGGACGACCTGTCTCAACTGAAACCCGGCGTATCCGTCACCGATGCGTGTATTAGCTGGCCAACAACACAAACGCTACTGCGCTCCATGCATCAAAAATTAAAAGATGTCTTGCCTGGTCGCACAGGCAACTCAAACTGACTTGCGTTGCCCGGAATTACCGGACTACCCGACCCGTAGGCAAAGGCTTTTTCAGTGAATGGGTTGCGCTGATGCGATCAATCAGCGCCAACCAGTCCCGGGCTTTTGCGCCCAATAGAAGATGCGTTGACACCGGGTCGAGCCGCTTTAACCAGTGGCTCGGCTTGTCAGCGGACATCACCCAGTACATGGCTGCAGAATGCTCTTTTAACCTGGGCTTCATTAATTCATGGTCATAGGCACGCCAACGGCCAAACACCCCCTGTCTGCGCAACAGCTGCCTGAATAACGCTGCGGGCTCGACCTCTTCACCGCGCTCGCTTCGATACCATCTGCGCCTGACATTACACAGTCGCTTCCACGCCTTAACACCGGGTATCCAGAATAAACGGCTAGGCCACAGTGGCAAGGGATCAAGCAACACTAAATTGGCCTGGTACTGATTAACGACCGCGTGTTGCAGCGCTATTTCACAGCCATACCCCTGACTGACAACAGTAGGCGACCGGGCCGTTTTTTCCTCAATAAACTGAATGACCGGGGGTAAATCGAACTGTGCCATATTGTTCAGCGTGTTCAATGTGGGTCGCTGATTTCGGGCAGACAAGCCATGACCGCGCCAATCCATCAGCCAAACATCATAACCGGCTTTGACCAGCGCACCGGCCACTCCACCGACACGATAATCCAGCCATTGCCAGTGATTGGAAAAAGCATCGTGCACCATCAGTAGCGGATGACCCAGGGAATCCTGCTCTGAATGCAACCTGACCAGAGCAATCTCTACTGTTGTGTCCTCGCTGTTGTTGGGCTTGAGCGAATAGACATCCTCATAGATGCCTTCTTTATACTCAGCGCTCAACAGGGCGACGGGAAAAAACTGACTGCTACTTTTCAAACCAGAAATCCTTTACAGAGACCACAGGCTGTATATAATCACAGCTACTGTATATAAAAACAGGGCGACATTATGTTCAAACTAACGGTCCGTCAACAACAAGTTCTCGATCTGGTAAAAGACCACATGCAAGAGACCGGATATCCGCCTACCCGTGCGGAAATCGCCAAAGAGCTAGGTTTTCGTTCGCCCAATGCGGCTGAGGAACACCTGAAAGCACTGGCAAGAAAGGGTGCCATTGAAATTATACCCGGCGCTTCACGTGGCATTCGCCTCCCCGAAGAACCAGACTCCGCTGGCTTGCCAGTCATCGGCCGTGTTGCCGCTGGGGAACCTATACTGGCCCAGGAGCAAATTGAAGAATTTCTAAACCTACCTGCCTCGCTGTTCAGCCCCAAAGCCGATTTTTTATTACAGGTCCAGGGCCTCAGCATGAAAAACATGGGCATTCTGGAAGACGACCTCATCGCGGTTCATAAAACTGACCAGGTACGCAATGGTGACGTCGTGGTTGCGCGCGTGGGGGACGACGTTACTGTCAAGCGGTACGAGCGTGCAGGTGAGATTGTCACGCTTTACCCGGAAAATGAAGACTTTGACCCCATCAAAGTCGACTTGACTCAACAAGATTTTGCCATTGAAGGCCTGTATGTAGGCGTTATTCGACGCTCTCTGCACTAAAGCGGCCAGGGAACAGTGTACAGCAGCCTGGGTAAATAAACGGCAGGCTGCTGCTCTCTAACAGGTTGTTGAAAAAGGCGTCCTGCCTTTTCAAAACACGAAAACCAAAAAATGTGATTTTTACTTTTCTCACGAAATCAACGACTTACCAGTCATCGATTTCGCCAGGACATCCATATCCTGGTAGCAGGAGGCTGAAATTCTGTGAATTTCAACAGCCTGCTAAGTGCCCCACAGCATTGTCCTGCCGCTCGGAAACAGCGTCTGGTCGCCTGCTAAACAGCGTTTCATCGGCGACTGGCACACCATCATTCATATCTGTCGGCTTTAGCCCGATAAGTTGATCTTCTCCGGCCACTCAAGCTTCTTACCTGCAGATTTCTCGATCATGGCCATCATATCGCGATGCGCCGTCTGCTCTTCTACGGTGGGCTGTACCCGCTTAAGCGGAAGTCCGGACTCAATTACCGCACTGGCATCAAAACTAACTTGCTCCGTGCCCGCCTCTTCGTCATCGTCAAGTATCAACGCCGTCTGACCACCGGTCATTAACAAATAGACATCGGCCAGGATTTCCGAGTCTAGCAAAGCTCCGTGCAGCGTCCGATGAGAATTATCGATACCATACCGCTTGCATAAGGCATCCAGCGACGCCTTAGCACCGGGATGCTTTTCACGAGCTAACTTGAGTGTGTCGAGGACACCGCAGACCTCAGAAAGCCGACCAAACTGCGAAAACCCTTCATCAGCCAGGCGGTTAAACTCCATCTGCAAAAAACCCATATCAAATGCAGAATTGTGGATGACAAGCTCGGCACCGTCGACGTAGTCCCAAAACGACTGGGCTATGTCCCGAAACTTGGGGGCGTCTTTTACCTTGTTATTGTCGATGCCATGCAATGCAACCACTTCATCGGGTATGTCACGCTCGGGATTAATATAATAGTGAAAGTGCCGACCAGTGGGCTTTCGGTTGATCAGTTCAACACAGCCCACTTCAACAATGCGATCGCCTTTATTGGGGCTCAGACCTGTGGTCTCTGTATCCAGTACGACTTGTCTCATAGCAAAAATCTATCTCATCTTCAGTAATTGCGGCTTTTCTGAAAGTCCTTGCCTGGCGTCACTTCAAGCACTGGATTCGCGCTGATCAATGCCCAGGTTTGCTAACGCATCAGCTCGCTCATTTCCCGGATGGCCAGAATGGCCTTTCACCCAGTGCCATTCAACCTGATGCAGGGCAATGCCCTCTTCAAGCCGTTGCCAAAGATCCCGATTCTTTACATCTTTCTTCGCCGACGTTTTCCAACCATTTTTTTTCCAGCTATGTATCCACTCTGTAATGCCCTTGCGGACATATTGAGAATCGGTATAAATATCGATCTGACAAGTACGCTTCAGGGCTTCGAGCCCTGCGATAGCGGCCATCAGTTCCATGCGGTTGTTGGTCGTACCCTCTTCACCACCGCATAACTCCTTGCGTTTGTTGCCATATTGCATAAGCACACCCCAGCCGCCGGGGCCGGGATTACCGCGACATGCGCCATCGGTGTAAAGCACGACACTGTGCATCTCGGATTCATTTTTGCTCATATTGCTTCCTGATAGTGCGCCCGGCAAGCCCTTGTTCGAGCAAAGGGGCTGCCCGCCAACGCGCTCGTCCATTAATTCTACCCGCGACCTGCTTGCACCCCACTAACAAATATACCGATCCAGTCACTGGCAGCACGGCTTTCTGAACTCGACCCAGAAACCTTAACCTTCGCAGCCATGACGGGCGGGAAAACGGTGCCATAAAACCATGAGTTTCATCACGTTCAAGCTCAAAATCTAACAGCTGCATCCAGTCCGCCACTCGACTGCTGCGAATGAAACGACTGCGCCAAACACCAAGTCTATGGCGACTGAACAAAGCCCTCAGCCCCCAGGTTGAATACGGATTAAAGCCGATGATCACCATCACACCACCCGGCCTCAGTGTTTGGGCAGCCTCGCGGACAGCTTGATAGGGATTATCACATTGATCAAGCGTGTGGTGCATTATCAGTGCATCCAGACTGTCCGGCTCAAAGGGCAAGGCTTCTGCATCACCACGTACTGACGGACAGGGCGCTCGATTTTCCAGTTGTGTCATCAAAAAACCACAACCATAGAGCCGAGGATCAAACAAAGGCTGGTGTAAGCCGCTGTCAAGCTGGACCAGGTGCGTACCGAAACGTCCGGACAGGGCGCGGCCAATCAACTGGCGCTCGACCTCGATTAAACGGCTTCCCGAGGGGGTTTGATACCATTCATGCAAGGTTGATTCCTGAACAGCAACAGAAGGTGGTCCGGCTCGAAGCCACTGTTTGAATCGCAATCCTATCCGTTTAGCCAAAATGCTTCTCACCCTGTTTCATCCAGACATAACGCGTCAGACAATGCCTCTACACGCCATTACTTGTACAAAAACCAACTTAATAATACACCGCCACAAGCGTTCTGTTGCACTTGTACAATGCCTTAACTTGCTCCTGAACCCCATAGCAACATAGAATTATCCACTAACTGGAACCCAGCAGCAAAAAAGAAACGATTCTTACATGGCATCTAAACGACTTTTGATACCGTTGGCCGTCGCAGGCTTTGTCACCAGCGGATGCAGTAACTTGCCTGCCTTAACGTCCTTCTCAGGAACGCCTGCAGAACCGGACAGCCAAACAACGGGGAATTCGCCTGATAACGCATTGGTGACTGATGACAGCGAAGCCCAAGCGGTCTCTGCACAGCGGCGAGACACAAAGACTGAGCAAGTATTCGATCCGCTGCTGGCAGACCTGACAGCGACAGGATTCCTGTTTGATCAGCCTTTCGACTTAACAGAAGAAACTGTACGAGCCCGCGCTGTATATGACCCCTTTGCACACTATCCGGACGATCTGTATCAAACCATTCGTCGTGGCATTCAGTTTGACCTGGCGCTTGAAGATCCACGCATCATGTCGCAATTGCGCTGGTATGCCAGTCATCAAAGCTATTTTAACCGAGTCAGTGAGCGAGCAAGTCGCTACATGTTCCACATCGTCGCTGAGCTCGAAGCCCGTGATCTACCACTGGATCTGGCGTTGCTTCCGATTGTTGAAAGTGCTTTTGATCCGTTTGCCTACTCCCACGGCAGCGCAGCAGGTATGTGGCAATTCATTCCTTCAACCGGCCGTATGTTCGGGTTGAAGCAGGATTGGTGGTATGACGGTCGGCGCGATGTGGTTGAATCAACACGCGCTGCATTGGATTACCTTGAACAATTGAACTCAATGTTTGATGGTGACTGGTTACTGGCCCTGGCCGCATACAACTCCGGGCCAGGCACAGTCATGCGTGCCATGCGCCGCAATACTGCAGCGGGCAAGCCGACTGACTTCTGGAACCTGGATTTGCCTCGGGAAACAGAAGCCTACGTGCCCAAGATGTTCGCGCTGGCCAAATTGATTCATTCTCCTGAAGCCTACGGAATAGAGCTACCACTTCTCGATACCGCACCCTATTTTGAGATTGTTGATGTCGGTGGCCAGATCGATCTAGCGCAGGCTGCAAACATGGCTGATATGGACTTGAGCGATCTCTATCTGCTGAATCCGGGCTTTAATCAATGGGCAACCGACCCGAGCGGACCCCATCGCCTGCTGGTTCATGCTGGAAAAGCATCATCATTTCGCCAACAACTCGCAGAGCTTCCCGCCGGCTCGCGCATGGCCTGGCAGCGTTATACGATCGAAACGGGTGATTCACTGCTGACCATAGCCCGCAAATTTGACGTGACAGTTGATGTGATTCAGGACGCAAACGAACTCAGAGGCAGCCTGATACGGGCCGGTGACGCCTTGATGATCCCTACAGCGACCGCCAGTAGCTCAACCTATTCGATGAGTGCCGACCAGCGACTGGCGCGACGCCAAAGCTCATCGGCGGGCGATAACACAACGCGCGTCGACTATGTAGTTCGCTCAGGTGACAGCTTCTGGGATATATCCCGCACATTCGGAGTGAGCGTACAAAGCCTGGCCCGGTGGAACAACATGGCCCCTCGTGATGTCATTCGGCCAGGCCAGACGCTTGCTGTATGGGTAGAGGAAGATAATACCAGCGTAGTCAGGAATGATCGGGAGGTTGTGCGCAAAGTTGGCTACGTGGTACGTAGCGGTGATTCACTCTCTCGAATTGCCAACCGCTTTAATGTGCGAGTCGCCGATATTCAAAGCTGGAACACCATCGGTCAGGAATACTTGCAACCAGGCCAGCGTCTGACGTTGTATGTCGATGTAACCCGGATTCAGTAGCAAGAAAAAGACTGGACTTGCCAGTTTCTGGCCGTCCAGCCTTTCCCAGTCGCTACTGCCAGATCAAGGCAAGTAGCGCTGTGACATGGACTCAAATGCACCCTGTATAGACGACGAAAACGCCTTTTTCAGCTTTTGATCCACGCCCACCTGAGGAACCCAGGTAACCGATACCAGAACGTGATCTTTGGCTTTGGCCAGTAAATAAGCATCACTTGTTTCCAGGTCATCTACCAGGCCTAGTCCTCGAGCGTCTTCAGCTAACCAGAAATCACCTTCGGTCACTGCGGCCAAATCAAGCTGCGGGCGATACTGACCGACAAGCTGCTTGAACCGATGATGGATGGCCTGCAAGTCTTCCAGCAGTTTCTGTCGGCCTTCTTCCGTTTTCTCACCCATCAGCGTCATTGGGGCCTTGTGCTTTCCGGCGGTCAAGACCTCAACATCGACCTGGTGTCGCTGAAGAAACTTGTGAATGTTGGGCACCTGGGCAAGCACCCCTATAGACCCTACCACCGCAAAAGGAGCCGCCTTAATCTGATGGGCTATGCAAGCCATCATATAGCCCCCACTGGCAGCGACTTTATCAACGCAAACAGTTAACTTAAGTCCCGCGTCACGAAGCCGAACCAATTGCGAGGCGGCAAGCCCATAGCCCGAGACTGCGCCTCCGGGGCTTTCAAGAATCAGCACCACTTCTTCGTCGGCCATGGCTACTTGAATAATAGCCGTTACCTCTAGGCGTAAGCTGTCAACCTGGGAGGCATTCATATCTCCCTTGAACCGCAGCACCCAAATTCGGGGATCGGTATCCCGAGACCTTGACTTGAGCTCTGTTTTTTTAAGCTTATGATGTGCTTTATAAGCTTTTTTGGTCATTACGACCTGCCTGACCTGATCAGAACTGGATTGTAAGCGATCGTTCAGCTTTTCAATGCTCAGCTTACCCCCAGACTTTTTTGAAGAGCCTGAGGCTCCCTGCGATGCCCTCGCAACAACGACCAGTGCAACTACCAGTATCACTACCAGCGTGATGGTCCTTAAAACAAACGCCCCATATTCAGCCCACACAACTCTCTCCTTTTTACAGTTAAACTTACGTTTCAAACAATCGTTTGATTTTGCATTCTTAGCTCTCTACAATCCGGTGATTGAAATTCAGTCAACTACCGGAGTAACAGACCATGGCCTCGACTGCCGAGATGTTCAACAATATTGGAACCCAATTCAACGCTGATGCCGCAGCTGGCCTAGATGTTGTTTTTCAATTTAATATCAACGACAACGACACCTACCACCTGATCGTGAAAGACGGCCAGTGTGATGTTGCAACTGGAGAGCATCAAGACCCATCCGTCACCCTTATTATGGATGAAGACACACTTAAAGAAATTGTCTCAGGTGAACTGAATGGTATGCAGGCATTCATGGCTGGCCGCCTCCGCACTGAGGGAGACATGATGCTGGCGACACGCCTGTCCGACTTGTTCGGACTATAAACAGTTTAAAACCAGACAGTTTAAAAACAGCAATCGGGGCATTGTTAATCTGAAAACCACTGTCCCATCGCATCGCGAGCCGGTTCATTCACTGGCCTCGCGACCAGCCCTTGTGATCCCAGCCCGACCTCGAATAAGCCATTATCTACCATAGGCAGATAGACACTGCTCCCAAACCTGGCGTCGATCCATGGCATCCAGTTACTGACTTCGCTAACCGACCAGGGTGAGTCATCACGCAAATCAATGGCCGTACGTAATTCAGTCAACTCATGCTGAACAGAGCGATAGCGACCAGAAATACGGTCAAGTCGATATATAGGCTCCATTCCCAGCACAGACAGCGGTCCTTTCCAACTCAGAATACGCGCATCCAACTGCCACTCGTCACCGTTCAATATAAGATCCCGACTAAACTGATCTTGATTGGTCACCAAATTTACTGCGTAGACCTGAGGCCCTTGCCGGGTAAATGAGAGCGTCGCAATGACGGTTTCACGCGTCAACGCTCTATAGGCTGACAAATCAAACGCAAACAAGCCAAGAATAACCAACCCTATCAGGCAAATGACGCCTAAGGTGCCGCGTATAAACCCCCGAATCCAACCAGGGCGCACCAACAGTCGCAAACTGAGGTAAGCGAGCAGCAGTACCGGAAGTACCAGAATGACAATTACGGGCCATTGCGTTAAAAGCTTCATGTGACCAGAGTCATACTGAAAGCGTCGCCAGACTGTGCTTTGCCAGCTTCAGGATGTCCTCGTTCGCCGAATCAGTAAGCAAACCTTCCAGGAAAAACTCCAAACTCGACAGTGCATCGGCAAAGGTTTCCAATTGCACCTGATTAACCATGGTTCCAGACTCTTCAAGATCCCGACTGATATAATTAATGGCACGCTGAATCAAATCGGCGGCGGTCATGCTATTCAGAAACACAAATGCCCCTTTGACCCCATTGAGGGTTGGAATTACGTTGGTCAAATGCAGTCGGTCGCCCTGCGAGTCCATATAGGCGGTTATGGCACGCTTCGCCAGAGCCAGTCCAGCCTCTGCTTCATCAATCAATACGACACGGGCGTCGTGCAGTTGCGCCAGCGCTGCTTTATTTTCACCGCTGCCTTCCAACTGACGCTGGCCCTGCAGTATCCTTGACAGAGCGCTTTCCGCATAAAGAACAGAGTCAGCAATGGTCAGTAGCTGATCAACGGACGGTGCCGCATTATCGGCCCAGCCGCTGATGATTTTTGCCTGCTGTTTAAGCACATTAGCCGGGCTTTGCAAGCCCAGCATCACATAGATATCCGCCACCTTGGTCATTCTTTCCTGCAAAGCGCGCGATGAAAAGCCACTATCACCGCGGGCTGCCTGGTCGACTGTCTCTTTTATCGCAGAGATGTCTTCTTTGAGGGCATCGGAAACGCTGGACAGTACACTTCTGCCCGGACTAAACAGGATTTGACGCTGCTCCTCCAGCATTTCATCGCTTTGCCCAAGCGCTGGCAATTTGTAAAACTTGGCAACTTGGCGCGCACGCAGGCTCTCTGCGGGGTTCATTGCCAGTAAAAACAAAAACTCTTTCATCAGCGCCAGCGAGGGCTGTTTATTGAGCGACTTGGGTGCGTTTTTTATAAGATCTCGCAGGTGTCGATCCAGTTGAGCAAACAACATTTTGCGCGGACCGGTCATTAACGCACTGTGGTTTGACATCGACTCAAGCGCACCGGACGCAACCCACCACAGGGGGGCACAGGGCGCATTCGACAGCAATTGATCAACCCGATTGAGTGCCAGCCCCATGTACTTGAACGCGCCAACTGTCCGTTCACCGCGTAACAAGTGCAATAGACCGGCTTGGTACATATGGCGAAACTTTTTGAGCTGACGTATTTTTTCGGCAGAGTACTCGAACGCTTGTCTATCTGAGGGCTTACCGGGCTTGAATGAAAATTGAAAGAAATGACCTTCTCCTAAACCGGAAACGCCCCGAGCACGCCGAACCTGATTGATGGTAGGCAACAAAACGGCTGGAATTGCCTTTTGACCCAGGCCAAGAAACTCCAGATAGCGGCTTAGCACGACCAGACCACCACTCATCGCATCCAGTTTGATCCGGACTTGTTCGTTGTCAGCCGTTTCACCGGTCGGTATAGCGTTGATCAATGCATTGAACTCATCACAAAGCGCAATAGCACCTTCTTCTTCCAACATCTGGAAGATTCCGCGCATTTGCCCGATCAGATCCTGCGATTGCTGCAATTGCACCAGATCACTGGTATTCGAGCTGAAGCTCTCGAGCGCTGACTGAGCCTGCTGCAGCGTGGCTTCGAGCTCGGTTTTTATCGTTTCCTTAGAAGTGGCTGTACTCATCGTTCACTAACCTAGTTGAGGGATACACGTTCAAGACGCGATCAACATCCGTCTGCTGCCTTGACGGTGACTCCAGTGGTGCCGGTATTTCGTATCGAAGCATGCCCGTCATCATAGCGATGTAAGGGCCACAACCGCATCTGACCGATATAACGCGTTAGGACTGGCAGCAGTATACCCGGCGACCACTCATTTCATCAGTGTTCCACACTCATTTTGTTAATGAAAGCACACATTTAGCGTCGATTTCTTAAGTTTCGTCTTACCGTCATCTCTCAATCAGGTTGTCAACAGGCGCCTTAGTTTTTTTGTTTTCCAATATTCAGCTTAAAATTCTCCTACAACAGAGTTGTTCGAGCCCGCTTTTCGCCTGCCACACTCACTTCACCAGGATTTTTGCAAGCCCGCTTTCACATTACCCGAAGTTTGCTGGTGGTATTTTTTACCATTTTTGGCGTCATTCACTGCTGACATCTGCTCTATCACCGCTAATCCGCCCGTCTTGTGGTCGCATGGTGATTATGGTGTTTCCTTATGCAGTCGTCATGGCAATTTTCGGTTATATTAGAATCAGTTATTGGCTATGATGCACGCCCTGAAAGGTTTGGTGGTACGCGTACATCACTCCAGGCCTTCGTCAGCTTCTGGATAAGAAGAGGACCTAAAACTTTGACGTATAAACATCGATTTAGTGTGGCTCCGATGATGGACTGGACAACCAGTGAGTGTCGCCAGTTTCATCGGCTACTTTCCCGGGAAGCCTTGCTCTATACGGAAATGGTCACCACCGGCGCCTTGATTCACGGTAACCGCGACCGCTTCCTCAGCTATACCGAAACCGAACACCCATTGGCCTTGCAACTTGGAGGGTCCGACGCTAGAGATCTTGCGCAATGCGCGAAGATGGCTGAAGACTGGGGCTATGACGAAGTAAACCTAAACGCGGGTTGCCCGTCCGATCGCGTCCAGAACGGTATGATAGGGGCCATACTGATGGCTCATGGCAGCCTGGTCCGCGATGGTTTGAAGGCCATGAGTGATGCCGTCTCGTTGCCTATTACACTGAAACATCGCATCGGCATTGATGATTTCGACAGCTACGAGTTTTTACGCGATTTCGTAGGCATAACCGCCGAATCGGGGTGTACTACCTACATCGTACACGCTCGAAAAGCGATATTAAAAGGTTTGAGTCCCAAGGAAAATCGTGAAATCCCGCCTCTGGACTATGATCGGGTCAAGCAACTTAAAACTGATTTCCCGAGCCTGAACATCATTATTAACGGCGGGTTGAAGACTCATCAAGAATGCCAGGCATTGCTTGATGCCGGCCTTGATGGCGTAATGTTAGGTCGTGAAGCTTATCAAAACCCCTTGATTCTGCTGTCAGTGGACCCTATCTACTATAATAAGAAAGCACCATTGCTTCATCAATCAGACGTGTCAGATACCTACCTTCAGTGGGTAGAGCGTCATCTACTTCAGGGCAAACCGCTCAAATACGCGGTCCGACACACCCTGGGATTGTTTCAGGGACAGCCGGGAGCGCGTCGTTTTCGCCGCATTTTAAGCGAAGGCATGCACAAAACCGATGCCAGTCTGGATCTGCTGGAAAGAGCGCTATCAGAGGTTCAGTTGTTGGACACTGCGTCAGATGTGGCATAGGACAAACAACCCTGTCGGAATGCGGACACAACAACAAAGCCACCATCACTGACCACAGGGTCAGCAAAAAGAGAGTCATCATGAGTAAACTTGAGCAACTGAAAGAATACACCGTCATCGTCGCCGACACTGGTGAACTCGAGACGATTAAAAAATTCAAACCACAGGATGCGACGACCAACCCATCTTTGGTGCTTAAAGCGGTGGAAAGCGGCTTGTATGATGGCCTTATCAAAACGTGCATGGCCGATGCCAGTCACTTTGATGACGGTATCGACCGGTTAATCACTTCCATTGGCCAGGAAATTCTGCAGGAAGTACCCGGATATGTATCCACAGAAGTTGATGCTCGCCTTTCATTTGATACTGAAGCCACTCTGGCTAAAGCGCATCGCCTGATTGAACTCTACGAAACAGCCGGCTGGAGTCGCGATCGCATCCTGATCAAGATTGCCAGCACATGGGAAGGTATCCAGGCGGCACAAGTGCTGGAAAAAGAAGGTATCAACTGCAACATGACCCTCTTATTCTGTATGGAACAGGCCCAAGCCTGTGCAGATGCGGGTGCGACCCTGATATCTCCCTTTGTGGGCCGAATCATGGACTGGTACAAAAAAGACACAGGCCAAACGTACACCGGTGAAACCGATCCTGGAGTGATCAGTGTTCGGGAAATTTTCAATCACTACAAAGAACATGGCTATTCGACCATTGTTATGGGTGCCAGCTTTCGCAATACCGGCGAAATTGAAGCGTTGGCTGGCTGTGACCGCCTGACTATCAGCCCTGCTTTGCTGGGAGAGTTGAGTGAAGACAAGGGCGAGTTGAAGCAAGCATTGATAGCTCCACAGGCCAGCCGCGAAAAACCGGATCCAATTACAGAACCTGCGTTTCGTTTGGGTTTGAACAACAATCCCATGGCAACCGAAAAATTGGCAGAAGGCATCCGTAAATTCATCGAAGACCAAGTCAAGATGGAAGGTCTCATCAAGCCGCACAGCGCTTAATTGCACAACACCGCACCTGCGGTCAACATACGTTCCGCAGGAGCGCTGGTTTGTTAAAGACGGCGTAGCTCCAACACTACGCCACCCCATCTTATCATTCGCAGATAGTGCCCCTGCCTCGCACCCAGCTAGCTTGAAAACCACCCTCGAAAGACTCGGACGCCCTATTCTCACTTGGTATCAGCAGTAACATTAGGTACGATAGAAAAACACAGTAGATAACGGTATAAACATGATCGACGACAAGCTGCTTGATGAATTTGATCGATTGCGCCGCTCTATTTCGGCATTTTCCCGATCTGTACATCACTACGACAGCGCCCACTGGATTGCTCCCTGGAATGGCTCGGTAAGGGCACCGGGACTTGAAGATCTGCTGCTTGACCTTTGGTACCAGGATGATCAGGACGGTCGGGAAACCCGTGTTTATCCTGGACTCATTGCGCTGAACCGAGAACAAATTACTCTGGCGGCCGAGGTCAACATGGCCAAAGACCGGTTTCGGGCCCTGGTACAGTCAATAAAGACCGCCGATTCAATTCATTGGCGTGAACTTCAAGGCCAACTTGCCAAGCGTTTTAAGGGGCTGAATGACGCTCTTAACCGGGAAGGTCTGACTCGACTGCACCTGAAGCAAGTATTCCGGCACATCCCACTGGTGGTGAAACGACCCGAACGGGTTGGTTTTAGCTGGTACACAAGCGGACGATCTATTCAAAAGGTTACCAAGGCTGAAGCTTGGGAACGGCTGATCAAACTTAACACCGAGTCTGCCCATATTCGAATACAAATGGAGCGTCTAAGCGCCCTGCCAGAGGCAGAACCGCTTGCCCGCGTCCAGAAACAAGCACCCGTTTTACGGGCCAACCTGGTATTTGCCGATGGTCGGCGCAAATCGTTGAACGTATCTCTGCCATTACTGTTTCCCAGCCAGGGCGTTAACGAATTGCCTGACTTTTCAATCCCGACTACCACACCGCCGAGCGAGCGTCATAGACTGGTGCGCAGTGATAATCGTCTGGAAGACGAGGCCTATTTGCCATCTATCCGGGTACACCGGTATCTGCAGCCCAAGCGAGGAGTCTACTAACAGGTTGTTGAAAAAGGCGTCCTGCCTTTTACAAAACACGAAAACCAAAAAATGTGGTTTTTACTTTTCTCACGAAATCAACGACTTACCAGTCGTCGATTTCGCCAGGACATCCATGTCCTGTTAGCAAGCTGCTAACAGGTTGTTGAAAAAGGCGTCCTGCCTTTTACAAAACACGAAAAGCAAACAATGTGATTTTTACTTTCTAGCGACATCAACGGCTTGCAAATCGCCGATTTTGTCAGAGCATCAGAATTGTCGGGCCACTTGTTTTGCTAGCTGACGGCTTAATTTACGCCATTCTCAACCGCTGGCTAAAGAAATCAACGAGTCCTGATTTGCACAGAACCCACGGTCTGGATCTTATATCCAAAAAAAGCAGCCACTCCGGCTGCTGTAATTTCAGTAAAGACAGACAGCTTAAAAAATCCGATTAAGCCCGTTTAATGCAGCCACTCTATAGGCCTCTGCCATCGTCGGATAATTAAACGTATGCTCAATAAAATAGCGAATGTCGTTGCCACCGTTCTTCTGCGCCATAATTGCCTGACCAATGTGCAAAATCTCCGCTGCCTGATCACCGAAACAATGAATACCTAGTAACTCGAGACTATCACGATGGAACAGCATTTTGAGCATTCCCACATCCTCGCCGGTTATCTGTGCACGGGCCGTATCTTTGAAATAGGCTTTGCCGACTTCGTAGGGTACTTTGGCCTCGGTTAACTCACGCTCGGTTTTACCGACCGAGGAAATTTCCGGAATGGTATAGATGCCCGTGGGAACATCATTAATGTGCCGGTAAGTATCATTATCTACTATTACTCCAGAGGCACTCCTCCCCTGGTCATAGGCTGCACTGGCAAGGCTCGGCCAACCGATCACGTCACCGACTGCATAAATATGGGGAACGGAGGTCCGGTAATACTCATCCACCTCCAACTGACCACGGCCATTGGCTGTCAAACCAGCGACTGCCATATTCAATTTGTCGGTGTTGCCTGACCGTCCATTAGCCCACATAAAAGCATCGGCCTTGATCTTCTTGCCAGAAGCCAGTGTCAGTACAATATGATCGTCAAAACCATCGACACTTACAAACTCCTCATTGTGACGCACCATAACGCCATGCCCACGTAAGTGATAACTCAAGCCGTCTGATATTTCATCGTCCATAAAAGCGAGGAGACGATCTCCCGGATTAATCAGGTCAACCTTGCAGCCCAGCCCATTAAAAATAGATGCGTATTCACTGCCAATGACGCCGGCACCATAAATCACCAGATGCCGCGGTGTCTCGGTAGAATCCAGAATAGTGTCGCTGTCGAATAATCTTGGGTGATTGAAATCGACTGCGGGTGGCCGATATGGACGTGAGCCGGTAGCGACAATAAATTCATTCGCACTTAATACTTCTGCCTGATCGTCCTGACGATCCACCTTGATGGTATTCGGATCGATAAAACTGGCAATACCTTGATAAAGATCGACGCCATTTCGACTGTAGAATCGGGTTCTCATCGATACTTGTTTATCAATTACACGATGAGCCGATTCGCGCACCTGACTGTAAGATAACCATTTCTGCTCGGATATATGGCGGAACATCGGGCTGCGATTAAACTGCATAACCTGATGCACGCCATGACGCAGTGCTTTTGACGGGATAGTTCCCTGATGAGTACAGTTACCGCCAACCGACTGACGCAAATCCACAACGGCCACTTTTTTGCCTGCTTTGGATGCATTCATAGCAGCGCTTTCACCGGCAGGTCCACTGCCAATGATGATTAGATCGTACTGTACTTCGGCCATCAAATATCCTTAGCTGATCAATAATTCATCAAGGTCAGCCAGCCTGAGCAACTCGCTATTTCCGTGCGGCATCGAAACCAAGATCCACAAGCTTCTTCTGTGCAGCTACTTTTCGAGCGGCTTTTACTTCAGTATCACACTTGCCAGTATCGCCACCGCATACATCGCATTCAGATTCCATACCGACCGCAGCCATACCACCACAAGAACCCTTGATAGGCTGGCGCCCGAATATTACGCCTACCGACATCGCAGCTACCACCAACAACATAAAAACAAATACTGCTAAAAATGTAGCCATAACAATTAACCTCCTAACCTCCGGCTTACCTGATCGGAATCAGACGCCATCAAATCAATTCATCGGGTATCTGAACATTTCCGAACCTAGTTCACAGTTTAGTCTATCGAAGCATAAAGAGCCTCAAATTGATCAGAGACAATAACGTTATCTCCAGTATCGTCCCGCTCTATAAGGTATACGGCCATCCCTTCCGACTCAGCCAATTCCAGCGCCGACTCCGTACCCATAACAAGAAAGGCAGTAGCATAGGCATCTGCAAGTGCACAGCGATCGCCCAGTAGAGTAACGGATACCAGCTTATGGTTTATCGGGTAGCCTGTTGCAGGATCTAGGGTATGTGAATAGCGCACTCCATCCTGGTCGAAAAAATTCCTGTAGTCTCCACTGGTCGCCATTGCACCCTCAGTTACCTCAAGCACTTTGTAGACTGAACGCTGCTCGGGATCAGGAGCCTCTATTGCAACTCGCCAGGGTTGATCATCGGGTTTGGATCCGGCAAAACGCATCTCACCGCCTATTTCCACCAGATAGTTATCGACGCCGCGGTTCTCTACCAATTTGGCAACCTGATCGACAGCATATCCTTTTGCAATGCCAGATAAATCCAGCTCCCTGGGTTCCGTCTTCAACAGTTTTTTACCCGTTTCGTCCACCTCTATGGCTTGCCAACCTATGTTACGCCTGACCTCATCTATCTTCGCCTGATCGGGCACCTGATCTGTACTTGGCTTTGGACCAAAGCCCCACAAGTCAACCAGAGGGCCAACAGTAGGATCAAAAGCGCCATTACTGACCTCAGCTACAGCCAACGCCATAGTAACCACTTCGACTGTCATCGCTGAAACCGTAACCCATTCATCGACCCCTGCTTCGTTAAAACGAGACACATCAGAGCTCGGCAAATAAGTCGACATCGACCGGTTTACTTCCTCAATAACCGTTCGTACTTCCCCATCCAGGGCTCTTGCAGTCGAATCCTTGGTTACCAGGCTCACAGTAAAACTGGTTCCCATTGAGTATCCATTGAGTTTTTGTACCTCGTCAGTCCCCCAATAAGAACAGCCCGATAGCAGCCATGTCAGAAGGCATGACCACAATACGGACTTTGTCAACGAAACTGCCATTAAATCTCCATTATTGGGTAGTATCAGCCGCCAAAATCATCGAGCAGTATATTGTCACGTTCCACGCCCAAATCTTCTAGCATCTTGATACAGGCCGCATTCATCATGGGAGGCCCACACATGTAATACTCAACATCTTCTGGTGCTTCATGGTCCTTGAGATAATGTTCATACAGGACATTATGAATAAAGCCAGTGTGTCCACTCCAGTCGTCTTGCGGCAGAGGGTCTGACAAAGCCAGGTGCCACTTGAAATTGTCGTTCTCTTCTGCCAGATGGTCATACTCTTCTGAGTAGAAGGTCTCACGTAAACTGCGCGCACCGTACCAGAAACTGATTTTGCGCTTGGAGTTCAACCGCTTCAACTGATCGAAAATATGGGAACGCATCGGCGCCATTCCTGCACCACCCCCGATAAAAACCATTTCGGCATCGGAATCTTTGGCAAAGAACTCACCAAAGGGTCCAAACACCGTGATTTTGTCACCGGGTTTCAGACTGAATGTATAGGACGACATGATACCTGGCGGATAGTTGGTTCCCGGTGGTGGAGAAGCAATCCGTATATTAAACTTAACGATGCCTTCCTCTTCCGGATAGTTAGCCATCGAATAGGCTCGAATGGTGGTTTCTTTTACCTTGGAGGTATACTGCCACAAATTAAATTTGTCCCAGTCTTCGCGGAACTCTTCTTCAATGTCGAAGTCTTTAAAGTGGACCTCATGCGGTGGCGCTTCCAACTGCACAAAGCCGCCGGCCCGAAAATCAACGCTTTCACCTTCGGGCAAGTGCAAGGTCAATTCCTTGATAAAGGTCGCAACATTGGGATTGGAGTCAACGGTACACTCCCATTTCTTGACACCGAAAAACTCCGGCTCGACCTCGATTTTCATGTTCTCTTTAACTGACACCTGGCAAGCCAGGCGCCAGCCCTCTTTTAACTCGCCCTTGGTGAAATGGGTTTCTTCAGTCGGTAACGCGGCGCCACCGCCATCCATCACCTTACATTTGCATTGTGCACAGGTACCACCACCACCACAGGCCGATGACAAGAATATGCCGTCATTCGCCAAAGTTCCCAACAATTTACTGCCTGCTGGTACGGTAATCGCCGTATCAGCGTTTTCGTTGATCTCGATGGTTACATCACCGCTGTTTACCAATCGGGACCGCGCAGACATGATAATACCTACCAATGCCAACACGATTACAGTAAACAGTAATACGCCTAATATAATTTCTGTCGCCATCTGTTAATTCCTTATCAATTACAGAGTCACGCCTGAGAACGACATAAAGCCCAGTGACATCAAACCAACCGTTACGAATGTTATGCCAAGGCCACGCAATCCGGCTGGTACATCGCTGTACTTGAGTTTTTCACGAATGCCTGCCAACGCCACAATCGCCAGTGCCCAGCCAACGCCAGCGCCGACTCCGTACACTACCGACTCACTGAAGGTATAATCACGTTCAACCATAAACAGAGAGGCACCCAGAATGGCGCAATTAACGGTGATTAACGGCAGAAACACGCCCAATGCGTTGTACAGCACTGGAAAATATTTATCCAGTAACATTTCCAGAATCTGTACCATGGCAGCGATAACGCCGATGTAGCTCAAATAGCCCAGAAAGCTCAAATCAGCCTCCGGGAAACCTGCCCAGGCCAACGCACCCTCACGCAATATTAAATTAAAGATCAGATTGTTAACCGGGACCGTAATGGCTTGTACAACGATCACGGCGATACCCAGACCCATAGCTGCGGAGACCTTCTTGGAAATGGCGAGAAAGGTACACATACCCAGAAAGAACGCCAACGCCATATTTTCAATAAAAACGGCACGGATAAAGAGACTTAGCAGTGCTTCCATTACATTGCCTCCTTCTTGACATGTGCTTTCATAACATAATCATCCTCTTCAACCTGGTCTTTATAGACGGTGCGCAAGACCCAGATAAAACCACCGATGATGAAAAACGCACTGGGTGGCAACAACAGCAAGCCATTAGGCACATACCAGCCCCCATTATTAACGGTCGCCAGAATTTCCACCCCGAACAAACTGCCAGAACCCAGTAACTCGCGAATAACAGCAACAAATAACAGAACCACGCTATAACCAAGTCCGTTACCAATGCCATCAATAAAACTGACACCTGGCTTGTTCTGCATGGCGAAGGCCTCAGCCCGGCCCATGACGATACAGTTGGTGATAATAAGGCCAACAAATACCGACAGCTGCTTTGATATTTCAAAGGCATAGGCTTTAAGTATCTGGTCGACCACAATCACCAGCGACGCGATGATCGTCATCTGCACAATGATCCGGATGCTGCCCGGAATCTGATTGCGAATCACTGAGATAAACAGGTTGGAAAACGCCGTAACCGCAGTCAAAGCGATGCACATAACAATGGTGACGTTCACACTGGTGGTGACCGCCAGTGCTGAACAAATCCCAAGAATCTGCAATGCAATCGGATTGTTAGCGAAAATCGGTGCCAATAAAACCTTTCGTGCTTCAGACATGATCAGGCTTCTCCCGCGTCAAGATTTTTCAAAAAGGGCTTGAACCCCCGGTCACCCAACCAGAACTGGAACAGGTTGGATACGCCACGACTGGTCAGCGTAGCACCACTGAGGCCATCTACCATGTGTGTCGACTCCATCTCATTGCTGCGGTTTACCGTCCCTTTCTTGACAGCCAACTGAACATCGTTCACATCTCCGTACACTTCTTTACCGGGGAATTGGCTCTTCCAGTTCGGATTGTCAATTTCGCCACCCAGACCGGGCGTTTCAGCATGTTCGTAGAAACCAAGTCCTTTAATGGTATTCAAGTCTTGCTCAAGAGCGATAAAGCCCCACATGGTAGACCACAAGCCATATCCCCGAATCGGTAAAATCAGTGTTTCAAGTTCGCCATCAGCACTATTGATCAGGTAAACCTCGGTGTACTGCTCCCGTCGTTTAATACCGGCAATATCATCAGACGACGGAATCGAGCTGGACAAGGCCGGATCACGAATGGTATCCCTCGCATTAAAATTGGCAGTATCAAATTCATTCGAAAACATGCCTGTTTCCAAGTTTACCAGGCGAGTTTCAACCTGCTCGAATTGTTCCTGAACTGAGACACCCTCCTGCAATAACCCTGCCGCAGACAAAATGTTGCGACGAAGATCCAGCTGACGGTTTTCTGCCTGTATAGGCCTGAGTACAACAGCCGCCGTTGAAACAACCACCGCGCACACCAGACAGACCAGAAATGCGACGGTAAAAACGTTCGTTATGGAGTCTTTTTTACTGGCCACGTGCAAGCCTCCGGTTGATGTTTCGTTGAACCACAAAATAGTCGATGGTCGGTGCAAAGATATTGGCAAAGAGTATCGCCAACATAATACCTTCGGGGAACGCCGGATTGACAACGCGAATCAATACGGTCATGACACCGATCAGGATACCGAACCAGATTTTACCGGTATTGGTCATGGAACTGGATACTGGGTCAGTTGCCATGAACATCATGCCAAAGGCATAACCACCGATCACCAAATGCCAGTACCAGGGCAGGGCAAACATGGTGTTGCTGTCAGAGCCGATCAGATTGAACAGACTGGACAGCAGGATCATACCCACCAGGGTACCCAGTACGATGCGCCAGCTGGCAATTCCCATGACCAGCAATACAGCACCCCCCAATAGAATCAACAGGGTGGATACTTCACCGATCGAGCCTTGCTGGAAGCCCAGAAAAGCGTCAAACCAGGTCAAACTGCCCAGCATGCCGTCTACCAGCCCGTCGGTGAAGGCATAGCTTAGGGCTGTTGCTCCGGAAAAGCCGTCAACCGCAGTCCAGACAGCATCCCCCGACATACTCGCCGGATACGCAAAATACAGAAAGGCACGGCCGGTCAGTGCCGGGTTCAGGAAGTTTTTCCCGGTACCACCAAAGATTTCTTTACCAACCACGATACCGAAAGTAATACCCAGAGCTACCGCCCATAAAGGCAAAGATGGTGGGCAAATCAAAGCAAACAATACTGAGGTGACGAAGAAGCCCTCGTTCACTTCATGACCACGGACCATGGCAAAGGTCACTTCCCAGAAACCGCCCACGATAAAGGTTACCGCGTAAATGGGCACGAAGTAGGCTGCACCATAAATGAAGTTATCCCAGATGCTGGCAGGGTCATGACCGGCGAACAGGCTGATGAGTGCTTCTCTCCACCCTGCGTTGACAGCCATACCGGCCTCTATGGCTGTATTGGCCTGAAAGCCCAGATTCCACATACCCCAGAACATTGCCGGAAACGTACACAACCAGACTGTGATCATGATGCGCTTCAGGTCCAAACCGTCACGCACATGAGCCGTGGTACGGGTTACGGTGTTGGGCATATAGAATATCGTATCTACTGCCTCATAGAGGGCATACCATTTCTCGTGCTTGCCGCCCTTTTCAAACAGCGGCGCCATGTTGTCAAGTGTCGTTCTTAATCCCATGCCTTACCCCTCCAGCTCGATGCGGGTCAGATTTTCCCGCAGGATCGGGCCATATTCGTACTTCCCTGCACAGACGTAGGTGCAAAGCGCCAAATCCTCTTCATCCAGCTCCAGCGCGCCTAATTTCTCGGCTGAATCAAGATCTCCGACAATCAATGCACGCAACAACTGAGTCGGTAATATATCCAGTGGCATCACTTTTTCATACTGTCCTACGGGCACCATAGCCCTTTCAGAGCCATTGGTGGTGGTGTTGAAATCAAAGGTTTTCCCTTTGATCAGCCTGGAAAGATATATCCTTAGCACTGAGTGACGGTCTTTACCGGCACGTAAATAATGCAACATTGGCCGATCGCGACCTTCCGCCAGGACGCTCACTTGATTGTGATAACGCCCCAGATAGGCGGCTTCTTCCAAACCACCTCGACCGCCAAAAACCGATCCTGAGATCAACCTGGCTTCGCCATCCTTCAATTCACCGAGCGTCAACTCAACCAGGGAGGCACCCACCTGTGTGCGCACCAGACGGGGATTTTTCACGTGAGGCCCGGCCAGCGATACGATACGTTCCACTGACAGGAAACCGGTGGTAATTAATTTGGCCAGCGCGATGACATCCTGATAACCAATGGTCCATACCACTTTATTGATATTGACGGGTTCAAGAAAATGAATGTGCGTACCCGGATTACCCGCTGGATGGACGCCACTGAATTCCTCAACAGATACCCCATCGGCGCCCGGAATCTGGCTACCAGGTGCTTTACACACCCATACTTTCCCGGTGGTTAGTTTAGTCAGCAGGGATATACCCTGCGCGAACGCCTCTGTATCAGCCGCGATGACGCTTGCCGGGTCTGCAGCCAAGGGGTTGGTGTCAATCGCCTGGACAAAAATAGCCGCCGGTTCTGATTCAATAGCCGGGACTTTCGAAAAGGGGCGAGTCCGAAATGCTGTCCAGGCACCTGATTTGACAAGTATCTCGCGCAAAGACTCTGCACTGAGACGGTCAAACTGATCCGCTGGTGTCGCGTCAAACTGCTCGCGGTCGTCACCATCCAGCTCGATAACCAAGGATTGAAAAAAGCGGCGGGCACCGCGATTGATCGCTTTAACGAGACCGGAAGCTGGCGCGGTAAAGGTTACACCTTCATTCTTTTTATCGGTAAAGACCGGCTGACCGAGTTTGACGCGGTCCCCCTCTTTTACCAACATGGTTGGTTTCATGCCATTAAAGTCATAACCAACTAAAGCCACCGTGCTGACCGGCTGACCCTCCGATATTTCCTGACGCGGCGCGCCAGAAATAGGCAGGTCGAGCCCTTTCTTGATCGTTATCATAGTGTGCTCTGTCCAATGATTCACGCTACTTTCATCGAGCCTTTGGCGGCGCTCCATGCAGCAGCGGATTCAGATATTGCTTTCAGGCTGGCCAATTGCGCACCGATTTATGCCAGGATCGACACAATTCTAATGCAACGGCAAACCCACCCCAAAATTCGCTAATAAGTATAAAGATCAGTGGTTGGGATGGCTAGCTTCGCATGAATTCCTTTTGAGCGGCCATTTGAAGCCGCTACGAGAACTCGCCTGAAGAACGCGCCTGGACCCGGTGCGATAAGGACACTGGGCGCTGAGAGCCAAGTCTGCTAGGATTCGCGGCCTCTTTTGGTCGATTTGATAACACTTGTCATGCACAGCCCTTCGTTGAATATCCCTGAACAGTCTGGTGATCATCGCCACGTCGGCAATCTAAGCGGTGCCGCCACCGGCTGGTACCTGGCTGATGTCATGCAACAGCACCAGGGAACCTTACTGCTGATCGCCAATACACCGGCCGATGTTGACCGCCTCGCTCAGGAGCTAGCCGTCTTCAAAGGCCAGGAGGATTGGGAGATACTAATCTTTCCCGATTGGGAAACCCTGCCGTACGATAATTTTTCACCGCATGAAGACATTATTTCCGACAGACTCAGCGTGCTCAATGCCCTAGCTGCTAATCCCAGAGTAGTCTGCATTGCCAGTGCTGCCAACCTCAGCCACCGACTGGCACCGCGCGAAGCGATCATTGGTACGGCGTTCGACTGGCATCAGGGACAGACAATTGACATCAGCAGTCAACGCCGACAGCTGGAAACCGCTGGATATCGGGCTACGGACACTGTTTATCAACACGGTGAGTTTGCTGTCAGAGGGTCAATCCTGGATATTTTCCCGATGGGCTGTGACCAGCCTATTCGGGTTGATCTGTTCGACAACGAAATCGAATCTATTAAGTGGTTTGATCCGGAGACTCAACGCTCAGGCGACTCGCTGACACAGATCACCTTACTACCTGGCCGGGAAGTACCGTTAACCGAGGCTGGGATTACCCGGTTTCGCCAGTCTTTCCGGGAACGATTCGAGGCCGACTTCAGCCGCTGTCGTACCTATACTGAGGTCAGCGAGGGCATCGCCCCTGGCGGCATCGAGTACTTTCTGCCCCTGTTCTACGAACGGACTGACACCTTCTGGGATTACTTGCCTGAACACACTCTGATTGTCCATCAGGCCTCGCTCACCGAACAACTGGACTATTTCTGGCATGAAGTCGAGTCTCGCTTTGAGAATCGGCGCCATGACATTATCCAACCAATTTTAACACCGCGTGAGCTTTTTACGCCCAGCGATGAGGTATTTACCAGACTTCGACAATTTCCACGACTAACGTTGTCAGAAGCGCCCGTTCGAGAACAATTAGGCCACCTCAATCTTGCTACAGAACAGCCTACCGACTACCCGGTCGACCACCGGGCACAGGAACCGCTGAACCGGCTAGAAACCTATCTGAGAGAAACCAGACAGCGGGTGTTGTTTTGCGCCGAGTCGCTGGGTCGACGAGAGTCGTTAAGAGAAGTTCTGGGTCGTATTCAAATACAACCGGAGTCTGTAGAGACGGTGACGGCCTTTCTCGCCAGTCCCTCGATCCGCATTGGCCTTACCGTAGCGCCGCTTAGTCAGGGACTGGTTGCAACGGAAGCCGGCATCACCCTGATCAGCGAACCCCAACTGTTTGGCGACTATGTCGTGCAGAAACGTCGGCGCGACCGATCTAAGTCCGATCAGTCCGATCAGGTCATCAAGAACCTGACGGAGTTGAGCCCGGGCAGCGCTGTTGTGCATCTTGATCATGGCGTCGGGCGCTATCAGGGACTGGAAACACTGGAGCTGGATGGTCAGGCCCAGGAGTTTCTCAAGCTCAGTTACGCCGAGGGCAGTCATTTGTATGTGCCGGTCAGCAACCTGCACATGATAAGCCGTTATTCTGGTGCTGATATTGACCATGCCCCGCTGCATAAACTGGGGCATGATCGCTGGAGCAAAACCAAGCGCAAAGCGGCCGAGAAAATTCGTGATACAGCAGCTGACCTACTGGCACTCTATGCCGCACGCGAGGCCCGCAGAGGTCATTCCTTTAGCTTTGAAGAAGCTGAATACGGTCAGTTCAGCGCCGGTTTTGGCTTTGAGCCAACGGACGACCAGGCGGATGCCATCGATGCAGTCATCAAGGACATGCGCCGGCCCCAGCCTATGGATCGACTTGTCTGCGGTGATGTCGGCTTTGGCAAGACCGAGGTTGCGATGCGCGCTGCCTTTATTGCCGCCAATTCCGGACGACAGGTGGCTATTCTCGTTCCCACTACTCTGCTCGCCCAACAACATTATGAAAATTTCAATGACCGGTTTGCCAACTGGCCAGTCCGCGTCGAAGTGCTCAGCCGTTTTCGTAATTCAGGTGAGACCAAATCCGTTATTGAAGGCCTGACTGATGGCAAAGTCGACATTGTGGTCGGTACCCACAAACTGCTGCAAAAAGACATTAAATTCAAGGACCTTGGACTATTAATCATCGATGAAGAGCATCGCTTTGGGGTGACACAAAAAGAGCGGATAAGAGCGCTGCGAGCCAATGTTGACATCCTTACCCTGACCGCGACCCCTATTCCTCGCACGCTGAACATGTCGATGTCCGGAGTGCGTGATCTGAGCATCATCGCAACGCCACCAGCACGACGCCTATCAGTAAAGACCTTTGTGCGGGAGCGCGATGATGCCCAGGTTAAAGAAGCCCTGCTGCGTGAAATCCTGCGCGGTGGTCAGGTTTACTATCTGTACAATGAAGTCAGTACCATCGAACGAACAGCGCAAGCATTGCGGGAACTGGTGCCCGAGGCAAGGATCGTTGCCGCCCATGGTCAAATGCCGGAGCGCCAACTAGAACGCATCATGTCCGATTTTTACCATAAGCGATTCAATGTTCTGTTGTGCACCACCATTATTGAGACCGGCATCGATGTTCCGACCGCCAATACCATCCTGATCGAACGAGCCGACCGATTCGGTTTAGCCCAACTGCATCAGTTGCGTGGTCGGGTTGGCCGGTCCCATCATCAGGCCTATGCCTATATGATGACTCCGCCCTGGAAAACACTGAACAAAAACGCCCAAAAACGCCTTGAAGCAATCAGTGAAGCCCAGGACCTGGGCGCCGGCTTTACCCTGGCAACCCATGACCTTGAGATTCGGGGTGCCGGTGAGCTGCTGGGTGAAGAACAAAGCGGCCACATCGAGGGTATCGGCTTCTCTTTGTATATGGAGATGCTTAACAAGGCGGTGAAGGCGATTCAAAAAGGCGAAACCTTCCATCCCGAAGACATGGAAAACAAGGGCACAGAGGTTAATTTACGCATCCCGGCCTTGATCCCAGACGATTATATTGGTGATATCAATACACGACTGACGCTTTACAAACGAATCGCCTCAGCAGAAAACCCGGAGCAATTGCGAGATTTGCAAATAGAGCTAATTGACCGTTTTGGCTTGCTTCCAGAGCCAGTCAAACACCTGTTTAGAGTGACGGAGTTGCGCCAAAAGCTGGAACCGCTGGGCGTCCAACGCATCGATGTGGGTTTAAACGGTGGTACCGTAGAATTCAGCAAGAACACCGTGATTGATCCTTTTGCTCTGGTGCAACTTATTCAGGCTCAACCCCATCGGTTTAAACTTAAAAATGGCACCGTCTTGCATGTAATAGCGGACAGTCCAACACCACAGTCCAGGTTTGACACCGTTGAAGAAATCATCAAACTGGTTAGCAGGAAATCTCAGTGAGACACTTAATGACTTTTCGTACGTTCTGCGCAGCCATGTTAGCAGGTCTGGTATCACTTCCGGCATCTGCAGAATTCGAGGGCAGTTGGTTTCAGGTCGAGGTGTTGATTTTTGAAAACACTGGCAATCGCTCTGAAAACCCCGAACGCTGGCCTACTTATCCTGACCTGGAACGACTGTCTTCGGCTTTGACCATCACCGAACTTGATCCGGAAGTGGCCCAGGCAGACGAAACAGCGCAGCAGCGGGCAAACAGCCTGCCCATCCCGTTCTCACCACTGAGTGAGGCAGAATGGACGTTGAGTCAGGAAAAGACGGCACTGGAAAGAAGTCGCAATTATCGGGTACTTTACCATCAGAGCTGGATGCAGCCGGTTCCGGGCCGCAACAGGGTCGTTCCGATCCGAATTGATGCTGGTGAGCTATATGGCAGTCAGCATGAGTTACAAGGCTACATAGAACTCTCGGTCGAACGCTTTCTCCACCTCACAACCAATTTGCAATTGATTCGCTACGCTCAGACTGATAACCCCTTCAGGTTGATCGACGACAGCGACGACGCCCAATCAACCAATGCAACCAATGCAACCAGAACGTTTAACGGGTTGAGCCTTGATCAGGAGGCAAGTGCCCTGGGCAGTAATGTGTTCGACACAGACATTATCACCTCGAATAACAACCAATATTATGTCGCCACCGAAAGCATCCAGATGAAACAACGCCGACGCATGAGAAGTGCTGAACTGCATTACATCGATAACCCTGAATTCGGGCTCCTGGTCCACATACTACCGGTTGAGATTGGCGGTCAGAGCGATGATAGCAGTAAAGAATCGGCAGAGGCGTCCTGACCAGCCAGCCATAAAAAAACCAGCTATGTGCTGGTTTTTTTATGCAAAGAGGTAACGTTCAACCCATCTGCCCGTCTAAAATCTGGCATCTGATCAATCAGTCATTATAAAACACGTCAACGCTCTTATGCAGAATTCGCTTGACTCGCTCCATCCCTGCCTCCAGATTTTCCTCTATTTCCTTTAAGGTGATGACGCCCTCGCCTTTGCCCGCGGCCGGATTAACGACAACCGACAGACTGGCATAATTAAGCTTGAGCTCACGGGCCAGGGCCGCTTCCGGCATACCGGTCATGCCCACCAGATCGCATCCATCCTGCTCCATACGGAATATTTCAGCGACGGTTTCTAGCCGTGGGCCCTGGGTAGCACCATAAACACCGCCATTGATAACCGGTTCAGCCACTGCTTTGGCTGATTTTAGCAATAATTGCCGCAAACGCTCGGTATAGGGATAGCTGAAGTCGACGTGAGTAACGGTGGACATCTCGCCTTCGAAAATAGTCGAGTCCCGGCCATGGGTGTAATCAATAACCTGGACCGGTACGACTAATGCCTGACGTGTCATGTTCCGGGTAATTCCGCCAACCGCATTAACGGCGATCACATCGGTCGCATAGAGATTTTGCAGCGCCCAAAGATTGGCTCGGTAGTTTACCTGATGCGGTGGCACGCGGTGAGGGTGTCCATGGCGTGCCAGGAACAGTATGCGGTAGCCATGCATCTCTCCTTCCAAAATGGGCGCTGATGGCGAGCCGAAGGGTGTCTGAACATCATGTGCGTTGGAAATGGTAAGACCAGGCAGCTGTGTCAGACCCGTACCACCAATGATTGCCAAAGTGTCAGACATACCTTACCTCATTGCCGCATTACAAAAGCGACTCAGTGTGAGCCCTAACAGGTTGTTGAATAAGGCTTCCTGCCTTTTCCAACACACGAAAAGCAAACAATGTGATTTTTACTTTTCTCACGAAATAAACGACTTATCAGCCGCTGATTTCGCCGGAACGTCCATATCCCGGTAGCAGGCGGTAGAAATTCTGCGAATTCCAACAGCCTGCCAAATAACCGGTGCAATCAAGCATTTTATGCGCACCGTTATTGATTATTCCCGCTGGTCTCCCCGCCTGGACTCGAACCAGGATTTAAGCCTTAGGAGGGCCTCGTTCTATCCGGTTGAACTACAGGGAGAGACGCCTAACATTGTAACGGCCATGGCTAGACAAGGAAACCCGTTTACGAACAGAGACTTACCCACGCCGTTCAGGTATGACCCGTATTCACAAGGTCGGTTAACCCGTTATAATTCAACTCAAATCTACCGGAGCCATTTCAATGAACTCAGAGTTCGACCTCGACGCACTGGCCGACTGGCTCGATGACGATCAACGCGCTGACGACTGCCTGGACATCCATGGACTGCATGGCTATCTCACCGCCCTTGCAATAGCCGCAGAGCCTCTGTCCGACGAGTGGTTGAACGATACTCTGGGCCAGAGTCTGACTGACTTGCCCGAACAGGAAGCCCAGCACTTCGCAGATGCTTGCCGTGCAGTGTATCAAGAGATTTCAGATGAGCTCTATTCGGACGATCAGGTAGGACTGACCTTTGAGCCAAACCTCGCCTGGGAGGATTCAGACATGCAGGCCTGGGCTATCGGTTTTATGGAAGTGGTTTTTGCCTTACCAGACCGATATACGCACTCAAGTGAGGACGACCTGGCTACCTTACTGTTGCCGATCGAGGTCGCTTCCGGTCTTTTTGCCGACGAGCCAGATTACGCGCCGCTATATCGAAACGAAGCGCTCCTTAGTCAGATGTTCAATAACATACCGGACATACTGACAGACCTCTACCTACTGTTGCACAGCCCAGCCTAGTTATCAGTACGACTGCCCCCCAGGCAATCAGGCGACGTCGGGGCCATACCCTGCCACTCATCAGGCGTATAGGCATGTATCGCCAGAGCATGGATGGGCCCGGCCATCTCTTCCTGCAATAACCGATAAACGGCCTGGTGGCGCTGAACTGCTCGAACACCGTTAAATTCGTTGCTGACGATTTCTACTCTGAAATGCGTTTCACTGTTTTCCGGTACGGAATGCTTGTGGCTTTCGTTGTCGACGTGCAAATGGCTCGGTGCCAGAGCTGAAAGCTTTTTTTCGATTGTTTGAGCAACGGGCATGGACAACCTCACTGTTTAGTGACTTAACAGGTTGTTGAAAAAGGCTTCCTGCCTTTTCCAAAACACGCAAAGCAAAAATGTGATTTTTACTTTTCTTACGAAATCAACGACTTACCATTCGCCGATTTCGCCAGAACATCCATGTCCTGGGAGCAGACGATTAAATTCTGCGAATTTCAACAGCCTGTTAAAAACAATTTACCAATACGACAAGGTAGTCGAGGCGAATGGTCTGATTGCAACACAGAAATAACCGGAAGCTGCAGTTTTCAGGGGATCGAATCAGGAGCGTTTCAGGTGCGCCTGATGTTCCAACAGCGCAGTGGCTTCATACGTCAGTTGCAGTAAGCGAGCATCCTTACCGGCACGATGCTGACTCAACCCATATTCCGCGCGAATCCTACGCTTGGTCTTATCCCACACAGACAATTGAAACTCGCTGAGAATTCTAGGCAAGGTTTCCAGACGAAACGTCATGGTGCGACGCGCGCAATAATACAGCAACGCGAGCCAGCCGGAATCGAATCCCCAACCATCACTATACAGAATCTGGCCTTCAAGACATTCATTGAGCTGATCTGCAATGGTATCGACACCGACCCCTTCACTGGCAAGTTGCAACCGAGATATTCCATGCAACTGTGCCGCGTTGTCGTCCCAATGCGTCCAGTCCGACTCTGGTCGCACCAGCCAGGACACTTCTTCTCCGGTTTCTGTCGCCACTCCAATCTCAATCGGGTAACTACCACGACCAAATCCGGATGCCTCAATGTCGATAATGCCTGGCAATAACATCAGTGTGGATCACTCGCTCCATGTCTTTTAGACGCAACCTCAAACCCGTGAAGTGCAATTACCCACGTTGCCCGCACCCTTACCGCTTAAGGGCTACAATGGGCACGCGCTATGGTCAAGAGGCGCTAAACGTTCGCTCTATCAATCCCGGGGTCAGTACTTGTGGCAATAATTGCACAGGACTGCCATCACCCGGGAAGTAAGCATAAAGAGGAACGCCTTGCCGGTCAAAGCGAGCAATTAAAGCGTCGACCTCGGGAGACGGGTTAGTCCAGTCAGCTTTCATCAACTGAATGCCCTGTTGTTCCACCAGCGATTCAAACCGATCGCCAGACAGAGCGATGCGCTCATTAGCTTTACAGGTAATACACCAGGCCGCGGTAACATCCAGGAAAACCGGTTGACCCAGCATCTGATAACTGTCGAGCATGGCCGCATCATATGGCTGCCAGATGTCAACATGCTGGCGTTGATCGAAGACCAGCACAAACGCCAGCGCCACCAGCGCAACGCGCATAGTACGCTTGCTGTAGCGCGCCGTCGTACCATTCCCGGACTGCACAGAGAGCGCGGGCCAAATAGCCATGGTCAACAGAATAAGCCCCAGACCAACGGTCAACATGATGGTAGTGCCCTGCAGTTCGATCAGCACCCACAGCAGCCACAAGACAGTCGCAAACAATGGAAACGCCATCAGTTGACGAAATACGTTCATCCACGCACCCGGTTTTGGCAAGCGACGCGCCAAACCCGGTAAATAGGTTATCGCCAATATGGGCAACGCCATTCCAAAGCCCATGGTCGCGAAGATCAGCAGGCCCAGGGCCGTTGGCTGCAGCAATGCAAACCCGATCGCCGACCCCATAAAAGGCGCCGTACATGGTGTGGCGACAAGTGTCGCGAGAACGCCGGTAAAGAAAGACCCGGTTGCGCCGGGTTTTTGGGTAAGATCCTGCCCGGCACCCATCAACCGCTGACCCACTTCCACGTAACCAGCCATGGCCAGCGCGAGTACGAAAAACAGGACGATAAGTGCGGCCACAAAGATCGGGGATTGCAGTTGAAAGCCCCAACCCACCCAGGTTCCAAATTGTCTAAGTAGCAGCAAAACCGCCGCCACAGCCATAAAGCTAAGTACGACACCCAGCGTATATATCCAGCCATGGAGGCGAGCATGATGCTTATCCTGACCCCATTGAGCCAGGTGCATGGCCTTCAGAGACAAAACCGGAAAAACACAGGGCATAAGGTTTAATACCATCCCCCCCAACAACGCAAATACCAGTGCCAGCACCAGTGATAGGCTGGCAACATCGGCTCCCGCCTGTCCCTCTGTCTCAAATAAACTGCTCTGACTACTGCTCAGCGCTGACGAGGATGAACTGGAATTCGCTGCAACCGTCATTGCCTGACCGTTGATAGTGAACACCCGGGTTTGCGGTGGATAACACAAACCGGCATCTGCACACCCCTGGTAAACGACCTCCACCGTTCCCTGATCAGCCAACACCTGATAGTCAGCCGTCATGGTACCGTAATAGACGGATTTTACTTCCCCAAAGGTTTCGTCATACTTTTCAAGAACGTTATAGGAAAGCTTACCCTCCCCCACCTCAGCCCCATCCAGTGCATTAAGTCGGTGCTGATCCTGATAAAGATAATAGGCATCGGCAATATCCCAATGCAGCTCTAGCAAATCACCGTCACGCTGCACGGTCAGCTCAAATGCTTCGTCAACAGGTAAGAATTCAGACGCATGAGAACTGCCCATACCAGACAGACTTATCGCCATAATAAGCCAGAGAAACGGAAACTTGGTCAGTCGCTTGAACATTGAGTATTAACCTTGCGTATTCGTATTAGAAGGGGCAGCCGCACGGGTTACCAGCGTTCCTGACACGGTCATCGCCGCGTCACATAGTAGAAAGGGGACGCCCAGTTGCGCCAGCCAGCTTTCGGCTTCTTTACCTTTAAGCATGGCAATGGTTGCCAGTGTACCGGCCATAATGCACAGCTCGGCGACCACCGATACCGATTTTGGTGCCTCAGACACTGGCCAACCGGTTCGCGGGTCCAGGATGTGGCTGTAGCGACACCCATCGATGATAAAGCCACGCTCATAATCACCGCTGCTGGCCAGACCACCATGATTGACAGCCACATTGGCCAGGGCCCCGGTACGCCCAACCGGGTCCCTTATACCCAACACCCAAGGTTCACCTGATGGCTTTGGGCCGGTAACGGCGATATCACCAGCCAGGTTAGCCATGCCAGTGCAGCCGGCTTCACGCATCAGAGTGACCAGGCGGTCCGCGGCAAATTCTTTCACAATACCGCCAAAATCAAGTTCCATTCCCGCTTCCAGACCCAGGCTTTGGCCGTCCCAATCAACACGATGCCAGCCAATCGTAGCCCGTGCAGACTCCAGCTTTGCATCGTCTGGCAGTTGCTGGCGATGAAAGTCCCAGGCTCTGCGCAAAACGCCAGAGGTAATATCGAAGGCACCGTCACTTAACCAATAACAGTGATCGGCATAGTTGAGCAGTCCGGCACTCTCCTCATCGACCTGCTGAACAACGCCTGCAGCCCGATTCCATTGGCTGAGTAGACTGCTTTGACGATAACGCGAATATTTATGCTCAAGTCGTGCCACCTCTAATACCAGGGCATCAAGCAAGGAATCCGATGCGTCAAAAACAGCCAAATCGCAGGGCCCCCCCATGGCTTGAAAATGACGAAGCCGCGGTTCTTTTGATTGCCTGGTCAAATTCACCATACAGTAATCGTGCTGTTGGGCCACAAACCGTCAATGACTGACGTTTTAGGGCCCGAACTCTTTGCACAGCGATCATGGATTAGAATCGGAACTCCAACCCGGAGGTAACCCGCCAGAATGCTGGTAAACCAGGGGTTTCTTCGTCTGTATTAAACCCGTATGACGGGTTGGCCGCGTAACGCTCACCGGCTACCGTCCAGGAAAAATCTCTAAAATCGGTTTTCAGAGCCAGGCCAAGGCTTAACGAACCATAAGTAGACAACCGCGGGTCACTGGAATAGTAGGAGGTCGTATCTGCGGTATAAAAAGGGTCTGCCTCACCATGATCGGGTATCTCATAAAAATAAGCCTCTGTTTGCTGGTAGTAGCGAATCGAAGGCACTAATTGAAAATCGACTTCATTACTCACAAACCAGTCCCAACCGGGCGCATAATTTTGATACCAGGACAGGTCGGTCGTCGTGGAGATAATATCCCAGCTGTCTGCCAGAAACCGGAAATCCAGATGCAAGGCGCCGTCCAGCCCGGCGAAATAGCGGCGTCCACCGGCTGTCAGAGTAAACATTGTACGACTGTCCGGGCGAATATCGTAGGGAACCTCCGCTCCTTTTTTCTCACGATAGGGATCCGATAAATAGCCGGATAAATGAGTCACGCTGGTACCGACCTGTACCACGGTATTCATATCAATGATCTGACTGACGCCCTCGAATACCGAGAACTGCCATTTATTCTGGTCCTTGGCCGCAAAGCGTCCCGGGGTATTTGCTTGCTGTTCGGCTGGATCGGAGTAATCCTGGGTTGGATCAATGGTATCGTAACTGACGGTTGCACCGCCGCTGAGCGTGGTCATCTGGTCGTTAATTTGCAGTGAACCATCAATTCCTGAACTCAGTGACGTGTAATCATTTTCTACAGAAAAGCCAGCTACCGCACCAACCTCGGCCTGAGACCAGTAATAGCGACCCGAACCATACAGATCGTAACGGCGCTCAATGGACGCACCAGCCATATAGACTCGCGTTACATCTTCATCGTTTTTGTAGGTATAAACCGGTGAAGCACCGGATAAGGTTTCGAAACTGCCCTCTACATCCCAGCTCATATTAGACCCATAGGGCATCATCAGATAAAACTGATGCACCTGAATCGTATATCTTTCCTGAGCGCCGCCATCCGATCGACTGTCTGGTGAATCATCTTCCGTGTAGTAGGTGTACTGGTAACCCGCTTCACTGTTCGCTGGCGCGGCTGCCTGAGCCATAGAAACCAAACCGGGAATGGCCAGCGCACTTCGGGCCAACTGCTTTACTGCGTCAGACATCGGTATTCCTCAATTACAACCGCAACCGCCACCTGCAGCGGCACCGCCACCCGATGAAGCTTCTTTTGAAAAATAAATATGACCGTTAAGTGTTGTCTCTAACCGGTTCGGTGACCAACTCATCTCTTCCTTGGCCAGAACGCCCCGTTCCCAGGGCTGAACGGCCGTCGTCGTGCACCCACCAAGAATAAAGAGGCACGCAACGACCAGCCAACCGGTTTTCAACACCGCATCCTGTTTTATCTTCATTGTATGATATGTCCGTCTACTACAGTGCCCGGTCAGACTGAGGACTGACCGGGCACTATTAACGAGTCAATTAACCCAATATTGGCAGATCTTCAGCCTCTATTGGAAAACGCAGTGAAAACTCATGGTTCTGTATATTACCGGCTTCTCTCAGCTTTTTATGCAAATGTGCCGGCGTCATCCGAATACCTCCGCTGTTAGACGATGCAGGCACTATTTGACCCGCACTGACCTGAACATTTTGCGGTCCCACCAGAGCATCAGTAGCGTTAACGACTGTACCTCCCACCACATCTCTACCCAGCAGTACGTAACTGGTCACAGCCCAGTGATCTTTGCCCATGCCGCCGTTAAACCAGGGTGTACGGCCGAAATCTGATCCGAGTATCACGGTCGTCTTATCTTCTATGTTGTATACATCCAGGGCCTGCCACAAATAGTGCAGATCAACCAAGACATCACGAATCCGAAAAAAGTGCCTGTTATCGTGGTCATTGTGTGTATCAAAGCCGCCAAAGCCGATTTGCATTGACGATGCCATTCCTGCATCCATTGCAGCTGCACCGATGCGCATTTGCCGTTGTCTGTTATTGCGTGCTCTGTCATCAAGGGCGCGTTGTGGCGTGTCTGCTGCGGGTGTTGCCAGCTCTGCAGCAACACCCGAAAACGCAACACCTTCGTCACGCACCATATATAGCTGACTTCTTAATCGAACCCTGCTCGGCAGTGTCTCTTTCTCAGCCAACAACTCGCGACGCTGATCTTTGGCCTGACCAATGAGCGAGGCCAGACCATTTTGCAGATAGTTACCTTCTGGATCTGCGATCGCATTAAACACACCCACATCATTGGCGCTTGAGCGGGCTACTAACCCGGCCGTCTCATTATTTCCGCGACCGTCGGTAATAAAGGCTAACGGCATTTCAGCACCTTTGACCGCCGCGTACAATGCACTGAAATCAGGGTAAGCCCTGTCCATGCTTCCGGTATCAGCAAAGCGGGTACCGGTATCATGGCCATTTGTCCGGTTATCAATCCCGTTTAAAATACGAGCCCGCCCGGAATATAGGCAGTAAAACGCGTCGAATACAAAGCGATCTGCATTCATGGTTGTTCCATTGCGAGCCAACCCATTAAACAACAACGGGTTATCATCGATTAAGCTGCCAAAGTCTATTGTATCTACAGTACCTTCTAAAATGGCTTCAGCATTGCTAAGTATGATCGCTGCGCTGTTTTCCTTGGCCTGCGACCAGCTAAACCCAGCACCAGCGGTGGTGTCTGCATTTAATACTCTATCCGCTATTGAGCCAGCCAGCACTCGTTGAATCATGTTGATCGACAGCCCGGTATTGGCCGTCGACTCATCGGCTGTGTCAATATCATCGGCATTGAAAGTACCCAAATACGGTGCATACCGCATTTGTGAATCAATACCGCTGTCGAGACTGACATCGACCGCACGGCGAATCGATGCTTCGCAATAACGATTAACCGGTGAGCCACCCTCGCGGGCTTCCGGATCAATATCCCGACGTAGAATATTGCCTTTAGGGTCACACAGGGATGTCGGGTCCCAGCCTCCACCCAGGTGGAGAAAGACGAAATAGCGATTAACCGGTACTGCTTCGGCATAGGCACGGTTACTGAGAACCATCGGACTGCATACCGCCATTCCGGTAGCGCTCAGTGTTTTTAAAAATTCACGGCGTTTCATCAAAGTGACCCTTATCCGTATATAAAGCGGTAGTCGTTCATCAGGTACACCAGCACAGCAAACCACGCATGCTCTGTACCGTTGATATTATTACAACCTGACTGAATACCTTCGGTGGTGACGGTCCTGAACAGTTCGAAGGCGATGTCTACCTCCTCACCGCTCAGCTCAACCTCCTCATGCAATAGGGCCAGATACAGTGACTGTATGGTCGAACGCACCGCCAGTGCTTCCGCGCGTCGGTTAATACCAGACTCGTTGGCAAGATCCGTCGATGTTTCTACCTGGCGGAACAACATTCGTTCGGAACGCGGCAGGTTAAACTCGTTTCGTACCACATCACAAGACTCTTCAACCGCCATAGACTGAGTCAACGTTGCGATAATACCACTGGCCGACTCGGCATTTTCCATGACTTCACGCGAATCCTTACCGCCCATAAAGCGGCGCCCGGTGCGCGTATACAGATTGACTGTGTTGTTGTTACGCCATCCTCCAGAATTCAGGGCACGCAACTTCTGGTTTAATAGATGTGCCGGAATTAACCGCGTCGAGCCGATGCTGGCAAACTGGTCAGACATACCAGATTGATATAAACCATCAGCCCGGTAATAACCACTTTTGGTCACGGCAAACACCAACGCTTTGATGTCGTAGCCCGACGCTGAAAATTCAGAGGCGGCACTGGTAATTAGCTTGGCCTGCTGCGCATAAGAATCACGATATGCCTGTGGAGAATCCGGATTAGGGGCACCCATTATTGGCTGACCGATCAACCCTCGCACGACGATCTGGCTGATGCCACGTGCATAGGCCGCATCCTGGGCTATGGTCTCACCCAGCCATTGTAATTCACGGCCGTTATAATTATTACTGGTGCTGAAGTCATCAAAGCCCACGCCCTGGGACCAGCCAATGTCCACACCTGGCGTAAGCGGAATCTCACCCTGATCCAGTACTTGCAACTCTTCGTCAGTCTGATAAACACCGTCGAGCCGGAAGTGACTGAACGCCTCGGCAACCGGGTCCATAATCTTGTGACAAACAACGCAATCCGAGTTGGTTTTCGTAGGGTCATTGACGCCAACCGAATTGGACGCTTCATCCAGCTCCAATGCCGCTACATCGCGGTTGCCCTCAATCGCCAGCAAATCTTTGCCGGCGAAGAACCAGTAGATCATCCGTGCGCGATGGCGATGCCGATTGGTATCCATGGCCGTAAACTTGTTAAGGAAAACAATGTCGGTCAAAACACCGGCATGCGGAATACCGTTATTTTTAACACCGCCCCCCACATCGTTGTAGTACAACTGGACCGCCCGAATGTCACGCGGGTCATAAGGAAAGGCTTCCATAACGTACTGAGGTGTCAGGTTCCCGTTGGTACGGGTTGAACGACCATTAGTATCTCGACCGACTAAATCAGCCACTTCAAGGTAGTTGTTGAGCGCATCTACGTTAGGCCAGGTTTTCCATTCAGGCTCGGCAATTACCGGTAGAGCCCCATTATTGGCTGTGGCATCGGGATCGACTGCTTTTACATTGGACCTATCGGTATCACCGGCAAAGGCATGCCATGAAAACGCATTGGCAACCGTGTACTTACCGGACACCAGCTCTCGAAAATCCCGATCGTTGCGCGCCAGATATTCAACAAATAACAACGGCTTGCGAGACAGCGCTTCATCGGAAAAATGTCGCAGGTAGCTTTCACTTAATGGAAAGTCATTGCCACCCGCATTGAGTACCCGGTCATACCAGTCCATGGCGCCAAATATGTTTTGATTATCTCTATCATCATCATTGACGTCCCGGTTATAAACTTCACTGGGTCTGCCGCCATTACTTCGGCGGTATTCATCTGTCTGTAAGGTGTCGTTAAACACATCTTTCAACCGTTCATAGAAGTAATCTTCCTCCATGAAACTGGCAACAACTTCCTGCTCTCCTGCGAGGCTTTCAGAAAACCGGGTAACTTCTGCCGGCTCAGGCAAACGACCCGCCAAATCCATAGAGAGCTTATAAACAGCCTCTCTGGGTGTTAGCGTCGCTACACCGGGAATGGCTCGGTCAACGCTGCCACGGCTCGATTCATTGAAGGCAACATAGACATACTCAGCAACATCTTCTGCATCCTGTCCACGTAGCGGGTTGCTGGTACTGGGCATGTCCTTTTTGATTTTGGCCATTAGCGATTCTGTGCTGCCGCAGGTTGTGCAACCCACCAGAGGCCCGCCAGAACCGCCTCCCCCGCTGCTACCGTGACAGGACGCGCAATTTTTACCATACAGAGCCTGCCCCGCCTCGTTCAGGGAACGAGCGGCCGTATCATCGCCCTCATAAGTCTGGGAGCAACCCGCCAAGATCAAAAACAGACCAGCGAGTAGCAGCCATTTAAACAGGCGCTCCGGCAACAGCCTGCAAACGTTCATTTGATACAAATTCATATCGCCACACTCCACCTGGCCGAAGCCCTTTTTAATTATCATCCGACAATACCTGTAAAGGTGCGGATGCAAGAGGAACGGCTTCACACTCTCTTTACAATTTGTGGTAGTTGTGACGACTGTCACACATTCTCATTGAGTCCTTTCTCGCATCAGTGACGCTGGACGTCGCTTATTGGCGCTCAGGGGTCATCATTCACAGGAAACTCACGCTGCGGGGTTGGAGGGACAGCAGGGTGACACTATACTCAGACCGACATTACTTGAGGAAAACTTCATGACGCTGGCAACCGGCCTACTGCAATGGCATTGGTGGCACCCTGTGCTTTACACCCTGGCGCTGACGCACATCAGTATTATTGCAGTCACCGTTTACCTGCATCGGCATTCAGCACACCGTGCATTGCAGCTGCACCCGGGGGTCAAGCACTTTTTCCGCTTCTGGTTATGGTTGACAACATCGATTAAAACCAAAGAATGGACCGCGATTCATCGTCGTCATCATGCTACCTGTGAAACCGAGCAGGACCCTCACAGCCCACAGGTTCTGGGAATTAGAAAAGTAATGCTGGAAGGCTCGGAGCTCTATAAAAAGGCCGCCAACGAAGCCACGCTTTCACGCTTCGGCAATGGCACTCCGGACGACTGGCTTGAACGCAATGTTTATAGTCACCCGCTCGGTAATTATGCTGGTATAACAGCGATGGGAGTTATAAACATTGCTCTATTTGGCCCGATCGGTGTGACTATCTGGGCTGTTCAAATGCTGTGGATTCCGATCTGGGCGGCGGGTGTCATTAATGGCCTTGCTCATTATTGGGGTTATCGTAACTTTGAAAGCCCGGATGCGGCTCGCAACCTGGTTCCCATCGCAGCCTTTATCGGTGGCGAAGAATTGCACAACAACCATCACACCTACCCCAATTCTGCCAAGTTGTCTTCACGCTGGTACGAGTTTGATATTGGTTGGCTCTATATCCGTACGTTGCAACTGATGGGCCTTGCGACTGAAATACGCCAGGGGCCAGTGGTTCACCGGGAAACATCCAAATGCCTGATTGATGCCGATACAGCAGTAGCGGCGGCCAATGATCGTTTTCGAATTATGGCCCAATTCAAAAAGCAGGTCCTGCAGCGGACCATTCGCAATGACCGCATGGTTAAAATAACGGCCGGTGCACACTATCGTCGTCTGACGGCCTGGTTGTCTGAAAACCAGGAACATTGGGATGACGCCCGTCATGAATGGATGCAGCATTTTTTTGAAAAACACCCTGAACTGCGTACCTTGCATACGCTGAAAGAAGAGCTGAATCAAATATGGTCATTGCGAACCCGATCACGCGAAGAGCTGGTCACCGCGTTCAAGGCCTGGTGTGAAAAAGCCGACGCAGCAGGCGTTGACGCCTTGACTGAATTTTCGGCCATGCTGCGCCAGTACACTCTTAAACCAGCGTCGATAGGTGCCCCATGACCGATACCAATGCCCTGCTGCACGTACTGGAAGGCATGCGTCTGCGCCAGATAACCGCCACCTATAAATCAGTAGCAGATGCGATCGGTTTGACGCCACCAGGCCAGATTCAGGCACTGGCAGCGTTGCTGGAGGCAATACAACAGGATGATGCTCTGCTTGAGCGTCCCCAGCGAGCAACACTGGTTATTCAAAACGGCAGAGACCTAATTCCCAGGCCCGGCTTTTTTCAACGATTGACAGAGTTGGGCATCTATCAGGGTAATGACCAGGGGCCTGAAGCGGCTATGTGGCACCAGAATGAGTTAGAAAAACTGTTCGACATGACCGGCAATGGCTAACTCGTCAGAGACTTAATCTGCCTCGCTGGATTTCCGGCTACCAGAACGTTAGCGGGCACGTCGCCCCGAACTATGGAGCCTGCTGCAATGACGGCATTATCGCCCACGGTAACACCCGGCAGAATGATGCTTTTGCCACCTACCCAGACATTCTGGCCCAGGTTAATTGGCCTGGCTTGCTCCTGACCCGTTGCACGCTCAGTCGGTAGCAACGGATGGCTAACGGTGTAAAGATGAACGTCAGGGCCTAACAGGCTTCCCTTGCCAATCGTTATCCAACTGCTATCAAGCAGGACACACCCAAAATTTAAATACACATTGTCAGCCAAGCGAATCTGAGTGCCATAGTCTACCTGTAAGCCCGGCTCAACAAAGGTCTTCTGACCACAGGCATCGAACAACGCGGTGATGCGCTTCAGATTCCCGGGAGAGGGAGAATGCGCATAGCGGGCGCAGCGTTCCCTGGCTTGGCGTCTCAATTGAAGTAGCGCGTGATCCAGTGGGTTGAACACCGCCCCGGAACGCATCTTTTCGAGTTCTGTCATGCGGTTGCCTTAATTACTGGCCAAGGATAAAACGGGCTACGACTGACACTCGCTCGCGGGGCGCTGGATATCAGCACATCTATTCAGGAAGACCACTGGCTGACATTGCCAGTGGTGTTACTCTACCGCATAACTCATTACAATCGCCCAACAATAAGGTCGGAACAGATATAAGGCAAAAACGGCGTTCTTTACTTCCCACAGGATACTCAACATGACCGATACTGTGCTCTACCACAATCCGCGTTGCTCGAAGTCGCGACAAGCCAAGGCACTGCTTGACGAGTCTGGTGTCGACTATCAGCTGCGCCTGTATCTGGTGGATCCGCTGTCGGTCACCGAACTGAAGGCACTGGTTAACCAACTGGGAATTCCGGCTGCTGCCCTTCTGCGCAGCACTGAAGTCGACTACAAAACAGCAGATTTGAACCCGCAAAGCTCCGAGCAGCAGATTCTGGAAGCGATGGTACACTTTCCAAAACTAATGGGAAGGCCAGTTCTGAAAACCGGAAAAGGCGCTCGTATCGGACGCCCACCAGAAGCCATTATGGAGATTCTTTAAGTGCCCTATTTGCTGATTTTGTATTACAGCCGAAATGGCAGCGTCGCTCAGCTGGCTGAAGCCATTGCCTCTGGCGTTGATGAAGTGGCTGGCATTACTTCGCGATTACGCACAGTGCCTGCGGTGCGTGCCGACAGTGAAACAGCTATCAGCGATATCCCCGATGCTGGCCCGCTATACTGCACACTGGAAGATTTCGCTGGCTGCCATGGACTGGCATTGGGTTCACCGGGACGTTTTGGCAACATGGCGGCGTCACTGAAGTATTTTCTGGAACAAAGCACTCCTTTATGGGTTTCCGGCAGCCTGGTAGGAAAACCCGCCGGTGTCTTTACCAGCACCTCGACCCCGCATGGCGGTCAGGAATCGACCTTACTGTCGATGATGATCCCGCTACTGCATCACGGCATGCTGATCAGTGGCCTGCCTTACACAGAAAAAGCTCTGCATGGTGATTACAATGGAGGCACTCCATACGGCAGCTCTCATGTTGCAGGGCCGTCACACGCACCGCTGACGACAGAGGTCCGCCAGTTGGCTAAAAATCAGGGTAAACGGCTGGCACAACTGGCGCTCAAGGTGGCAGCCAATGACTGATGCCAAACACCCGGCTATTAACGTGAATCGTCGCCTGCGCCTGAGCTATTTGTCGATGCTGGTTGCTATTTTTGTCGGCGCCTTTCTTTATGGCCCCGCCTTTTCGAGCATGCCCGCCGGCCAATGGGTGGCTTCCTGTCTTGTGGTCGGATTTTTTGTCAGCCTGCCACTGCTGATGTTTATCCTGATCGCTTTTCGCCCCTCTGCCGGCGGCGTCAGCTGGATGAGTTTTCTACTGCTGGGCTATCTGATCTACGGCATCATACTTATTTTCTCACCACGCGGTCTGCTGGCAGGTCTGATGCTGACCGGAACGACCCTGAGCACCTTTATTTACGCCGTCGCCTGGCTCCGTCCGCTCAAAAAAGCGGCAAAAGCACGAAAAAAAGAAGAAGCGGCTCTCTAACCCGCCGCAAAGACTTTACTGCGCACAACTTTGCGATACGACCCGGGAGTCAATGACAGTTTTTGTCGGAAGACTTTGCCAAAATAAGCCTGATTCCGATACCCGCTGAACTCGGCGACCTCGGCGACTGTCAGGTTGGTATCTCGTAAAAGTTCACGGGCATGCTCAAGTCGCAGTCGCTGCACATATTCCATAGGACTCTCTCCCGTTGCCCGGGAAAACCGACGGCTAAAGTTGCGAACTGACTGGTCCAGCAGTGACGCCAGCTGTGTAACAGTAATGTAGTCGGCGAGATGCTGTCGCACCCAGGATTGCACCAAACTGACCCCCTCATCATGATGAATCGCCCCGCCCGGTTCAAAGTATGGTGTCGAGAAAGTACGTTTCAGTTCATGCATAAACTGACGCTCAACCAGCGCAAGCGCCTCCTCACCAAACGTCTGCTCGATCAGAAACAACACCAGGTCAGTCTGGGAATTGATCGAACCTGCGCAGTAGATGCCGTCATCATGGGTCACAAAATGGTGGCCTTCGAAGTGAATGTCCGGATAACGCTTTGAAAACCGATCCAGATAGTACCAGTGTGTGGTGGCGACCCGGCCGGACAGCAATCCGGCTTCAGCCAGATGGCCAACCCCGGTTCCCGTTGCGGCCAAACGGGCTCCGGCTCTGTATTGTTGTTCGAGCCAGTGTTGCAGCGCTTCATTGCGTTGCAGTATAGGCCACGGAGTTCCCCACAATGGGGGTACAAAGACCAGATCTGGAGGCTGGGCCTCGGCAAATCCGACATCAGGAACAATTCGCAGGCCACCTGTCAAAGATGTCACCGGGGATGCCCCGACAACTTGAATCGACAACGTTTGACGCTGACGACGCACCCGGTACCGACTGGCGGCGTAGAACATCTCCAGGGGCAAGGCAATGCCAGTCATCAGCGCCTGCTCGCAGGCTACAAAAGCAATTTTCATACCGAATGTCTCAATAGAAATACTATTCGTCCGTATTGTAATACCTCAATGCCCAGTCGCGCACTATAGTCTTCGCTACCGACTTATTGCGAATGAATCATAGGCGCTAAACCATGAAAAAACTTCCCGTCATTACTGGCTTTGGTGGCATAAACGGCGCCGGTCGTGTCTCCATGCATCATGCCTACCGGCGCATCGTGCAGGATGTCTTGAATGACAGTCAGATGGCCGCTACCTGGCAAGACTTGTCCCGACTGATGGGTCTGGACCCATCCAAAGACAATCGTCAGGAACAACTGGACGGCACACTGATTCGTCGCATCAATAAAACCAGTCACTTTGACCCGGACGCGGTTCTCACCCATCGCAAATTAACTCTGAAGCATACCGAAGGGCTACGCTTCCAGTTAAAGCGCTCACAAATGCCCAAACCCCTGCCTGCCGGCTGGCAGGTAACCAGCACTGGCAATGATCCGGTAGACATCGTTGTGAATCAGGACATGGCCACCCTATTTCCTGATACCTACCAAGCCAAGGTCTCATCGGCAGGACAACTACCTGACGGATTCAATCCGGCCGATTATTACAATGCCACGCACCATCCGCGTGGTTTGCAAATGGCGGTCTATGGCGCTTCAGATGCTGTGCGCTCACTGGGTATGCCGTGGCAATCTGTGCTCGATTGTATTCATCCCGATCAGGTCTCTGTGTACGCAGGCTCATCCATTTCCCAGATGGACCAAGCTGGCATGAAAGGGCTTTTCCAGGCACCGCTGACGGGCAATCGAATTACATCAAAAATGATGGCGTTATCGCATCCGGAAATGACAGCCGACTTCATCAACGGCTACATTTTAAACAGCGTCGGCAATACCGGTTCCAATGCTGGCGCCTGCGCCACCTTTCTGTATAACCTGCGCCAGGGTATTACTGACCTCGAAACCGGTAAATGCCGCGTTGCTGTAGTCGGAAACTCGGAGGCACCAGTAGTGCCCGAGATCATGGAAGGATTTCGTATTATGGGTGCCCTGGCTGAAGACGAGCAACTCAGGCAGCTCGACAACAGTGATATTACCGATAACCGCCGTGCCTGCCGCCCGTTCTCCACCAATGCAGGCTTCACACTGGCAGAATCCAGCCAGTTCATAGTTCTTATGGATGACGAGCTGGCCCTGGAAACCGGCGCTGCCATTCATGGCAGTGTTGCTGATGTGTTCGTCAATGCAGACGCAAACAAGAAATCGATTTCGGGTCCGGGAATAGGCAATTACATCACCCTGGCCAAAGCCACCTCACTGGCTCGTGCCATTCTGGGTGATAACGGCCTACAACGTACCTTTGTTATGGCGCATGGAACCGGCACGCCGCTAAACCGGATCACGGAATCCCACATTTTCAATGAAATAGCAAAAACCTTTGGTATTGAAAACTGGACGATCTCTGCTATCAAATCTTACCTTGGCCATTCGCTTGGAGCGGCGGCCGGAGACCAACTGACCTCAGCACTGGGCGTTTGGGCAGAAGGCTGGGTTCCGGGAATCCGCAGCATCGATCATATAGCCGGGGACGTTCACCAGTCGAACCTGAATATCCTAATGAACCATCACAATGCCGGTGACAAAGGAACCGATATGCTCGGCACTCTGATTAACTCGAAAGGCTTCGGTGGCAACAATGCCAGTGCACTGATTCTATCTCCGGCAAAAACCCTGTCACTGATGACCGAGCGGCACGGGAATAAAGCCATCAGTCAATGGCAGCATCGCAATGAAGCGGTGAGCGAGGCTCAAGACCGTTATGACACCGAAACCCGTGAACACGGGCTAAGCGTCATGTATTCCTTTGGAGAATCTGTCATGTCAGACAAGGATATGACATTCGCCCGTGACCAAATTACGTTGAGCCAGTTCAAGCAGGCTATCGATCTGCCTACGGTCAATCCTTTTATCCGTTAAACAGTTAAGCAAAAAGTCAGCAGGTCACTATCAGCGGTCGGTTGCAGAAGATGAACAGAACCATTGCACTTTGTTTCGCTGGGCACAACCGAAAATGGCTCGCAATTGTGACCGACGCGAATTGGCCTATCCTGATCTGGACGAGGATGGCGATATAATCCCCCCTATCGACCCATCTTACCGGGAGCAAGCATGAAAAAGGCTATTGAATACCCCACATTAAGCCGGGACGAACGTAAAAAAGTAATTGATCGCACTAACTGGATTTGCGTTGCAGTAGATGCTATCGCCTTCGTGATTAAGATCGTGGTTGGTGTCACCGTAAAGTCACCGGCACTGATCGCCGATGCGATGCATAGCCTGAGTGACCTCGCCGCTGACGTACCACTGATCATTCTAGCCAAGATTTCCCATCACGGTGCTGATGAAGAACATCCCTATGGACATGCGCGCTTTGAGACACTGGGCACGGTCATGCTGGGTGGCTTGTTGCTCGCGGTCGCTGTCGGCATTGCCTATGAAAGCATTCAGCTATTGTTTGGCGACACACGTCCTGAACCCAGTATTGCGGCGCTGATTACCATCATCATCGCTCTGCTATTGAAAGAAGGGCTGTTTCATTACGCACTCCACCAGTCACGTCGTGCGCGCTCGCCAATTCTAGCCGCGAACGCCTGGCACGCGCGTTCAGATAGCCTTTCTTCACTAGTGGTACTCGCAGGCGTCATTGCAACTATGTTGGGTTACCCGACGCTGGAGATAATCGCGGCGGTTATAGTGGCCGGGCTTATCGGTCACATGGGTGTCAGTCTGACCTGGGATGCCATTCAAGTACTGGTTGACCGCGGCGTCGACAATGAGCGCAAACAAGCGTTCATAACCACTCTGGCCTCCATTCCTGGCGTCAAAGATGTGCATATGTTGCGCACTCGTATGATGGGCCCTGATGTATTCAGGTAGGCGGGTATTTAAGCGTGTCAGAGGGTCATCAGATAAACGAATGGGCGCTGCGCACGATTAAGGACAAATACAGCGACGTTGCCGATATCACCTTACACATCGATCACGAACATGACTTGCCTGGAGATCAGCACCAACCACTGGCACCCTTGAGACCCGCCATAGAAAGCTTGCTTTTTGAACGAGGTATTCGCGACTACCAGAGCCTGATCATTCACTACCGAAAACAAAGGACAATTCTTGAGCTGTCCTGCCTACCAGAACAGGCTACCGATGGCTGGCTTGAACAATGCAATGCCATAGTCAGTGACGTGCCCTGGATCGAGACGATTACGCTAAGCACTATCGACAGTACCAGCACCGCACAACAGTGAGACAACTGTTCTGCTCGCGTGAACCGCTCATGCAAGAACGGTTCGGCGCGCTAACCCTTACTCAGGGCGTTATGCGTTACCGGTCAATCAGCACACTGATATTGTCTCGGATGATGACGCGGCCATTCTGATCCAGAACTTCAACTGACCAGAGACCACTCCATCCCGGTAACAGCTCCTTACTTGAGTAAACGCGCCACCGTGGGCCTTCAATCTGAAATTGAATGCTCGCCATAATTTGCCCTTTATAGCGCCAGCGGTGTGTTACCTGAGAGCCCGTCATATCGACAAGTTCGGTAAAATAATACAAAGGAGTAATGTTGCTCGCTGTTGTCAGGCGGTCAACGGGTTCCCGATCAGTAATCCCACGGGTAAACTGATGCCGGTTGATATCTGCTGAAACTGCGGTCGATATTCCCAGAATCAGCATGGCCACCAGTGCTTTTCTTATTTTTGCTGTTGCCATTATCGGCTCCTGTTTGGCATGCCAGATACATTGATCAAACATCGGTCAAGCCACCGGCACACTGCCCGCTATGGGTGGCAATGGTGGAACAACACCCGCATTCTGAGCGCGGTGTCGAAGTAGATGATCCATCAACACTATGGCCATCATGGCTTCGGCAATTGGCACCGCTCGAATCCCAACACAGGGATCATGCCGACCCTTGGTAATCATTTCAATCGGTTCACCGGAACGGGTAATGCTTTTTCCCGGAACAGTAATGCTTGATGTAGGTTTAAGGGCAATATGTGCCTCTATTGCCTGCCCGGTTGAAATACCTCCGACAATGCCACCGGCATGATTGCTTAAAAAGCCCGCTGGCGACAACTCATCACGGTGCTCGCTGCCCTTCTGATTGACCACGTCAAAGCCATCGCCAATCTCAACACCCTTAACCGCATTAATGCTCATCAACGCATGCGACAAATCGGCATCGAGCCGGTCAAAAATAGGCTCTCCCAAACCCGGCTTCAAGCCGGTGGCACGAACACTGATACGTGCGCCGATCGAGTCACCCGCTTTGCGCAGTGCCCGCATGTAGGCTTCCATTTCCGGTACTTTATCAGGATCAGGACAAAAGAACGGATTGTCCTCAATCGTATTCCAGTCAATCCGTTGTGCCCGAATAGGGCCCAACTGACTGAGATACCCCTGAATGTAGATACCCTGTTCTGCCAGATACTGCTTGGCGATGGCCCCGGCAGCAACACGCATGGCTGTTTCGCGCGCAGAACTGCGACCACCACCCCGATAATCCCGAAAGCCGTATTTCTGATCATAACCATAGTCGGCATGCGCCGGACGGTAGGTGTTCATAATCTCGCTGTAGTCGTTGCTGCGCTGATTGGTGTTTTCGATCATCAGCCCAATAGGCGTACCGGTTGTTCGGCCTTCGAAGACACCACTGAGAATGCGTACGGTATCGTCTTCCCGGCGTTGAGTGGTAAAACGGCTGGTGCCTGGTTTGCGTCGATCCAGATCGCGCTGCAAATCAGCCTCATTCAACTCAAGTCCTGGCGGGCAACCATCAACAATGGCACCCAGTGCAGGTCCATGACTCTCACCAAAAGAGGTTACCGTAAATAACTTGCCAAATGTATTTCCAGACATGTGCTAGCGTCACTCCATAAACAGGGTTGTTGTCGGCAACCAGAGGATGCCATCGGTTACAGGAACCGGCGTTATCGCTTTAATTCGGCACTCAATAGACACGAGAATCGGTCAGATACCCCGATCTGCCATCAGACAAAATAGGCTTTCAGCTCCGCCGCCGAGACCACAAAAACACCGTGTCCACCCATAGCGAATTCAGGCCACTGCAAATTCAGATCCGGATAAGCGGTCATCAGAGCGCCAAAACTGTTGCCAACTTCACACACTAACCAGCCGTCATCAGTCAGAAACGTAGATGACTGTCGCAAAATCCGGTGAACCAACTCCAAACCATCATTACCCGCGGCCAGGCCGAGGCGTGGTTCATGGTGAAACTCGGCGGGCATTGTATCGAGGTCTTCGTCGTCAACGTAGGGCGGATTGGATACGATCAAATCGTAGCGCTCACCATCGAGAGCCTCAAACAAATCACCCTGATAAACTGAAACCTGATACCCAAGGTCCTTGCGGTCAACATTATCAACCGCAATCGCAATGGCGGCCTCACTTAGGTCGCTGAGGTCAATTTTGGCATCCGGAAACGTCCGCGCTATGGCAATGCCGATACAGCCACTGCCGGTGCACATATCCAGAACTCGCTTGGGTTCATGCTGCAACCAGGGTTCAAAATGAGCATCAATTAACTCGGCTATTGGCGACCTTGGAATCAGCACATCAGGGGATACCCGAAACGGTTCACCACAGAACCAGCCCTCTTCCAGCAAGTAGGCAGTCGGGATTCGTTCCAGGCATCGGCGTGCAATCAATGACCACAACCGCTGACGCTCGCGAGGCAACAGGGTTGCATTCATTACGGCAGCAGGTGCATTCCATTCCAGATGCAGGGCGCGCAAGCACAGAAACAGCGCTTCATCCCAGCCTGATTCAAAACCGTGACCATAGAAGACATGATGCGCATCCATCTGGCTGGCAGCAAACCGCACCCAGTCGGCGAGGCTTGCGAAGCAATGCAAACACTCAGCCTGATCGTCAGGACTGGTCAGGGTTACGGCAGAGTCGGCAGCAGACATGACACCTCAGCTTGGAACCATCAAATGAAACACTGAGTATACCTTGGTATGGCCAAGAACTTTAGCAGGCTGTTGAAATTCACAGAATTTAAGCCGCCTGCTACTAGCAGGTTATTGAATGTCAACGGGTCGTCCTATGGGCATCGTACTTCAAGTCTGCTGTGTTCGATCGCAGGAACGTGGCCGCTTGCGTCGGAGCACCTAGTTCCAAATCACTTTCGCCAATACCGGCAAAACTCACTGAATACCCGTTTCGCTGCGCTACACCTCGGGCCCACTGCATGAATTTTTGGCGATCCCACTCAAACTTGTGATCCTCTTCGCGAAATTCACCCGGTGCTAGTCCCAGTAGAGCGTTATATTCCCGATTTGGCGTTGTCATGATCAGGCAGTTTGGACGCATCTGACCAAAGACACTCTGTTCAACCCGAGACAGGTCGTTGGGCTTTACATGTTCGATGGTTTCGACCATAGCAGCCACGTCAAACCCGGTCAGTGCTGGCTGCGAATCGGCATAGGAGCCGACAACTAATGCCAGCCGTCCACTGGCCAGACTCTTGGAAAACATGGTGCGCGCCACCGCCAAGCCTGCTCCGGAAGCCTCCAGGCCAACTATTTGCTCAAACTGAGGATCGTTGAGTAATCGCATCAACAGAGATCCGGAGCCACAGCCCAAATCCAGAACACGTCGGGCTCCGGTAGCCCTGATTTGATGATAAACGCTGTCGAGCCGCTCCTCATGCAAGGGAGAAGTCCCGGGTAGCGCAGTCGACAGTCCTGCTAGGATCAACGAATATTTACTCCGATGTGGAAGGGTCTATAGCTAACACTGACTGTGTGTTGGGTGTTTCAGTCTGACTATCCAGTCTTGCCTTTAGCCAGCGGGACAATGGCTCAGGGTCTTCCATATGAGCATGATGACCCCCTTCAAAACGGGCAAGCGACAGCCTGCTCACACAGGCCAGCCGATCATTCAGTACCTGCTGCGCATTGCCTATGGGGCTGTCATTAAACAAAGCCAGATCTAACGGGCATTCTATACGATGCAACAATGCCTGTACCTGATTTTCAGTCATGCGCCAGGCGCTTTCCTGGCGCAAACGCCTGTCATAGCGATGATACCAGCCCTCCGCGCCCAGTCCGATACCCCGGCTGGACAGAATTTGCGCACTTTGTTCAGACAGTGGCAAGCGGCCTCCAAGCCGGACCCGCCACAAGGCATCCGGCGAGCTGTAATAACGAGGTTTCCCGAGCCTCGACTGTCGATGCTGATAGCTGTGCTGAAGACGATCCAGATTACCATCATCGGAATCCGTCAAAGGTCCGAGTGCGTCCAGACAGATCAGTCGGTCGATACGCGGATCCAGCGCCCCGAGCAACTGTGCCAGAATGCCTCCCAGCGAGTGCCCCAGCAGGGTGTAGCTATCCCAATTCAATTCGTCGAGTACTCGTCCCAGTGTGGGCAGCCACTGCGTTATCATTGACCCTTCGGCCATGGGCAGAGGCGCAGAGGCACCATGACCAGGCAAATCCAGCGCCCAGATTTCGACATCAGGCAGTACTGCGCACAACGGCTTGAAGCTGTAGGCATTGTCCAGAAAACCGTGCAGTGCAAGAACACGTTGGCCCTGCCCCGCTTTTACTCCCTGGATTTGCCCACCCAACAGTGATACTGGCTGCACCTCAGGCCGCTCGCTGCTGGTATAACTGCTGAATCAGACGCGTCACTTCTGTGGCCGTGTCATCGGGATGCTCCAGCGGAAACATATGACTGCCAGGTATCCGTGTACCGACCAGACCGAGTTTATGTTTCATCCGCAAATACTGATGCTTGCACACAGTGTCGGTCTCGCGACCCAGAATCACCCCGGCTGGCACCCTCAACTGACCCGGTTTGAACCAGAGCGTGTGAGGTATGGTACGAAAAACAGCCAGCTCAACGGTCACTTCATAAGCCAGTTCGACGCCACCGTCATCTGCCGGTCGGGTGGCACTGGCCAGGTAATCCTGCAGACAATCCTGATGAAAATTCCGGAACAGACCCCGACTCTTAAAATACTCGCTGGCCTCTTCCGAGTTTGTCCAGTGCCGTCGACGATGTTTTGACCGACCCGCTGGCGTCAGATTATCAATCAGACCCAGGGCTTTAACACTGCGCACCACCCAACTTTCAAACCAGTTAAACAAAGGTACGTCCAACATAATGATGGCTGAAAACAAATCTGGCCGTTCCAGTGCAGCCATCATCGTCAGACCCCCTCCCAGGGAATGGCCGAGCCCGATGACGGGGCGGTCACATTGCCGTTCGATGCTGTCGATAAGTTGACGTTTCAAGTGCGGCCAATTGTTTGTCACCGGATAGTCGGGATCATGCCCTATCAGTGGCAGGGTTTTAACATCACCATCACCAGCCAGATGATCCAGCATTCGACGATAACTTGCGGAGGGAAAACCATTAGCATGTGCAAAGTGAATGTGAGCTTTCATAATAACCAGATAAACCGATACCGACCGACAATCTAACCCAGCCGAGAGCAGGATTCAAACGCGCGTTTGAACGGCTGTTGGTTAATTACCGGATCCACAGTAGGTCGGCACCGCCTGCATACCAGTCGACAACGTCCAGACACGCCAAGCTGGCCGGTGCCAAAGCCACTGCACTTGGTTGGCCCGCCACTTGATTGGCGAGCGCACTGAGTAGAGGGTTATGACCAACCAGCAACAATCGTTCATGGCCAAGTGTTCCCAGCCATTCCAGCAACTCCGATACCGAACGATCAGGTGTTAGCTTTTTACTGAGTTTGTAAGTACTCTGGCCGGTCTTGTGCAAGACTCGATCGGCCGTTTGGCGGGCGCGCAAATAAGGACTGCAATAGACAGCATCAACCGATTCAAGGGCTTCGCCTACCTGCGCTACCGCCCGGACACCCGCTGGCACCAGCGCCCGGGATTCATCCGACGTATGCCCATAGGGTTCGGCCTCACCGTGGCGCAACAAGTACAGAATCACATTGACGAATCCGGCCGCTCTGTCTCGTCATCCGGCCAGTCCTGAAACGGGAACGGCTTGTCATTGGTGATAAACGTAAGATAGTCCAGAATGTGCTTCTGGTAGACAGCCAAACGACGACAAAACCTCACCAGCTGGGGGTTTGGACTGTCTTCGAACCACGCCAGCACCCAGTGCACAATGGCCAGTACGCCGGTAACCAGCAAACTGATGCGTAAAATAATCCAGAACAAAATCATGCTCAGTGCACGTAGCACCTGGTGTTCCTTACCTTCCCGATTCAGAGGTACCATCAGATTCCTGCTCCCATAAATTCGACGTCCTGAGCCAGATCGCCCGACATCAACTGACCCGCCACATCCGCAATGGGCTTATCCTGATAAATAATGGCATAGAGCCCATTCGCCAGTGGCATATAGATGCCCATCTCCGCTGCCTTCTGATGAACCATGCGCAGCGTGTTAATCCCTTCTGCGGTCTCCCCTATTCTTTTTATCGCCTGCTTCAGCGTGTCACCTTCGCCGATATAATAACCTACCCGATAATTGCGACTGAGCTTGGAACTGCAGGTTACGATCAAATCGCCGACGCCGGCCAGACCCAAAAATGTCATTGGGTTGGCACCCAGACGCACAGCAAAGCGAGACATTTCGGCCAGTGACCGAGTAATTATGGCGGCGCGAGTATTTTCAGCCATGCCCAGCGCAGCCGCCAACCCGGTAATAATGGCATAAATGTTTTTAAGGGCACCGGCCAGTTCAACACCGTATATGTCCGGGTTGCCATAGACACGGAAATATTTACTGGAGAGCATCTGCTGGATCGAGCCACGCAGCGGCTGACTATAGGACGCCACCACCGTTGCCGAAATCTGATGATCTGCTATTTCTTTGGCAAGATTGGGCCCGCTAATGACACCAATATCATGCGCGGGCGCCAGATCATGCAATAGTTGGCTCATCAGTCTGAAACTACCCGGCTCTATACCCTTGGTCAGACTGACCAGCGCTGTATGAGCTTGCAACAGGAGCACAGCTTGCTCGACTACTGACCGAAACGCTTTGCTCGGAACAGCGACGAACACACAGTCGGCATCTGCAACAGCATCGTTCAGATCCAGAACCGGCTTGAGATTAGCGTTGAGTTTGTATCCGGGAAGGTAGCGGCTATTCTCACCCTGGGTGAGGATATCTTCTGCCTGTTTTTCGCTGCGCATCCAAAGTTTGACCCGATGACCATTGGATGCAGCAATATTGGCAATGGCTGTACCAAAACTACCGCCACCGAGTACAGTAACGGACTGAGATGACCTCTCACTGGGATGTGTCACAAAAATGGAGCTCCCTGAAACGAGACCCACAACCTGATAAGGCTCTGCGTCCTAAATAGACATTGACCACTGACCCCTCAGTGCGGCTGGTTTTCCATGCATTCAACCAGCTCTCTGAACGTTTGGCGGTTTTGGTCGTTCAAAGACATCAATATTTTGTGAGCTTCCAACACCCGCTCATGTGCCGACCATTCATCCAGCGGCAGGGTACTCTGCTCACTAAGTGCTTCATCAGGCTCAATATCGGCATTGGGTACTATTACGAACACCCGGTCACGAAAGCCCATCGTATCGATAATCCGAGTTATGTCAGCGCGATTGGAAATCAGAGTGGGTACGTGACCCATCACTGGTGTCGCCAACCGTGAAACCTTGGCCAGCAACCCCAGACTAGTGCTGTCAACACCTTCAACATCGCTGAGATCAACGATCACTGAGGTGAAAATGGGGTCTTCAACCATATTCTTTAAGCAGGTATCCAGGGTAGTGCACAACGTCATGCGCACGTCACCCGTCAATTTAATGACATAGGAACCTGACTTATTCGCCATTAGAACGCGACCGGTACTCATCTATTATCCGACCTATTTTACCCTTTCAACGGTTAGGACTGTGATGTCGTCTAACGCAGACCGGGTTTTACCCTCAGTCGTCATCTGCGTCAAAACATGTTGCATAGTATGGGTTGGGTCTTCCCCTAACTCAAGCAAATGCGCTTCCTTTTCTTGCAAAGATACGTCAGTCAATAACTCCAGAAAGCCGTCTGACACAACAGAAAGTCGCTCGAAACCGTCCAGTTTCTGACACCGATTTTCGAAAGCCGCATCATCAAACAGCCCTACTGCCAGACTTTCAGGCTCAATCGCACGGCAGAAGTCCCTGGTACAGAGCACCGGTGCCGGGAAATGCGCTGCCGAGGCGTAATCCAAACTGTTATCGTCTGTATCGATGACACCGTAAAACATGGTGGCATGTTTTCCGGTTTGGGTACGGATCAACTCCAGATTGATCTGGTGCAGCACCTGCGCCGGATTCAGCACGATATCCGAGGCGTCACTTTCCATTTCATCGCGAAACCGGTCAATCTGGTTTTTGATCAACAGGGTTATCAGTGCAGAACTGGCTCCATGACCGGAGACATCAGCCATATAAAACACCAGCTTCCCGGGGATGACCTGAAAATAATCAACCAAATCACCGCTTAAATAGTTGGATGGGACCATTTGGTGACTGATGCGGTAATGATCATGGATCAGCGGGAATTCCGGCAATAATCGTTGTTGCACTGCGCGCCCCGCCTGCAGATCCAGCTTCAGCCGATCGACGTGGTCCTGCAATTGCTGATTGCGCGACTCAAGCTCGACCCGATATCGATAATTCTCTTTTACCAGAAAAGACCGCTCAAGCGCGCGCTCTACTGAGTGCTCCAGCACCCCCAGGTCAACAATGGGTTTCATCAGATAATCGCTGGCACCCAGACGCAACGCCTCTACGACGTCGGTCATGACACCGGCCCCGGATACCACGATGACCGGGACTTCATCGGTGAGCTCCATAATGCGACGCAGCAATGACAAGCCATCCATCACCGGCATGCGCAAATCACATATAATCAGATCAGGTGATTTTTTTTCATAAAGTGACAAAGCCTGCTGGCCGTTTTCTGCCTCCAATACCTCATAGCCGCTGTCTTCGAGATAGGCGACAATGGAGTCACGAATAGCTTGCTCGTCATCGACAACCAAAAGAGTAGCTTCTATGAGTGGCATCTTATTGACTTCCCCAGGGTAATGCAGGCAACTTAACGGGGTGGGTCACTGAACGCAACCTCTGAATTGTTCAGAACCTTCCTAACACCGAACAATGGCGTGGTATTGGCGGGATTTCGCCCCTGGCGATGACCTATCCAAACTGGATAATGAGGTATCTATGAGCACAGCGGACCGAGACTACAGCGAAAAACGCGATTTTATTCGGATGAACCTCAATGCAGAGGCTTTGGTGCACTTACCCGGCCAGACTGCGCCGCTAAGGGCGCATTGCACCGATTTAAGCGCAACCGGTATCAGCCTGACAGCCCCGACCGCACTGCCCATAGAGACAGAAGTCAGGATCAGCATTGAATCACCCAATGAGCAATTTCGCTCGTTGGATGCAAAGGCCAGAGTTATAAGATGCAACGCCATGGATGAACAGTTGTTCAATTTAGGACTGGAGTTTCTGAGCTTAAGTTAACACCAGGACACGATTCACTGTGTAGGCAACCGCAATCTGTATGCCTTACTAAAATACACAACAGCAGCGACTTCTGTCGCTCTGCGTCCAGGCTTGCCTGGCTAGGCATAACTGGTTGGGTAGCTGATCAGAACGATTCATCAACAAAAGGCTCAGACGCCCCGGGGCTATCACCAAACCCGCCTTCGTCGACGAAATCGTCGTCGTCAACATCATCATCGTCTCTGTCCACGTTATCAGCAGGATCATCGAGGAAAGCATCTGCAACCCCTCTACCATCAGCAACGTCATAGCGGCGAATAGAAAGATACGCCTCACGCAACACTAGGTAACTGTCGCCGCGCATGAGATTGTCAGAAGACAAGAGGTCCGCTCGCGTTTGCAACGCATCCAGCGTTGCCAGGCCCGTCCGCTGCACCAAATCAAGTTCGGAATACTGCAAGGGGCTCAACCAGATATCACCCAGAAACCCAGAGCTGTCGCGTATACTTGATGGCCCCAGCAAAGGAAGTACCAGATAGGGCCCGGGACCCACGCCCCAATATCCGAGAGTCTGGCCAAAATCCTCAATTTTTAGTTCTATACCAATGTGCCTGGCTACATCAAATAAACCGAGAATGCCAACGGTTGAATTGATCAGAAAACGCCCGCCGGAAGCCCCTGTAGCACTCCATTTCCCCTGTAAAAGATTATTAGTCGCATTGCGCACTTCACCGATGTTATGAAAAAAGTTGCGAACACCGCGCTCAACCGGATCGGGCGTCAGGGTGGTGTAGGTGACAGAAAGCGGTCGTAAAATAGATTGATCCAGCCCGTCGTTAGCCCTGTAGATAGCACGATTTGCTGATTCAAATGGATCATGGTTGCTCGCCAGGGCCTGAGAACCTGACACCGCGCCCCATCCCAGCAAAGCAATGGTTACCATAATTGAAGTGGGCGAAGTCAGCTTCAAACGTCATCCTCAGGCCGTGTGTCGGGTCTCTTTCATCCATTGCGCCAATGCTTGCTCAGCTCGGCTTTGTGCACGCTTCACCACAGGCTTTACAACCTGGTGAGCGAGGTCCCGATCGATGCCTTTACCGGCAGGCACCGTATCCGTGTTTTGGTTTGACGAAGGGGTTTGCTGCATCAGCAGCTGTTCATACGCACTAGGCTGCTTTCGAATCTGCTTCTCAAGATGCTTTACGCGATGACCGACGCCAATAGCGCCCTGACCCATCATCTTTATTTCCTGTCGCAACGCCTGCTGACTCTGTCCCAGACGCGCTTCCAACTTTCGAATTCTACGCCCATGCCGCCAATTTACCAAACACAGGACAATAACCAGTCCACATAACGCAATGGTCAGCCCATTAGAGGCTCCCAGTAATGCCCAGTGCTGCATAATTGCCATCTTGCGTCATCCTCATGAAGTCGGTTAATTGACGTTTCATGAGGTGATGCACAACTCAGGCCAGCTTAACCTTAAATGTTACAGATCGGCAATGTCGGCCCATTCACGTTCGGTCAGTAATTTTTCAATCTCGATCAGTATCAGCAGCTCATCATTTTTGTGACAAACTCCCTGAATGTAACGCGAACTCTCATTACTACCGACATTGGGCGCAGTCTCAATTTCAGACTGACGCAGGTACACAACCTCGGCAACCGAATCAACCATGATACCAACCACCTGATCATCCGATTCGAGGATAACGATTCGCGTGTTGTCCGTTACATCCGAAGACAATAAACCAAAGCGCTCGCGGGTATCTACAACCGTAACGACATTGCCACGCAGGTTGATAATGCCTATTACATACCCTGGCGCTCCTGGTACCGGTGCTATTTCGGTATAGCGCAGTACTTCGCGTACCTGCATTACATTGATGCCGTAGGTTTCGTCACCCAGGTGGAACGTCACCCACTGAAGTATCGGGTCATTTCCGGCCTTTGCTGTTTGCGCTGTCATAGGTCACCCTCTTGAATGCTATTGCAACTGCTGCATGTCACTGTATTGTACTCCAGATACCCATCAAACGCCTGAGCATCATCATTCTCTACCCGGCCTATTGAGACTGTATTAACCACTCTCGAATACCGACCGGGCAAATTCGTTTAGATCCACCAGGGCGCACATCCGGTCGATAATAGTACCCGCCAGCCAGGGACGACTGGTACGACTGCTGCGCCATTTGACAGACTCTGGCTGTATAGAAATTGAGCCTTCAATCTGATGGCAGCCGAAGGCCCAGTCCGAGCCATAGACGCCCACGCCAAACGCCAATTCGTCGACACTTTCGGCACGATAGCGCTCTGGCATAACCAAACGGGCCGTATCGACCACTCGTAGATTGCGACCATTTTGCACCGGCAACAAACCCAGAAACCAAGCTGGCTGATCAAATAACGGCGTTAAATCGCGATCAAGGGTATGGATGTTTCCTAGCAAGATCAGCGGTACGGCCAATTTAAGTCCGTCGACTACAAAAACCAGGCAATCAAACCGTTGCTGCGCCCAACCCGGCCGCCCGTTCTCAAGCCAGCGACTCAAGTCATGCTCATGGTCGCTGGCAACAGATTCAGCGTCATCGATACAGACTTGCGTCGATGGTTCAGTCACGTGAACAGGCGCTGGTGCTGGCTCAAAAACCGGGGCAGCTTCGTCTCTGAAAGAGTCAGAATCCAGATCGGTTAACGCTAACCTTGCTATGGTTGACTTTGCCTTATTGACCGACGATTTCGATTCAGTGTTGGCAGGCATCGCTTTATCGGTTGTCTGAGCCGCGGTTTCCAAAGTCGGCCGGGCATCACTGTCTATCTCGGGATCCGGCCACTGCGCTTCATCGGACTCTGTTGCCGTATGCAACATGGAATCCAGGTAGTTCGCCAGCGCCTTATCTGAAACAGAGGTTTTGGTCTTTGAAGTCTGTGGTGTCTTTACCATACACCCCACCACCGACACCCTGTTGAACCAAGATTCAGGGTATCTAACCAAAGGGTGACTGTCGGCTGATAGTTGGTCATTGACTACCCCAACGCCAACAATGATTTCAACAATGACTGATAGGCTCGGGCACCCCGTGAATCCGGTGACAGTTGATTGATACCAACACCCTCTCGACTGGCATCCCGCAGACGCGTGTCCACCGGTATGGCAGATTGCCAGATATGATCTTCATGCTGCTCTCGAAGACTGCGCAGCGCCTTAATTGAAGCCTGGGTACGACGGTCAAACATGGTCGGAATAACCAGATAATCCAGTGAACGTTTTTGCGAGGCCGTTACCATTGCAATCGTATGAACCATGCGTTCAAGCCCCTTCAACGCCAGGAACTCGGTTTGCACGGGTACCAGCAACCGTTTACAGGCAGCCAATGAGTTGATCAGCAGTACACCCAGCATGGGAGGCGTATCAATGATGGCGTAGTCAAAGTCGTCCCAAAGATGAGCCAAGGTTTTTGACACGACCAACCCCATCCCATCTTGCTGGCTGACGTTGCGTTCCAGAGTTGCCAGCGCCGTCGAAGCGGGCAGCAAAAACATGCCCTGCTGGGACGTTTCCATTAGCAACTGACCAGGCAGATCATCTGGCACTTTGCCTTTATTCGCAAACAAACTGTAAGCACTGCTGTCCATTTCATCCGGATTATGGCCAAAATAGCTGGTCAGAGACCCTTGAGGATCAAGGTCGAAGACCAGGACACGCTTACCCTTTTCTGCCAGCATGGCGCCCAGTGATACCACTGTGGTGGTCTTACCAACGCCACCTTTCTGGTTAGCAACCGACCAAACGTGCATGAACTCTCCTCAACCTTTTCTGAGCAACGGCTCGGAACATCGCCGTTCCAACTACACTGGCTACAACCCAACCTACTAATAGTTTGTCAGGGTGCCGAATTCGAACCAGAGGCAGTATCCTGACTCGTATCTGTGTTTCCAGGCACCGGAGTGACTGTCGTCGGCGGCACGAGTACATTCGGCGCATTGAGTCGGGTGATCACTATGCTCACCCGACGATTACGCTCTGACCTTGCTGCATTGGTTTCATCAAATCGGGGCTGATACTGGCCGAAACCCAGTGCTGACAACCGTTCACCGGCAACGCCGGCTTGTTGTAAATATTCAACCACGCTGACGGCTCGACTCGCGGACAATCCCCAGTTAGAAAGATCAGTTCCCGTCGGTGTTGCGTCAGTATAGCCCTCAACCGAGACCGGATTTTGTAGCGGAGCCAGCACCTTGGCCACTTCGTACAATACCGCCTCTGCACTGGACGTTATATCGGCCGATCCTGGAGAAAATAAAACCGGCTCTTCCAAATTTATTGCCAACCAGTTTTCAGTGCCACTAACACTGATCAACTGATCTTGTATCAATTGCTGAAATTGCTCATCGACCTGCTGGCGCACCTGCAACAAAGTTGACTCACGCTGAAAGGTTTCAGTGTCTGACACATCTTCACGGGTTGACGGTATAGGGTCAGGCCGGAACAAAGGATTAAATACGTCAGGCCCCTGCGGAGTCGCATTTAATTCGATGGGATCAATACTGCTCGGACGAACATCAAAAATTTGCAACAAGTTCTGACTGACAGCCTGGAATTTGGCTTCGTCAACAGCCGATATAGCGTAAAGAAAGACAAAAAAAGCAAACAGCAGCGTCAGAAAATCGGCGTAGGAAACCATCCAGCGCAGCGACTGGGTACCCTGAAAACGAGCGCGTCGACGATGACGTCTCACGGCCGATATTCTTTTAAACGGCGCTCAAGAACCCGGGGATTTTCACTGTCGGCGATCGCCAAAACGCCGTCGAGCACCATATCCTCAAAACCAAAACGTGCTTCGGCCATGCTGCGCAAACGCCCGGCAACCGGCAGAAAAAACAGATTAGCCAGACCAACACCATAAATGGTGGCAACAAAGGCTGTGGCAATGCCAGCACCGAGTGCAGCGGTATCATCAATTTGAGTCATTACCTGAATCAACCCCAGTACGGCACCAATGATACCCATAGTAGGTGCATAGCCACCAAGAGAATCGAACAGGTAAGCCGCTTTGAGCGTGCGGCTTTCGCGAGCATCCATAGACACTTCGAGGCTGTGTCGGATTTTGATCACAGACTCGCCATCAACCAGCAATTGCAGACCGAGACGGATAAAATCGTCCTGTTCTCGATTGGAATCCGCTTCAAGCGACAAAAGTCCCTGACGGCGGGCGATCTGACACCAGCGGACAAGTTTTGCCTCCGTGGCCTCGGCTTGCCAGTGATGACCGGCAAAAATTCCCGGAAACATCCGCCAGGCAAGACGCCAGGTGGCAAAATCAGACTGAATCATACCGGCAGCAAGCGTCCCACCCAGTACAATAAGAGCTGCAGGCAGGTTGGTAAGGGAGCCTGCCTGACCGCCTTCAAGCATATGACCGCCAAATACCGCGATCCAGGCCAGAATCAAGCCAGCCAGCGCTATCATGAATACCCCTTTTCTTTTTATCGTGGTCGGGCCTGGCAGACCCTTCTTACTTTATATAACTAGCAAGGCCTGTGCCAGAATCCTGTATACGGCGGTAGCATCACTTTTCCTGTGCACTACTCCCCCGAAATCACTGGCACGCCAGCTATCCTTGAAACCACTCAACCGCACAGTACCTCAACCAAACGTTTTGCAACGTCGTCAAGAGGGATAATCTCGTCAGCCAGTTCCGCCTTTACAATCGCCGAAGGCATACCATCTATTACGCAAGTACTTGATTCCTGTGCCCAGACGGCCCCCCGAGCCTGCTTGATCAATCGGGCACCCTCGCGACCGTCAGCACCCATACCGGTTAAAACAACCGCAAGAACGTTCTGACCATAGTACTTGACCGAGCTGCCAAAGGTGACATCAACCGACGGTTTGTAGTTCAGTCGCTCATCACCCTCGAATATTTTCACCCGGCCTTTGCCGTTGAGCATCATTTGAAGTCCGCCGGGGCCTAACAGTGCCTCACCAGCTCGAAGTGCATCGCCGTCTTTTGCTTCACGAATGGACAGCGGACACTGACGATTCAATCGCTCGGCAAAGGCACCTGTGAAGGTGCCTGGCATATGCTGGATCATCAGAATGGGTACCGGAAAGTGAGCGGGTATCTGAGTCAGGATTTTTTGCAAGGCAACCGGGCCACCGGTTGACGTTCCCAGCATGACCAGCTCAAACCGTTGTGGGTAACGCTTGCGACCGGACGTGCGGGTCGGCGGAGTGTCCGCAGGTGCCGAGCTGGGCCTGTTCGGAGTTGGAGGGGTGGTCGGCGCAGAACGTCGACGGGCCTGCCCTGCGATAGCGATGATTTTTTCGCACAATGCCCGTTTCAATGCATTGGGTCCACCCCCAACGTCTTCGTAACTTTTAGGCAGGAAATCAACAGCACCGGCATCAAGCGCGTCCAGAGTAACCCGGGCACCGGCCTGCGTCAGCGAGGAAAACATCAGAATGGGCGTAGGCTGTTTTACCATAATTTCCCGGACTGCAGAAATGCCATTCATCATCGGCATTTCGTAATCCATGGTCACGACATCAGGCTTCAGCTGAATCGTTTTATCAATACCCTCTCGACCATTGGTTGCCTCGCCAATGACATTCAGGTCGGGATGTGAATTGATCAATCCACGAATACGGGTTCGGAAAAAGCTGGAATCGTCTACGATCAGCACCGAAATGGGCATCTATATCTCCCTGGATGGAATGTCGAGCCCGCAGCTAGCTGACCTTAATCGGATCAGTAGCCTGTCTCTCGTATTCAAAACAGTCTTAAAAAACGTCGCGGGAACTGTCCAGACAGCCTACTTAGGAAGACGCAGAGCTGTTCCCGCGAGGGCTCCACGTGCATTATTCAGAGCCTCCCTAAACCTGAGCGTACGCCTTGAGCAGACTGGGGACATCCAAAATCAGGGCAATACGACCGTCACCGGTTATGGTCGCGCCCGACATGCCATCAGTTCCTTGGAGCATCTGCCCAAGCGGCTTGATGACAACCTCTTCCTGGCCCACCAGTTGATCAACAACGAAACCAACTTTTTGCGTACCAACCGACACGACAACCACATGGCCAGTCTGTTCACCCTGCTCTTGTTTATCCTTCGTCAACCATCGCTTCAGGTAGTGCAATGGGATCGGTTTGCCACGCACCATAACCACTTCTCGTCCGTCTACGACGTTAGTGCGTGTCAGATCCAAGTGAAAAATTTCATTTACATTAACCAGCGGCAAGGCAAATGCCTGGTTACCAAGCATGACCATCAGTGTTGGCATAATCGCCAGCGTCAGTGGCACCTTGATCGAGATGACGGTACCGACACCCATCTTTGAGTCAATCTCTATCGTGCCATTTAATTGACTGATTTTGGTTTTCACCACATCCATGCCAACACCGCGGCCCGATACGTCGGAAATCTCGGCTTTGGTACTGAAGCCCGGCGCAAAAATCAGATTGAAACATTCAGTATCACTAAGCCGGTCTGCTGCCTCCTGATCCATTACCCCGCGCTTGACGGCTATACCCCGGAGTTTATCGGGATCCATGCCGCCGCCGTCGTCACGAATGGTCAGCAATATATGGTCACCTTCCTGCTCTGCAGACAGGATTATCTTGCCGGTGCGCGGCTTACCGGCAGCCACACGAACATCAGGTATTTCAATACCATGATCCACCGAGTTTCGAACCAGGTGTACAAGTGGATCAGCCAGCGCATCGACAAGATTTTTATCAAGATCGGTTTCTTCGCCAATCAACTCCAGTTCAATATCCTTTTTAAGGGTTCTGGCCAGGTCACGCACAACCCGCGGGAAACGACCAAACACCTTCTTGATTGGCTGCATCCGGGTTTTCATGACCGATGCCTGCAAATCGGCGGTTACAACGTTCAGATTTCCTACGGCTTTCTGCAACGTTTCATCATCCAGCTCGATACCAAGACGAACCATACGATTACGCACCAGAACCAACTCACCAACCATATTCATGATGTCGTCAAGCCGTTTGGTATCAACGCGAACGGTCGTATCCTGAGCATTAACGGCGGCTCTCTCAGGCATTGGCGCAGCAGATTCTTTAGCCGCTGGCTTGGCAACGAGCTCCGGTTTATTCGATTGCGGGACCGTTTTGGAGACAGGGTTAGGTGCTGATACGGGTTCAGGCCCCGTCAAATCAGACTCACTAGCCTGCTCAGCGGCCTCTTGCTCACCTGCTCCTTTTTTGAATTGACCCTTACCATGAAGCTGATCGAGCAGCGCCTCGAATTCGTCATCCGTTATTTCGTTACTATTTTCTGACGATGGGTCTTCCTTGCTGGGTTTTTCAGCGTCGGTGGCGGGTGGTGGAATCGGTTTACTAACTGCTGGATCATCGCCAACCGCGGTGCCATCCGGATTAAACGTCCCTTTGCCGTGCAGTTGGTCCAGCAGGGCTTCGAATTCGTTGTCCGAAATATCGTCTTCATTGCCACCGGCCGAGGCGGGCTCATCAGGTTCTACCGCCTTGCCTTTTGCAGCTTTTCCTTTATCAGCCAGTGAATCGAGGAGTGCTTCGAACTCGTCGTCGGTGATGTCATCACCGGCGGACGGTGTGACACCGGATTCACCTTCAACGTCAGCCGTTTTCCCGGCAGGCTCATCATGAAGGGTGACGCCAATGACTTCACCAGGGACCTGTGGCGCTGCATACTGATGCAGTAACGCGACCAGCTCCGGATCTGCAGCCTCCGGCGCAGCGCCACTGCTGACTTGCGCAAACATATCGTTCACGGAGTCCAGCGCCTTCAGAACGGCATCCATGAGCTCCGCGTCAATGGTTCTGTGCCCGTTACGCAGCGTATCAAATACGTTCTCAGCCGCATGACAGCAGTCGACCAGCGTATTCAGCTGTAGAAACCCGGCACCGCCTTTGACCGTGTGAAAACCGCGAAAAATTGAATTCAACAAGTCCCGGTCATCCGGGCTTTTTTCGAGCTCAATCAGCTGTTCGGACAACTGCTCCAAAATCTCTCCCGCTTCGACCAGAAAGTCCTGTAAAATCTCTTCATCAGCTTCGAAGCCCATGGCTGCGCTCCCTAAAACCCAAGACTGGATAGCAGATCGTCAACGTCGTCCTGATTTGAAACGACATCCTCTGCAGCTTTGTTGATCTGTGGGCCTTCGCCCTTAAGATTGTCTTTCTCCCTGGTGGGTTTGCCATCCCTCACAATGCCGGTAATCTCCTCCACCTGACTGGCCATATACACCAAATCGACAAGACTGGCTTCGATCTCTTTGACCAAACCGGTAACCCGGTTGATTACCTGGCCAGTCAAATCCTGGAAATCCTGCGCCATCAAAATATTCGACAGATTATTGGACAACTGTCCAGTCTGATCCGTGACCTGATCAAAAAAGCTATCTACCTCCCGGTACAAGGTACGAAACTCATCTGCAGAGATATCGCGATCAACCAAGCGTTTCCACTCTGCTTTCAGACGAACAGACTCTACTGAGAGGCCCTCAGCCAGTGGTAAACTCTCCTCGACCAGATCCAGCGTTGTATTGGCCGCCTTCTCGGTCAATTGAATCACGTAATCCAGCCGATCGGTGGCATCCGACATTTCTGACAGGGCTTCAACTCGCTCGGACGGGTCCGAATCGATGTGAAAATTGGTTATGGCGTTGTGCAGTGCCCGTGTTAACCGACCGACCTCCAGATAGAGGCCTCGATCTCTGGCATCTTGCATTTCCTGCAAGGTTACCAGGGCCGACTCGAGTTCTCCCGCTTCGATACGCCGGTGCAATTCACCCGCCTTCTCCTTGAGGACCGCAGCGAACTCGTTGTCTTTAGAGCCCGCCTGACGAGCATGTTGCAATGTAACCAGGGTGGCAGTCGCTTCGTCCATATGGCCCTGTTCTACATGCTGCAGCAACACAGGTGCCAGGTCTTTAAGCGTTTTATGAAAATCGAGGGCTATTTGTTTTTTTGGATCAGCCATAGAGGCCTCTTTTGACTGCTGTGACGATATGCGACTTAGCCGTCGACACGTTCGAAAATCCTTTCAATTTTTTCTTTAAGCGCCGCGGCGGTAAAGGGCTTAACTACGTAGCCATTAACACCTGCCTGAGCCGCGGCGACGATCTGGTCCCGCTTCGCTTCTGCAGTCACCATCAGTACCGGGGTACTTTTGAGTCGTTCGTCTGCCCGGATTTTTTTCAACAGGTCCATGCCTGTCATTCCTGGCATGTTCCAGTCGGTCACGACAAAATCAAACTCACCGCTTTGCAGCATAGGCCAGGCGGTATTGCCGTCATCGGCTTCATGTGTGTTGCTAAAGCCCAGATCACGCAGCAAATTCTTGACAATACGCCGCATTGTCGAGAAGTCGTCTACAACCAGGATTTTCATATTTTTGTTCAAGATGACCTCCTAAAGCCTTTCCCGAATTGAACCGTATTATTCATAATAGTCTCAGGCACCCGGCAATCCAGTCATGCGCCTGCCAATGCTGCTTATCGTGCTAATGATCCCCGACCAGCACCCAGCGTTAATGTTTAACGGGGACGGCTCGACAACAATTTTCGACCAGGCAACTCCCCGGCTGTGCACTCATCTGACAACATCATAGGGACCATCTGAATCTGAACAGTCACTGCGCTGTTTCAGCTAGAACCAACCCTTCAGTGTGTATATCGACCGGTGATCACAATAGTTTAGAGGGAAGATACCTTGCCTGAGTGTTTATCCCGGGCTAGTTTACCCCATAGTGGGGACGGGTAAAGCACGCCGTTCAATTGTACTCGCGGTTAAGCCAAATAAAGGATGGGTTTGTTGGCGGACCAACATGAGTTTATGGACCCGAGGGTTCCGATTGCCAGTCCCGCAGTTTTGCCCGCAGGCGCAACGCAGCCTGACTGTGAATCTGACTGACACGACTTTCACTGACCCCGAGCACAGCACCGATTTCCTTAAGGTTCAGTTCCTTATCGTAGTACAGTGACAGCACCAGCTGCTCACGCTCTGGCAATTGTTTGATGGCGTCTGCCAGGTGAAGATTGAGCTGATCATGCTCGACATCCATCGCGGGTAACGGTGTCTGGCTGTTATTGGCCTGATATTCCTGCAAATCGCCATTGCCCTGCTCCATAAGCTCTTCAAAACTGAACAAGCGCGAACCGTGAGTATCTTTGAGCAGTGAATAGTAATCGTCGAGACTCATTTCCAAAGCAGACGCGACTTCCTGATCATGCGCATCCCGACCTTCACGCATTTCAATGTCACGAATGGCATCGGCAATTCGGCGTGAGTTGCGATGGACACTGCGCGGTATCCAGTCACCTTTACGAACCTCGTCCAGCATGGCTCCTCGAATTCGGATACCGGCATAGGTCTCAAAACTTGCCCCTTTACTGTTGTCGTAGTTTTGGGCAGCTTCGAATAGGCCGATCATTCCCGACTGGACCAGGTCGTCCAGTTGCACACTGTCTGACAATCGCGCCAGCAAATGATGAGCGATGCGCTTGACCAGTACCGCATGATCTTCGACCAATTGGTTGTAATTAACCTTTTTTTCGGTTTGATACATAGTGTACTGCTGCACCGACATCTCAGGCGACTCCTGCTCCGTGAACAAGTCGCTCAACAAAAAACTCCAGATTCCCTCTGGGCGTGGATGGCAACGGCCAGGTTGCCACTTTCTGGGCAATCGAACGATAGGCAATAGCCGCTTTCGATCTGGGATAGGCTTCGATCACGGCCTTTTGTCGCTGAACCGCCTTGCGCACGGACTCGTCCATGGGCACAGATCCGACATACTGCAATGTAACGTCGAGAAAACGATCGGTCACTTTTGACAACTTATTGAACAAATTTTGGCCTTCGCTGGTAGTGCGAACCATGTTCGCAACCACTCTAAAACGGTCGACCTGACAATCACGGTGGAGAACTTTGATCAGGGCGTAAGCATCGGTCACTGACGTCGGTTCGTCTGTTACCACAATGATCGCTTCCTGAGCAGCACGAACGAAATTGGTTACGGTTTTGGAGATACCCGCTGCCGTATCGACAATTAACACGTCCATCTGGTCACCCAGCTCGCTGAAAGCCGAAATAATGCCAGCATGCTCTCGCTCACCAAGGTTTGCCATTTTCTGAGTACCGGAAGACGCCGGGATGATTTTCACCCCACCTGGTCCTGGTACCAGAATATCGCGCAGATCGGCATTTCCGGCCAGTACATCGCTGATGTTTCGCCCTGCGGAGATGCCCAGCAATATATCAATGTTGGCCAGTCCCAGGTCCGCGTCTAGCAATACGACCCGCTTTCCCATTTCTGCCAGGGCAACGGCCAGATTAACGGACATGTTGCTCTTGCCAACACCCCCCTTACCGCCGGTAACGGCAATCACTTGAATAGGATTCAGACCACTCATTCGATTCTTTTACTCCAGTCATGGCACAGTATAGTTAATTGCCATCGATTTGTCGGTGCTTGTTTTCAGAGCATGGCGTGCGGCTATTCCTTGGCCGGCTCAAGCGCTGGCATCAACTTGCGTAAGCCAGTTTCGATTTGGACTCACTTAACCCTCTAACCAGCCGCTTAACCAGGGCCACCGAATCGCCAAGATGGATGTCACCCGGAATGTTTTGCCCGTCCGTGGTATACCAAAGTGGCCAACGTTGACGCAGCATGGCGTCAAAAACATTGCCAAAACAGGGCGCTTCGTCCAGTTTGGTTACAATAGCGCCCTCTATTCTGCGCCCCGGGAAGCCGCGAATAAACTGACTCAATCCATCCGCATGGGCAGTTGCTGGCAACACCATGGCGGTTTGCAAACGCTGATCCAACCCGGTATCAATCACTTGTTCGCGCCAGTGGGCCAACGCCTCGCGGCTGCCGCTGGTATCGATCAACACCAGCTCACGATCGGACAGTGTCGCCATTATCTCGGGCAACGACTCACCTTCTTGCAAACCGATGAAGTGCACACCCAGTATACCGGCTATATTAGCCAGTGCATCCTGAGCGCCCATCTGGAAGAAATCGGTACTGACAATGGCCAGCCCCCTTGTGCCGTGATGTTTTACATAGCTCGCCGCCAGCTTGGCCAGTGTTGTGGTTTTCCCGGCACCGGTTGGGCCACACAGGGCAATATGACCCCCTTGAATGACCGGGTCGAAAACGGGTGCCGTCAGACCGGCAGCCAGACGACCCATGACCCGCCGCCAGTTCAGGTCCAGGCTGGACTCCCGATCAAATTGCCGTAACAGCGATTTCTGCACTGAAACACTTAAGCCCAGCGTTTGCAATCTCGCTTCCAGGCGCTCCAGTTGAGGTGACATTGCCGGCATCACCGGTGCCTGCAAAAACTCGGTTTGCTGAATCAGCAACTGGCGCAAGCTGTCAATTTCCTCGCGCATGACTCGCACCCACTGTCGGTCTGCTTCGCTATGCCCAGACTGAGTCGCAGAATCGCTAACTGTGTCACGGGTTCGTTCAGCCCTGACCGTTTCTTTTTGATGCTTCTCTGTGACGACAGATTTCGGCTGTTCCGGAGATGCCACCGACCGGTTTAACGCTGAGGCAGCAACCCGGGAGCGGGCATTGGATACCGGCGCGGGTGATGCCTCGGTACCGGCAAAAGCGGCTCGGGTCTGAGGCGCCAAGGCTTCTAGCAAATGTTGCAAGGATGCAGGATCAAGTCCGGATGCCCCCGCTGCAGAGGGCTGATCGGCTTGCGCCTTGATAATAGCATCAGGATCAATAACAGCAGGGTTGCTGGCTTGATAGTCAGCCAACTCGGCTTCATCGACTCCGGCGACAATTTCCAGCCCTGACGCCAGTTTTTTGTTCGACAGAATGACCGCACCCGGCCCCAGTGCTTCACCAATTTGTTTGAGACCCACATGCATACTGGGTACAACAAAGCGTTTAACTTTCATCGACCATTCCTCACTGACCACCTACCGACGCTACAATGGTAATGTGTTTGTTATCCGGAATTTCCTGAAAACTCAGCACTTTCAGATTAGGAACGCCATGACGCACGAAGCGCGCCAGTAACATCCGAACCGCTGCCGATACCAGCAATACGGGCGGTTTACCTTCAGTCTCAAGGCGGGTAACGGTTTCCTGCAAGGATTGCTGCAACCGCTCCGCCATGCCCGGTTCCAGAGAGACACCGTCAAGATTTCCATCATTTCCGGCTTGCTGAACAGTCTTCTGCAACAATTGTTCCAATGAGCGATCCAGAGTGATCACAGGAATTTCTTTTTCATGGCCAACAATGCTCTGAACGATCAGTCGTGACAGTCCAATGCGGGCGGCATTGGTTAACTGACTGATATCCTGTGTCTTAGGCTGCAAATTAGTCAGTGACTCGGCAATACTGCGCAGGTCACGTACCGGAACCTGCTCGATAAGAAGGTTTTGCAACACCTTGAGCATCTGACTCAGAGACACAGTGGTCGGTACCAGTTCCTCGGCCAGTTTCGGAGACTTTTTAGACAACAGATCCAGCATTTGCTGAGCTTCTTCATGACCGAGCAGTTCATAGGCATGCTGCTGCAGCAAATGATTAACGTGGGTCGCCACCACCGTACTGGCATCAACCACTGTGTAGCCCAGTGTTTGTGCTCGCTCTTTCTGGGTTGCCTCAATCCAGATGGCTTCCAGACCAAAGGCTGGATCTATGGTTTTTGTGCCCTCCAGCGGGCCAAATACCTGACCCGGATTGATCGCCAACTCGCGGTCGGGGTAGACCTCAGCCTCGGCAATACCAACGCCCATCAACGTCAATCGGTATGCGTTGGGCATTAAATCAAGGTTGTCACGTATGTGGATAGAGGGCACCAGGAAGCCCAGCTCTTGTGACAATTTTTTACGAATACCCTTGATCCGTCCCAGCAACTGACCACCCTGAGAGCGATCCACCATTGGAATCAGCCGATACCCCACCTCCAGACCAACGACGTCGACCGGCTGCACGTCATCCCAGCTAAGTTCACGAGTCTCACTGTCACTGGCAATGGCCGGTGCTGCACTGCCCGCAAGCTCTCCTTTAACTGATTTACCGGCCGATCCGGCTTTTGTGCCACCGGCCCCGGGCTTATCCGGCATACCGGGAAAGAAGTGCTCCCCATCTTCCATTTTCTGACGATATACAATGAATAAAGCCCCCAGCGCCGACAACCCCGCCAGAAGCAGAAAGACAAAGTGAGGCATGCCCGGCAAGATACCCATAACAAACATCATAAAGGCGGCAATGCCCAGCGCCTTGGGCGTAGAAAACATTTGCGACAGTATCTGGTCACCCATTTCCTGACTGTTGCTGTTACGGGTCACCATGATGGCTGCCGCGACCGACAGCAGCAACGACGGAATCTGGGCGACCAAACCATCGCCGATGGTGAGCAACGCATAAATTTGCAGCGCCTGACCAAAATCCAGATCGTGCTGCAACATGCCGATAGCCAGGCCACCAAAAATATTGATAGCCAAAATCAAAATACCGGCAATCGCATCGCCACGTACAAATTTTGAAGCACCGTCCATAGAGCCGTAGAAATCCGCTTCCTGCGCGATCTCTTGGCGGCGGGTTTTAGCAGTTTCTGCGTCTATCAGGCCACCGTTCAAGTCAGCATCAATGGCCATTTGCTTGCCGGGCATAGCGTCAAGGGTAAATCGCGCGCTGACCTCAGAGACCCGACCGGCGCCTTTGGTCACCACGACAAAGTTAATGATCATCAGGATGGCAAATACGATAAAGCCCACTGCATAATTACCACCAATCAGTACTTCACCGAATGCTTCAATTACCTTGCCGGCCGCATCACCGCCTTCATGGCCATACAGCAGAACCACTCGCGTTGAGGCGACATTGAGGGCGAGGCGTATCAGTGTGGCGACCAGAATGATTGATGGAAATACGGCAAAATCGAGCGGTCGCAACACATAGATCGATACCAATAAGACAACGATGGACAGCGCAATGTTAAACGTGAAAAATATATCCAGAACAACCGGCGAAACCGGCAGCGTCATCAGACCGAGCACCATCAACAGCATGAAGGGGATACCCAGTACACGCTGTGTCATCATTTTGGCATTACTGCGTGTGCTGTTCAGCACGGCACCCCGATCGAGCGACCGGACCTGATTACCAAAACCTTTTACGTTATCGAATATAGCCATTTGTCAATTTTCAGGCGAAATCAGGGAGTTGTCGTAAGCATCGCAAGGATTGGGCCAATACGACCCGGTCGATAGTACCAAATAAGATGAAGGGGTCTCGCCGGCTTGTACCGTATTCAGAGGCTACCTGACTGTTAATCATCGGCTCTAAGATCATTCGGAATATCAACCGAGGGCTTTTGATCCGGCCTGGGAGCCTGGCCCTTTTTCCATTGATCCGTTTGAAACACGAAGGCCAGCACCTGGGCAACGGCAATATAGAGCCCCTCGGGAATTTCATCACCAATGTCAGTGTTGTGATAAATTGAACGCGCCAGTGACGGCATTTCAAGCACAAGAATTTTATGCTCGCCAGCAATCTCACGAATCTTCATCGCTGTTTCGTCAACACCTTTTGCTAGTAACATTGGCGCTGGCATGCCTTGCGGGTCGTATTTTAACGCAACAGCATAGTGGGTAGGGTTGGTAATAACGACGTCAGCATCGGGTACATCGGCCATCATGCGACGATTGGCCATTTCACGCTGCAATTGCCGAATCTTACTCTTTACTTCAGGCTTGCCTTCCGTATTTTTATACTCTTCCTTGACCTCCTGCATCGTCATTTTCAGCTTTTTAGTATGGCTATATATCTGAAATGGAATATCGACAACGGTTATTATGATGGTACTGCAACAAATCAGCAGAAAAGTCCATGCAAGCACAATGGCAGCATGACGTACAGAGGGTCCGGTGGGCTCAAAAACCATGTTAATAAAATCACTTTTGAGGCCAATCAAAACGATAATGGCAACACCACCGACAATTAGAATTTTTCCCCAACCTTTTAACAGTTCAACCAGAGAATTCAGGGAAAACATTCGTTTAATGCCAGCCAGCGGATTGATGCGACTGCCTTTAGGTGCGATGGCCTTGGTTGAGAAGTTCCAGCCACCGAGACCAATAGGCCCGAAAAAAGCCGCGACCAGTAGCAGCAAAAACAGAGGAAGCAGTGACCACATCGCTTCGATAAAAGAGGCATCAAGATATGACAATGCGACCTTGGTATCCCAGCTCGCATTTGAGTCAAAGCTAAAATTGAAGGTCATTATACTAAGTAATGATTCAGCCATTCCGGGGCCGAATAACAGCAGACCAACGGCCGCGGCGACTAAAATAGCTGAGGTATTCAGTTCTTTCGACCGAACTATATCACCCTCTTCTGCTGCTTTTTCCTTCTTGCGTGCTGTGGGTTCTTCTGTCTTCTCCTGGGAACTGTCTTCTTCAGCCATGGTCTAAATACTCCTGTCTGGTTTGCTTGGCCTTTAAAACGCGCACTACAACCAATGACTGGTCAGGGTTGCTGCAATATCTGCATCATGAAGTCCAGATGTACATCCAGCAATTGCTCGACCATTGGCAACGCCACCCAATAACTGGCCCAAACAATGACCAGGCCCGCTAGCATACTGATTGGAAAACCCAGGGCGAATACATTCAATTGAGGTGCGGCTCGTGTCATTACGCCAAATGTCAGGTTAACCAGAAGCAAGGCGGCGATAGCTGGCAATGCCAGCATTAACGAGGCTTCAAATAACCAGGCGCCAAACTCAGCGATCGACATAAATACGCTCTGGCTGAAGGCCTTCTCCCCAACAGGCATTAATTGAAATGACTCAGCCAGGACTTCAAGCACAATTAAATGTCCGTTAATCGACAGAAAAACAAGCGTTACCAATACCTGGTACCACTGGCTGAGAACGGCGACAGAAACACCATTTGCCGGATCAACCATGGAAGCAAAACCAAGGCCCATTTGCATTGAAATGGTTTGCCCGGCCAATACAAAAATTTGCAAAATAGTTAGCACCA
>Ga0307944_1000019_pt1 | contig 89279 bp, 92 predicted proteins | sample OrgLakmetagen179_FD_201831 | JGI IMG/M metagenome (GOLD analysis project Ga0307944, IMG submission 201831) | Saline water microbial communities from Organic Lake, Antarctica - #179 | ecosystem: Environmental > Aquatic > Non-marine Saline and Alkaline > Saline | place: Antarctica: Organic Lake... | reverse complement strand
AAATAGGGACGTAATAACGTACTTATTCAGTAATTTTGAACAAGAAAAACCAGCAATTTTTGGTCGCTGGTTTTTCGATTTCGACTGAGCTGGCCAAGCTCAGCCACACTTAACCCAAACGGCTTGGCCGTTGGCCGGGCATTTTCGTGTTCAGAACTTCATGCTTGCCCTGTTACTGCATTGGCACCAGCGTAAGCTCAACGCGCCGATTCTGCTCGCGCCCTGATTCAGTGTCGTTGGAAGCCACGGGGTACCGGGGCCCGTAACCCACGGCGCGGGTGCGCCCGGGGTCAATGCCCTGGTTCAGCAGAAAGTCACGCACAGAGCCTGCACGGCGCTCACTCAGCAGCTGGTTATAATCCCTTGAACCGGTGCTGTCGGTGTGGCCTTCAATCTGGATAATGGTCTCGTCGAATTCCTTCAGTACCAGAGCCACTGACTCAAGCGTGTTGCTGAACGACGGCTGAATGGTCGACTGGTTGACGTCGAAGGTAATATTGCCCGGCATGACCAGCTCAATCTCGTCGCCGTTACGGACAACCCGCACGCCGGAACCTTCCAGCTTGCGGCGCAGTTCCGCTTCCTGTCTGTCCATGTAGTAACCGATACCACCACCCACGGCTGCACCGGAGGCGGCACCAATCAGCGCGCCCTTGCCCCGGTCGCTTTTACTGGACGTGGCCGCACCGACGGCGGCACCGCCAATTGCACCAATGACACTGCCCATCGTCGCTTTGGACGTCTCTTTTTCGCCCGTATAAGGGTCGTAGGTCATACAACCACTCAGTGCGAGGGTGGTAAAAGCAAATGCAACAACTGTTTTATTCACGGCATTCTCCCGGTCTTGGGTTTATTGGCGGGCCCTGAAAGCAGGCCCGTCCGGATGTTGATCAAAAGTGTCAATAATGGCGTTAAACACCGCTGCCTGCAGATCTTTGGCTTCATTTACCAGATGATGACGCCCGTCGGGAATCAAACGTTCCTCCACCGAGGAAAACTTGTTCCTGATAATCCGCAGGTTGTGGGGCCAGTCAACGGTGTTGTCCTTTTTGCCCTGAATCACGGTAACAGGGAAATTTACCGGCCGGGCTGACTCGATATGAGGCACCCACTGGCGTAAAGCACTGACCCAGTCCACATGCACCGCCCGGGCCTGCAGAGGGTCATAATCCTTCAGAAACTCCAGAAACCGGGAGTCGCTGCTATTCACTGCAAAAGCACGGCGCCAGCGCGACGCAAAAGGCTTGACCAGACTGTGCAATGCCTTCGCCCCCAGCCAGCCGGCAGGGCGAATCAGCGGGGCGAGTAACACGACCCGCCTGAAATCAGACGTATCCGGGGTGTGATGGTTGGTTAGCAGATAATCAATCATGATGGCACCACCGGTGCTTTGCCCCACCGCAAACCAGGGGCCACGCACCTTATCCCTCACATTTTCCATTACATCGGTCAGCACCGCCTGGTATTCCAGAAAACTGCCGATTGATGCGGGCGTACCGCTGGACAGACCGTGGCCGGGCTGGTCGTACGCCAGAACATCAAACCCTTCCCCCAGACACCGTTCGATCAGCTGACTGTACAAACCGACGTGGTCAAAATAACCGTGAAAAATAAACACGGTGCCTTTGTTTTCACGCTCAACGTTCTGGGGCAGGCGGAAGTAATGAACCATCACCTGATGCTTTTCCGCATCCACGTAACCCTGGTGGTACTCCACTTCCGGATATTCAACCCACAGATCCAGGCCATAAAAACGGCAGTAAGCGACCATGTCATCACCCAGCCCGTCGTTCCGGCTAGGGTTAAACCGGACGACTGTTTCCAGCAGGGATGACCGATCCCAACCTGGTATTTCTATGGTATCCGTTTTCCAGTACACGTGGAGTTGAACGCCTGTCAGAAAAGAGTAAAAAATGGGTAAAGCCGAGCGTTTTGTCAGGGCCTAAGGTTAGCACACGAAAAAGCGGAGAAGCGGACAATCTGATGAATCCGACAGCCCCGGAATTTTTACTGCGCCGGACGCTGCGGTTTGTTACGGGCGTCTTCCGAGACCTTCAGGAAGCGGACGCTCACCCCTGATCAACGCTTCTTTCTGTTCCCGCGACCACCGCTTGATGGCCCATTCGAGCCGGGAGGCCGCGGCCCGGTTACCGACCCGGGCATGGAATTCCAGTGCCAGCGGCCCCTTCCCTCTCAGACTGCGGGCGCCTCTGGGTGCGCCAGCCTGATGTTCAGCGAACCGCCGGTCAACATCCGTGGTAATGCCGGTATAAATGGCCCCGGCCGCCGTTCTGATCAGATACACGGACCAGTGTGTCATGGCGTTACCATCATGGATTTGCAAGAACTTCCTGGGGCGGCCGGGAGCGACGCTGCTGAATCCACAGCCCCGCCATAATCAACACCAGCCCCACGTAGGTTGAGGGCAGAATGATCTCGCCCAGAATGAAGTAAATGAACACCAGTGACAGAAACGGCGAGATAAAGATCAGATTGCTCACTTTCGACGTGTTCTCGGCTTTTTTCATAGCGTAGGACCAGAGCACAAACGCAATCCCCATCTCGAAGACGCCCACGTAAACGGCGGCGCCCAGCCCGACACCGGGGGTGAAATCAAATCCATCGGTCATGCCGCAGATTACGATGATCACCGGCAGGCCACAGAGGAAATTCAGGAACAGCCCGACCACCGGGTCACGGGTGTCTCTGGTCGCAATAATCCAGTAGGAGGCCCAGACCAGGGTGCTGCCAAGAGCCAGGGCCACGCCCAGCGGGTCCGAAAAGGTCATTGAAAGCACATCGCCCCGGGTAGCAATCACCACCACGCCGCTGTAACAGATCAGGCCGGCGATGATATCCACTCGCCGCAACTTCTGCCCCAGAAATGGCACTGAGAGGTAGGCCAGCACCAACGCCCAGGTGTAGTTCAGCGGCTGGGCTTCCTGCGCGGGCAGCCGATCAAAAGCCCCGAACAACAGGAAGTAGTAAAGGCAGGGGTTAACCAGTCCCATCCCCATCGACTGCAGGTACTGGCGACGGGTCAGCGAAAACACCAGATGCCAGCGGCCCTGTGCCACAAGAATCAGCGCCATCACCACCACCGACGCGGAACAGGCCACCACCAGCATCTGGACCGGAGTGAATTCCCGCAAAGACAGTTTGAATGCGGTTGCAACGGTGGACCAGAGCAACACGGTGCCCAGGCCGTATAGCATGGCCTGTTTCTGATTAGTCATCGGCTTGTTCCTTGTCGGTATCCAGCCAGCGATAGAGTGTGCGGCGATTAACGCCAAGTATCTGGGCAGCGCGACGCTTATTGCCGTCAACGGCGTCGATCACCCGGCCAACGTAATCCTGCTGCAGCTGTTCAAGGGTAGGCCATTCGGCCAGGTTTCCCACTGGCAATTCCGGCCGCGCGCCGGCGGATTCTGCCTGGCGCTTGCGTATACGGGCGGGCAGGTGCTCCGGCAACACCAGATCACCGTTACAGAAGGTCACGGCCCGCTCGATGGCACTGGCAAGCTCCCGGACATTACCGGGAAACGGATAGTCCGCCAGAATGCGCGCGGCAACCTCGCTCAGCTGCAGAAAACCACGGCCATGCCGCTTGGCGGAATCCCGCAGAAAATGCATGGCAAGAAGATCCACATCGTCGTCGCGCTCTCGCAGTGGCGGCACCACCAGCGTGAGGGTTTCCAGGCGGTAATACAGATCTTCCCGGAAACTTCCCTGCTCGACGGATCTGACCAGGTCCTGGTGCGTTGCGGCAATGACCCTTACATCCACCGTTTCTTCCCGATCCGCGCCCACCGGCTTGATAGTGCCCTCCTGAAGGACACGCAGCAGTTTTGCCTGCAGCGCCAGGGGCATCTCGCCGATTTCGTCCAGCAGCAGGGTGCCGCCATCCGCCTCGGCAAACAATCCCTGGCGGGCCGATTTTGCACCCGTAAACGCACCGGCCTCGTGGCCAAAAAACTCACTCTCCATCAATTCCTGGGGAATGCCGGCGCAGTTTACCGGAATGAACGGCTTTTCTCTGCGGTCGCTTTCGTGGTGGATGGCCCGGGCGACGAGCTCTTTGCCGGTGCCGCTTTCACCGTTTACCAGAACGGCCGCATGGCTTCTGGCGACCTGTTTTATGTCCGTGCGAAGCTGACGCATCGCCCGGCTCTCCCCTACCAGGCCCAGGGATGTGTCGTCCGGACTTTGTGACTTGTATCGTGCCAGCTCGCTGGTTATGGCTGCGTGGGCGAGCAGACGCCTGATCTTCAGCCGCAGGTGGTCTGTTGACAGTGGTTTGGTCAGAAAGTCATCGGCCCCGGCTTTCAGGGCCTCGACCGCCTGATCCACGGTGCCAAATGCGGTAATGATGATAAAAGGCACGGACTGGCCTTCGGCCTGCAGTTCGCGAAGTATCCCCAGACCGTCGCCGTCCGGAAGCCGAAGGTCGGACACAATCAGGTCAGGCCCTGTTTCCAGCGCGGACCGCAAACCCTCTTTGGCAGTCGCCGCACATACAACGCGATAACCATCCACTTCAAGCTCTTCGGCCAGCAGGGTTCGCAGGCTGGCATCGTCCTCCACCAGCAGGATCTGTGGCGGCTTATTGGTCATGGCCGGCCTCCTCGGTTATTTGGCCGGGCTGATAGACTGGCCAGAAAGTGGACATTCGGCACCCGCCGTCAGAATTCGAACCAACCTCAATCCTGCCGCCATGCTCCTTGAGCACGCTGCCGACCACCGCCAGCCCCAGTCCGGTGCCTTCACCGGCGGCCCGGGTACTGTAGAACGGCTCAAAGATCCGCTCCCGCATGGAATCATCAATTCCGGGGCCATCGTCGTCCACCCGCAATTCCCAGAGTCCGTCATGTTCCAACAGGCTGACAGTGACCGACGAGCGGGCCGCCTGACACGCGTTGCGTATAATATTCAGACATGCCATTCCCAGCCGGGTTGGTTCTGCCAGAACATCGGCCCGGTTGAAAGGAATATCGGATTGAACGTGAACATCCTGGCAACTAGCCTCGTCTTCAAGCCCGCTCAGTAACTCCTGAGTGATTGCGACCAGATCCGTCTGCCGTCGTGAATCAGGGACATGGCGGAAACAATCCAGCAACTGCCGGATAATCAGAGTCATGCGTTGAACCTGATGTTCTATATCCTCAAGGTGTCGCTGATCCTTTTCCTCAAGGCTACCCCGGCGCAGGATGCTGGCGCGGCCCTGAATGACACTCAGCGGCGCACCCAGTTCATGGGCAACACCGCCAGCCACACGCCCTATCATGGCCACCTTTTCCTGGTATTCCAGCTGTTCCGACAGCTCCCGTTCCCGTTCGACACTTTCGCGAATTTCTGTTTCCGCGCGCATCATACGCTCACCCATCGCCTGCAACCCCTGATGTATCTGCCGCAATTCTCTGGGGCCCGCCGGTGCGTCACTGACCTGCCAGCGACCCGGCGCCATGCGCTCCATTATTTCCAGCAGGCGACTGACATGCCGACCCACGGTTCCGTAATGCCCGATCACCACAATCAGGATCACCATCACCGACACCACGGACCAGAGGGTCACGGCCCATATCCGGCTGGACGCAACCAGCTCGTGAAAGTCGCTGCGCTTTCGGGTGACCTGCAGCAGACCCTGGATTCGGCCATCCGCTGCAATCAGCGGAGTGAACTGAGAAAACACTGACACCCCGTCAACCCGCCGGAAAGCCCCGCCCCGCTCACCGCTGGCAATCACGCGCTCGGCGCTGACGCTGCGGGTGACGTCACTGTCTGCCACACCCAGGCTGGCAATCTGGTTGCCGCCTTCATCAAACACTGAGGCGCCAAAGACCCGCCCGATGCGAAAAATGGACTTTAGCGACTCCCCCATCACGATCTCGTCACCGTCGGTCATGGCCTGAGAGAGCGGCCCGCTGACCGCGCGCGCAACCAGCTCCAGATCTTCCCGCAAACGATCGTTCAGGTTGTCCTCCACGGCGCTTACCCCGAAATAGATGGCAACACCGCTAAACGCCATTAACGGGACCACAATACTGAGAACCAGCGTAAGGCGCAGAGAACGAAACATTTTCTTCGCATCAAGCAAGGGAATTTTCACTGGGCGCTCTCACAGGGTTATTCGACAAAATGTCACACATTTATGTCACATGTGACATTTTGCCTCAACATAAGTGGCCGAACCTTAATGCCATAAAATTCTAATATACTGTTTTTACTGATTTTATACTTTCCTCAAAAGCTGGCACGGGTCTTGTAAACACATGATTGAAAGCAAAATTCAGTAAATGTTAAGGAGTTGAGTATGAACAAGCTTTTCGTTTCAATCGCAGCGTCACTTGCCCTCCTGGCAACCGGCCCGGTGATGGCGCAGGAAAGCCAGCAATCGCCAGAAACCGCAAACACCGATGGTGGATACAGCGACCCGGCCTCGTCAGGAACCCAGGACATCCATTTCAACGATGCGCAGTTGAAGCAATTCATCGAAGCCCAGGAAGGCATCAATGGTATTCGTGATGAGTTCATGGCAAAGATCGAAGCGTCGGACTCCCAGCAGAAAGCCCAGCAACTGCAGATGGAAGCCAATGACGAAATGGTAGGCGTTATTGAGGATGCCGGCTTTGATGTGCCGACCTACAACTCCATCGCGACTGCCTACAACAGCGATCCCAGTGTCCGGAACCGCGTTGATGCGCTGATGTAAACAGGATCCTGCGAGTGTTTTTTTCAGGCCCTGCTCCAGCAGGGCCTTTTTTTACCTATTCGGGGACTAGCCAGCTCATAGAGTGTCCGACATCAAGGCAAACGCCATCGGCCACCGCCTCTATCATTGCGCCCAGCCGCTGATCGAAGCCCCAGGGCGGGTTGACCACCAGTATTCCAGACCCGGACATGCCCCGCTCCGGCGCTTGCCGCGGATGAATTTCACTGCGTAGCACTTTTCTGACGGCAGAAGAGGCGATTGAAGACAGCAGGGCTTCGTGGGCGCTCCCCGGCAGAATCGGATACCAGATCAGAAAGACGCCATGACGACATTTCTGCCAGGCCTGCTGAAGGGTTTCGGCGACCGTCTGATACTCGGTTTTCACTTCGTAGGACGGATCGATCATCACCAGCAGTCGCGGCTGCGGTGGCGGCAGCTGGCGCAGCAAACCGGCCAGACCATCATCGGCAATCACCCGTATTCCCGGCCTCGAATCAGCCCAGTCAGCCAGCAAGCGACTTTCTGCCGGATGTAGCTCCCAGGAATGCAGCCGGTCCTGCTCCCGCAGATACTGACTGATCCAGGCCGGTGACCCGGGGTAGCGAGTTACACGCTCACCGTCATTAAACCCACGCAGTGGATCGAGCAATGCTGCCCAGTCTGCCGAGTTCAGCGCCGCCCGGCGCTGCCAGACTTTCTGTATACCCCGGTCCGCTTCTGCGGTTTTTCGTGCCCGCTCGTGATCAAGGTCGTAACTCGCGCTGCCGGCATGAGTGTCACAGATTGCGATAGCCGAGGACTTGGTCTGCATCATTCGCAGCGCCAGTACCAGCGCGGCATGTTTCTGAACATCCGCAAAGTTTCCGGCATGAAACGCGTGAAGGTAACTCAGCATATTCCGGCTCCTCTGCCCGGCTTATCTATTCGGCTTCGCTGGCCAATCCTGTGAACCGGCCCCATTGGGCCCGACGCCGGGAAAATAGGCAAGCGTCGCGACCTCACTGACCGGTTGCACCACGATCAGAGCCGCCAACGCTTCTGAAACCGGCACCGACACTGGTATCCTTGTGAAAAATTTTACGAGGATACCGGTTTGGCCAGGCACAACCAGGAAACCATTGACCAGCTCTACAACCTGATTGCAAACGAAGAGGATGCGCGGGCCTGCACGGACATATCGGAAGATGCATGCCGTGAGGTACCCCGCAACTTTTTTCTCATTCTTGCCAGCAACGTACTGACCAAACTTGGTGACCTTCTGGTCAGCCCGAAGACGGTTCTTGCCTGGCTGTTGAGCGCCCTCGGTGCACCGGCGCTGGTCGCCTGGCTGGTGCCCATTCGCGAATCAGGCTCAATGATCCCGCAGCTGGTGATCGGCGCCTGGGTCAGGCAGAAGCCGGTTCGCAAGTGGTTCTGGACCCTTGGCAGTTTTGGCCAGGCAGCCAGTGTCGGCGCCATGGCCGCAAGCGTCTGGTTTCTGGAGGGTTACGCCGCTGGTGGCGGGGTTATCGGGGCACTGGTGATCTTTTCCCTGGCCCGCGGGTTCTGCTCTGTCTCGATGAAAGACGTTCAGGGCAAGTGCATTCCCAAAAAGCGCCGTGGGCGCCTGTCCGGCCTGGCATCGACGATTGGCGGCACCGCAACGGTAATTCTGACGGTTCTGCTGTTCTGGGAACGGGGCGACCCCGGCCTGCTGTTTTTCACCCTGCTGCTGTTACTTGCCGCCGGCCTGTGGGTTATTGCCGGGCTGTTGTTTGCCTCAGTGGATGAATATGGCGGAGAAACCAGTGGTGGTGGCAACGCCCTCGAGCAGGCCATCCAGAGTCTGTCGCTACTGCGGGACGACCCGCCCTTCCGGCATTTCGTCATCACCCGCGCGCTGTTGCTCTGTTCTGCGCTGGCCGCCCCCTATTTTGTGGTGCTGGCACAGAACACCAATGACAGCGGATGGCTGCTGGGTGTTTTCCTGCTGGCAAGCAGTCTCGCCAGCTCTGTCAGCGCCAGCGTCTGGGGCTGGATGGCGGATGATTCCAGCCGCACGGTCATGATCCGGGGCGCGCTGATTGCCAGCGGTGCCTGCCTGACCGTGGGCATCGTGGCCTGGGGCTGGGGAGGCAGCAACTGGATCGGCTGGTTCTATCCTGTCGGTTTCTTTGTGCTGGGCATTGCCCATGCCGGGGTTCGGCTGGGCCGGAAAACCTATCTGGTGGATATGGCCGGGGGCAACAAACGCACCGACTACACCTCGGTCAGCAACACCGTCATTGGGGTTATTCTGCTACTGACCGGCGGCCTCACGGCGTTACTGTCGCTGGTGTCGGAGGTGGCGGTAATCCTGACTCTGGGGCTGATGGGCCTGGCCGGTGCGCTGAGCGCCACGCACCTGAAGGACGTTACCAACGACTGATTACAGCGGTTCGGGAGGCTGGCCATCATTCAGGGCCAGCGCGCCCTTGACGATGCGGTAGATGACCCAGATGGAAATGGCCAGCAGAATCAGCCACCCGATGATGATGAAAGTGGTAATAAAGCCGATCACACCCCACAACAGGCCGATCCAGAAGGTCCGGATCTGCCAGCGAAAATGAGGCTCGATCCAGCTGCCCTGAACCTCATCCAGTTTGACGTAATTGACGATGGCGCCCGCCAGGCCGGTAATGCCGCCCACAAAAAAGGACAGGGCCTGAAGAATGTAAACCGCCACTGCCAGATTCCTCATCGGGTCCTTGCGGCGTTCTTCGGAACTGGTTTGAGCGGGAATGTACTCTTGCTCGGACAAACGAAAACCTCCTGTGCAGATCTCAACGGATCACTATACCGGTCAGGACGGCGCAACAGAATGCGTATTATCCGGCCGATAGCCCAGCCGGAATCCACCCCAGTGCTGACCTTTGACGTAAATCGGCACGGACAGATCGTGCATGATTTCCCCGGTATCCCGACGGTAGGTCTGCAGTAGCATGGTTTGTGTATGGCTGCCACAGCGACCGCCGGTGCGGTCGTTGAACAGGCGTTTGCTGCGGCTTTTGACCAGATCCACTTCCGGGTTACCAGTGGGCGGATGGGCAAAATCCCGGTTGTGGGTGGGCACATAACCATCCGGCGCCGAGGCGATGGCAAACACCATTGCAGAATGGGCATTCTTGACCGGTTCCTGGATGTCCGGTAGCCGTTTATCCGTAAACTGATCAAAACAGCTGCTGTATTGCTGGGGACTGGTGCCGGCAATGGGCTTGCGACCCCGGTCAAACAGATCCCGCTCGGTGATCTCACCGTTCTCAATTGCCGCCTCGAACATCTCGCCGATGTCAGCGGCCCCTTGCCGCGCCTGTTCGTAGAAAGACCGGTGATAACTGTCGGGACTGTGGAGGGCGAAGGACGCATTGCCTTCTTCCGCCAGGGCCATCAGACGGGCAGATTGCTCCGCCAGGGCGGCCAGGCCCTGTTCGCTTTCCCGGGTCTGGTCACTCATTCTTGCGATGCTGGCAGACACTTTTTCAAGCTGCTGGCTGTTGCTTTCGTCTTTCTCGGCGATCTGCAACACCTGCTGGTTCACTTCCTCCGACTGATCCCGGATCTGATCCAGAACCGCCCCGACGCTCTCGACCGAGGCCAGCCCTTTTTCGACTATGTCGGCGAAGGTCTCTATCCGACTGACAATGTCAGAAGTATCCGACCTTACTTCCGTCAGCGTGGCTTCGACTTCCCCGGTTGCAGCCGTGGTGCGGGCGGCCAGTTGCCGGACCTCGTCGGCCACCACCGCAAACCCCCTGCCCTGCTCTCCGGCCCTGGCCGCCTCGATCGCAGCATTCAGGGCCAGCAGATTGGTCTGCTCGGCGATGGCCTGGATGGTGGTGGTGACGCCCTGTATGCGGCTGGATTTCTCATTCAGAGCGTGAATCAGTCGCAGGTTCTCCGCCGACTGTTCGTGGATCCGGCGCACATCGCCAATAGCGCCGAAAAGCGCTTCCCGGCCGCTCGCGCTAAGCTGGCTGGCCTCACTGGATAGCTGCGCCGCCCGGGCAGCCTGCCCGGAGGCTTCGTGAACCGTTTCGGTGATACGACCGGAATATTCGGCCACCTGGGCAATTTCCGCGACCTGCTGCTCAAGCCGGGCGGTTAACTGGTCGGCCGCGTGGGAGACCTGGGCCGTGGACACGGCGTTCTTGTCAGCGTTACCGGACAGCGACGCTATCAGTGCTTTTCCCACTGCGGCGGATTCAGTGATGTCTTTGCATGCCCCGGCCAGGGGGTCCGACGCGGGAAGCGTGCCTGCGTTCAGCTGCTGTAAGGAGCGACCCAGGGGCATCAGGGCAAAGATCAGCAGATAACCGCTTGCCACCACCAGGCCGACCAGCACGCCCATGGACACGGCTACCCAGTTGAGACCGAGAAAAAACAGGCCGCTCGCGACGATGACAAGGGTGATCACCGCGACCACTGAGATCCTGATGCAGACTGATTGATAGAACGCTGCCATAGAAACCTCTCCTGGAGACTTTTCAGGATCAGTCTAGCAGCCCCACTCAGATAGTCTCTTGGCCAAAAGGAGGATCCGGGTTGTCACACCGGCGGTTTGGCTCAGACTTATTCCGTCGCCTCATTATAACTGTCTTTCACCTCATCACTGGCATCCTCGGCTGCGTCCCCAATGTCTTCACCCATTTCCTCAGCCGCGTCTGCAGCGTCATCGGCCATTTCTTCAACATTATCACCGGCCTCGTCGAGGTCCACTGCCTCGTCATCCTGACTGCAGCCTGCCAGACCCAATGTCATCAGCAGTGCGATTGCGCTAAGCGTCAGCTTGTTCATAATCGTGTCCCTTCGATGGTTTCGTTAAACAACGGCTAGCAGTCTACAGTCGCCCACCCTTCCCTGTGGTGGCGGGCAAATTAAGGTTTGGTTATACCTCTTTCAAGGCTGGAACAGCGGGATAACCGGTCGACCCTCGAGGGTCAGCAAATGATCCAGACGCAGCATCTGGCCGCGGCCCAGATAAACAAAATCCTGACCTGCACGGCTGAACAGATCGCGAATCCTGTCGTGGGTGGTCTGTATCTGACCGGCTTCGTCCCGATAAACAATCTCAGCCAGGCGAGCGGACGTCAGATATTCACGAAGCAGTGTCTGAATTTCACAGGGCACCGCTTGCGCGGCGCTCTCAGAGGGCGGCGAATGAAAAGGCGATGAGGACATGGCGGATCACTCGGTGGCTGCAGGCATGTTCTCAAGTCTGGCTCACAAACCCCGGCTTCGCCAGAATCAGAACCAGTCCGGCTTCATATTCAGACAGGTGTCGTCCTGATTTCTCAACAGCACCAGATCCTGAGCCACGGTCGGCAACTCCCAGTGAAAGAAATACTGGGCCGCCTGCAGCTTGCCCTGATAGAAGTTGCGTTCGTCATCGGTGCTGGCGGAGGTCAGCGCAGTGGCCGCCGCGTTGGCCTGACGCAGCCACATCCAGGATACCATGATGTGCCCGAACAGATGCAGGTAGCAGGATGCATTCGCCAGCACCCTGTCCGGGTCTTCCGACATCAACGATTTACCCAGGCCCTGGGTGACTTTTACCGCCTGCTGCAGAGTTTCACTCAGGGACAGCGCCCATTGCTGGCAGCGCTCGGTCGTGGCCCCTTCCAGATCCACCTGCATTTCCTGCATCAGCAGTTGCAGACCGTGGCTCTGATCCTGCCAGATTTTCCGTCCCAGCAGGTCCAGCGCCTGGATGCCGTTGGTGCCTTCGTGAATCGGATTCAGACGGTTGTCCCGCCAGCACTGCTCCACCGGGTATTCGCGGGTATAACCGGCACCACCATAGACCTGAATCGCCAGGTCGTTGGCCCTGGGGCCATATTCCGACGGCCAGGCCTTGATCACCGGGGTCAGCAGATCCAGCAGCTTGCCCGCACCGATGCGTTTTGCTTCATCCGGATGGGTGTGCTGGTCGTCCATCAGCCGGGCGCCGTAGAGGCAGAGCGCCAGACCGCCCTCGCTGTAGGCTTTCTGAGCCAGCAGCATGCGGCGCACGTCGGCGTGCTCGATGATCGGAATCTGCGGTGTTTCCGGGTCTTTCTGTGACGCCTTGCGGCCCTGCAGGCGATCTCTGGCGTATTCCAGGCTGTGCAGGTAACCGCGGTAGCCGATCACAGCCGCGCCAAATCCGACGCCGACGCGGGCCTCGTTCATCATCTGGAACATGTACTTCAGGCCCTGATGGGGCTCGCCGACCAGGTAGCCGTGGCAGGGTGCGTCGTCGCCGAAGCTCAGGGCCGTGGAGGTGGTGCCGCGGTAGCCGAGCTTGTGAATCAGCCCGGCCAGGTTCACGCCATTGCGTTCGGCGGGGTTGCCTTCATCATCCACCACAAACTTGGGCACGATGAACAGGGAAATACCTTTAACCCCGGCGGGAGCGCCTTTGATCCTGGCCAGCACCATATGAACGATGTTTTCGGTGATGGACTGTTCGCCACCTGAAATCCAGATCTTCGCGCCTTTAATCAGGTAATCGCCGTCGTCCGTGGGGGTCGCCGAGGTGCGGATATCGGCCAGCGATGAACCGGCGTGGGGCTCGCTCAGCGCCATGGTGCCGCTGAAACGGCCGCTGAGCATATGCGGCAGAAAGGTGCTTTTCTGCTGTTCACTGCCAAACACCCGGATGAGGTTTGCGGCAGCCGTGGTCAGGAAGGGGTAACCTGCGGTACCCGGGTTCGCGGCGGTGAAAAAACCGTTGCAGGCCGCCATGACCGACTCTGGCAGTTGCATGCCGCCCAGCTCGTAATCGTAGCGTCCGGCAATAAAGCCGGCGCCCGCATAGGCGTCGAAGGCCTCTTTGACCTGCGGCAACATTTCCACCTCACCGTTCACGAACTTCGGCTCGTCTTTGTCTGCCAGCGCGTTGTGGGTGGCGAATTTTTCACGGGCGATCCTGTCGGCGGTGTCTATGACGGCATCGAAGGTTTCGCGGCTGTGCTCGCTGAAGCGCTCGCGCTGGCTCAGGCCTTCGGTATCGAAAACTTCATAGAGCTGAAACGCCAGGTCGCGGCGGTCGATCAGGGTGTCAGTCATCTTGGGTCTCCTGTTAATTGTCGCTAGGCTCTCACAGGTTGTGTTCGCTGCAAACCGGCGTTTCAGGGCGAAAACCATCGATACACCCACCGGTATGGCGCGGCTTATGCATCAGATCTGGTACAGGCGGCAAAAAAGCGCCAGACTGTAAATTATATCGACAGGTGTAACATTGGGGAGAATCGCCTTGAACGCACCGATCAAGCAAAGCCAGACAGATATTCTTAACCGGCTCTACAGCATGAAGCAGAAACAGCTTGAACAGGCCGTTCTTCAGGGAAACAGACTGCGCTGTCAGGTACTTGAAGCTGAAGCCGACGCAATTTCCAGCGCCCTGAAAAGCCTTCGCTGACAGGACAGGAATGTGGCTTTGGCTTTTATCAGGACTGGATTTTCCTGAGACGGCGGCTCCATTTCTGTTTTGCATAGCGCCGAAGGTTGGACACATTGTCGGTCTCGTCCATGATTTCAGTGCCCAAAAGTGTCTCCAGTATGTCCTCCAGCGTCACTATTCCCAGCCAGGTGCCGAGTTCGTCATAGACAACTGCCAGGTGTTGCCGCTCCCGCAGCATGTCGGCAAACACAAACTCAATATTGGTCGTACCCTTCACCCGCTTGGCCTCTCTGAGCACCTCTCTCAGATCATCCTCATCAGACATGCCGATAAGATCACTGCGGTGGATATAACCCAGCGCCTCGCCTTCTTCATCGATCATGGGATAGCGGGAAAAAGGCCCGGCCTTCACCTTCTCACGAAAGGCCTCAACCGTTATGTCAGGCGCAATGGTTTTGCAAACCGTACGGGGCGTCATCACCGAACTGACCTTGATTTCATGGAACCGCAGGACGTTCTGGATCATCCGTCGTTCGTCGTCGTCCATCGCCTGCTGATCACGGCCGATTTCCGCCAGCGCGCTGATTTCCGCCCTGATATCCGCGTCTGGTTCTTTCGAGCCAATCCGGCGCGTTATCTGTTTGGACACCCAGATAAACGGCAGCAAAGATTTCATCATGAAACCGAGCACCGCTGGCAAACGGGGAGCCAATCCGCACCAGTATCTGGCACCAATGGTTTTCGGGATGATCTCGGAAAAAATCAGGATCGCCAGCGTCATCACCGCTGAGGCAATACCCAGCCAGGCTTCCCCAAATACCACAGCCACCTGCGCGCCCACACCGGTGGCCCCGACGGTATGGGCAATGGTGTTAAGGGTAAGAATCGCTGAAAGCGGGTCATCAATATTATCTTTCAGCTTTCTGAGACTGGAGAACAGTTTCGGACGGTCACTTTTCAGAGAAGCAATATAACTCGGCGTAATCGACAGCAGCGCTGCCTCCAGAACCGAGCACAGGAACGAAAAACCGATTGAAAGAATCGCAAATGCGATCAATAACGCCATGACTGTTGTTTAAACCCCGGCTGCCACTTCGGTTCCCTGACGGATTGCGCGCTTGGCATCCAGCTCTTCGGCCACATCGGCCCCACCGATCAGGTGAGTCTTGATGCCTTTGCTGGCCAGGTCGTCGTAGAGCGTCCTGAACGGCTCCTGGCCGGCGCAGATCACCACGTTGTCCACCGCCAGTACTCTGGACTCAATCACCTTGCCTTTTTTGTCAGAAATCGTGATGTGAAGGCCCTGATCGTCGATCCTGTCATAACTGCAGCCGCCCACCATTTCCACATCACGGTGTTTCAGGCTGTTGCGATGCACCCAGCCCGAGGTTTTACCCAGGCCGCCGCCGACCTTGCTGGTCTTGCGCTGCATCAGGTAGATTTTGCGTGGCGTTGACGTTGGCTTGCGCTCGGCCAGGCCACCCGGGCCTTCGTAATCCGGCTGTACGCCCCATTCGGCTTTCCAGTCCTCGAAGTCGGCCTGCTGGCCCTCGGCATGGTTGCTGGCATCGTGAGTCAGGAATTCGCTGACATCAAAGCCAATACCGCCGGCGCCAATCACCGCCACGGACTTGCCCACCGGTTTGTTGTGTTTCAGCACATCGAGATAACCCAGCACTTTCGGGTGATCGATACCCTCTATGCCCGGTGTTCTGGGCTTCACGCCGGTCGCGATAATGACATCGTCAAAGCCATCCTGTTTCAGGCGGTCCGAATCCACCCGGGTGTTCACTTGCAGCTCAATGTCCAGCAACTCGATCTGGCGCTGGTAGTAGCGCAGGGTTTCGTAGAACTCTTCCTTGCCCGGAATCCGCTTGGCGTAGTTGAACTGCCCGCCGATCTGGCCGTCTGCCTCAAACAGCGTGACCCGGTGGCCGCGTTTGGCTGCAGTAGTCGCCGCTGCAAGGCCCGCAGGCCCCGCGCCAACGACGGCAACGCGACGGCGAACTGGCGCAACGGTCAGCACCAGTTCGGTTTCATGGCAGGCGCGGGGATTGACCAGGCAGGACGCGCGCTTGAGCTGGAACACATGGTCCAGACAGGCCTGATTGCAGGCAATGCAGGTGTTGATTTCGTCACTGCGGTTTTCCTGCGCCTTGCGGACGAACTCCGAATCCGCCAGCAGCGGCCGGGCCATGGACACCATGTCTGCCTTGCCGGCGGCGAGAATCTCTTCGCCTTTCTCGGGGGTATTGATGCGGTTGGTGGTACAGACCGGAATGTCCACTTCGCCATAGAACTTGGCAGTGACTTCCGAGAAGCCGCCGCGAGGAACCGAGGTGACAATGGTGGGTACCCGGGCTTCGTGCCAGCCGATGCCCGTGTTGATGATAGTGGCACCTGCCTGTTCAATGGCCTTGCCCAGCCTGACCACTTCCTCCCAGGTCTGGCCGCCTTCCACCAGGTCCAGCATCGACAGCCGGTAGATAATAATGAAATCCGGCCCCACGGCTTCGCGGATGCGGCGGACAATTTCCACCGGCAGCTGCATGCGGTTCTCAAAGGGCCCGCCCCATTTGTCCGTGCGCTTGTTGGTGCGCTCGCACAGGAACTGGTTGATGAAATAGCCTTCGGACCCCATTACCTCGACGCCATCGTAGCGGGCCATTTTTGCCAGTTTTGCCGCACTGGCGAAGTCATCTATCTGCCTGTCCACCGCTCTGGTTGAAAGGGCCCGGGCCTTGAAGGGCGTAATCGGGGCCTTGGTAGCCGAAGCCGAAGCGCTGAACGGATGATAGCTGTAGCGGCCGGCATGCAGCAGTTGCAGGCAGATCTTGCCGCCTGCGTCGTGCACCTCACTGGTCACGTGCCGATGCAGCATCGCGGAAGCGCGGTTATTCATCGTGGAGGCAAACGGTGAAAGCTGGCCGACCATGTTCGGCGAAAACCCACCGGTGACCATCAGTCCCACTCCACCTTCAGCACGCTCGGCAAAGTAGCGTGCAAGCTTGTGGAGGTTCCAGAACCGGTCTTCCAGACCGGTATGCATTGATCCCATCAGCACACGATTTTTAAGCTCGGTAAAGCCGAGATTCAGTGGCTTGAGAAGATTGGGGTAGTACTGGGACATCGTTGCTTCTCTCGTTGGTTAGCGAGGCGTTCTCATACCGGTGCGACATGGTAGCATAGCGGACTTCGACCAATGTATGACATGGAACCAATAACTATGCACGGCTCTTCATCCGAGCGGGTACAGATCGATATCGAGAATGGCATCGCGATGGTGACGCTGAACCGGCCGGAAAAATACAACGGTCTGGACATGCCGATGTTCAGAGCCATCACTGGGGCTGCCAGACGCCTCAAAAAGGACCGCAGCGTAAGGGCCATCATCCTCAGCGGTGCCGGAGACGCTTTCTGTTCAGGCCTTGATGTCAAAACCGTGTCGAAAAACCCGACGAATTTTCTCAAGCTGCTGTTCAAACCCGGCCGTAAAATCAGCAACCTGGCCCAGGACGTTGGCTATCTCTGGCGGGACGTGCCGGCACCGGTCATTGCCGTCACTCACGGTTACTGCTTTGGTGGCGGTTTCCAGATCGCTCTGGGTGCCGACTTCCGCTTTTCCACGGCCGACTGTGAATTCTCGATCATGGAAAGCAAGTGGGGGCTGATCCCGGATATGAGCCTGGCGGTTACCCTTCGGGAACTGATTTCCATCGACCTCGCCAAGGAGCTGACCATGACCGCACGTCGTTTCAGTGGCACTGAGGCCGGGGCGATGGGTCTTGTCAGCCGTGTCTGCGACGACCCCATGGCAGAGGCAAAAATCTTTGCACAGGAACTGGCCGAACGCTCGCCGGACGCCGTGGCCGCCAGCAAGCTGCTGTTCAACCGGACCTGGAGCGCCACCGACAAGGTCGCTCTGGACTGGGAAACGCGGCTGCAGAAAAAAGTGATCGGCCGGGAAAACCAGCGCATCGCCGTCGCTCGTCACTCCGGCGAGCCAGAAAAAACGTTCCGGGATCGCAGGGCGCTCTAAGACCTAGGTCTGCTGATCTATTGACCTGTACGGGCGGGCACGTATGATCAGAGCCTTATTTGTGCACCCATCCATCCGAAAAAACGAAAAAAGAGGTTGCGATGTCGCTACCGCTGGTTGTTTTACTGCCTTTTCTGGGTGCTCTGGTCGCGCCACTGTTTGCGCAAGGCGGCCGTACGGCAATTGCCATAGCATCATCTATTCCGGCCATCATTGGCCTGACCGCGCTTTTTCCTAGCTGGAAAATCATCTCCAGTGGCGGCATCGTTGAAAACAGCTATGTCTGGATGCCCTCTCTGGGCCTGTCTTTCAGTTTCCGGCTTGATGGCCTTTCATTGCTTTTTGCTCTGCTGATTCTGGTCATCGGACTGTTAATCATTCTGTACGCCCGCTACTACCTGAAGCCGTACGAAAACGTGGGCAAGTTCTACGCCCTGCTGCTGTGCTTCAAAGGCTCCATGCTGGGCATCGTGCTATCCAGCAACCTGCTGCTGATGCTTATTTTCTGGGAGCTCACCAGCGTGACATCGTTTCTGCTGATCAGTTTCTGGAATCACAAACAGGATGCCCGCCGCGGTGCCAGAATGGCACTGGCGGTCACCGGCGGTGGCGGACTTGCCCTTCTCGCCGGCATTCTGCTGATTGGCGATATGGTGGGAAGCTATGAACTGGCGGACGTTCTGGCCGCCGGTGACCTGATCAAAAACCACAGCATGTACCCGGTCGCGCTGACACTGGTTTTGCTCGGCGCGTTTACCAAGTCTGCGCAATTCCCATTTCATTTCTGGCTGCCCCACGCCATGCAGGCACCCACACCAGTCTCTGCCTACCTGCATTCCGCAACTATGGTGAAAGCAGGCATCTTCCTGATCGCCAGGCTTTACCCGGCGCTGGCCGGCACAGAGCAATGGTTTTATATGGTCAGCTTCACCGGCATGGCGACCCTGCTGATCGGCGCCTACGTGGCCATGTTCAAGCATGACCTGAAAGGCCTGCTGGCGCATTCAACCGTCAGCCACCTGGGTCTGATCACCCTGCTGTTCGGGATGGGAACCAAGCTGGCAGCAGTTGCTGCGGTTTTCCATGTCATTAACCACGCCATTTTCAAAGCCTCACTGTTTATGGCCGCCGGTATTATCGACCACGAAACCGGCACCCGTGACATGCGCCGCATCAACGGTCTTTGGCGTTACATGCCGCACACGGCAACGTTAGCAATGGTAGCCGCGGCTTCAATGGCTGGCGTGCCGCTGCTCAACGGTTTTATCAGTAAGGAAATGTTCTTTGCCGAGGCGTTGGATTTGAATCTGCCAGGCATCTGGGCGTATCTGCCACCGCTTGTGGCCACACTGGCCGGTATCTTTGCGGTAGCGTACTCGGCCCGTTTCATACACGACGTCTTTTTCAACGGCAAACCGAAAAACCTGCCAATTTTTCCGCCCCAGGAACCGCCGCGGTACATGAAAATCCCGGTCGAAATTCTGGTCTTCGCCTGTCTTGCGGTGGGAATGTTCCCGGCGATCTCTGTAGGGCCGCTTCTATTTGCTGCTGCTTCCGCGACTCTGGGCGGAGAAGTGCCTGACTACACTCTGGCGGTGGCGCACGGCTTTAATCTCCCGCTACTGATGAGCTTTGCGGCTTTTGCCGGTGGGCTTGTGATGTACAGCCAGCGTCAGCGGTTTTACGACTTCCACGCACGTTTCAAAGAGATTGATGAAAAAGCGGTTTTCGAAGCTGCCGTTAAAAAATTGGCCGATGTATCTGAACACTTGACGGCAAAGCTCGAAACCGGCTCCTTGCAGAGATACGTTCTTTTGCTGTTTTTAACGGCTTTCCTGGTTGCTTTCATGCCACTCGCCAGCCTCGGCTTATCGATCGGCAGCAATGGCCTGAGTCCGATCGATTATCCATCAGCTCTGGGCGCTCTGGTTCTGATAGGTGCCGCGATTGGCACGGTGGTGACGCACAGAGAAAGACTGACCTCACTGATCCTGCTGAGCGTGGTTGGCCTGCTCGTCGCCCTGGCATTCGCAACTTTCTCCGCGCCTGATCTTGCTCTGACGCAACTCTCGGTCGAGGTGGTCACCATCGTATTGCTGGTATTGTCGCTGTTCTACCTCCCAGGTTGGACGCCGATCGAGACGACGCCTCTGGTTCGCTGGCGGGATGCGGGTATTGCCTTGAGTGCGGGAATCGGAATGACACTGGTGACTCTGGCGCTGCTGACTCGTCCGTTCACCTCGATTTCTGAATTCTTTCTCGAAAACAGCAAGCCGGGCGGCGGCGGCACCAACGTAGTGAACGTCATCCTGGTCGATTTTCGGGGTTTCGATACGCTGGGCGAAATCACTGTTCTGGCCATTGCGGCCCTCGGCATTTACGCCATGATGAAATACACAAAACTGAAGCCACCCAAAACCGACGGACTGGGCAATCCCTGGAGCCGAGACGCCCATCCGACCATGCTTATGCAGATATCTCGCCCACTGCTGCCCCTTGCCCTGATGGTTTCTGTGTTTATCTTCCTGCGCGGGCATAACATGCCCGGTGGCGGCTTTATTGCCGGACTGATCACCGCAGTTGCGCTGATCTCCCAGTACATTGCCAGCGGTATTAACTGGTGCGAAAAGCGCGTGACCGTGCCCTATCAGATCGTGCTTGCGCTGGGGGTTGGCATCGCAACACTGACCGGCGTTGGAAGCTTTGCCCTTGGTTATCCGTTCCTGACATCCTGGTTTACTTACGTAACGCTTCCGGTGGTCGGAAAATTCGAGCTGGCCACTGCAATGATTTTCGATCTCGGCGTTTATCTGACCGTCGTCGGGGCCTCTCTACTGGCCCTCACGAGCCTCAGTAAGCTGTCTGAACCCTCAGCCACGAAGCCAGACAGCTATAAAGCAGGAGGAGTCTAAAGTGGAACTGGTGTTTGCATTGGTAATTGGCACGCTCACAAGTACTGGTATTTACCTGTTACTTCGCGCCAGAACATTTCCCGTTGTCGTTGGCCTGACCTTGCTGTCCTACGGAGTGAATCTGTTTCTGTTCTCGACCGGTCGCTTGATGAGCGATGGACAGCCCATCATTGGTGGCGCCGAGACATACAGTGATCCGCTGCCCCAGGCCCTGGTGCTGACGGCTATCGTTATCGGCTTTGCAATGACGGCGTTTTTAGTGGCGCTGGCGCTGCGCAGCCATGCAGATACAGACGTTGATCACGTGGATGGGGTGAGACAACAGGAAACCACAGACGAACAGGTGGATAGAACGGAGAACAACCAATGACCAACTGGTTAACCGCGCCTATCCTCATCCCACTGCTTGGTGGCGTACTACAGATATTCATGTCCTACGCCCCGATGCAATTGCGCAGAACACTGGCACTGACCACGACAATCCTTACTCTGGTTGCCGCCATAGTGCTGTTGGGTCTGGCAGACGACGGCAACTATCGGATGTATGCTTTCGGTAACTGGCAACCTCCGTTCGGTATTGTATTGGTCCTTGACCGACTGGCGGCGCTGATGTTGACGGTTACCGCAACGCTTGCCGTGTTCTGCCACATCTACGCCTTACACAAAACAGATACCCAGGGGCCACATTTTCACACCCTGTTTCTGTTCCAGTTGGCCGGGCTGAACATAGCGTTTCTGACCGGCGACCTGTTTAACCTTTTTGTCGCTTTTGAAGTGCTGCTGATTGCATCTTACGGTTTACTGCTTCATGGCGGCGGGACGGCTCGAACGGTGCCTGGTCTGCACTATGTGGTTCTGAACCTGGTTGGTTCTGCGCTGTTTCTATTCAGCGTCGGCATGATCTACAGCGTGACCGGCACCCTGAACATGGCAGACCTTGCGTTAAAGGTGCCCGAACTGAACAGTGAAGACCTTCCGCTGGTCAAAATCGGGGGCATGCTCCTGTTGGTTGTATTCGGCCTGAAAGCGGCCGTCCTGCCCCTGTGCTTCTGGTTGCCACGGGCTTACGCCAGCGCCACAGCGCCGGTCGCTGCACTGTTTGCAGTAATGACGAAAGTGGGTATTTACGCCATTCTCAGGGTATACACGCTGATATTTGGTGATGATGCCGGCGATTTGGCCAATCTGGGGATGGAATTGTTATTCCCGGCAGGGCTGATCACCCTCGCAGTCGGTGTGATGGGACTGCTCGGCTCGAGGACTCTGAAAACCATGATTGCGTGGCAGGTCATCATTTCTGTTGGCACCATGCTGGCCGCTATCGGTCTGAACACCCCGGCCGGAATTTCAGCAGCGCTGTTCTACCTGATCAACACGACCTGGGTCGTCGGCGGGCTTTTTCTGTTGGTGGACCTGGTGTCCAACCAGCGCGGCTCTGCCGGTGACAAAATAGTGACGGCTCCGAAAATGCGTAACCGCTCACTGCTGGGTGCGCTGTTTCTGCTCGGCGCAATCGCGGCAATTGGTTTGCCGCCACTGAGCGGCTTTTTTGCAAAACTGCTGATTCTTCAGGCCGCCTCGCCCGGTGTTGAGATGGCTCTTCTGTGGTCGGTAATTCTGATCGGCAGTTTCTTTACCCTGATTGCATACAGCCATGCCGGCAGCATTGTGTTCTGGAGAAACAGCGAGGGGCACATAGAACTGGATCGTAAAATGACTCTGCCGGTAACGGCATCGGTTACTGCATTGCTCGCGCTGAGCGTCGTCATTGTGGCGCTCGCTGGGCCGATTAGCCGCTACACTGACGACACCGCTGCCCAGCTAACAAACTCCGCGGGCTATACCAAAATTCTTGAAATGCCTGTTCTCTCGGAGGGTAAAAAATGAACGCACGCTTCGGCCTGCCCCACCCCCTGTTGAGCTTTACGCTTTTCCTGGTCTGGCTGATGTTGGCAGGTGCGTCGGCGGGTTTTATTGCAGTAGGACTCATACTCGCCTGGATACTACCGCTTGTCACCCAGGGATTCTGGCCTGACAAACCAGCGATCCAGAAACCCTGGAAACTGGTGCCGTATACATTCAAGGTGATTCTGGACATTGTGATCGCCAGCATTACTGTCGCACGGCTGGTTTTGAGTTTTCGAAGAGAACCACAGCCCGCTTTCGTCTGCTACCCCCTGACACTGACGCACCCGATGGGGATAACCATGCTGGCAAGCACCATCTCATTAACGCCTGGCACGGTCAGCGCAGACGTCAGTGACGATCACAAGCTTCTGCTGATACATGCGGTCGACGTGAGTGATGACCAGAGCCTGATCGAGACCATCCACAACCGCTACGAGAAAGCCCTGATGGAGGTGTTTCAATGATCACGGTTGCACTCAACATAACCATTGCCCTGATTGCTTTCGCCGTTGTACTGAACGTCTACCGACTGGTACGGGGCCCTGACGCACCAGACCGGGTACTGGCATTGGATACGCTTTACATTAATGCGATCGCCCTGATTCTTTTACTGGATATCCAGTTGGGCACTCGTATCTATCTGGAAGCGGCGCTTTTGATTGCCGTCATGGGCTTTATCGGCACAGTCACATTAGCAAAATATCTCAAACGCGGCAGCGTCATCGAGTGAGCTGTCACCTGCACACAATCAGATCGAGCGCCGAATGGAGGAAGCATAAATGGCATTAGTGGCCGAAGTGGGCATTTCTATCCTGTTAGTCATCGGAGGCCTCTTTGCGCTGGTGGGCGCCATTGGCCTGGCGCGCTTGCCAGACTTCTACACCCGTCTTCATGGTCCTACCAAGGCAACGACCATTGGCGTTGGAAGTATTGCCCTCGCCTCTTTCATGTACTTTTATGGCTCGAATACAAGTTACGACCTGCTGGAACTTCTGATCATGGTTTTTCTGTTTCTTACCGCGCCCATAAGTGCCAACTTCCTGGCAAAAGCCGCCATGCATTTAAAAGTCAAAACCACGAAAAACACCCGTGGCCAACCCTGGGATCAATAAGTCATCCGGCCCCGGCGGTTCACAAAATGACGATCGCTCACTCGGCGCCAGCTCAACTCTAAATGACTGCAAAGCCCCAGAAATCTTGCCTTCAAACAGGTGCTCGGATAGTCTGAACAGGCTGTTTTTGCCGAAGGATCGTACTTTAATCCAACTGATGCAAACCGCCCTTAACTGCAGCAGGTTCTAACCGGGGTCTTTAAAGGAGCACCCTTGCATGATGTTACTGGCAGTTTTGTCCGGTTTTTTGCTCGCGGTCGCTGTTCCGGCAGTTTCTCGGTTGACGGGCCACTATATTGGCTGGGCACTTGCACTGCTGCCAGCGCTTCTAACCGCGTACTTTGCCAGCCTGATTCCTGCGATCAGCGGTGGCGAAAGCCTTATGATTCAGAACCAGTGGATGCCGGGCCTCGGTATATCCCTTGATTTCCTGGTTGACGGCCTGTCTCTGGTTTTTGCTCTGCTGATCAGCGGCATCGGCACGTTCATTCTGATTTATGCCGGTTCTTACCTCAAAGGCCATAAAGATCTTGGCCGGTTTTATGTCATCCTGCTGTCGTTCATGGCCTCGATGCTCGGACTGGTGTTATCCGATAATCTCATAACGTTTTTTGTGTTCTGGGAACTGACCAGCATTACCTCGTACATGTTAATCGGCTTCAACCATGAAGATGCCGAAGCGAGAAAGTATGCCCTGCAGGGACTCTTCGTCACGGCGGGCGGCGGCCTGGTATTAATGGCCGGTCTGATTCTGCTGATCTTTATCACAGGCAGCTACTCGTTTTCTGAGATCCTTGTGTCCGATCTGCCAATTGAGGAACACGGGTACTATATAGCCGCCGTGATCTGCATCCTGATCGGTGCCTTTACCAAGTCAGCCCAGGTGCCTTTCCATTTCTGGCTGCCAAACGCCATGGCCGCGCCGACTCCGGTTTCGGCTTACCTGCACTCTGCAACCATGGTCAAGGCCGGCATCTATTTGCTGGCGCGCCTGAACTCCTCCATGGGAGAGGGGCTGCTCTGGAGCTACTCCCTGGTATTCTTCGGTGCGGCAACCATGCTCACCGGCGCCTACCTGGCTTTTAGCAGTACCGGCATCAAAAAGGTTCTGGCCTATTCCACCGTTATGGCTCTGGGCACCCTCACCATGCTGATAGGGGTTGGCACAGAAATCGCCATCACCGCTTTTATCTGTGTCCTCGTAGCCCACTCCCTTTATAAAGGCGCACTATTTATGCTCGCGGGTGCGCTGGACCATGAAACCGGCACCAAGAACATCACAGAAATGGGTGGACTTTGGCGGAGCATGCCAAAGACCGCAATAATTACCTGCCTGGCTGCCCTTTCTCTGGCCGGGCTTCCGCCACTCTTTGGATTTGTTGCCAAGGAATTGATGTTTGAGTCGCTGATCAATGCGCCCCTTGTGTCCTGGGCACTATTGGCGACCGCTGTTGCCTCCTCGATCCTTGTCGTCGCGGTGGCGGGCATGGTGTTTGTAAAGCCCTTTTTCGGGCCAACCCGTACCACGCCTAAACAGCCCCACGATGCGCCCTTCGGCATGCTTATTGGCCCCGCGGTGTTGTCACTGATTGCCCTGGTCTTTGGCGTGGTTCCGTTTCTGCCAGCAACTTTCGTGCTGAACGCAGCGGTCTCATCGGTTTACGGCAGCGGCGTGCAGACCGCCCTGGCCCTCTGGCACGGAGTCAACGTTCCCCTAATGCTGTCGGGCGCCAGCCTAGTGATCGGGTCGCTACTATTTACGGTCTGGCAACGACTGCAACCGTCGCTTTACGTCATCAACACGACGGCCAGTCGCGTTGGCCCGGAAGCAGGATATTTCCGCTTAATGCTCGGCATTACTCAGGTGGCCGGCTGGCAAACAAGACTGCTACAGAACGGTGTCCTTGGTATCTATCTTCTGATCCTTGTACTTGTGACCTTCAGCCTGACTGGCTACACCCTGCTTACCCGGCATGGCTTCCATCTGGATTTTGACTTCAGCGGCGGCTATTTCTATGAATGGGGAATTGCGCTATTGATCGTGGCATCGACGGTCTTTGCCAGTGTCACCAGATCCCGGCTGGGCTCTGTTGCTTCTGTCGGTGTGCTTGGATTTGGAGTGGCTTTGATCTTCATCCATTTCAGTGCCCCGGATCTGGGCATAACCCAACTGCTGGTTGAAACACTGACCGTCATATTGCTGGTTCTGGTGCTCTTCAAACTTCCCTCTTTCGTCAACCTCTCATCTCCATGGGAGCGTTACCGGGATCTTGCGGTGGCCGTGTTTGCAGGAGCGGTCATGACCCTGCTTATGCTTGCCGTGCTGGATATTCAATATTTCGACAGTATTTCAAGTTACTACATTGAAAACAGCTATGGTCTGGCCTTCGGCAAAAATATTGTCAATGTAATTCTGGTGGACTTCCGGCAACTGGACACTCTGGGAGAGATTTTTGTTCTGGCCCTCGCCGCTATGGGGGTGTACTCCATGATCAAACTCAGAGCGGAGGACCAGCATAAGCCATGAAGCCCAACACGCTTATTCTTAACACCGCAGCTCTGGCCATCATGCCGTTACAGCTGATGTTTTCGGTTTTCCTGCTTCTGCGCGGGCACGATGAGCCCGGCGGTGGTTTTATCGGTGGATTGGTCGCTGCAAGCGCTTTTGTACTCTACGCCTTCGCTTTCGGCGCTGAATCGACCCGCAAGATACTTCGGGTCACTCCCCGGGATCTCCTTGCAGCCGGATTACTGTTCGGGCTTGCCTCGACAATTCCGGCCTTGTGGTCCGGCCAAGCCATGCTTACAGCTCAATGGTGGCAAATCCCGCTGCCCGGCAATGACTATCTGAAGTTATCGACTGTGCTGGTATTCGACATTGGCGTCTATCTGGCCGTTCTGGGCACGCTGATGACATTTGTGATCGGCCTTATGGAGTCTGAAGAATGACGCAAACAACAATTTGCAGGCAGGGAGCGACTCAATGGAAAACATGATGGCTTACGTGGTCGGCATCCTGTTTGCCGCCGGCATCTATATGATGTTGAGGCGGTCCATCGTGAAACTTGTTATTGGCCTGATCATCCTGAGCAACGCAGCCAATCTGCTGATTTTCGTTGTTTCTGGTCTCACACGAGGTGCGCCACCATTGATTCCTGAAGGCGCAAGCGAAGTTGTTGGTGCAGTGGCCGACCCTCTACCCCAGGCACTCATCCTCACGGCTATCGTCATTGCATTCAGCGTTCTCGCCTTCGCCGTGGTTCTGATCCGGCGCGCATACGAAGTGGTTGGAACCGATGATCTCGACAAGATGAAGGATACGGATACTTGAACCTGGAACTTGTTCTCCCGATCCTGATACCACTGACTGCCGGGGCATTATCCCTGGCGCTCTGGCGCTCCGTCCGCCTCCAGCGTTTTCTGGCAGTTCTCGCCACCGGACTTTTGCTGGCCGCAGGAATCTGGCTGCTCCTATCAACCACCGAGCAGGGCTTTCTGGTAGTGGAAATGGGCAGTTGGCCGGCTCCGTTCAGCATAGTGCTGGTATCAGATGTCCTTGCCGCCATCATGATTGTGCTTACCGGCATTATTGGTCTTGCCATTGCCGTTTATTCGCTGGCATCGACGCCCAGAGGCCACGAAAAATTCAGCTATTACCCGCTGATGCATCTTCTGCTGGCTGGCGTGGCGGGGGCGTTTCTCACCGGTGATATATTCAACCTGTTCGTCTGGTTTGAGGTAATGCTGCTGGCTTCGTTTGCACTTTTAACGCTGGGAGGAGAACGCGCTCAGATGGAGGGCGCCATCAAGTACGTGACCCTGAACCTGTTTTCATCGGCCATTTTTCTTTCTGCCGTGGGGTTGCTCTATGGCATGGTCGGCACGCTGAACATGGCGGACATTGCCCAGAAAGTGAGCAGTGTTGAAGACCCGGGGATGATCACGGTGGTCTCCCTGCTGTTCATGGTCTCATTCGGTATCAAGGCGGCGGCTTTCCCTCTGTTTTTCTGGCTGCCTGCGTCCTATCACACCCCACAGGTTGCGGTTTCGGCTCTGTTCGCGGGGCTGCTTACCAAAGTCGGGGTATACGCGCTTTACCGGGTGTTCACACTGATTTTCACCCAGGACGTTGAATACACGCATACTATATTGCTTTGGACCGCTGCCCTTACCATGCTGACGGGTGTACTCGGCGCTGCAGCACAGTTCGAGTTTCGCCGGATACTGTCATTCCATATCGTCAGTCAGATTGGCTACATGCTTCTGGGTCTGGCGCTGTTCACACCTCTGGCGCTGATCGGCGGGGTGTTCTATATCATGCATCACATCATCGTGAAGACGAACCTGTTCCTGATCAGCGGCATCATCTATCGCCTGCTGGGCAGCTATGAACTGAAAGATCTGGGAGGCGTCTACCGCCAGCGCCCCTATCTGGCGCTGCTGTTTTTGATCCCGGCGTTATCGCTCGCCGGTATTCCGCCTTTATCGGGCTTTTTTGCCAAGTTTATCGTTGTTCGTGCAAGCCTTGAGTCGGGCGAGTATCTGGTCACAGCCATCGCTTTGCTGGTCGGATTGCTGACACTGTATTCCATGATCAAGATCTGGGCGGAAGTGTTCTGGAAAAAAGTCCCCGAGCATGTCACTGATCTGAGCAGGCTTAATGGCGAAATCAAGGATAAACACAACTGGGCATATTTTGCGCCCGTGGTCGGTCTGGCGGCGTGCACAGTGATAATTGGACTTTATGGTCAGCCTATTTATCTGCTCGCTGAAATGGCAGCCGAACAGTTAATGAATCCCCAACTCTACATTGAAGCGGTTCTCGGAGGGCAATCGACGTGATCGGTCTCTTCTGGAATTTGCTCCTGGCATTGGCGTGGGTCGCACTGAGCGGCAGCGTTACTGCCATGAACCTGCTAGCCGGTTTTTTCTTTGGCTACATTGCACTGATGGTATTGCAGAATCAGATTCCCGCTTTAAAAGGCTACTCCCGCAGAATCCCGCGCGTTGCGGCTTTCCTGGTCTATTTTCTGAGGGAGCTGGTGAAGTCAAACTTGCGGGTTGCGTACGATGTTTTGACGCCGGTCTGGCATATGAAGCCTGGTGTAATCGCCTTTCCACTCATCGCGAATACCGACATGGAAATTATGTTTCTCAGCAGTGTCATCTCCCTGACGCCGGGCACGCTGAGTCTGGATGTTTCCGACGACCGGAGGGTTCTGTTTATCCACGCAATGTTTCTTCAGGACGAAGATCAACTCAGAAGCGACCTTCGGGAACTGGAACACCGTATCCTGAAGATAATGCGATAGGAGGCCGTAATGCTCGATGTGGTAATCAATCTCGTCTACTTCATGCTGTCAATGGCTCTGCTTTTTGCCTTCATTCGTCTAACTCGCGGCCCGTCGCTGTCTGACCGCGTGGTTGCATTGGAGCTGATTGCGTCCGTTGTGGTGGGCTATGTCGGAGTCCATGCGATTGATACCGGGGTTTCCAGTTTTCTTGATGTCGCCATTGTCATCGCCCTGACGGCCTTCCTGGCAGCGATCGGATTTGCCAGATTCGTGGAACGGGGAGATATCAAGGATGAGTGAAATTTTCGTTTCTGTTCTGCTGCTGTCAGGGGCTTCGTTCATGATTCTTGCCGCCGTTGGCATTCTGAGGCTGCCCGATCTACCGACCCGCATGCATGCCTCCACCAAAGCAGGCGCATTGGGAGCCATGTTGATTATGGGTGGAGTTGCCCTGCATTTTGGCGACAGCGCCGTCTCTGCGCGGGCTGTCGCGTTTATTGTATTCATCCTTTTGACTGCACCGGTTGCCGCTCATGTTATAGGCAGAGCCGGTTATTTCACCGGCGTAGAACTTTGGAAAGGCACAACGAAAGACCAACTGCGAGAACGCTACGACCCGGACACCCATAGACTCAATAGCGGGCTTGAATCCAGTCCGGAGAGCATGATTCCCCCTGGAGCGTCTGACAGGACTGACCAATAAAATTGTCATCTGAAGTGCATAGAGTTTCCGTACAGTAGGGATTCCCATTTTCAGGAGCCCGCCAGATGCTGAACGTTAACGAATATTTTGATGGTCGCGCCAAATCCATTTCCTTCCAGTCTTCCAACCTGCCCGCCACAGTGGGCGTTATCAGCCCCGGTGAGTACGAATTCGGCACCATCAAGCGTGAAACCATGACGGTACTCAGTGGCGCCCTGACGGTGCTGCTACCCGGAATGGAGCAGTGGATGACTTACGGCGCAGGTGAATTCTTTGAGGTTGCAGGTCAGTCAAGCTTCAAGGCAAGAACAGACGTCGACACCGCTTATCTCTGTACCTATCAGTAATACCGGACGTCCATCCGTCGCGCCCATCTCCACCTGCACGTCCAGGATGGGCCCGACCCGGCTGCGCGCCCCGGCATCAACCGCCGGCCCGTTTCACCGTCCAGCCCTGTTCTTTCAGTAACGGCACAAGGACATCCCGCTGGTCGCCCTGTATTTCAACGACGCCGTCTTTCACCGTGCCGCCGGTACCGCAGCGGGCTTTGAGCTGTTTGGCGTAGGCTTTGAGTTCCGGTCCGGCGAGCGGAATCCCCGTGACAAGCGTTACTCCTTTACCTTTGCGGCCCTTGGTTTCGCGACTGACCCTCACCACGCCGTCACCGGCGGGTGCCTGGGCTTCGCCACAGGCGCACTGATCAGCGGGCTGCCGGCAATCCGGGCACATCCGGCCCTGCTCGGTGGAAAACACCAGTCCGCCGCCCGAACCTTTCTTCATAACCCTATCCTTCTGACCGCTTCAACGGAGTCACCGCCAGATGCTCAGACACCGGGAGGGTACTTCTGGAACATGTCCGCCACGATGTTATCAATCAGTTCGCGGCGGGATTCAGCAGACTGGTCATCGTTGAGATATCGGCGGCTGGAAGCCCGCCAGACCACCTGCCGGGTATCGGTGTCCACCAGCTCAACGACAAGCTTGCCCTCTTCCACTTTTTCAATTGGTGGCGCGGTTGAAAGGCCCCACCCGAAATTGCCGGTGCCGAATCCAAGTCCCAGACCAAAGCCTGGAGCTCGCTGGAGCCGCTCCTCAGTCACGACCTGCCAGGTAACGAACAGATCCGCCTCGCCGGTGTCGACTTTGCGCAACGCCTCCCGCTTCATCTCCCGCTCAATCGCGTTGGTGATACGGCTGCCGTCGAGGGACATATAGCCTCCGCTATCTGCCCCATTCTGTGCGGCCGGTGCGAAACTCCAGGAACCGTAGTTTCCGAAAACAGCGGCGGAGTCGTAATCGGTCATGACGGTGCTGGCGCAGCCGTTCAGCACCAGTGCAACTGCGGCTATCAGGATTGATCTGCTTACCATTGATCTAGTCACTCTGCTCACCTCGCTTCAGGACCCTGTGACCGAAAGTTTTCAGTCCACTCTATCGTTCTATTCTGACAGATTTTACGTAAACAGCGGCAGACGGACCGCCACTCTCAGGCCACCGGACTCCGCAATTCTGGCTTCGATCTGGCCATCGTGAGCGGCGACGATGTCTCTGGCAATCGCCAGCCCCAGACCCCATCCGGTTCCACCCCGGGATTTGTCCGCCCGGAAGAAGGGTTCGAACAGTTGCCCCAGAAATTCCTCCGGCACCCCCGGTCCCTCATCTTCAACCGCCAGTCTCACCCATTCGCCGTCCGTCGATACCGATAATTTCACGGTTTTACCGGGCGGCGTATGGTCCAGCGCGTTCTGCAGAATATTATCCATCGCTCGCTGCAACAGCCCCTCATTACCCAGCACTGACACGCCGGCGCTTTCCCGGGATGCCATGAGTTTGCAGTCAACTCGCTGATGCTCTGCGTAGTCGGCCGCGTCATGCAAAACCCGGTTTAGCAGGGCAATGGGTTTGATCGGCTCGCGGGCAATGTCACCACCCGCTTCGGTGACCTGATAGAGCGTGAGGATCTGGCCGGTCATGGCTTCCAGTCGTTCGTTCTGACGCAGGATGCTGGCCATCAGGTCTTCATCCGCGCCGCTTTCGCTGGCCAGTTCAATGGCGATGCGCTGACGCGCCAGGGGCGTTCTGAGGTCATGGGAAATATCCCGCATCAGATGTTTCTGGCGGTCCAGCAGGTAACAGAGCCTTTCCGTCATGCCGTTGAAGGCTGTCGCCAGGGCGCCGATTTCATCCCGCCTGGTGGCGATCCGGCCGCTGACCCTTAATTCGGTGTAGCCTCCGGCAATCTCGCGGGCAGTGGATTCCATATGCTTCAGCGGGCGCGCCACCAGTCTGGCCACCCACCAGCAGGCCAGCGTAATGATCACAAAGGCGAGTAATACCTCCAGCCAGCGGTAAATTCGCGCATCCATCCAGCCTTCAGCCCCCTGTCGGGGCCAGGCAACCAGCTGGTAGTCGGTGGCCACCGGAATAACCGCAGGCTTCAGCTGATACCAGCCGCTGGATTCCAGACGGTCGCGAATAATCCCCGGCAACTCCTCGTCGTCACGGTCTGCCTCAATCAGTCGCAGGTGCAGATCCAGCCGCTGACCTTCGGATTTCAGATAGCGCCAGAGGCTGCCACCATCATCGTCACGGCGATAGGCCAGCGCCTGCAGGGCAACTTCCCGCAACCCTGCCTGACGCTCGATGGCCGCACGCTCCCGATCCTGCAGGAAATGGGTCACCAGATTGCCGAACAGCACGGTAACGGCCATAGCGACCCAGATCGAGATAAACACCCGCCAGAAAAGCGTTATCCGCAGCCGGAAGCTCATGCGGGCACCCGGTAACTGTAGCCCAGCCCCCTGACCGTCTCGATCCGGGGCGGGTCGTCATTGCCCAGTTTCTTGCGGAGGTTGCTGATATGCATATCCAGTGTTCGATCATAGGCTTCCAGACGGCGCCCCAGCGCCCACTGCATCAGGTCGGTTTTGCGGACCACACTACCCGCGTGGGCCAGCAGCACCTGAAGCACCTCGTATTCCGTGGCGGTCAGATCCATCGCCTCGTCATTCTGGTAAATGCGTCGCTGGACCGGTTCTACCCGCAGATCGCCGTAATGTCGGGTTTCATCCACGCCAACTTCCTGATCCCAGGCAATACGCCGCAGCAGTGCCTGCAGGCGGGCGATAAGTTCACGGGGGTTACAGGGCTTGGGAATATAGTCATCGGCGCCGACTTCGAAGCCGACAATCCGATCGGTTTCATCGCCTCGCGCGGTCAGGAGCACAACCGGCAGGTGGGTTTTCGTGCGGATCTGGCGCAGAACATCCAGGCCGCTGATGTCTGGCAGCATGATATCCAGCACCACTATGTCGCAGTCCTGGCCCATTGCCAGGGACAGGCCATCCGTGCCGTTAGCTGCCTCCCGAACGGTGAAACCCTGATTGGTGAGATATCGTGACAGCAGCGTGCGAAGCTCATGGTCGTCCTCAACCAGCAAGACCCGGTTTTGCATAAAACCCCTCCGAAATATCCGCGAAGTCTACCATGTCGGTCAACGTTGCCATCCGGACCCGGCGCTTTTTGCACAACCTTTACACGATCCCTTTATCAGCGAACGGTGATCATCTGCCCGGTTCTGGCGTATGGTATTGGGACACTGACAGGAGCCAGACCTAAATGCCCGATCAGGATCTTCCAAAACTGACCATAGCCACCTGCGATTCCATTGAACAGATTGGCCAGGAACAATGGGAAACCCTGGCTGGCACCGGCAATCCGTTTCTTCGCTATGAGTTTTTTCTGGCGCTTGAACAGTCCGGCTGCACCAGCGCGGAAGCCGGCTGGCAACCGCAACATCTGATCATAAGATCCGGCGATGATATTGTGGGCGTCGCACCCGCCTACCTGAAAACCCATTCAATGGGCGAGTATGTCTTTGATTTTGCCTGGGCTGAAGCCTATCAACGCCATGGTCTACGCTATTATCCCAAGCTGTTGATCGCCATTCCGTTCACGCCGTCCCGCGGACCCCGGCTATTGATTGAACCCGCGGTGCGAAGCCGTCTGAGGACGGGAGATCTGCCGGCTTTGCTGGACACTCTGATTGCCGACCTGGGCGTGCATTCCTGGCACCTGCTGTTTGCCGATGTCCATGATCAGGCGCTGCTTCACCAGAACGATGAGTTGCATCGACTGGGCTGCCAGTTTCATTGGCATAACCACGACTACAGCCACTTTGAAGACTTCCTGGCCGCGCTGACCTCCCGTAAACGCAAAGCCATTCGCAAGGAGCGCCGGCAGGTCAGTGACCAGGGCATCACCTTCACCCGCTATCACGGCCGTGATATTTCCGATCAGATCCTGTCGGCATTTTACATGTTTTACCAGGCTACCTATCTGAAGCGCGGGCAACGTCCCTATCTGAACAAGGCCTTTTTCGAGCAGATTCGCGAACGCCTGCCGGAGCATTTAACGCTGATCATGGCGGCCCAGAACGGCAAACTGATCGCAGGCGCGCTGTTCATGTCAGGGCAGGATACGCTTTACGGGCGTTACTGGGGCTGCCTGGACGAGTACAACTTCCTGCATTTCGAAACCTGTTATTACCAGGGCATCGAACTGGCGATCGAAAAGGGCCTGGCGCGCTTTGATGCGGGTGCCCAGGGGGAGCACAAACTGATCCGGGGGTTCGAACCGGTGCTGACACACTCCTGGCACGGCATCGCCCACCCGGATTTCCGGGACGCTATAGAGCGGTTTACCCGGGAGGAAGCCGAGCACATCAGGGCCTACGCCGACGAGGCCCTGTCGGTTCTGCCATTCAGGCAGGAATGACCCCTGTAAGCGTTTCTTGCTGAAGCGCCTGCAGGCGTCCGCTGACCACTGGCCAGCTCGTAGAGATCAAACAGCAGGAACAGATCAGCTTCCCTCAATTCTGAAGCCTATTTTGAGAACGACCTGATAGTGGCAGACTTTGCCATCGACCACATGACCACGGGTCTCCTGGACCTCAAACCACTCCACGTTTCGAAGGTTGTTGCTGCATTCGGTAATCGCATTTTCAATGGCGTCTTCAATGCTGTTCTTTGAGGAACCAACGACTTCCACTTTCTTGTAAACATGATGATCGGACATGAAACCTCCGTTTACCTGAGTTATGTTTGATACGGCAACGACAAATGCCTTGATTTCACCCTATACCAGTAAACTGTCTCCATCAAACCAGCGTAAGCTAGGCCACGCCTACAATCCCGGTTCCAGTTTCCTATGAGAAAGTTCAAACAGTGTGCGATCGGCCTTGCCATGACCCTGACCGTACTGCTTTCAGGGCCGCTATTGCTGGCTGCGTGCGCCAGTTTTCAGGATTCGGCAAGCTGGCGCACCGCAGATCGTTCAAGCGCCAGAATTGCCCCGACACCCGAACAGGAGCCCCGAGCGGTCGTACAGGTCTATGGTGCCCGGGCCTACAGTTGGCGAGGCTATTTTGCCGTGCATACGTGGATCAGCAGCAAAGAAGCCGGCGCGGACCAGTATTACGTGCATCAGGTAACCGGATGGCGGCATTACGTGGTTCAATCGCATCCGGGCGAGCCGGATCGGGCCTGGTATGGTTCGAAACCAACGCTGATTGCGGATTTTCGAGGCGAGGGTGCCGAAAAGATCATCGGGCAACTGGGTAGCGTGATCGAGCGATACCCCTATCCCACAACCTATGAAGCCTGGCCCGGTCCCAACAGCAATACCTTTGTTGCCTGGGTGATTCGCCAGATTCCGGAAATGGATGTAGCGCTGCCAAACCACGCGATCGGCAAGGATTATCTGGGTGACGATTTTGTCGCAGAGGTGCCGGGCGGCAGTGGCTATCAGTTCTCCCTGGGAGGCTATTTCGGTTTGCTTGCCGGGGTGAGAGAAGGCATTGAACTGAATCTTCTTGGCCTGTCTATTGGGGTGAATCCCCTGGGCCTGGGTATCAAGCTACCCGGAGTTGGCGAGTTGGCTTTGCGGAATACGAATCCGCTGGCAGAAACTTTACCAGACTCTGAGGGCGCAGGTGGGTAGGCCTTCCCAAAAATGTGCGGAGCCATGGATGGCGGAGCCCAAGCGCACAGGGGTTTGGCCGAGCGCTTATGAAGCGAAGCTTCATGCGAAAGCCGAACGACAGCAATCTGTGATTGCTGGCCGGACCCCGCAGGGGTGCTTGTAGCGTTTTTTGGGAAGGCCTGCCCGCCTCGTCCGCCTCCCAAGTCTGATATCAGAGGATCGCAGCGCCAAAGTAGCGAACGCCACCTGCTGCAACGATTCCGGCAGCGATTGCCGGCAGGGGTTTTCTCGTTGCCAGCATAATCACCGCTGTCACCACAAGTGCTGCCACCGAACCCGGGTCACCGCTGAAAGCCATGGGCACGATAATGGCAATCAGCACCGAGCTTGCCATGGTGTTGATGAAGCTTTCGATACGGGGGTTGATGGTCACGAAAGACATCAGGAAGACGCCACCAAACCGGGTCACCACAGTAACCAGAGTCATGATGGCGATCAGTGCCAGAATTCCGGCAGTGGTTGTTTCAATAGTCATGTCTGCCGCTCCTCGCCGGCTTCGCTGGCCGCCGGAGACGCCTTTTCCAGCCAGAAAAACCCGATAGCCCCACCGGCCAGGGCACCCACCACCACATGGGTGTTGGGCGGCAACCATTTCCACGCGGCCAGTGACGATACCGCTGCAATCGTCCAGGCCACCAGAATGCGGGGGGATTTTTTACCACCCAGCGCCATGGCCAGCAGGAAGCAGCCGAGCACCATGTCCAGGCCCAGCGCTTTCGGGTCCTGCAACAGCCCGCCAAAATAGACGCCCAGCCAGGTGCCGACTATCCAGGCCATCCATAGCACCAGACCGCCGCCCAGAATCACTTCCAGGTTACGTTTGCCGCTCTGGTAATCCTGGGCCGAAACGGCCCAGTTGGCATCGGTCAGCAGTAATAAAATGCCATATCGGCGGCCAGGCGATATGTCCCGGAGCATGGGATACAGGGACGCCCCCATCAACAGGTGACGGGAATTGATGGCGAAGACCACCGCCATCAGCGGAATCAGCGATACCGAGCTGCCCCACATATCCACCGCAGCAAACTGGGAAGCCCCTGCGAAGACGGTTGCGCTCATCAGAAGCGCCTGCAGCGGTTCCAACCCCTTCTGTACGGCGGCCAGGCCAAAGGCCGCGCCGAACGCCACCACGAAAAATGAGATGGGGAGGAGCCGAAAAAATTCGGTGCGCACCTTTGAAAAGCTGAGCTGATAGGAATATGCCATGGGGTTAATTTTAGCAAGATAATGAAAATCGCCGCTACCACCTATAGGTAGATGCCGAAAAAACGTCCGTGCCGGCGTGAGGGGCGTGTCAAAGCTGCACAAGCGCCCGCCCCAGGGTGTCGCTGATGGGGGCATTCAGTTTCAGATCCACCAGGGAGTCCGCCCGCGTGCGCCCGAGATTCAGGGTCGCGATGGGAAGCTCCCATTCTTTCGCATAGCGGCAGAACCGGAAGCCGGAATAGACCATCAGTGACGATCCGATAACAAGCAAACCATCACTGGCTTTCAACGCGTCCAGGGCCGAATGCACCCGTTGTTTGGGCACGTAATCCCCGAAAAACACCACGTCCGGCTTGAGAATACCGCCACAATGATCGCAGTCGACGATGTCGAACCGGGAAAAATCCAGCTCCAGATCCGCATCACCATCCGGGGCGACGGCAGCCGTATAATTGTCAAACCCCGGGTTGAGGTTTGCGCAGCGCCGGTGAACTTCATCCCGGGTTGAGCGACGCCCACAGATCATGCAGATCACTTCATCGGCACGCCCGTGCAGATCCATCGCTGACAGGCTGCCTGACTTCTGATGCAGCCGGTCCACATTCTGAGTAACCAGCAGGTCACTGTGGCCCCGGGCTTCCAGTTCTGCGATCTGCTGATGGGCCAAATTCGGACGGGCATTGCGCATCACCGGCCAGCCAATCAGGCTGCGGCCCCAGTAACGTTGCCTGACCTTCAGGCTGGACATGAATTCACCGTGCTGCACCGGCTGCCTGCGCTTCCAGCTGCCCTCGCCGTCCCGATAATCGGGGATGCCGGAGCCGGTGCTGACCCCGGCCCCGGTCAGAATCATCAGGCGCGGGTGGCGATGAATGAATTCAGCCAGCCAGTCACCCGCCAACTCCGGCTCATGGGTTACCAGCGGTTGGTCGCCAACGGGCATGGCAACACCTTTTACAGAACGCGGGATCGCAGACATGAGTATCAAACCCTCAAAAAGACCCACCTACTTTAAGGGCCCGACAGCGCAATGCCAACGTCCGGTCTGGAATTTACCGCAGTGAAGGCCGTACACTTGTGCGGCAGTATTAAGTGTGGCAATCATTAACACCCTAAAAAACGGAGCAATTATTATGTCCATTGAACAAGTTCTATACCGTGCATCGGCTGAAGCCACGGGTGGCCGTGATGGCCGTGCCATTTCGTCAGACGGCATTCTGGACGTTGAACTGACAGCGCCGAAGGAAATGGGCGGCGCAGGCGGCAAGGGTACCAATCCGGAACAGCTGTTCGCCGCCGGCTATTCAGCCTGCTTTATTGGTGCGATGCAGTTTGTGGCGGGTCGCGACAAGCTGCCCATGCCAAAAGATGCGTCCATTGAAGGCGAAGTCGGTATCGGCCAGATTCCCGAGGGTTTTGGCATTGAGGTAGCGCTGAAGATTTCCCTGCCAGGCATGGACGACGCCCAGGCCCAAAAGCTGATTGATGAAGCCCACAAGGTGTGCCCCTACTCCAACGCCACCCGTGGCAATATCGACGTGACGCTGACTCGCGTCGCCTGATTGCTCGGGGAAAAGGCGCAAGCACGCCAGACAGGTAAGGCAGCGGCCATCACCGCTGCCTTTCTGCTTTCTGCGCTCTCACTACAGAATTTCCACGGTCATTTATCCCCGCCCCCGGTTTTCCAGAAAGCCTTGCCAAGCTCCGCCTGTCGGTCCGCTTCGCTGATCCCGATGTCTGCCAGCAGGCGCGAATCCAGCGCAGCAAGCTGTCGCCGACTGCGGTGATTACGGTAAAGACGCATCAGCCAGCCCGCCAGAGAGAAGGTCACCATAGCGTTCTGCATCTTCGCCACTGCTGCGACCGGCCCGGCAATAACGGATTTCGCTGCGCGGATGATGCCGCCATGAATCAACGAATGGATGGGTGCAGTAGTCATTATCGGTCTCCTTGTTTAACGGTTTCGAGCCTGTTCATCCTGAACGATTATTTGCAATGGTTACAGATTCACTTTTTTGGTATTTTAATAAGTACAGATGTGCAAAACGGCCATCTGTCATGGTCTCTTTTCTTTCATCTGTACTGGTGTCGCACCCATGGAAACCAATCTTTATGCCCAACTGGCGGACTCCCTGAGCCAGCAGATTCGCGAGGGGCTGTTCCGGACCGGCGACAAAATGCCCTCGGTTCGCCATCTTGCCAAACGGGAAGAGGTCAGTATTTCCACGGTAACCACCGCCTATGGCCTGTTGGAACAATGGGGATGGGTAGAGGCTCGGCCAAAGTCTGGCTACTTCGTGGCACACCGGCAGGATGAAAAACTGGCGATACCCCGCCAGGTGCGGATGAAGCCAAAACCAAGGCCGGCCACCACCTCGGAACTGGTCATGGAAGTGCAGCGGGATTCTGCCAGTAGCAAGGGCGTGAGCATGTCGGCAGCCATTCCAGCTCTGGACTTCCCCATTCTGGGCAATGTCCAGCGGGCCTTCACCCGCCTATCAAGAACCCGCAAGTACCTTGGCGTGGGTTACGATGCCCCCGAGGGACTGCCGGAATTCCGCCAGCAGATCGCCCGCCGCGCCGTCGACGCCGGGGTGCACGTGTCACCGGACGAAATCGTCAGTACCGCCGGTTGCCAGAATGCCATGGCCCTCGGCCTGCGGGTGCTCACCCAGCCGGGGGACATCATCGCGCTGGAATCCCCCTGCTATTATGGCCTGATCCAGATGGCCGAGGCCTTTGGCCTGAAAGTCATCGAAATTCCGGCACACCATGACACCGGAATAAGCGTTGAAGCACTGAAGCTGGCGTTGGAGAAATGGCCGATCAAGGCGCTGGTGTCGGTGGCCACCTTCTCCAACCCTCTGGGCTCGATCATTCCCGATGAGCGCAAGCAGGAACTGATGGAGCTGTTGGAAAAATACGACGTGCCGATGATAGAAGACGACATCTACGGCGAGCTTTACTTTGGCGACCGCCGCCCGAAATCCGTGAAGGCCTTCGACCGGGACGGCCGGGTACTGCTGTGCTCGTCCGTGTCCAAAACCATCGATCCCCAGCTGCGGGTGGGCTGGATCATGCCGGGCCGGTATCTGGAGAAAGTGACCCATCAGAAGTTTATCCAGCAGGTGTCCGGCTCCACCCTGCCCCAGATGGTCACTGCGGAAATCATGGCCCGGGGCGCCTACGACCGGCACCTTCGCCAGGCCAGGGAAACCTACCGGATGCGCAGCCAGCAGCTGGTAGACCTGGTCAGCCAGCACTTTCCGGAAGGCACCCGGTTATCACGTCCCAAAGGCGGCCTGGTGGCCTGGGTGGAACTGCCGGACCGGATCAACACCACCGAGCTGTACCACCGGGGACGCAGCCAGAACCTGACCATTGCCCCCGGCGAAATTTTCTCCGCTTCGGGCCAGTACAAATGCTGCTTCCGGATCAACTTTGCCCAGGGCTGGAGCCCGGAGCGGATCAAAGCGGTTCAGACCTTTGGCGAGTGGATTCGGGAAAGCCTCTGAGCCATGCCTTCGGCGCCAAGTTCCTGCATCAGGGCGATATTTCGCGCCGGAATGGCATCCGGGTCCGGGTGGCTATCAACGGCAAGGGCAACACGGTCTTCCCTGAGCAGGTGCAGCATCGGGAAAGGTGAACGGTTGGTGTAGTTCTCGGCGTCATCCGGGCCGGTGCCGGCAAAACGATAGTCCGGGTGAAAGCTGGCAACCTGAAAAATGCCGTCCAGCTCCAGTAATTCAAGCAGACCATCGCCTGCGGCCAGAAAGTCGTTGTAATCCTCAAACCCGGCAAGCACTGCTGGATGGATCAGCAGCGTGGTTTCCGTGTCCGGATGCTCGTGAAGAAATCGCAGCTCTGCCTGTAAATCTCCCAGAAGCGCTTCCTCAGAATCCGCCGGGGACACAACAAACCGAACGCGATCATTCACGAATTCCCTGCGGGCGAACGGGCACAGATTCAGGCCGATCACTATTTCCTCCAGCCATTGCCGGGTTGCGTTCTCAATCATCAATCTGTCCAAAACACCTCCTCAGGTGGCCATGGCCGTGTTGCCCCGCTGCGACCACGGGCATTCCCTCACCGGAAGGTGAATCACCGCTGACAGGGCACCCACCCCGACACCAACCCACCAGACCAAGGTGTAGTTGTTGTAAAGGTCGTACAGGGCACCGCCCAGCCACACCCCCAGAAAACCCCCGAGCTGATGAGAGAAAAACACCAGCCCATAGAGCGTTCCCATGTATTTCAGGCCGTAGATGTGAGCCACAAGGCCCGAGGTCAGGGGCACCGTGGCCAGCCAGAGCGAGCCCATGGCAACGGAAAACAGCACCACCGTCTCTGGCGTAATGGGAGTCATGATAAAAGCCGCCGACACCAGGGTCCGTAACAGATAGATGGTGGCCAGCAGGTATTTCCGGGAGTACTTGTTGCCCAGCCAGCCCGCGAGCAGCGTTCCGCCAATGTTAAACAGACCGATAAGAGCAATGGAAATGGCACCAAGCGCAGGTGCCGAAGTGATCCCCAGCTTGTAGAGCAAGCTATCGGGGGAAATGGGGGCGCTCATCTCGATGATCAAAGCCGGAAAATGGGCGGTGATAAAAGCCAGCTGGTAGCCGCAGGAAAAAAAGCCGATAAAAATGAGCATGAAGGACGGATCTCTGACCGCCCGTTTGATCACAACCCCCATGGGTTCCTCGCTGGCGCTCGACGTCTGCGGCTTCGGTGCTCGCATCAGCAGCAGCGCCAGCATTGACAGCAGAACGAACCCGGCGAAAACAATAAACACCGATTGCCAGGGCATCTGGCTCAACAGGGCGTTGGTCACCGGCGGTCCGACTATCTGTCCGGCGGAACCCGCTGCGGTGGCGATGCCCAGAGCCATCGACCGATGCTTATCAGGTGCCGCTCGCCCCACCACCGCCAGAATCACCCCGAAACCGGTACCGGCAATACCAAAACCCACCAGCATCTCCAGCAGCTGATGCTGCCCCGGCGTGATGGCGTAGGCCGACAGCACCAGGCCGACCACATAAAACGCGCCGCCCCCCAGAATAGCCTTGCGGTCGCCGTAGCGCTCGGCAAACGCGCCAAAGATGGGTTGCCCGATACCCCAGAAAAGATTCTGGATGGCAATCGCCAGCGAAAAGGACTCCCGGGGCCAGGCAAACTCCTGGGCAATCGGCAACTGGAAAAGTCCAAAGGACGCACGCACCGCAAAACTGACCAGAATAATAATGCAGCCCGCGATCAGAACCGGGTTGATCAGTCGATCATGGGAACCGGGAAAGGTTTTATCCACTGGATTAATCTCACCGTTTCTTCTGCCAGAGACCGATTGGCAACAAAGGTTCACGAAACGCACAAACATATGGTCTCATGAACCCATTACGCAAACCGACCACTTAAACTACCTTAACGAATAGGGTTTTGCTATGGACGCTCTGCGCACCCCCGACGAACGCTTCGACCGCCTGCTGGATTACCCCTTTGAGCCCCACTATCGGGACATAGACGGCCTGCGGATGCACTATCTGGACGAAGGCCCCGCCCATGCCAGACCGGTACTGATGATGCACGGCGAGCCTTCCTGGTCCTACCTGTACCGCCATATGATCCCCATCTGTGCCGCCGCCGGGCACCGGGTGATCGCGCCGGACCTGATCGGCTTTGGCAAGTCCGACAAACCAGCGAATATCAACGACTACAGTTACCAGCAGCACATGGACTGGATGCAGAACTTTCTGGACCAGACCGGGCTGGAAGACATCACCCTGGTCTGCCAGGACTGGGGATCACTGCTGGGCCTGCGCCTGGCCGCCGAAAATCCCGACCGCTTCCGGGCCATCGTCCTCGGTAACGGCATGCTGCCCACCGGCGATCAGCCAATGCCGAAAGCGTTCAAACTCTGGAAAAACTTTGCGGTTTATAGCCCCTGGTTTCCCATTGCCCGCATCATCGCCACTGGCAGCTTCCGCAAACTGGGCCCGGACGAGAAGCGCGCCTACGATGCGCCCTTCCCCGACAAGAAATACAAAGCCGGTGCCCGGGCGTTTCCCAAACTCGTTCCGGCCACACCCAACGACCCGGCCACCGACGCCAACCGCGCCGCCTGGAAAGTGCTGGAAAAATGGGACAAACCCTTCCTCACCACCTTCAGCAACGGCGACCCGGTCACCCGTGGCGGCGACCGGTACATCCAGAGCCGCGTCCCCGGCGCCAAAGGCCAGCCCCACGTTACCCTGACCGGCGGCCACTTCCTGCAGGAAGATTCACCGGTGCAGTTTGCGAATGCGGTGAACGAGCTGCTTGCCAGAATGGAAAGCGATAAGCACTGAACTTCAAAAAGCAACCGGATAGGTTGGTCCAGATCCGTGCGGAGCCATGGATGGCGGAGCCCGAGCGTACATGGACGTATTTACAGCGTGTTCTGGAACGACCTATCCGGTTGCGCATACACCAAAGTTAGCAAACTTTAATAAAAGCCCTGACTCCGTAGATAATCATCGTAGCTGCCGCTGAAGTCGGTCACCCCGTTGCCGGAGAGATCCAGAATGCGCGTGGCCAGCGACGACACAAACTCCCGGTCATGGCTGACAAAAATCAACGTGCCCGGGTAGTTGTCCAGCGCCAGGTTCAACGCCTCGATGGACTCCATATCCAGGTGGTTGGTGGGCTCATCCATCAACAGCACATTCGGCTTCTGCAGGATCAGCTTACCGAACAGCATGCGGCCTTCCTCGCCACCGGAAATCACCTTCACCGACTTGCCGATCTCGTCACCGGAAAACAGCATCCGACCCAGAGTGCCGCGAACCATCTGCTCCCCATCCGGCGTCCACTGCGCCATCCAGTCAGCCAGAGTCATATCGTTGGCGAAATCATCCGAATGGTCCTGGGCGTAGTAACCCACCTGGGCACTGTCGGTCCACTTTACCTGGCCGCTGTCGGGGACCATCTTCCCCGCCAGACACTGCATCAGTGTGGTTTTGCCAATGCCGTTGGGGCCGATCACCGCCACCCGCTCGCCGGCTTCTATTTTGAGATCAAGATCGTTGAACAGCGGCTCATTCTCGAACCCTTTGCCGAACCCATGAAGCGTGACCGCCTGACGGTGAAGTTTTTTGGTCTGCTCGAACCGGATAAACGGACTGACGCGGCTGGAGGGCTTGACCTCCTCCAGCTGAATTTTATCAATCTGTCGCGCCCGCGACGTTGCCTGCTTGGCCTTGGAGGCATTGGCCGAGAAGCGGCTGACAAACTGCTGCAGCTCGGCAATCTCTTTTTTCTTCTTGGCGTTGTCCGACAGCATGCGCTCGCGGGCCGCGGTGGCGGCGGTCATGTATTCATCGTAGTTGCCCGGGAACATGCGCAATTCGCCATAATCCAGGTCCGCCATATGAGTGCATACGCTGTTCAGAAAGTGCCGGTCGTGGGAAATAATGATCATGGTGCTGTCGCGGGCCACCAGGATGTTTTCCAGCCAGCGGATGGTGTTGATGTCCAGGTGGTTGGTGGGCTCGTCCAGCAACAGAATGTCCGGGTCGGAAAACAGCGCCTGGGCCAGCAGCACCCGCAGTTTCCAGCCCGGCGCAATCGCACTCATCAGGCCATTGTGCTGGTCTTCCGGGATCTCCAGCCCCAGCAGCAATTCCCCGGCCCGGGCTTCGGCGGTGTAGCCGTCCAGCTCGGCAAATCTCACCTCCAGATCGGCCACCGCCATGCCGTCTTCTTCCGTCATTTCCGCCAGCGAGTAGATCCGGTCCCGCTCCGCCTTTACCTGCCAGAGCTCTTCGTGGCCCATAATAACGGTGTCCAGCACGGTGCAGTCTTCATAGCCGTACTGGTTCTGGCGCAGCTTGCCCAGGCGCTGATTCTGATCCACCATTACCTGGCCCGAGGAAGGCTCCAGATCGCCACCCAGAATTTTCATGAAGGTGGACTTGCCGCAACCATTGGCACCAATCAGGCCGTAGCGGTTGCCGTTACCAAATTTGACCGACACGTTTTCAAATAGCGGGCGGGCGCCAAACTGCATGGTGATGTTCGCGGTGGAAATCAAAGGAAAAATCCGTCATCAGGTGAATGCCCGGTTACACACCGGAACGAAAGCCGCGCATTGTACAGATTTCAGGCATAAACCGTGAGGCCGCAGTTACACGGATAAAAAGGGCTTGCCTGAAAAAGCCCAGGCGGGCAGCATTCAGGTTCGACCGAGTAAGCGGATTCCCAGACTTACTCATTCATCACGTACTAGATAAGGAAAAAACACCATGCCAAAGGCAAAAGCCCGTCATATTCTCGTAGACAGCGAAGCAAAGTGTGAAGAGCTCAAGAGCGGCATTGAAGGCGGCCAGGACTTCGCGGAAGTTGCTAAACAGCACTCATCCTGCCCGTCCGGCCGCAGCGGCGGGGACCTGGGGTCCTTCAGTCCCGGCCAGATGGTGCCTGAGTTCGATAAAGTCGTGTTCAGCGGCGAAATAAACAAGGTCCTTGGGCCGGTGAAGACCCAGTTCGGCTATCACCTGCTGGAAGTTACCAGCCGGAGTTGATGGGCTCGCGCTTTCCGTACCCCAGAACCACCCGCCAGCACCGCCTGCTTTTCTGGCTGGCCACGGCGGGTCTGCTTTGCCTTTTCCCTCTGTTCTTTGTCGGTGGCCCGGGCTGGAGTGACGGCCCGCTGATCCAGGCTGCCTGGAACCTGGGGCATCCTATTTTTTTCGGACTGCTGACGCTGACCGTCCGGCCCTGGCGTTTTCTCTCTGGCTGGCGGCTCTGGGTGACGGCCTCGTCAGCTGTGCTGATATTGGGCGCAGGCGTCGAGCTGGCGCAGTCCCTGGACAGCCGGGACATGGACGGTCAGGACATATTCCGCAATCTTACCGGGCTGTGGGCCGTTCTGGCGCTGCGAACATGGGCCGGTTTCGAGCAACCGGTTCGCCTGCGTGACTGGGGGATCCGGGCCGTGGCCCTTGGCTTGCTGGCCATCGACCCGATATCCGTCAGCAGTATCGCGGTTCAACAGGTTCAGATTCACCGCGGGCTACCAGACCTTTATGATTTCGGGCACAATCATCCTGGGCGCTTCTGGAGGGGCAATGTCATGAACAGCACGGGCGAAAACTGCGGATCCATCGCCGAGAATCCGTTATCCATTGCCCTGACAACCCGCCGCTTTTCCGGCGCCTCTCTGGACAATCTGCCTGCCGACTGGCGCGGGTATGAGCAACTGGCTTTTGTGCTTTGGAACCCGCAAGGCTACAGCATCCCACTGACGCTGCGAATAAACGATCTGGCTCATGAGCAGGGTCGTAATGTTTATACTGACCGTTTTAACCGAACCTTTCAGATCAGACCCGGCGTCAACCGCATTCAACAGGACCTGAATGCCGTGGCAACGGCACCCACGGACAGGAAGATGGATATGGATGACGTGCGGCGCCTTATGTTGTTCACCTCGAACCTGGGCCAGCCGGCCATGCTCTGTCTCGGCCGGCTGAGGCTGACAGGCACCGATGACGGCCCTGTCAGTTCAGACGAGGATGGCTAGTATGGGCGACTGTTTTCGCCGATCTCTGATCGGGCTGTTCTTGCTGGTCTGGGTGGGTGTTGCATGGTCCGAAGACCGGCAGGAACTGACAATCAGTGTGGGCGACTGGCCACCTTTTTTTGTGGAAAGCGAGCCCGGGGAAGGCATGGTCGCGCGACTGGTTCGGGACGTATTCGCCGAGCATGGCTATGACGTGACGTTTCAGTTTCTGCCATGGAAGCGGGCCTATCGTGAGGCGGCCATTGGTCGGCATGATGCAACCGCCATCTGGATGTATGCGAAAGATCGCGTCGACGATTTCAGATACAGCGATCCGGTGATGAAGGAACAGTTTGTGCTATTTCACCGCAAGGACGCCGACATCCAGTGGCAAGAAGTCGAGGACCTTGCGGGCCTGACTCTGGGCGCCAGTATCGGCTACAGTTATGGTCCGGAATTCGACCGTGCCGCTGAGCAGGGAGTGCTCACTGTCGAGCGGGCAGCATCACCCGAGCTGAACTTCAGGAAGTTGCTTTACGGTCGTATTGACGCTTTTCCGGAAGAAATCAACGTGGGTTACTACATCCTCCGACGGGAAACAGACAACCCGGATACCGGAAAGATTACTCATCATCCCCGCCCCATTCTGGAAAACGAGAGTTTTTTGCTGTTCCCACGTGGAAACCCCGAAACAGACGTTCATTTAAGCGCCTTTAACCGCGGGCTAAGGGACTTTCGGGAAAGCGGTCGTTATCAGAGCTATTTCGATGCCCGGCCTGAGGCGTCACTCGAAAACGACGAAACCCGGGTTTCTGAATAAACCAGCGGGCCTTAATCCAGACGCCAGGGGTTTGTCGTCAACGGCTCTACTCCGTCATTGCCAACCAGGACCGTGTCGCTGAATCCGATACCCCACTGCCCCGGAATCCGCAGGCAGATTGGCAGGTGGAATACCATGCCCGGCTCGAACACTGCCTGCTCGCCCCGGGCGATATAGCCGGACCCTTCAACCCAGGATGGCGGAAACTGGGCGCCCACGGTGTAGCCGAACACTCCCGAGAAAAACACCTCGCCCGCCAGCGGAGCCAGTGCCGATTCAGCAGCCCGGGCCGCGGAATCAAATGTGTGTCCGGGTTTCATGAATGTCTGCAGCGTTTCAACAATCCGGCGACAGCCATCAAAGACACGGCGCATGTCCGCGGTGGGCGTTCCCGCTATCACAGTGCGCATCATCGGCGCGGTATAACGCTGCCAGGCGGCGCCGAATTCCAGAAATACCGGTTCGCCATCCTGAACGGGTGTGCGTTTGAAGTTCGTGTGAATCACGCTGCTGCGGGCGCCCGTTGTCACGATCGGCTGCATGCTCATGAATTCACTGCCCGCTTTCAACAGTGCCTCGGCACCCACAGCCGCAATGTCATTATCGGTTATGCCGGGCCGGACGACAGCGGCCGCCGTCTCAATACCCTGACAGGTAATCTGCGCGCTTTTCTTGAGGTACGCCAGCTCCGCTTCGGATTTCACAATGCGAATGGACTTGACCAGTTTCGAAGCATCAGCAAATTCCGATTCCGGCAGGCGGGCCCGGAGTCCGTGCAGCACACCGGTCCGCAGGGAGCCATGCCAGCAATCGATACCAATTCGCTGTCTCCTGGCTGCTGAGAGGGCGCTTGCCAACGGGTCCAGCACTTCATCAATGCTTTCCCAGCGATAACCCAATACCCGTTCAACGCGCGTCGTAATGGTGGCAGGCCCGGTCTCTATGGACGGCACCTGCAACGTCAGGTCGTGCTCCGTAACCACCAGAGCGATATGCACGGAAACTTCAAATGTGCTGTAGCCGGTGAGGTAAAACACATCGGAAGGGTCGGTAAGCAGCAGCGCAGCAAGTTGTTCTGCGCGCATTTTCTCGCGTACCGCCGTCAGTCGCCGCTGGAACTCGTCAGCGGGAAAGGGACAGTCCTGCCCCCGGAACTGTCCGGCAAGCGCCAATTGATACGCGTTAAAATCCATTGGTCAACTCCGCTCAGGAGCCCAGAAATCGCGCCAGTTGACTGCCCACGGTTTCTACCGGCCCGGTAATGGAATTCTGGATGCTGGTGGTCACTACGCGGGTAAATTTCGCCCCGGCACCGGTCTCCAGAAAACCGATGTAGGTTTTCAGTTCGTCAACGGTCAGGTCCTGATAGGTATGCAGATAAGCGCTATAAACCTGCTGGGCGACGACCGCCCGCGTCTGCTCCCGACGCGACTCAATCATCTGCTTCAGCCTGTCAAAACCGGGGCCGTTACTGCCCTGAAACGCAGACACGGCAGTTGCCAGCCCAAGCTGGACGGCAATCGTGGTGTCCACAGCACTTTCGGTCGCTCGGGCCGCCCGATCATACCGGGAAAACAGTTTTGCCCGTTCGGTGCCTCTGAAACGGGCCTGCAAATCCGCGGCACCCTGCTGGATTGTCTGCCAGGTCTCCGGGCGGGAAGCATTGATTTCAGCCCGGGAGATTTTCTCCGCCAGGGGTGTTTCATACCAGCGCCCAACCTCTCGCAGTTGTTCGTCGCTCATCGACGATGAAACCTCCCGCTCCAGATCTGCCTGCAGATCGGCTGCTCTGAAGGCATTGCGCACAACCATGGTGGCCGTTGTCACAACCATGGGGTCAACCTGCCCGGTCTGACTGAGCCCCTGACGAACACCCTCACTGATCATCACGGGGTACTGGGCCACAATGTCGTCGATTGGCGATGCCTCAAGAACAGATTTCGCCAGCGGGCTGGCCTGGACAAATCCGGACAGGACAAGCAACAATCCTGAAAGCAGTTTAAATTGGGGTAACGCAGGCATGAACTTAGTATCCTTGGAACGAAGATCCCGTTATGCCACGAGCCAAGCGACCGACGCAAGATATGCGCAAACACAGACCACGCAAACGGCTGCCTGCCGTCTGGGTATCTCGCCTGCAATGGTACGGCCTGCCGGGGCTGGGGCTTATTATTACCATTCTGGTAATCTTGCGTTTCAGTCTGCTGGAACCGAACCCGCCGGCCAATTCGGAGAACATCTGCGAGATTTTTCGTGAGCATCCCGTCTGGTACGACCATGCCCGGGATTCCCGGGAGCGTTGGGGCACTCCCATCGCCACCCAGTTGGCCTTTGTCTACTACGAGTCGTCTTTTCGCAGCCACGCCCGGCCTCCGCGCACCCGCCTTTTCGGGCTGATCCCCTGGCTTCGCCCGACCACGGCCTATGGTTATGCCCAGGCACTGGACCCGGCCTGGGGCGAATACCTGCAGGCCAACGGTGACGGTTTTTTTGTGGTGCGCACCAACATGAAATACGCGCTGGATTTTGTCGGCTGGTATAACCACCTCACCAGGCAAGAAACGGATATCACGCTTGATAGGCCCGGCCAGCTCTACCTCGCATACCACGAAGGACGAACCGGCTACAAAAGGCAGAGCTATCTGGCCAAGCCAGGCGTCGTCAAAATTGCTGAAAGAGTGAAGAATCGGGCATTCCGCTATGACCGTCAGCTAAAAACCTGCGAGCAGGAATTCCAGTGCTGGCGCTTTTATCAGTTCTGGCCATTCTGCGGCGACTGGTGACCGGCTCAGCCTGCGCCCTGGATACGCGGGCTCAACTCCATCAGGCGCTCATTCAGAAACTCCATGACCAGCCGGACCCGGGCCATCTGGCGCGACTCCTGATTGACGATCAACCAGAGATCCACCCCTTCTCCCTCCAGCGGCGGCGTCAGCCGATGCAGGTCAGTGGTCATATCCCCCAGGAAACAGGGCAGAACGGCCAACCCGCTTCCCGCTCTCGCCAACGAGAACATGGCCTGCAGACTGTTACAACGGACCGCCGATTTCACGTTTTTGAGTGTCTTGCGGTACCATCGCCCGGTCGCAAGATGGCTGAAGCTCTCATCCGGAAGGATCCAGCTGTTGAGTTCTGGCGACGCCTCCAGATTCATGTCCGGATGCCGCTGGCAATACTCGTGCGAGCCGTACACCGCTGACTCAATGGTGGCAATCCGCTCACCTTCCAGGGTCGCCTGGGGCCTGTTGACCGGTCGCAGGGTGAGATCCGCATCCCGATGGCTCAGATTCAGCACGTCGTTATCGGTCAACAGTTCCAGTTCGATATCGGGATAGGCCTGCAGTAACTGCGATACCAGCGGGCCGATCAGGGCATTCACCATTACGTCTTCCGCCGCAAGCCGGACTTTGCCCACCGGGGCAGAATCCTGGCCAATCAGCCGACGCTCAAGATTTTCCATATCGGTGGCCAGCCTTTCAGCTTCGCGAAACGCGGTTTCACCGACAGAGGTCAGATGCAACCCTTCGCGATCCCGCTGGAAAAACTGAACGCCCATCTGCTCTTCCATCTGATCCAGACGGCGCAGCACGGTGGTCTGGTGAACCCCGAGGATCTCGCCCGCTTTTGCGAGCGTCCCCCCACTCGCCAGTGCGTGAATGTACCTGAGATAGTCCCAATCCATAAATAACTGCATATTTGCAACGTTTGTACGGATTTTAACGTATTCACGCTGCAAAAATGAACCCGTAGAATTCTCCACATAGTCAGATAGCCAGATTTAATGACTTAACCAACACACTCAGACAAAGGAGGAGGCGCTATGACTCAAATCCATAACGTATCTCATCAACCGCTGCCGTCCAGCATCCTCCATAATGGAAACGATGTCAGGCGCCAGTACACCCGTGCAGCGGCACAACAGGCTTTTCAGACAATCGCGTGTAAGATCAGCGCATGGAAAAAGCGGGTCACTCAGGTGACCCCCGATTACCAGCACGGCCACTAAGGCTGGCGCTGATCCAGCGCTGATCAATACCAAAACGCCGGAGCCCACTAGCAAGGGGGCTCCGGCGTTTTTTTGCCTATCCATTGTTGGCGAGAACCAGAGCTCCCCCCGAATACTCTTTTTTCCGGCTCGTCTCCGCTGCTATCCTCGACACCTTCCCGGACGCCTGCTTCCGGGTAATGTCTTCGGCAGAGTCGCACGCCATTCAAGGCTGTTTTCTATATTATAGTGTTAGTTTTTCATGCTGTTGCCAAGAGAGAACACAGCGCACAAACCCCATCAAGAAGGAAAAAATTGCCTCATGCAGGATCTGATTCTCTACCACTATCCCATGTCGCCATTTGCCGAGAAAATGCGCGCTATGCTCGGCTATACCGGCATTCCCTGGCAGTCCGTTGGCGTGCGTGAAATGCCGCCGCGCAAAGTTCTGTCCATTCTGGCCGGCGGCTACCGCAAAGTGCCGGTGGCCCAGATCGGGGCCGACCTGTTCTGCGATACCCGGATCATTTCCGATGAAATCGCCCGCATCAGCGGAAAACCCGAGCTCAGCCTGGTCGGGCAGCCCCGGGAAATCGTCGAGTTTGTTCACAGGACGGATCTGGAGATTTTCTTCGCCTGTGTGATGTCAGCCAGCGACAAAAACCTGCTGAAAAAGCTGATCAGGGAAACCTCTCTCTGGAATGCCCTGCTGTTTGTGCGGGACAGAGCGGCCATGGGCAAGTCGTCCCGGGTGCGAGCGGCGCGCGGGCCGAAAGCCAAAGGGGTCGTTCTCGACCATATGGCGCATCTGGAGGGGATGCTCACCCGCGATTTCCTGTTTGGCGACCAGCCCTGTATTGCGGATTTCTCGGCCTATCACAGCCTCTGGTTTGTCACCGATCTGGGTGAAAAAACCTGGATTGAGGATTATCCGCAACTGAAAGCCTGGCTGGCCCGAATGAAGGCGTTCGGCCATGGCAGCTACCAGCAGCTCAAAGCCAGGCAGGGGCTGGATACCGCCAAATCCGCCAGCCCCAGACCACTGGAATCTGACAGCGACGACGACCTCACCGGTCAGCCGGTTACGGTCGCACCGGATGATTATGGCCGCGACCCGGTGATGGGGACGCTGGCCTTTGCGGATGATCGGCGCATCATTGTTTCCCGCAGCCATAAGCGCATAGGGCAAGTACACGTTCACTTTCCCCGCCAGGGATTTACGATGACCGCCGGGCACAACAAACAGCCGGACTAACGCCGGAACCGGGTTTTCCGAAACGGTCATCGCGGAGATGCAGAGACAATCGCGAACAGTTTTCGTAAAAATCATTCAGTCAATTCGTGTGTGCGATAGGGTTTGTGAATGTTAGGAGATATCAGCGTTGTCTGGCTGGGCTCACTGGCCAGCCTGCTGGCCGGACTGGGTACCGGCGTGGGCGCTCTGGGCGTATTTACCATCAGGCGCCTGACGTCCTCAATGAAGGACGGCATGCTCAGTGCCGCAGCGGGCGTCATGCTGGCAGCGTCGTTTTTTTCACTGCTTCTGCCCGGCATTGAATACGGCGAAGAACTGACTGGCAGTACCTGGGCCGCGTCGCTGGTCGTCATTTTCGGCCTGCTTATGGGCGCGGGGCTACTCTACTACTTTCATCAGCGCCTGCCCCACGAGCATCTCAGAATGGGCCCCGACGGCCCGGACAGCGCGCGGATCCGCCGTATCTGGCTGTTTATCATTGCCATTGCCCTGCACAATTTCCCCGAAGGCATGGCCGTAGGCGTTGGGTTCGGCGGCGGCAACATCGGTAACGGAACGGCGCTGGCTATTGGCATCGGGCTGCAGAACGTTCCCGAAGGCCTTGCCGTTGCGATCTCACTGCTGGCCATTGAACATTCGCGACTGAAAGCCTTTACCATCGCGCTGCTGACCGGACTGCTGGAGCCTCTGGGCGGGGTCTTTGGCAGCACCATGGTGTGGCTGGCCGAGCCGCTCATGCCCTGGACTCTGGGTTTTGCCGCAGGTGCCATGATTTTCATCATCAGCGATGAAATTATTCCGGAAACCCACCGGGGCGAGCACAAAACCCTGGCCACTTTTTCACTACTGGGTGGCTTTGTGGTGATGATGTTCCTGGATGCCACCCTTGGTTAGATCGGCCAACGGGTTCTATCAGATACCTACCACCACCTGATAGAGCCCGGCGGCGCTGACCAGCAGCAGAACACAGCCGAGAACCCGGAAAAACACCGGGGTTTCTGCCCGTAAAAGACGATCGTGGGCGTACAGGCCAACCACATGGCCAATGGCAGCGCAGGGCAGTAGCCAGAGGTGATGAATCAGCTGCAGATCCACTCCCACCCAGATAAAAGCCGCCATCTTGATCATCACCAGAATGAACCAGAGCGCAAACAGCGTATCCCTGAGTTTCTCCCTGGGCAGATGCTGGGCAACGACCGCTATAATCAGCGGCGCACCGATCAGCGACGTGCCGCTGACATAACCACCCACCATCAGAAAAACCGCATCCACCGAACGACTGCCGCTGCGGAAAGGCCGGTCCAGAATGTACGACAGGGAATAAAGCGCAACAATCCCGAAGATAATGATACTGAGGATGTCCGAGGGCAGAGTGATCAGGCCGAATACGCCAATCAGCTTGGGCACGATCATGATCGCCAGGATCCGCCAGAGGTATTGCCAGTCGACGGTGCCAATCATGACGCCGCCCTCACCGTCCGCGCCTGTCGACTTGCGATTGTTCATCCAGATCGTCAGGGACGAAAACACCAGCAGGTGCACGGCAATGATCGGCAGAAAAACCAGAGGATCATCGAGGACCAGAAGGAGAAACGGAAGCGACAGCACAGCGCCGCCAAATCCCAGGCCGGAGCGCACAAAACCGCTCCAGACAAAGATCAGCCCAATCAGGACATATTGAAACAGCACCAGTTCAGACATAACGACAAAAGGATTCCGGCAGCAAGGATCGCGACTTGGAAAAGACACAGAGCATACCCGCCCGACTGCCCTTACTTCCAGTAACAAAGAAACTACTTTTCTTATCTGGAACAGGAGTCAGATTGCATCTAGCTTTGGGACTAGGAGTCGGGTTTTCCGACAGTTGAACGTTTGAAGGAAAAGGTCATGTCAGCATCGGTTGAACATCTGCAAGAGCGGCTTCAGGACCAGGGAGATCTTTTACAGGAGGTCATGCCCCAGGCAATCACTCTGGCCATGATGCTGCGCCATCGAACCATGGCCGCCTGGATGCGGACCGAGTTCGACGGCTACAAGGATACCACCGAGCTTCCACCATACCGACGCGATATCCCGGGCCATATCGTTGCCCGCTCCCCTCAATACGGTTGGATTCCGGCGCCGCTGGACGACAGGCAGAAAAAGGATTATGGGCACCGGGACCTGGCTGACGGTGTTAAAAGCCTGGAGAAAACCTGCCTGGCGTTAAAAAAAGGCACCGGCAGCCGGATCGTCTTTGATAAAGAGGAAATGGTCGCCCTGCAGGGACATATCAACCTCACCGCCGAACTTGCCATTACCATCAGCCGCATAAGCTACTGCAAACTGTTAAGAGTCGTTCGCGGTGCTCTGTACCTCTGGTGCCAGGAGCTTCTGGCCCTGGGGTTCGGCGGGGAACACAATTCCTATAGCAGCGATGAACGCGCACAGGCTGCGGCCCTGGATGATCCGGAACGTTTCTGGCGTCAGGCGTTGGAGGACGACGGCAGCCTGCCCATTCCTGACGTGCGTGAAGTCGGCTTTTTCGACCGTTTCTTCGGGCGGACAGGATAACGCCGGCCATCAGCGATCGGTCAGTTTGATCTCGATCCGCCGGTTCCGCTGTAGAGCCTCGGCGGAATCGCCGGCGGCTACCGGAAAGAATTCTCCAAAACCGGCGGCGACCATTCTGTTCTGGGGTACGCCTTCAGACGCCAGATAACGCACAACCGCTACAGCCCTGGCCGTCGACAGTTCCCAGTTCGACGGGAATTCCGCAGTATTGATGGGAACGCGGTCCGTGTGGCCGTCGATGCGTAGAATCCAGTCGAGATCGTCAGGAATGGCGGATGCCACGTCCAGCAGCACGCTTGCCAGCTTATCCAGCTCCTGCTGGCCACCGGCGCCAAGACTGGCGGAGCCGGACGCGAACAACAGCTCCGACGGCAACAGGAAGCGATCGCCCACCACCCGGATGTTTTCGTTATCCTGAAGAATTTCCCGCAAACGGCCAAAAAACTCCGACTGATAACGCTCCAGTTGGTTTATCCGCTCCGCCAGAAGCGTATTCAGACGTTTACTCACTTCCTCCAGTTCGGCTTCTTTTTCCGCCGTTTCAACTTCCTGCAGGCGAAGAGCGGCCGTAATACGGCTCAGCTGGTTCTGCAACGCGGCAATCTGATTTGAAAGCTGAAGAATAATCGCCCGCTGGGACTCGGTCAGCAGCTCTTCCTCTTCAAGTTGCGCTTCTGTCTGCTCGACCGATGCTTGCAGGTCCTCTACCCTCATTGCCTGCGCCTCGGCGTTATACTGCTGCTCCAGACGATTTTCGCGTTCCTCGGCCAATGACCGTGACAGTTCCGTATTCTCCGCCAGAGCCTGACTGTAATCTGTCTGGAGACTCGACATCGCCTGTTCCAGCGCCTGGGTCTGATCCTGCTCCAGCCCAAGCATTCGGGAAATCTCCTGCAGACGGCTGTTCAGCCGGGCCAGTTCGGAATCTCTGTCGGACAACGTCTGGGACAGGTAAAGCTGGCTGACCACGTAAATCAGCAGCATGAAAATGATCAGCATCAACAGCGCTGACAGGGCATCCACGTAACCCGGCCACACATTAATGGTGCTGCGGCTGCGGCGTTTGGATCCGATCATGGCTGATCCGTCAGTTCGGACTCGTCGTCATAGACCTCGCCGGCGCGGCCCACGAGGTTGGTTACACCCGTCAGCCACTCTTCCAGCCCGTCGTAAAACCGGTTCTGGGCATGGCCTGCCTGAATATCCAGAAAGCCGAGTATCAGCGACCCGCCAAGCCCCAGCAGCGAAGAACTGAAGGCCGTGCCCATGCCTTGAAGAGGCTCCAGCAAGCCCGCCTGAAGGCGCCCGAACACCTTGCCAAAATCTTCCTGCCCCATATCCAGACCGACGATTACGGACCCGACGGCATTGATCGTGCCGAGCAGCCCCCAGAAGGTGCCGAGAAGACCCAGAAAAATCAGCAGGCTGATGAAATAGCGGGTGATTTCCCGCTGTTCATCCATGCGGCTATGTATAGCGTCCAGCACGGTCCGCAGTGAAAGCGTGGAGAGCGAGAAGCGATCACGCTTGGCGTCTTCATTCAGCTGACGGGCCAGAGGTTTCAGTAGCCGTGGCTCCTGCAGCACCGATAGTCCGGCGTTGCCCGTGCGGAACTGGGCGATCCAGCGCAACTCGGGAAACAGCACGAACACCTGGCGATAGGTAATCGCAATCCCCACCAGCAGCACGCACAGAATCATCAGATTGAATACCCAGTTGGCGAGAAATGCCGACTCAAGGGGTTTGTATAGCAGCGCGCAAACAACAACGACGACCGCAAGGAAAGTGGTCATCCAGAAAAGGGTGTGCTTGGGGTTACTCATTAATGGCACCGGTCAGACGCGAACATGTGATAATAAAACTAGCACACCGGATGGTCGATGCGGTAAATCAACGCCATCCGTTACTTACGATATTCAGTCAGAATGGCAGACAGTTCTCCGGCCGCGCGTGCCGCATCAATCGCTGCCTGCAGATCTTCCACAACCGCTTCATCGGTTTCATTGCTCACGGCAAGATACATGGGAGTCTCGCGGAACACCAGCACCGGTTTCAGCCCGGTAATCCCATACTCCTCCTCAGCCGCCAGCGGGCCTTTTGCACCGTCGGTAACCCACAGGTCGGCCTGGCCGAGTGTCAGGCGGCGCGGGTTCTGAACGTCGGAAACGCTGGCAATCACCTCGAAGCCTTCGGCAATCATGTAATCCGACATTACGTCGCCCTTGTAGCCCGTGATCGTGTACTGACGAGCATCCTCGAGGGAGTCCAGAGTGATGTCAGAATCCGGTGCGGCAAATAGCGTCCAACTGATGGAGGCCAGGGGGCCCACCCACTGAAACTGGTTTTCCCGCTCTTCCGTGCGGGCGGTGCAGAAAAGCCCGTGGTTTTCGCGCCCTTTCACCCAGTTGTAGGCCAGACTCCAGTCACGCATTTTCATCACGAAGTCATAATCCACGCGTGACATCATCGCTTTGACCATATCCGTGCAGATACCGGTGATGTCCCCGGCGTTATGGGCAAAGCTCTCACCCGTGGTCGACACGTTGTAGGGCGGATAATTCTCGGTAAAGATATAGAACCGCTCGTTTGCGGCTGCGGTCGCCTGGATCCCCAAAAGACCCAGCGCGATTAACGGCAACCCGATCCACAGGCGTCGCCCCAGCCCCACCATACTGTTTATCAACTGTCCGATCATTTTGCCCCCTAGCTGTCAGGCTTTTTGCGCTTTGCACTGTCGATCATAAAGCGCTAGTTTAAACGGTAATTTCTGCCATGCGACCATAATCCATTTTATGGTTCAAAAATTCAGTGACAATTCGTATCCAGACCGCAGAATGTAGACATTGGTTGAGATAGCCTTGTGACACCGACGTTTTAAGGCCACTATTCAAAGCTCTGACGCCACGATATTGAAAAGGACACCATGTTTCTCGAACGCTACCACTCGATTCAGGACGGTCAGTTCCTGATCAGCGCCCAGAAGGGCAGCCGTTTTGCCAAGGAAGTTGCGGGCGACTTCAACCCCATTCACAACCCTGACGAGCGACGTTTCTGCGTACCCGGTGATTTATTGTTCGCTTTGCTGGTCTCGCATTTCGGGCTGTACCGGCATATGACCTTCCATTTCCGCAGTTTGCTCGGGGATTCCGTGCCGCTGGCGTTCCATGAGGACGACGACGGCCTTATACGGGTCCGCGACGATCGGGGCAAGGTCTACATTGAGGTAGAGCGCGAAGGCGATTCCACCACCGACCGGAGCATCATCGAACACCTGATCCGCAGTTACGTGTCAGCATCCGGCAAAAACTTTCCCCATACTCTCAAACCGCTCATGGAAAAACAGGGCGTCATGTTCAACCCGGATCGGCCGATGATCATGTATCAGAGCATGAGCCTGTCGTTGCAGACCCTGGATGCGCCGGAGCCGGAACTCGAGCTTGGCCATGCGGAACTGATACCGGATGGCAAGAGAGGCAATGTGTCGCTGGACTATCGTTTGTTGTCCCGGGGCGAGGAAGTCGGCCAGGTTTCCAAGAAACTGGTTGTGAGCGGCCTTCGTGAGTACGACGCACAGGCCATGAACTCCGTGGTGGAACAGTTCTACCGCCTGAAGGAAAAAGCCTGGGACTGACGCCGGCTCGCCCACTCAGGCGAGCTCGAATTTCCGCCTGATACTTTCAGTCCGCTTCCGGTTCACGCCCAGATCGGAGTAACCCAGCCGCGACGCTGACCTGACATGAAACACCTGCTCCTCGGCGTCGCACAGAAACTCCAGGTCATCAACAAAACCCAGCAGCTTTGAAGCACATTCGAAATGGAGATAGCCATCCTCCTCCTCGACGAGGCGGGTGCGCTCCAGGTTGTTGACCACATCCTTTAAGCGATTGAAAGCCGCGGTCGAGTCTCCTGAAAATCTCAGGGGCATCACCCGCTGATGCGCTGAATCCGCCTGACTGGAAACGCAGTTGGGCTTGGCCGGGCAGGCTGCCAGCCTGCCTTGTTTAACCCCGAGGTTCCCGGGTCGCTTTCCTGCAAACATAGTATTACCTTTGGTCGATCAAGAGTTGCTGTCGCTGAATTCCAGCATCTGAGCGCGGTGGCGCGGCAGGAATTCCGGATAGTTCGACTGAATGAACCCGATTATGCCCTCACGAATTTCGCACCGGAGATTCCACAGTGTACTGGAATCGGCGGCGCTCATCAGAAAACGAACCTGCATGGCTTTCTCGCCACCGTCTACAACCTGCACTGACTCGGTCCCACCATCCCAGGACGAGGAGGCCTTGAGCAGACGCAAAAACTCCACCCTCAGAGGTTCAATGGGAATGCCATAATCCACCCAGATCAGGGCGCTGCCCAGCAGGTCGGCACTATTACGCGTCCAGTTCTGGAACGGATTCTCGATAAACCACTGCAATGGCACCACCAGGCGCCGGAGATCCCACACACGCAAAACAACGTAGGTGGCCGTTACCTCTTCCACCCAACACCATTCGTCCTGAACACGCAGCACGTCGTCAATACGAAAAGGCTGGGTCAGCGCAATCTGCATGCCGGCCAGAAGGTTGCTCAATACCGGACGGGCGGCAAAGCCAAGAATGACGCCACCAACACCCGCCGATGCCAGCAGGCTGGCGCCTATCTGCTGCACGGATTCAAAAGTCATCAGCGCAATGCCGGTGCCTAGCAGAATAATCACAATATTCAGACCGCGGACCAGGAAGCGGATCTGGGTTTCGACCTTGCGCGCCCTTTTCCACTGGCCTTCAAGCACCGGATTGAGTTTGACAATAACCTCGCCAATCGACGAGGTGCAGCGAACGGCAGCCCAGGTAAGGGAAATGATCAGCAGCAAAGTGGTGATCTTCTGGAATGCCGACAACATTGGCAGGTTTGCGGGGGCCGCTTCCAGGACGCCATTGAGCGCGAGCAGGCACAGGGATATGACCAGTGCGCGGGCAGAAACATCAAAAAAAACTCTCGCTACCGAAGTAGACTCCGTGAACCGGTTCACCAGAAACACAACGAGTTTACTGAAAAGATAAGCAGCGAAGACTGCAAACAGAGCCATTCCGGCCGTATTCAGCCAGGCTCGCACCCCTTCTTCCAACGTTGAATACATCACCCCACCACCCTCTGATGCTCTAACCGATCTTTAAACTAACAGACTATCTGTGGTGGTAAAACGAATAGTCAGGATAACCGCACGGGTTATCCGGTCTGGTGCACAGATTGATGGCGCGCACCAGAATGAGACACTATCTGCCTGAAAATGACAGAATTTTCCCGCCCCGTTTTCGCTTCATTAAAAAAACAGACCCTAACCTTTTGAAATAAGAACCTTTGGGGAATTTCCAAAGAACAGGCACGGCAATTGCTAGAATTTAAACAGATCCTGTTGACGATCTCTATTGCCATTGAAGGTCCAGAAAACCGATTGTATGGGCGACGGCGTCTTCACACCTGGAAATCCAGCGTTGTGCGGGCGCCTTTTTTTGGCCCTGACAATGGCCTTCCCTGAACACAGCCAGGCTGCCCTTCAGCACAATTGCCAGAACCCGAAACGGACCCGGGCGCATCACGGATCAATGACCGACGATTCAAACGGGTTTTGAGGTCCCTGGCCGGATCACAACCAAAGCAACGCCAAGAATCGACAGGGAGCCGCCCGCCATGGCAAGCAACCCGAGCTGCTCATCGAACAGCAAAAAAGCTTCCAGCGCGGTTACCGGCGGCACCAGATAGAACAGGCTGGCCACCTGTGAAGCTGCACCCCGGCGAATCAGCCACATCAGCAGCAAAATAGCGCCGATCGAAACGCCGAACACCAACCAGGCCATGGACAGGACCAGCGGCATCGCCCAGTCCAGTTCACGGGTTTCAAAGGCAAAGGCGCCAATCACAAACAGCGTGGCCGCCGCCGAGTACTGGATGAAGGTTCCAGAAACCAGATCCGCGGCCGTACCGCGACGCTTCTGGTACACCGTGCCCAGGGAGATGCCCGCCAGTGATAGCGCCGCCCAGATCAGTGTCCAGGCCGGAAAGCTGCCCCGGGCTTCGCTCAAGCCGAATTTCTCCAGCAGCACCAGACACACACCTGCCAGGCCAAGCACCAGGCCCAGCCACTGTCGGACAGACACCTTTTCATTGAGTACCATGATGGCGGCCGCCGAGGTCACCAGCGGCTGCAGGCCAACGATCAGCGAAATAATTCCGGAGGGCATGCCACCGTCTATGGCGTAATAAACGCCGCCAAGGTAACAGCCATGCACCAGCAGGCCAGTGATAGCAAGATGGCCCGCGCTCTGCCATCCGGGCCAGCGCGTCTTCAAAATCCAGGCAAGGCCGCCCAGCAGACCCAGGGTCAGCAGCATACGGATGGCCAGCAGCGTAAATGGCTCGGCATAGGGCAGCCCGTATTTGGCACCGATGAACCCGGTACTCCAGAGCCACACAAACAGGGCCGGTACACCAAAGGAAAACGGCGCGGATGATTTCGGGCCAGTGGTCATATCAGGTCACCGCCGGGGGAAAAGAGTCGTTCGCAAGCTCGGAGACCAGGGCATCGCAGACCTGTTCCGGCGTCTGCCTGTCCGCCGGAATACAAATCTGCGCATATCGACTGTAAAGTTCAAAACGTTCCCTGAACAGATTGTCCAGCGTCTGATCCGGCTGCCGGGAAATACCGCGCAGGCTGTGGTCACCGATGCGGCGCTTTACTTCTTCAAGCGGAATATTCAGAAACACCACAGTGCCATCACCTGCCAAATGAGCCATTGCGGACGAACTGTAAACGGCACTGCCGCCGGTGGCAATTACATGGCCGCTCAGGTTGAGAGCCAACAATACCCGCGCCTCTACCCGTCGCAAGGTCTGATAACCATCGCCATCAACAATGGTCTGCAAAGTGCGGCCGGTTTCCTGCTGGATGATCAGATCGGTATCGATAAAACCCAGGCCAAGCCGCTTGGCAAGCAGAACACCCACCGTGCTTTTGCCGCACCCCGGCATGCCAATTAACACGATGTTTTTTGAACTCATTCCCTTCTCCCTGGCGACAAAGGCCGTATAATCTGGTCAAGAACTGAACCTTACGGTGTGAGGCATTATGGGTTTGACCCGCCAACTGGCCCTTCAACTGCTGCTCTGCGCGCTGCCGCTGACCGCCATAGCCGGCGACGTAAAGAGAATAGTTCATCCGGACGGCTCAGTTGAATTCACCAACGTTGGCAGTTCCGGCGAAAAGCTTCCCTCCACCAAGGACGAAGTGGTCTATCGCTATACCGGTGACGACGGCGTTGTGGCTTTCAGCCAGGTGCAGCCGTCGAATGCCAGCTTCCAGGTTATCCGCTTCCACTGTTTTGCCTGCGACCCGGATTCCAGCGTTGACTGGCGCAAAACGCCGCTCTTTGTTGAACCCTACGAGCGTGAAATCGCCGTTGCCGCCCGGGAATTCGGGGTTGATCCTGCCCTGGTGCGGGCGGTTATCCACGCCGAATCCGCTTTTAACGAAACCGCCGTTTCCCCGGCGGGCGCCCAGGGCCTGATGCAGCTTATGCCCGCCACGGCCCGTGAGCTGGGCGTTACCAACGCCATGTCGGCAACCGACAATATCCGCGGCGGCGTTCACTATCTCGCCAAAATGCTACAGCGGTTCAAGGGCGATATCTCACTGGCAACCGCCGCTTACAACGCAGGCCCGGGCGCGGTTGGCCGCCACGGTGGAATCCCGCCCTATGCCGAAACCAAAGCCTATGTGAACCGGGTAGGCATATTGCACGAGCGTTACGCTGCAAACTGACGCGTCCGGCATTGACGGCTCAGCCAAACGCCAGCCATGCACCAACCAGCATCATCAGACTGCCGGCTACGCGATTAACCGTTCTGACACCGCCGCCTTTGCGCAAAGCCAGCCGCAGACGCTTCCCGCCGTGAGCGTAGATCTGCAGGCAGATAAATTCCAGCAGAAGAATAATCAGGATCAGAACCGTCAGTTGCGGCGCCATGGGCAGACTGCTGTCGATGAACGGCGGTAACAGCGCTATAAAAAAAGCCCAGCCCTTGGGGTTGGCAATGGCCGTGACAAACCCCTGGATGGCCAACTGCCAGCGTGAGGCGCTGCCGCTGGACTCGCTCTCCTCCTCGGGCATGGCCATGCGGCCTTTTGATAGCCACATCTGCACGCCCAGCCACGCCAGATAGGCGCCACCGGCGTATTTGAACAGCGCGAATGCAGTCGGGTACTGAAGCATAAAAGCCGCCACACCCACCGCGGCGGACGTGGCGACTACGGCGACACCCAGAAGCTCGCCCGCCATCATCCACAACGCCCTGCGAACGCCGATGGTAATACCCATCGACAGCGCCAGGGTCATACACAGGCCGGGGGTAATCGATACCACAAAAAAAGTGGGAATAAAGGCAGACAGTAGCGTCAGGTTCAGTGTCAGCACGGAATAAATCTCGAAAAACAGATAGAAAGTGATGGCAAACCAGACGGTTACCCCAGAAAGCAGGATACACGATCCGGCCTTTGTGCAGTATTCGCCTTCCGGCCAATCCCGGGGGCCGGCTCAGGGCATTGACCTCTGGCCGTATCGCGATCAACAGGTCCGGATGATTGCGGGGGCATGGCGGGCTAGAATATAACCATGAAACTGTCCCGCATTATCAGCAACCAGAATGGCATCAGTCGCAAGCAGGCCAACGCCCTGATTGCCAGGGGCTGCGTTGCGGTTGACGGCCTGAAGTGTCAGGAGGCAGCCCGGGAGGTATCGACTTTCGAACAGGTCACCTGTGAAGGGCGGGTCGTGCAGGCCGCGGTTACCGCCCACTACCTGATGATGAACAAACCCGCAGGCATTCTCAGCGCGACCCGGGACGCCGCACACAGAACGGTTATCGACCTGATTCACCCTGCCTTTGAAAACCTGCACATCGCCGGCCGGCTGGACCGCGCAAGCACCGGTTTATTGATTCTGACCAACGATGGAATCTGGTCTCGCCGCCTGACCGAACCCTCGCTAAAAAAGCCCAAAATCTATCGGGTCACAACCGCCCAACCCATCACACCGGAAACCGCCGGGCACTTTGCCGACGGGGTCTGGTTCGACCATGAGCAGCTGCGAACGTCCCCTGCCGGCCTGAAAATACTGGCGGACGATCTGGCGCGGGTCACCATCTTTGAGGGCCGTTATCACCAGATCAAGCGCATGTTTCATGCCGTTGGTAACCGCGTAACGGCGCTGCACCGGGAAACAATGGGCGACATTACTCTGGACCCTGAGCTGCCAGCGGGTGGCTGGCGCCTGCTGACAGCCGATGAAATCAGCTCTGTGACTGATAAGGCGTCGGCGGTCCGATTCAGGTAGGCTGTGCGATCAACTCTTTTATCGTCAGGAGTCACCGTGACCAACCTTAAAATCGATATCGTTTCAGATATTGCGTGTCCATGGTGCGCCATCGGATATGCCCGACTCGAACAGGCCATGGAAGCCCTGAAAGACGAAATGGAATTTTCCATTCAATGGCACGCCTTTGAACTGAACCCCGACCCTGCGGCCAAAGCCGAGCCGATACTGCCCGCGCTGGCCCGGAAATATGGACGCAGCGAGGAAGAGGCGCGAGACAATCAGTCGCAAATGATGGGCGTTGCCCGTGAACTGGGGCTGAATTTTGAGAAGCTTCAGGAACGCTACACCCGGAATACCTTTGACGCACACCGTCTGGTCAAGTGGGCCGGTGAGCAGAGCAGACAAACGGACATGAAAATGGCGTGTTTTGACGCCTACTTCGGACGGGCAGAAAACATTTCAGACGCCGGGGTGCTGGTTAGTTGCGCCGAGAGCGCAGGGCTGGATGGCAGCCAGGCACAGGCGGTGCTTTCCTCTGATCAGTACGCTGACGACGTCCGCAAGGACGAAGCCAGGTACCAGCAGGCGGGCGTATCCGCCGTACCGGCTTACATTATCAATGAAACCTACCTGATCTCCGGTGCCCAGGAGCCCCAGACACTGATTCAGGCCTTTCGGGAAATAGCCGAGGAAATCTGAGCAGTCTCGGATGCCCCCGCTTAACGGGGGCATCCGGTTGCTGCTTTATTCCGAGGCAGCGATCAGGCTGGCGTTACCACCGGCCGCCGTCGTATCGATACACAGATGGCGCTCGATCACATAACGCTGGTCCAGTGTGTGCTCGGTAATCAGCGGTATCAGGGCACCGGCACGCTTCATCAGCGCCTGACGGTAGGGCTTCAGCAGAGTCGGCTTGGCACAGCTGACAACGGCTTCGAAACCCTCAACCTTTTCAACGGCTTCAGCCTCCAGGCGACCCTCCACGCCAACGACCGGCAAGCCCGCTCTGGCGGCGCTTTCCACTGCCTCACTGACCCCTAGCGCAATCACCACCGCTTTATTGCCCTGGGCAAGCGCCATGATCATCTGCTCGGTTGCTGTTTCCTTGTCCGGGCCAAGGCAAAGCACCGTGCCCCGGGCGTGGTTGGTCAGAATGTTGCTCTCACCGGTTGGTCCCGGCATCTCCTCAGCGTGGGCGTCCAATGGTTCCGGAACCGTTTCAAAGACTTTTTTCATAGTCTCGATCCGCATTTCCGGACCCTGGACTGCCATCTTCTCCAGCTTGCCAATCAGGCTTTTCAGCTTCTTGGCGTCCACTTTTTCACCGCCGGATTCCGTGGTGCGATGGACCACCTCACCTTTCATAAACCGGCGCACATACTGTGGCCCACCGGCTTTCGGCCCGGTACCGGAAAGGCCTTCCCCGCCGAAGGGCTGGGAACCCACAATCGCACCGATCTGGTTGCGGTTAACGTAGGTGTTGCCCACCTTGATACGGCTGGTAATGCGGTCAACCCGCTCGTCTACCCGGCTGTGGATGCCAAAGGTCAGGCCGTAGCCCTTCGCATTGATGTCATCCACGACCTTATCGATTTCTTTGGCCTCAAAAGTAGCGACATGCAGCACAGGGCCGAAGATTTCTTCCTCCATATCCTCGATGCCGTTAACCTTGATGACGGCAGGCGAAACAAAATTCCCCGTGAGCGGCACGGTCAGCTTTTTCAACAGCTGATCCTTGTTCTCGAATTTCTTGCAGTGATCGGTGATTTTCTTGGCCGATGCCTCATCAATCACCGGGCCCACGTCTGTCGACAGCAGCCACGGATCACCAATACCCAGCTCTTCCATGCCGCCATACAGCATTTCCAACAAGTGGTCGGCGATGTCCTTCTGCACATACAACATCCTCAGCGCTGAACACCGCTGGCCCGCGCTCTGGAAAGAAGAGGCCAGCACATCCCGCACCACCTGCTCCGGCAGCGCTGTGGAATCCACGATCATGGCGTTCAGGCCGCCGGTCTCTGCCACCATCACGGCATCCGGCTCCATGTTTTCTGTCATGGCCTTGTCGATGAGCTTCGAGGTGTTGGTAGAACCAGTAAAGCAGACGCCCGCTATACGGGAGTCCGAGGTCAGTCCTGCGCCGACAGTCGCACCCGTGCCGGGTAACAGCTGAATGGCGTCTTTGGGGATGCCCGCCTCGTACATCAGCTCGACCGCTCGTGCAGCCAGCAGAGACGTCTGTTCGGCTGGTTTCGCCAGAACCACATTGCCCGCCACCAGGTTCGCCATAATCTGGCCGGTGAAAATGGCCAGCGGGAAGTTCCAGGGTGAAATACACACCACCGGACCACGTGCTTCACCGCTATCCTTGTAACGGACACCCTCATTGGCATAGAAGAGGGCAAAGTCCACGGCCTCGCGAATTTCAGCCACGGCGTCCGACAGGGATTTACCGGCCTCTCTGCAGGTCAGAGCAAACAGCTCGTAGGTGTTTTCTTCGTACAGGTCCGCCACTTTGCGCAGCATCGCGGCACGTTCCTCGACCGGTGTTGCTGACCAGGACTTGAAGCCTTTCTCAGCGGCGGAAATGGCCGTCTCGATATCAGCGTCATCGGCCTGGGTCACATGACCCACCAGGTCGTCCGGATTGGCCGGGTTGCGAACCACCTGCACTTCAGTGCCCGCAACTTTACCTGAAATCAGCGGACCACCTTTCCAGTGATGTTCTTTATAGACACCACGGCCTTCTTCAATAGCCTTCAAGGTCACAGGGTCAGTGAGGTCCCAGCCTTTGGAATTACGGCGATTCTCACCGAAGATCCTGGCCGGATGAACAATCGCTTCGCTGGAGATGTTCTTACCCATTTCCTTGACCGAATCGATCGGATCCTTCGCGATCATTTCAGGCGTAATCTCTTCGTCCACAATCTGGTTCACGAAGGAACTGTTTGCGCCGTTCTCCAGCAGGCGACGCACCAGGTAGGCCAGAAGTTCGCGGTGGGCGCCAACCGGCGCATAGATCCGGCAGGGCACGCCGCTCTGTTCCATCACCTGGGCATGTAGGGCTTCACCCATCCCGTGCAGGCGCTGAAACTCGTAGTTTGCTTCACCGCGCAAACGGGCCAGCTCGAGAATGGCCGACACGGAATGTGCGTTGTGGGTCGCGAACTGCGGATAGATGCGGTCCGTCATGTTCAGCAGCTTGGTGGAACAGGACAGGTAGGACACATCACTGCAGGCCTTGCGGGTGAAGACCGGAAATCCATCCAGGTTCATGACCTGGCCGCGCTTGATTTCGGCGTCCCAGTAGGCACCCTTGACCAGCCGCACCATAATTCGACGGTCGTATTTCTCAGCCATACCGTACAGCCAGTCCAGCAGGTGCGAAGCCCGCTTGCCGTAGGCCTGGACAACCACGCCGAAGCCGTTCCAGCCGGCCAGGTCAGGATCACTCAGGAGCGTTTCAATAACATCCAGTGACAGATCCAGCCGGTCCTGTTCCTCGGCGTCAATGTTGAAGCCCATATTGGCGGCAGCGGCTTTCTGGACCAGACGCTTGGCCCGGGGCACAAGCTCCTTCATTACACGGTCTTTATTACCATATTCATACCGGGCCAGCAGCGCAGAGAGCTTGACCGAAATGCCCGGATTCTTGCGCACGTCACCACTGCAATGCTTGGCGATGCTGTCGATGGCATCCGAGTAGGAGTTGTAATAGCGCTGGGCATCGTGATCGGTACGGGCAGCCTCCCCCAGCATGTCATAGGAGTAGGTATACCCCTTTTTCATGTAGTCTTCGCCCGCTTTCTGGGCTTCCTTGATGTTGCGCCCAAGCACGAACTGCCGTCCCATTTCTTTCATCGCCAGGCCGGCCACGGTGCGAATCACCGGCTCACCCAGACGCTTCAGAAGCTTACGGAGGGTCTGGCCCACGCTTTGGCGTTCGGATTCCGTCAGCAGGTTGCTGGTCATCAGCAGGGCAATGGTTGCCGTATTGATCAGAGAGGAAGACGCTTTGCCCAGGTGATCACCCCAGGCGCCAGCCGTAATCTTGTCTTCAATGAGCTCGTTAATCGTGGTGGCATCCGGCACCCGCAGCATGGCCTCGGCCAGGCACATAAGCGCCACACCTTCTTTGGTGCTTAGCCCATACTCCGCCAAAAACTTTTCCATGATAGAGGACTTGGCGTTTTTACGAACGTCTCGTACCAACTGCGCTGCGCGAGCGGAAATCGCGTTGCGCTCTTTCTGGGTCAACTGGGCACCGGCAATCATTTCGCTTATGACCGTGTATTCGTCGGCCAGATAATAGTCACGAATGGCCTGCCTGCTATCGACCAGTTCAGGCGTCTCTAATTGCTGCGCTCTCATAGTTGTACCCTCATATTTGTATGTCTTTTCAGTCCTTCCCGCATTCTATCGAGAACGACCAAGACGGTTTCACCGTTAAAACTAAAAAGGCAGCGTTTTCTGGCTTTTCTCGCAGAGAAAAACCGGCAATAATTGTCCAGATTTTTTACTGGGTAGACTAAAAGCCTAAACAGAAAATCCAAAAGCACTGCGACTCTTACATTTTAAACTGGCGTCTGTTCCCTAAGCGTAGCCTGTTTAACGGATTTACGCGGGTAAGATGGAGAAAGATCAGGATCCGCCCATGATTGAACTGGACCGAATTGACCGCTCGATCCTTCGCGAGCTGCAGAAAAATGCCCGGCTGACAGTCACTGACCTGGCCTCCCGGGTGGGCCTTTCCAAAACCCCTTGCCAGGTCCGGATGCGTCGCCTGGAAGAACACAGTTTTATCACGGGGTACACGGCGCTGGTCAACCATTCCAAGCTGGGCCAGGACCACATCGCCTTTACAGAAGTGAAGCTCAACGACACCAGCAGTAACGCACTTTCTGCGTTCAACGAGGCGGTCAAGCAGATTTCAGCAGTCGAACAATGTCACATGATCGCCGGTAATTTTGACTACCTGCTGAAGGTGCGCACCAGCAACATGAATGAATACCGCAGGGTTCTCGGCGAACAGGTCTCTGCCCTGCCCCACGTCCTGCAGACAAGCACCTATGTGGTAATGGAAAACGTCAAGGACGTCGGCATCTGAAAAAGCCCTGTTTCCCGGCGAGAAAATCCAGCGTCTGATGGGCCAGCTTTTCCAGAACATGGCCAACCAGCGCTTTTGGTTCCGATATTTTCATTCAAATTACATGATTCGCATTGAATCATCGGGACGTTACGATCGTAGCTTATGTATACAGTTACTAATGGAAAAGGAATGAATCAGCGATGCGCACGACGTTAATTGCACTCTTGACAGCCACTGCTCTTGCTGGCTGTAACGGGGGAAACCCCAGGGACGTGACCGCAACTGCCTATAATTCGGTCAACAGCCAGACCAAAGCCGGCGATCCCACCCTCACCGCCTGGGGAGACACGCTGAAACCCGGCATGAAAGCGATTGCCGTATCCCGTGACCTGATCGATGATGGGCTGACACACGGCACAGAAGTGACTATCGACGGCCTGCCCGGCACCTACATCGTTCGCGACAAGATGAACAAACGCTGGGAAGACAAGATTGATATCTACATGGGGCTGGACGTGGAAGCCGCGAAGGAATGGGGCAAACGAACAGTGACGATTTCCTGGCAGGAAGCCGAGTAACACCTGGGAAGTAACTACATACCCCACCCCGACGCCTGACAGATGTGCACGGCTGCAGCCTCATACTTTCTGCCGGGCGTCTGGCCCCGGATCAAGCCTACAGCCCGAGGCTCTCACTGTCTTTCAGAATGCAACTGTCCAGCAACTCCAGGTAGGCGGCCTTGGCCTTCTGTTTGGTCTGGGCATGGGCCTTCATATTCAGTTGCTTGAACTGCTGCGCTACCTCGTTGGCGCGCGCCATAAGCGCGTCCGGTTCAACGGTTTCATCGAGGTAACCGGCCTCCACCGCACCGCCCGGGCTATAGATTTCAGCATTCACTACGCTGCGATAAAAGTGGGCCGGCGCAAGGCGATGACGGGCAATTTCAATGCCGACATGATGCATGGTCATGCCGATGGCCACTTCGTTCAGACCCAGCTTGAAGCTGCCCTGGACGCCAATGCGATAATCCACAGACAGCATGACAAACGCGCCTTTGGCAATGGCGTGGCCACTGCAGGCCCCGATCACGGGAAGCGGGAATGCGGCCAGGCGACGGGTAAAAGTAGACCCGACCTTGACCAGCGCGGTCGCCTCTTGCGGGCCCTTCTGCATTTCCTTCAGATCATAGCCACCGGAAAAAATCCCGGGCTGGCCGGTCAGAATCACCACAGCCCTGTCCTGCTCGGCACGATCCAGCGCCGTATTCAGGGCCTGGAACACCTCATGGCCGAGCACATTGGCCTTGCCGTTACTGATGGTGATTGTCGCTACGCCATCGTTCAGTTGGTAATCTACAAGATCTGTCACCGGCCGTTCCTCTCGCTTGAAAAATGTTAAGGACCTGGACTTTGCCAGCTTCCGAAACCGGCCTCAACACTTTTGCTTTATGCCCTACCAGCCCTGAGCACCCCGCTTGAGCCAGTCGTGCACAAACACCAGTTTTTCCCGGGCTACCGGCGACAAGGTAAACGGATACAGGTCAGACAGCCCCATGGAACGATTGACGTGATTGACGCGCACCGTTAACTGGGAGGCGATGCTTATGAGCCTGTTCGAATCCATTTCCGTGTAGGGATCCCATTTATGATGGGGCAGTTCCGGAGAGCCCAGTTCCGATGCCACCGCGCTGTCCGCGATATCGGTCAAATGCAGAAGATGAGCTGCGGTTTCGGCCCAGTCTTCATGCGGATGAGCAGAGGCGTAGCTGGTCAGGTAACGCTGACGCCACTCGGCGGGGGGCCCGCTTTCATAATGACGCTGCAGCGAAGCGGCATAGTCCAGGCGCTCGTCCCCGAACCGTTCCCTGAACTCAGTCAGAAAGTCTTCCCGCAGGCTCAGCCGCCACCACAGCATATGCGAAATTTCGTGGCGCATGTGGCCAATCATGGTCCGGTAGGGCTCATCGAGGGCCTTGCGACGGGTGGTACTGATCAAGGGATCTGCCTCGGCCACGCTGATCGTGACAACACCGTTACCATGGCCCATCTGCACCGGCATCAGGCCTTCGGCGAGCATGTGAAAAACAGGACGGGTACCCGGGTCTTCCGGCCGGAACCAGTGCCAGCGGCCCAGATTATCCAGAGCCCAGCGTTTGGCCGCTTCGGTTTCCGCCCAGTTGGGAATAGCATTGTCGATCGTGGGGTCCGGAGCCAGAGCCGTCATGGCGCAGGAACGGCAGAATGCCCCTTCCTCGGGTGCAATCCAGTTACAGCCGATCCGGTCACGGTTGACACAAAAAGGAGGCATTGGGACAAAGGCACGGGCCTGGGGATCATAGGCTACGGGCATACCGTCGGAAGTGGTCAGGTCGTCGAACCAGAGCCCACCCGAACCAATGGGATTCGAGAACACCAGCATAGTAAATACTCTTGGTCGCTGAATTCAGAAAATGATGGAACTGTGCGTTTAGGCAAGTTCTTCTTTGACATGATGAGTGAAAGCCGCTGCGCGCAACCCGGTCGTTTTGAAGCCCAGCTTTGTCCAGGCCGCATTCGCTTCCTTATTGGAGGCGGAATACTCCAGAATCAACTCCTGGGCGCCCCTGAGTTCGGCAAAGTTTACCAGTTCACGCAGCAGCGCCCTGAAGATACCAAGGCTCCGGAAATCCGGCTCTACCCAGATATCGTCAATGATGCCTGAACGATATTCAATATCGTGAGCCTGCTCCCAGATACCCTGGCTGGTCCATATCGAGATATCGCCCATACCGACCAGCCCAAACCCTGGCGCTTCCGCCACGACCACTTTCTTGTTTGGTGACTCCAGCGTCGTACGCAATGCCTGACCGAGGCGCTTACGCTCCGACGCCTTCAGATCCTGTGGCGGCGCACCGGACACGTGCAGGGCCAGCTTGGTGAGAAAATCCACCAGTACTGGCACATCGGCAGTTTCGGCATCGCGAATAACAGGCGCCGGGTGTTTTCTGGATGCTGGCATTCCCACTCTCCTATCCCTATCTGGCTGGCCCAACGGGCGGGCGATTGTTATCCGGGCAACTGAACCGCACACGAACCGAACATCCGGCGCCAGGCGGGTCAGAAGCCCCTGGCCAACCTGTGCCAGCGCTGTTTCGTGCAACTGGTGCTCTGTACCGTCTTCTCTTTAAACCACACAGTCTGGGATTGCCCGGATTGCTCTACCCAGTCCTGCGTCACTTTGACACAGAAACCCGGCTGGTCCGGGAGCGCCTTCACCGTGGTTTTCGGATAGCCCGCCGGCTTGGCGCCGACCACTCGATCATCCGGATCCTGGGAGACGATCGTCCTGGGTTGCGCCGAGCAACCGATCAGCGCAAGGCCTAGCAAAATTGTCATCAGATATTTCATCTCAATCTCCTTCTGAAGCGTCCAGTGTAGATCAGACAACGCGCCCAGAAGTTCCTACGACCGGCCATCGCCTTCCGATGTTCTTTACCGGCTTTCTCGGCCATCAACCAAAGTACGCTTCAATCCAGTTGAACAACTTCCGCGTGTCCATTTCCGTGAACACCATACTCTGGAAGTCGTCGCCCACCTCCTGTTCAATCGTAATGAACTGATAGAGCAGAAGGCCCGGTTGCTGATCATGCAGGATCAGCGTGATGCGCCGCCGGGTTCGCAGGCAGTCAATGGTCATGACGTCGGCGGGGATTCCCGAATCCCGCATGCCCCGGCGAACCTCCACCACAGGATTGATGTGCTCGTGAGTTGCCTGGATTCTGGCATGGGCATCACTGGCCATGTCGGAGAGTGCTTTCAGGGGATCTTCGGGCATAAAATTCGCCAATGACCGGTTTTAGGCTGTACTGTCGAGTAAACACGAAATAAACGCAAAACCCAACAGAAAGGAATATACGATGGGAAACAGCAAGCTAATTGGCATCGTTCTGCTGGTTGTGGGTGTCGCCTTACTTTATTTTGGCTACCAGTCAACGCAGTCCGTTGGCGGCCAGATCAGCGAAACCCTGACCGGACGTTTTGCCGATGAAACCATGTGGTACCTGATCGGTGGCGCCGCCTCCGCGGCTGCAGGTGCGTTTATGACCTTCTTCAGGAAGTAGAGCGGCCTGTCGCTGCAATGACGCTCCGTATCACTTCGGCACTTTTCAGGAAGCTCTGCTCTTCGTCCCTGTTCAAGCGCGGGTGAAGTACCCGCTCTATACCGTTGCGGCCGATGACAGCGGGCAGGCTCAGGCACACATCGCGGGTTCCCAGAAAACCATCAACCCTCAGGCTGACCGGCATGGTGTGCTTGGAGTCGTCCACAATGCACTGGATGATTTCAGCCGCAGCCAGCGCAATGGCGTAATTCGTACACCCTTTGTATTGCAGCACCTGGAAACCGGCCTTTGAGGCTTTTTCAAACAGGGCGTAGCGGCCAGGCGTCGGGTCAAGCGGTTCGCCACCTGCCTCAGCGCAGCTCATGGCCGGGAACTGGCTGTCACCATGTTCGCCAAGAATATAGGCCCGAATATCTTCGGTGTGAATCCGTAACTCTTCCGCCAGCAATTGTCTGAACCTTGAAGAGTCCACCAGGGTCCCGGTACCCAGAACCTGGTTGGTCCGGTAGCTGCTGTACTCCAGAGCGTAGTGGACCAGCACGTCGACAGGATTCGACACCATCACCAGTATCGCGTCCGGCGAAAGCCTGGAAAGCTCGGGCATCATGGTTTTCATCAATGCAACATTGCCATCGGCCAGTTCCATGCGGCTTTTCATGCCCGCAGGCGTTGGCACCGAGGCACACACGGCAATAATATCCGAACCCGCTGTGTCTTTGAGGGTCCCGGCATTGACCTGTGACGGAGCATTGACGAATAACTGACCGTGCCGCAAATCAAGCGCATCCCCCAACACCGAATCACGTGTGCGGCCCACCAGCATCAGCTCTTTCGCCGTGTTCCGCATAACCAGGGCAAATGCCAGGCTTGAACCCACCTTGCCCAGGCCAACCACTGAAATTTTCATGCGAGCTCCTCGGTTGTTCCTGGTTCACTAACAGGCTCTGGGGTTTTCCCTGAGAACTGCCGACGCCGACACGTGGATGCAACACGGAATTTACAATCGGAACGGTCAGTATAGACGCTCGAGCGTATTCAATCCGGTCCGGGTACGCTGAGCACCTCTCCCAGAGTGCCATATTCACTGCCGCCGAGGTGGGGAATCGGAGCGAGACACAAATCGAAGCAAAGTTTAACCTGACACAGAGGCCGCCAACCTTTTAACCTGACCGTGGATCGTACAAATGAAGGCAGAATCCCATGAATCGGCACCTGATGCTCCCGCTTATCACGCTCGCCATGGCGTTCGGCCTGGTAGGCTGTGCCAGCAATCAGCCGTTTCAATCAGCCAGCGAGACCGACTGGCGACCTCCCGTTACCGCCGATTACGGGTCGTCCGCCATGGCGCACAGCCTCTGGGAGGTGTTCGAACGCTACGAAGGCACTCCCTACCGATATGGCGGCACCTCCGCCAGCGGTTTTGACTGCTCCGGCTTTATTGCCACAGCCTTTGATGAAGCTCTCGGGCGCCAGCTGCCCCGCACCACTACCCAGATGCTCGCCAGTGGCAAGGCGATACAGCCGGACCAGCTGCAGGCCGGCGACCTGGTATTTTTCCGCATCAAAGGCAAGGATCAGCACGCAGGCATCTATATGGGCGGGGACAGCTTTATTCACTCGTCGTCGTCCAGCGGTGTCACCCGATCCTCTCTGAACGGCTACTACTGGAAAGGCCGCCTGAGCCAGGTCAGACGCTTCGATTAGACGCTCACAGCGAAAAAAAGTACGACCACCACCAGAGAAACCAGCAGTGACATCGGAATGGTAAGCGCCACTTCCTGAGCAGGGCCCTTGTATCGCACTGCCAGCACGTAACTCATCACTGCAACCGGCATGGCACACTGAATGAGAAAAACCTGCGCTTCCATTTCGGTCAGCGGCCAGACCATCAACAGTAACCATGCCAGAGCCAGGCCGGCCAGTGGCCGGTAAAGACTGAAGGCCATCGGCCTTATCATATCCCGGACGCCGGACAGCTTCAGACTGGCGATGGAGCTGCCCAGCAACATCAGCATCACCGGGATGGTAATGGAACCCAGCATGTCCAGAGTGGTCATCACCGGCCCCGGCAGACTGACCTCTGCCGCCAACAGCACCGCACCGGCGAGCAGGGCCAGAACCGGCCCGTTTTTCAGCATGGCACCCAGGGACAGCCGGCCGGACAGGCAACCGATGCCGAGCGTAAAGTGGCTGACCTGAATCACCGATGAAATCACCGTTGCCAGGCCCAGCGACTGGGCTCCGAACAGGGCAAAGCACACCGGAATGCCCATATTGCCGGTGTTCGGGTGCACCAGCGCCGGCAGATAGGTACGAACGGGCAGCCCCGCCGCTGAAAGCATCAGTGCTGTAATGGCCGACATCACCACCAGCCAGACCACCGTGATGCCCACAAGACCGCCCATACCCGCGATGTCCATATCCATCCCCAGCACGGAGTGCAGCAGAAGCGCGGGAATGCCAACGGTCGTCACCAGACCAGACAGCGCGCTGCCGTCAAAAAAATCGGTGGTACGACCCAGAACAGCGCCAAGCATGATCAGCGAAATCAGCGGGAAAAGGGCTTCTGAGAGATGGACCATCATTGAACGTTTCCAGAAAAGCAGATTCAACCAGGACGTTTTTTCTCGCTACGCCCTCATTCCGACGGACGAGAATACCACCATCGGCAGGGTCGTCGCGCCCGGCCCATGCAGCGGGCACGGATCCGGCCCGCATTGCCCTCGCCTTTACCGCCTTTTTACACCCCTTGACGGACAGGCCGCTGCTGCTTCGCGAAGATAACCAGCAACAACAACAGGCGGAGACAACGCATGATTCAGCGGTCGAAACTCTGGGCGAAAAGCTGGGTCTGGCTGACAATCCTTTTGCTGACCGGATGCAAGGTCAGCTCCTCAAGCGATAGTCATCATGATAAATATGGCGGTGAACCAGACACCCGGGGTTATTTCCTGGATGCCAGGGACACCGGGCGTTATTTCCCGACCGCCAGCTGGAGCCTGAATCATGCCACGGGGGCCTGCGTCGGCGAAAATCTTTACTTTGAGACGGCCGACGGACGAATCCGGGTCTATGGCTCCCCGGCCTACAGCGAAACCGCTTTTCGGGCAGCCGCCGCAGAGCTGGACGAGCGGATAGACGGCGTGCTGGAAAGATTCCACATGAGCTGGCCGGATTTTATCAACGAGCGCAGCTCTGCAGCGCCCTACCCCAGGCGACTACTGGGTTGCCTGAGCCCGACCGTCAACGCTGCGGAATTATCTTCGGCTTCCCTGGCTGCCGTCGCCATTGCCCCCTACCCTGGCGCCTGGCCCTACGATGCCGGCCGGATATTCACCCACGATCTGGCCCACTACGTTCAGGAAAACCTCAGTCGTTATCGTTCGGACCGCTCCCTGCTGCCTTACTGGTTTGCCGAAGGTCAGGCAACCCTGGTCGCCGCCGAGCCCGTTGCGCCCAGTTACCAGCATTACGATTATGATCCGCTATGGGATGTCACCGCCGATGACGCGGGAACCGCCAGTTACCGCTACGAACACTACGGGCTGGCCTACCGCTATCTCGAGAGTGCCAACAGCGCACTGACGATGACCCTGTTGCTCGATCTTGTGCAGTTCATGGACTGGAAAGCCGAATATCCGGGGTTCATCAGTAGCGGTGAGTCCCGCGCCTTCGTAGAGGCCTTCGATGCCATGCATCTGGTAGACCACCGCGGACATTACCTGAGTTTTGCCCGGTTCCGATCGGACTACCATCTGCTGGTCGGAGGGATCTGAACCCGACCGGAACACCCTTCGGTGATTTCCAGTCGGTAGAGGATGGATAGGGTATGTGCCTATATTGCAATATGGGCCGGAAAGCCGGATAAAGGAGCCTTGAAAATTCCTGTGCCGGCCCCTCGCCACAGGCCTGTTTGCGTTGTGGAAGGCTTTTTTTATGGGTTCTGGTTTTGCGAGCGCTGACGCGTTTCTTAAGGCGCACCCCGAGCTGCAGTTCATTGACCTGCTGATCCCGGATATGAACGGTATTGTTCGTGGTAAGCGGATGGATCCATCCGCACTCCCCAAGGTGTTTGAGCGCGGTGTTGCCATGCCTGCGTCTATCTTTGCCCTGAACATCCAGGGCACCACCGTGGAAGAAACCGGCCTGGGTCTGGACATTGGTGAGGCGGACCGGGTGTGCCTGCCGATCGATGCCACCCTCACCATGGAGCCCTGGCAGAAACGCCCGACTGGGCAACTGCTGCTGACCATGTTCGAACTGGACCGCGAGACGCCGTTTTTCGCGGACCCACGGGTGGTGCTACAGAAGATCGTCAGACGGTTTTCAGAGCTGGGGCTGACGCCGGTTGCGGCCTACGAGCTGGAATTTTACCTGATCGACCAGGACAACCTCGCCGGTCGTCCCCAGCCGCCGAAGTCGCCCATCTCCGGCAAACGTCCGGCTGGTACCCAGGCCTATTCCATCGACGACCTGGACGAATACGCAGAATTTCTGGCGGACGTGCTGGATGCCACCCGTGAGCAGGAATTACCCGCAGACGCACTGGTGGCAGAATCCGCTCCGGGTCAGTTCGAAGTGAACCTGCATTACGTGGAAGACGCTGTAAAAGCCTGCGACCACGCGACCCTGCTGAAGCGCCTGATCAAGAACATGGCCTACGACCATGAAATGGACACCACTTTCATGGCCAAGCCCTATCACAACCAGGCCGGCAGCGGCATGCACCTGCACGTCAGCCTGGTGGATGAACAGGGGCATAACGTTTTTGCAGGCGACGCGGAAAACCCCAACCAGATGCTGCGCTGGGCCATCGGCGGACTGGTGGCCACCATGAACGATGCCATGGCGCTGTTCTGCCCCAACATCAATTCCTACCGCCGGTTCAGCCCGGAATATTACGTGCCCAGCGCCGCCACATGGGGCGTTGATAACCGCACAGCGTCGCTGCGTTTGCCGGGTGGCGATCCCGATGCATTGCGTATCGAGCATCGCGTCGCGGGCGCAGACGCCAACCCCTATCTGTTGATGGCCGCCGTGCTTGCAGGCATTCATCACGGCATCGCCAACCGGATCGAACCGCCGCCGGTGACCGTGGGCAACGCCCATGAACAGCATGAAGCCAGCCTGGTCAACAATCTTCGCGATGCCCTGCGGGAGTTCAGCCAGTCAGCCGTAATGGAAGAGTATCTGGGTCGGGATTTCATGGACGTATTCGTGGCCTGCAAGGAGCACGAGCTGAACGAATTCGAAATGACCATCTCGGAGCTTGAGTACCTCTGGTACCTGCACACGGTGTAGGTACGTAGGTATCGCGTTATTCCAGCACCAGCCAGGTGGTCTTGATCTCGGTGTACTTGTCGAATGCGTGCAGGGATTTATCCCGGCCATTACCGGACTGCTTGAAGCCACCGAAAGGCGCGGTCATGTCGCCGCCATCGTAATGGTTGATCCACACACTGCCTGCCCGTAACGCTTTTGCAACTCTGTGAGCCGTATTGATGTTGGATGTCCACACGGCCGCAGCCAGGCCGAAGATGGAATCGTTGGCGATGGCGATGGCTTCCTCCGCCGTCCGGAAACCGATGACCGACAGCACCGGTCCGAAAATCTCCTCTGACGCAATGCGCATGTTGTTGCTTACACCGTCGAACACCGTCGGCTGGACAAAAAGGCCACCGGTATTCGCCATCACCTGCTTTCCACCTTCCACCAGGGTTGCGCCTTCCGACTGGCCAATACTGATGTAGTCGATTATGCGGTCCAGCTGGGCCTGATCAACAATCGCGCCGCAGGTGGTCGCGGGGTCCAGAGGGTGGCCGGGGTGCCAGGCTTTCAGCGCCTCACAGATCAGCCCGACAAACTCCCCACGAACGGATTCCTCGACCAGCAGCCGGCTGCCGGCCGTGCAGACTTCGCCCTGATTGAAAGCAATGGCTGTTGCAGCCTCGGCGGCCGCTTTTTTCAGGTCGGGCGCGTCTGCAAATACGATGTTCGGGCTTTTGCCACCGGCCTCAAGCCACACCCGTTTCATATTGGACTGGCCCGCATAGATCATCAGCTGCCTGGCCACGTTAGTGGAACCGGTGAACACCAGGCAGTCGACGTCCATGTGCAGCGCCAGCGCCTTGCCCACGGTGTGGCCATAACCGGGCAGCACGTTGAACACACCGGCCGGAATACCCGCCTCGGTCGCCAGTTCCGCCAACCGGATGGCGCTAAGCGGGGATTTCTCGGATGGCTTGAGAATGACGGAATTACCCGTGGCCAGGGCCGGGGCTATTTTCCAGGACGCCATGATCATCGGGAAATTCCAGGGTACGATGGCGGCCACAACGCCGATTGGCTCCCGGGAGATCATGCCGATCTGGTTGTGGGGCGTTGCCGCCAGTTCACCATAAACCTTGTCAACCGCCTCTGCTGTCCAGCGGATAGCCCTTGCCGTTGCCGGAACATCCACCGCGCGGGCATGGCCAATGGGTTTGCCCATGTCCAGGGTTTCCAGCAGGGCCAGCTCATCCCCGTGCTGCTCGATCAGCTCCGCGAAATGGATCAGCACCGCTTTACGTTCGGTGGGTGCAAGCTGGCTCCAGACGCCGCTTTCAAAGGCGTTTCGGGCGGCGGCAACAGCCAGATCGGCATCGGCCTGGTCGCAACTGGCAACCCTGGCCAGCTCGCGCCCGTCAACCGGGCTCAGGCAGGAAAATGTCTCGCCACTTGCGGACCATTGATATTGCCCGTCCACATAGGCCCGGCCTTCAAACCCAAGCTGCCCGGCCAACGCCTGCCATCCGGCCTGGTCGGTGGGGGTAACAGAACGATCGATAGAATTCATAAAACCCTCAGGCAACTGGCAGGCAGATTGTACTGGACGATCATAGCAGCACTTACACGCGCAATCGCTAATTCGGATATAGGTAAAAGAACGTGTCTTCCGCAAGGTTCAGGCGTGGCATAAACTGGCGCGAGTATGCGGGTAGGTCTTTCCAGAACCGTCCGGAGCCATGGATGGCGGAGGCCGAGCGTACAGGGATGTATTTACAGCGTGTTCTGGAAAGACCTACCCGCATACTCCCTCCCCCCAATTCTTGCGGCCCCACACCATGACTCAGTATTCACCAGTTGCTTCCTACTACAGGGCGTCAGCCAACCCTGCGCCCGAGCGCCCGGCACTTGAGGGCCAGACGGAAGCGGATGTATGCGTTGTTGGCGCAGGCTACACCGGTTTATCAACGGCCCTGTTTCTGGCCGAGGCGGGCTTTAAAGTTGTGGTGCTGGAAGCGGCTAACGTGGGCTGGGGCGCATCCGGGCGCAACGGCGGGCAGATCGTGAACAGTTTCAGCCGGGACCTGGACAGTATCGAGCGACAGACCACGCCGGACCATCTGCGGTTGCTGGCGGATATGGCGTTTGAGGGCAGTCAGATTATCCGCCAGCGAATACGGGACTATGCCATTCAGTGTGACCTCAAGGAGGGCGGTATCTTCGCTGCCCTGAACCCACGCCAGCTTAAACATCTGGAGGCGCAGCAGGCTCTGTGGCAGCGGTTTGGATATGACAAACTGGAACTGCTGGACCGCGAAGCGATCCGTGGGCGAATCGGCACTGATCGATACGTCGGCGGGGCCATCGACCATACGGGTGGCCACATTCACCCGCTGAATCTGGCGCTGGGAGAGGCGGCCGCACTGGAATCCCGGGGCGGTGTGATTTATGAACAGTCGGAGGTCACACAGCTGATTGCCGGCCAGCCGGCGGTGGTGAAAACCCGTCACGGTGAAGTGAAAGCGCAGACTGTGGTTCTCGCCGGCAATGCCTACCTGGGCGGCCTGGTACCGGAGCTGGGCGCCAAATCCATGCCCTGCGGCTCTCAGATTATCGCCACTGAACCGCTGGATGACGCCACTGCAGCACAGCTGCTGCCGAACGACAACTGCGTCGAAGACTGTAACTACCTGCTGGACTATTACCGTCTGTCTGGCGACAAACGCCTGCTCTACGGCGGCGGCGTGGTTTACGGTGCCCGGGACCCGGACAATATTGAGCGGCTGCTTCGCCCCAATATGATCAGAACTTTCCCCACGCTTGCCTCGGTGAGCATAGACTACGCCTGGACGGGCAATTTCCTGCTAACGCTGTCACGCCTGCCCCAGCTGGGTCGCCTGCAGAACAATGTGTTCTATTCCCAGGGGTGCTCCGGCCATGGCGTTACCTTCACCCACGTTGCGGGCAAAGCCCTGGCGCTGGCCATCCAGGGCCAGTCTGAGCGCTTCGATGCCTTCGCCGGCCTGCCACACTACCCTTTCCCCGGTGGCCGGGCGTTCAGGGTGCCCTTCACCGCCATTGGCGCCTGGTACTACGCAATGCGGGACCGGTTGGGGATATAAACCGGCCGTTGGATCCGCCCGCACTGGGTCACTCGCCCTGTAACCAGGCTTTGAACCACTGTTCCCGCAACTCAACCGTCTGGGAATACCAATGGTGATCTCGGACAACCGCCGTGGCCATGTGGGACGGTGCGGTTGGCATGTAAGGGCGCATCGGCACACCGGCGTCTGTGTGCAGCCCGACCCGCTTGAAGGCGGATTTTCGTGCCGGGCCGTAGCTGATCAGGTTGGCCTGGGCCGCCATATTCTCGGACCGGGTGGCGAAGGCAATAAACTTCTCGGCCAGTTCGGCCTGATCAGTGCCTCTCACAATGGTCCAGCTGTTGAAACCGATCAGCTGGCCGTCCCAGATCACCGAGATTGGCGCACCTTCCATGGCCCTGGCATGGAAAAAACGACCGTTATAGCCGGTTGCCATCGCCGCTTCGCCGTTGGTCAGCAGCTCTACCGACTCGTCTCCCCGGGTCCACCAGATAATGGCATCGCGAATGCCGTTCAGTTGACGGGAGGCCAGTTCCAGTCCCCGTCGGGTACTGAGCAGATCGTATAGCTGCTCCCGCGGCACCGACAGGGATAGCAGGGCCCACTCAAAAAGACCCACCGGCGATTTGCGCAACGCTCGCTTGCCGGGAAAATCCTCGAGATTGAAGAAGTCCTCCACGCTGTCGGGTTTGACCCCCGGAAACGCCCGGTCATCAAAAGCGATAACGGTCGAGAACACAATCTGGGTTATAAAGCACCGGTGAATCGCACCTTCCATGAAGTCTTCGTGAGGCGGAGTACCGTCCGGCGCTGGCAACAGGATGCCCGGGTCAATATTTTCCAGCAGGCCTTCTTCACAGGCCGCACTGGCGTCGGACTGGATCATGTCAACCAGGTCCCAGTCGGTATCGCCGCTGGCAAGCTGTTCCCTTAGTGCCTTAACACCACCATCGTAATGAACCGTTTCGATCTCTACCCCGGTCGCCCTGGTGAAAGGCTCAAAGTAGGCACGCCTCTGGCTGTTTTCATAGGAACCACCCCAGGTGGCCACGGTCAGCACCTCCCGCGCCTGTTCTTCATTCCCGGCTGACAGTAGTCCCGGAAAAACGAGGATGCCAAGCATCCAGAGTGCCGGAACCCTTGCGCTAAGCGGCTTCATTTTCTTCCTCACGCAAATCATGCACGATTTCCAGATACGCCCTTATCACCGCTTCTTCCGGCACCACTCCCAGCAGCTTGCCTTCTGCGGACACCAATGGAACGGCCTCGCCGAGGAAACCTCTGAGCAATTCCATGGATTGCCACACGGACGTTGCTTCCTCAAACCTGGTAAACAATCCAATAGCGGCTGCCATCGCCGGAGTTCCCGCGGGGCGGTTTACAATCCCCTGCAATCTGATCACACCAAGCAGGATACCCTGATGATCCAGAACCATCGCCTCGGCTCGGTTGTCATTGACCAGTCGCTGACGAACGTCGCCCACCGTATCCATTTCGCTGGCGGCAGTGTATTCAGTGGACAGATAATCCCGTATCCGACGGTTTCCCAGGATCGCCTTGTCACGACCCAGAGACAGATCAAAACCACGGGCCCGCAATTGCAGGTCAAACAGCGAGCGCCCAATCACCCGATAGGAAATCAGGTTGGCGAATACCACCGACACCATTGCGGCAATGGTCAGGTCGTAACTGCGGGTCAGTTCGAAGACGATCAGAATGGTCGTCAAGGGTGCCCCGATGACCGAGCTGGCCAGCGCCATCATGCCGCAGATGGCGTAGACCACCAGCCCGGAATGAGGCACTGGCGCAATATAAGGCAGAACCATCCCATAGAACGCGCCGAACAGAATGCCGATCAGCAGGGCCGGGCTGAATACACCCCCGACAAAACCGAAGCCCACACACAGTGCCGTCAGAACCAGTTTGGCGACGATGATCAGCCCCAGCTCGCCAATGCCGAACGCGCCTTCAATCGTGGCAAACCTCAGAGTTTCCTGCCCGATGCCCAGTACTTCCGGTATCCACAGGGCCACCAGCCCCAAAAGTAGCCCGGCGATGGCCGGACGTGCCCAGGGCAGCCCGATGTAGCGCCGGGCGGTGTTAGTGCTCAGCCGGAGCAGGCGCATGAATACCCAGGCCAGCCCCGCACAGAGCACGCCTTCCAGGGCAAAAAATACAAACTCGTAGCTGTGCTCTACCCGGTCGAAACTGACCAGAAACAGGGCGGGGCGATCAAAAATCACATTGGCAATAATATAACCCGTGGCTGCGGCAACGGTGACAGGTGCAAAGGCCCGCAACGAGTAGTGACGCAGGATTACCTCATGGGCAAACACCAGCCCCGCAATCGGCGCATTGAAGGCGGTGGAAATCGCCGCCGCAACGCCGCAGGCGATGGCAATGGAGCGCTGATAACGCAGATTCAGCCGCAACCGTCCCACCATGTTGCCGAACATGGCTCCCAGATATACCAGCGGGCCGTACTGCCCAACCGACGCACCGCTGCCCAGCGAGACCAGCGCCGCAAAAGTGGACGCCAGGCCGCTAAGCAAGCCGGGGGCGGGTGCACTGGTCTGGGCAGCCAGGATCGCATCCGGCGGCGCCAGGCCGCGCTTTTCCCGCACCAGAAAGTGAACCACCAGGCCAACAACCAGCCCACCAGCGGCCGGGACCAGCAGCGTTGCAGACGCCACGAGCATCGGTCGGTCTTCCGCCAGAACACGGGCGTAGGGCGAGATCAGCAACCGCTCATTGAGAAAATGCACCGCCTCAACAAAGCCGATCGCAGCCAGTGAGGCGGCGCCACCGACGACAATAGCCACCAGAGTGACAGCGATGATTTGGTAAACAGTCTGCGCTATACCTTTCCTTTCCATGGAATAAGTAAAGTTCCAATCGGACCTGTCCTCAAATTTTCCACGGATTTTCCCACGGTTCAGGATTGCGTCCTGGTCGCCGCCTGACGCTTTCAGACGTCCGGATGTCGTATCGGATTTACCATCATTGATCAATCAGAGCCACATTTAACGATAACTCTGCCCGGAATTCGTCGGTGCAGTGGCGATCATCGTAGGCAAAGGGGAAATCAGGATGGCTCAACTACCGAAACGCGCGAAAGTCGTCATTATTGGCCAGGGCGGCATTGTTGGCTCCTCAATAGCTCACCACCTGATCGAGCAGGGCTGGGACGACATCGTGGGTCTGGAAAAATCCGCCATTCCGTCGGATATCGGCTCCACCTCCCACGCCTCGGATTTCTGCTTCACTACTTCCCATGACAAGCTCACCGTTTTCACCACCAGATACAGCCAGGCATTTTACGAAAAGCGGGGCAACTATGTGAAATGCGGGGGCATGGAGGTGGCCCGCATTGGTGATGACGAACGCATGGACGAGCTCCGCCGCAAAGTGGGCTCCGGCAAGGCGTTTGGCACCAATGTCAGTATGATCTCGCCACACCAGGCGAAAGAGCTGTTCCCGCTGCTGGACGAAAACCGGATCCAGGGCGCCATGTGGGACCCGGACGCCGGTCTGGTGGTACCCCGCTCCCAGAGAGTGGCCGGGGATCTGGTGGAGGAAGCAGTGGCAACCGGCAAGCTACAGGCCTTCGCCTATACCCCGGCCATCCGCATTGACGTCCAGGACGGCCAGGTGCGCGGTGTTGAAACCCATAAGGGCTACATTGAAACCGAGTACGTGGTGCTTTCCATGGGCATCTGGGGGCCCCTGATGGCCAATACCGTCAACTCTCCCCTGCCACTGATGCCACTGGAGCACCCGTTGCTGTTCTTCGGGCCGTATGAAGAGCTTGCGGGCACCGGCAAACAGATTGGCTACCCCCTGTTTCGCGATCAGGGCAACTCCGCCTATGTGCGGGACACAGGCGACCCGACAACAACCGAGGGTGGACGGATTGAATGGGGGTACTATGAGCCGGACAACCCCAGACTGGTCTATCCCGGTGCGATTGCCGAGCCGGGCGAAGCAAGAATGTCGCCCTCCATGCGGGACCTGTCCCTGGACCAGGTGATGAACGCCTTTGAAAAAGCTATTGAAATGACTCCGATTCTCGGCGAGCTGGGCTGGGAGGAAAAACACTCCTTCAACGGCCTGCTGTCGGTGACACCTGATGGCGGCTCATTGATGGGGGAATCCCCGGAAGTCCGCAATCTGTGGTTCTGCGAGGCAGTCTGGGTCAAGGACGGACCGGGCGCCGGCAAAATACTGGCGGACTGGATGACCCGGGGTTCGCCGGAAATGGATCCGCACAGCGTGGATATTGCCCGCCATTACGCCCTGCAGAAGACGCCGGACTATGTGTATGACCGGTGCTACGAAACCGCGAAGAAAATCTATACCCCGGCGGTTCACCCCCGCGAGCCCTACGCAACGGGACGCAGGATGCGAACCAGCCCGTTCTACCTGCGGGAGGTCGAGCTAGGGGCTTACTTTATGGAGGCCGCCGGCTGGGAACGCGCCCATGGCTATGCCTCCAACGAGGACACCCTGCTGGCGAAATACCGGGATCGCATCCCGGTGCGGGAACACGAGTGGGACGCCCGGCACTTCTGGGAAGTATCCAACGCCGAGCAACTGGAGATGAGCGAATCCGTCGGGATGATCAACCTCTCCCATTTCGCCATCTTCGACATCTCCGGCGAGGATGCGGAAGCGCTGCTGGAATACCTGTCGGTTGCCAAAGTCGGCAGTAACACCCCCGTTGGCAAAGGGGTCTACACCCATTTCCTGGATGCCCGTGGCGGCGTGCGATCCGACCTTACGATCATCCGCCGGGGCAAAAGCGACTTCCGGGTCGTCTGTGGCGGTGACACCGGCCACCGGGATTATTGCTGGATCACCCGCATGGCCCGGGAGAAAGGGCTCGATCGCACCCGCGTACAGGACCGCACCGACGACCTGGCGACCCTGGGACTCTGGGGTCCGAAAGCCCGGGAAACCCTGGCGCAATTCGTCAAGAATCCGGACGGGCTGTCAGCAGAAAACTTTCCCTTCGCCACGGCACGGGAACTGAACGTTCAGGGCGTGCCAGTCTGGGCCTTCCGGATTTCCTATGTGGGCGAGCAGGGCTGGGAGCTGTACTTCCCGTTCAGCTATGGCCTGAAAATCTGGGACCTGCTTTACGACGCCGGTGTTACGCCGGTGGGCATCGAAACCTACGCCAACAGCCGTCGCCTGGAAAAAAGCCTGCGCCTGCAGAATGTGGACCTGGAAACGGAATACAACCTCTACGAAGCCGGGCTGCAACGGCCCAAAGTGAAGGACGCGGATTTCCACGGCAAGGCCGCTTACCTGGAACAGCGGGAGTGGGCGCAGCAGTCGGCGTACCTGTGCACCATGACCATGACCGGGCACACGGACGCCAGCGGCGTAATGCGCTACCCGGTCGGCCAGTGGCCCATCCTGGACCCGCAAACCGGCGAGGTTCTGGTGGATAGCCATGGTCGCCGTTCCTACTGCTCCAGCGTTGCCTGGGGGCCGTCAGTGGGCAAGATCATCCTGCTGGGTTACATCCCGGCGGAATATGCTCAGGAAGGCCGGAAACTGACCCTGGAATACTTTCAGGAGCACTATCCCGTTTGCATTGAAGCAGTGGGGTATCGGGCACTGTTTGATCCGGACAACGAGCGGGTCAAATCCTGACCGTCATTAACCGTGAGCAGTCTGAACCCGGCCATAAAATGAGGACGCAACGGAACTGATCAATAATTGCGCAATCAAAGTGCAATAACTAAGGTTCAATCAGAAAATGACCAGAAACAGGGCAAGGAGGTTACACGGCCATGGACACATACACGGCCAACACACGGACGCCTGAAAGCAGGCACGCCAAAGAGCCCTATCGGGTCGGCTTTCTGCTTATCGAAAATTTCACCCTGATTGCCCTGGCAACCGCCGTCGAACCGCTGCGCGTGGCTAACCAGCTGGCCGGCACGGAACTCTATTCCTGGAAACTGCTGACTGTCGCAGGGGAACCCGCTCGTGCCAGCGATGGCATAACCCTGGTGCCGGATGGGTCCATTGAGGAGGAGCAAAGCTTCGATCTGGTGATCGTGGTAGCCGGGATTGACGTCACCCACAGTTTCTCCCGCAAAGAAGTCAACTGGCTGAAGCAGATGGGCCGTCGCCATACAGTAATGGGCGCCGTCTGCACCGGCGCCTACGTGCTGGCCAGTGCCCATCTTCTGGACGGGCACCCCTGCAGTGCCCACTGGGAATGCCTGGAAGCCATGCAGGAAGGCTTTCCGCGGGTCCAGACAAACAACCGCCTGTTTACCGTTGAACGGGAACGCATGACCTGCACCGGTGGAACCGTACCCATGCACATGATGCTCAGCTTCCTGGCAAGGCGGCATGGCCAGGAACTGAGCAACGCGGTTTCCCATATGTTTGTGTGCGACCGCATTCGCGAAGAAAGCGAACAACAGCCCATGCCCATGCACCCCAGTCTTGCCCGCGCGCAACCCAGGATGGCAGAAGCCGCCCAGTTGATGGAATCCAACATCGAAGAGCCCATCGATCTCCAGGAGCTGGCGGCGCTGGCCAGAATTTCTCCGCGACAACTGGAACGACTGTTCCTGAAACACGTCGGCTGCACTCCTTCCCGTTATTACCTTCGGGTGCGCCTGCACCGGGCGCGGCGGCTGCTGAAACAGACGTCCTGTTCCATCGTGGAGGTTGCGTCCATGTGTGGGTTTGTCTCCGCCACCCACTTCAGCCGGTGCTACCGAAAGATCATGGGGCGCGCGCCCAAATATGAGCGCACGGAACTGTTCTCCCACTGCCGGGCTGGTGATGCACTGGGCGACACCATGGCCAGCCTGCCCTCTTCTTCGCTTCAGGCACTCAAGCGCGCGCGCACCGAGCCAACTTACG